>Ga0099827_10001974_pt1 | contig 11062 bp, 14 predicted proteins | sample CZO8metaG_FD_79339 | JGI IMG/M metagenome (GOLD analysis project Ga0099827, IMG submission 79339) | Vadose zone soil microbial communities from the Eel River Critical Zone Observatory, Northern California, USA - CZOApr15con1.8 metaG | ecosystem: Environmental > Terrestrial > Soil > Vadose zone ...
CCTGGCTCACAGCTCCCCCGCCACAGCCTACGAGGAGGCAGAGACCAATCCACAGTCCGATGAGGAGCCGCATCCTTTCCCACGGCATACTGTGCTCCTTATCTCGCCTCTACTGCGGTAGGCGTGACCGGTGTGCTGCCCGGGCCCTACGCCGCAGCTGGATACGCCGGGAGAGGGGACGCAGCACCAGATAATAGATGCCGAAACATACACCGATGTTAAGTAAAGCCAGGGCGAGTAGGGTAGGGTCGTAGCCGCGCGTGACCAGGTGACGGTAGCCTAACCAATCGACCAGACCTAACAACGCCACGTGAATAAACAAACCAAACAGGAGATACAAATCGGTAAAAATGGTAATGCCTTTCTTCCCTTGTCATGGACCGATGTCAGACAACGCTCTCACGACTCCCCCGCCTCGCGAGTCACCCACACCGGTCGGCTCATCCCAGCCCAGACGAGACAGGTAGCATTGATGGCTGCCACAACCAGAGCTGCGGTATGGAGGACGCTCTTCATGAAGAGCCCACCGCGCAGGAGAGCGATGACGCGCGCAATCACCAGGAGCCCCAAGAGCATGGTAAAGTCGAGGTACAGCGTCTTCCTGTGTGCCCGAGGTCGCCACGACAAGGCCAGTGCCAAACGGCTATAGATTAGCAGTGGGAACGCGACCGTGATAATGCCCCCCAAGACGAAGAAGAGCCTGGGATTGGCCATCCCACGCTGCGTCGCCTGCATGCTGGTCAGGTATTGCGCGCCAAAGAGATAAAACACCCCGTACACAAAGTAGACCAGCGCCGCGATCGTATGACGCTGCTGCACATGGTCTCGCCACGGCGGCATAGCCTGGGTGATGGGATCGGTTTGCCTGGCCATGGTAGAGTTCTACACCAAATACATGAGAGCCCTGCTGCATGGGCTCGTTTGCTGCGAAGTTATGTCACTACTCAAAAGCATAACAAGCACACGGGATGACATGCAATGCCCACACGTCTCGCCTTGCGTTTTGTGTCGCAGGCCCTATAATCGCCCCAGAAGCTAAGGTCCAAGCGTCCCATAAGCCTATCGGCCAGGACAACAGGACAAAAGGATAGAGGAGTGTTCCGAGTACGTCGCGTCGTCATCCTGCTGACCATGTCTGCCGTGCTGCTTGGTTCTTGTGCTCTGGCTGCGGCAGCCTCTGGCTTCCCACTACACCTGACCGATGCCCTGGGACGGCAGGTGACCATGAAGGCCTTACCCCAGCGCATTGTCTCTCTGGCGCCATCCAATACAGAGCGACTCTTCGCCGTGGGAGCCTGGTCCACTGTCGTGGGTGTCACCACGGTGGATACCTATCCGCCTGAGGTCGCTGCGCTGCCCAAGGTGGGCGGGTTCGTCCCCAAAAGCATCAGTATCGAGACCATCGTGAGCCTCAGACCGGATCTGGTACTCGCCGCAGGGGAGCTGCAGCGACCGGCCATCGAGGCGCTGGAGCGTCTCGGCATAGCGGTGGTGGCCATCGAAGACCCCGGAAGTTTTGACGCAGTCTACGCTGCCATTGCCCTGGTGGGGCGGCTCACAGGCCACGAGCAGGAAGCCAGCCAGGTGGTGCAGGCCATGCAAGCACGTCTCGCACGGGTGCGGCAGGCGGTCGCCACACTGCCCCAGGACAGGCGTGTGACTGTCTTCTATGAAGTGTATGACGAGCCATTGATGACCGTAGGGCGCTCCACCATCATTGGTCAACTGGTGGAGATGGCGGGTGGGATCAACATTTTCGCTGACATGCCAGGGCGGTATCCCCAGGTCAGCTCTGAAGAGGTCGTGAAGCGGAATCCAGACTGCATTCTGGGCCATACGGGTCATCAACTGGCGCTGACAGCAGGGCAGATTGGGCAGCGTCCTGGCTGGCATCACATTACGGCCGTCAAGCATAACTGCATTCGCATGCTCAACGGTGACACCGTAGCGCGCCCTGGTCCACGTCTGGCGGAAGCCCTGGAAGCTATTGCCAAAGCCCTCTACCCTGACCTGTTACTCTAGTACAGCTCGGCGGAAATATGTACCCAGTTACCAGAACGAGATCGCACGCAAAAACAAGGGCTTTCCCCGCGCCAAACTGGCGCGGTAATTGCGGTACGCAGTACTAGGAGTTGGCCGCTGTGACGCCACGGACATCCCAGCCCGTCATCGGCCACGGCCGGGTCGCTCTCATCCCTCTCCTCCTGGGATTGCTCGTCCTGGCGAGCATCGTCAGTGTGGCAGTAGGGGCAGTGGTCCTGCCGCTGCCGCGTGTCTTACGAGCGCTGTTGCAGCCTCGCGCAGTCGGTGTGCAGGCCACAGACGCTACCATCGTCTGGGATATACGCCTTGGCCGAGTGCTCTTAGCGGCCCTCATTGGTGCTGGTCTGGCGGTGTCAGGCACAGCCTTGCAAGGCCTGTTTCGCAATCCCTTAGCCGATCCCTTCGTCATTGGGGCGTCGAGTGGTGCGGCCCTGGGAGCGACCTTGGCCATTGTCTCCGGCTTTGGACCGGTATCGCTGGCGGCGTTCGTAGGCGCACTCCTGGCCGTCACCGCCGCCTACAGCATTGCGGAGATCGGTGGAGTAGTCCCAGCCACTGCGCTGCTCTTAGCCGGGGCAGCGCTGAATACCTTCTTGAGCGCCATCGTATCGCTCGTGATGCTGTTCAACGAGCAGAGTGCCTACGCGGTCCTGAACTGGCTGCTGGGAGGGCTGTCCGGGCGGAGTTGGTCGCAGTTATCGGCGAGTTTGCCCTACATGGCCATCGGCCTGAGTGTGCTCTGGCTCCTCGCTCGCCCCCTCGACGCGCTTGCCTTTGGCGATGAGACGGCCCAAAGTTTAGGCCTACCCCTGGGCCGAGCCCGTGGGGTCATCGTGGCTGCCGCGAGTCTGACCACTGCTGCCGCGGTGGCAGCCGGCGGCACCATTGGTTTTGTGGGGCTGATTGCCCCGCATGCGGCACGCCTGCTGGTGGGCGCTGAGCACGCACGCCTGATCCCTGCCAGTGCTCTGATAGGCGCGTTACTCCTCCTCGTGGCTGACGATGTGGCGCGCACGGCGCTGGCACCGTTGGAGCTGCCAGCCGGTGTGCTCACGGCGGCGCTGGGGGGGCCGTTCTTTCTGTATTTGCTGAAGACCCGCCAGGGCGATTTCGGAGCCCGCAGATGACACGCCTCGAAGCCCAACACCTGACCTGTGCCTATGGCCGGCATACTGTCTTGCACGACCTCTCTCTGCTCGTCCAAGCCGGCGAGATCCTGGCCCTCATCGGTCCGAATGGGGCCGGCAAGACGACCCTGCTCAGGGCCTTGGCGCGCCTGTTGCGGCCGCGTATGGGAACCGTGCTGCTGGCCGATCAGGACATCTGGCGGCTGCGTCCACGGGCGGTGGCACGCCGTCTGGCTTTGGCGCCGCAGAGTGAGGGGGTATCGTGGCCTGTGACCGTCGAGCAGGCGGTCGCCCTGGGGCGAGCGCCACACCGGGGCTGGCTCTTGCCCTACTCAGGGCAAGACCGTCAGATGATCGAGCAGGTACTGGTGCAGACGGGTCTCCAGGAACTGCGCCAGCGCCTCGTCACCGAACTTTCAGGGGGAGAGCAACGACGCGTCATTCTCGCGCGTGCCCTGGCGCAAGAGCCGCAGGTGCTGTTGCTGGATGAACCGACAACGCACCTGGATCTACGCTACCAGACAGAATTTTTAGCCCTGATCCGACGTCTCGCTCAGCGTGACGGCATGGCTGTGGTGGTGACGCTGCACGATCTGAATCATGCCGCCCTCTGTGCCACCCGTGTAGCCCTCCTGGCACATGGGGCAGTCGTGGCCAGTGGCCCTCCTGAAGCAGTCCTCACGCCAGACTGTCTGGCCCAGGTCTATGGGGTGGCGGTGGTGGTCACGCGCCATCCGGTCTATGGCACGCCTCTGGTGGCGCTGGTCTTTGACCCACGCCACGACAGCAGCCAAGCAGGGGGAACTGCCTTGCCACAGGACACCACGTTCAGTATCCTCCATACTCACAACACACCGCTATCTGATGCGAGGGAGCACGATGCCGAGAGCAATCACAATTCATGATGTCGATGACGCCACATCTCGTTGGCTCGTTGAAGAAGCCGAACGGCGAGGAGTCAGTGTGGAGACAGTTGCCGGGCAACTGTTGCAGCGCGGTCTAGAGTGGGAGCGCCGCCGGGCAGAACTCCCGACCTATCATGATCTCGATGCGCTGGCGGGCACCTGGAGCGCAGACGAAGCCGCAGCCTTCTTGCACGCGGTCGCCGACTTCGAGCACGTGGATCCAGCGTTGTGGCAGTAAGAGACGTCCTCCTCGATACCAACGCCTATGTGGCCTTCAAACGAGGTCTGCCCGATGCTGTGGACGTGCTCACGCACACCCCACGGATTGGGATCAATAGTATTGTGCTTGGTGAGTTGCTCAGCGGTTTTGCCGTAGGCACGCGTGAGGCGGGAAATCGCCAGGAACTGCAGCAGTTCTTGACGTCGGAGCGGGTGCACCAGCTGGTAATCGACGCTGAGACGGCGGCGCAGTATGCGGTGGTGTATCGGGAACTCAGACGCCGCGGCCGTCCCATTCCGACCAATGACATGTGGATTGCAGCCAGCGCGTTGCAGCATGGTTTTGCGGTATTCAGCGACGATAGGCATTTCCACACCGTCCCCGGTTTGCATGTTGGCACACGGTTAGATGATTTTCTGCTGTGAGAGTAAAGCGTATCTCTGCTTCTGAGGATGGCGAGGAACTCTCACACTGCCCAGGCCCACCCAGCATCGCCCAGGCCAGCGCGGATGCAGAGGCGGCATGGCGTGGCTCCGGCAGCCCTCGGTGGCGAGGGATACTGCACCTGGACCCGACCGTGTGGATCAACGGTGACATGAGCCCAGAGCGAGGTCTGGACACGTTCAACCACCAGGTCTTGCAACAGTTGAATACCCAGCGCGGCCGCGAGCTGATTCAGGGTACGCAGTGAGCCCGCACGCTGCATGTGCCACCCTGGCTGCGCTTCCAGGGGACGGGGATGCAGCAGGTCATCAACTGCCTGGTCAAAGTTGGCAAGACTTCCCCAACACAAGAGACATCCGTTCCCCGGCAGCACGAGGCGAACATCTGCTCCCATGGTACGGTCGTCATGTCTGTGCTCATGTTCCACATGGGCATGCAAGGTAATACCCGTACCCACATCTATTAGGACTTTGTGGTAGCAGGTTGCAACCATGGCGGTTGCCAGCCTGGCCGCGTCACTATCCACGCAGCAGATCAGGACGTCGGCTTGCGTGCACGCGGTGCGTGCCGAATTGGCGGTGACAGGCACTGGGAACGTGGTATAGGTTCCGGAGGAATACGCTCGGAGCATCTCCACAACGGCCTCCACCTTGTAGCGGCTGACATCGGTCCAGCGCGCACTGTCCATTTCGCCCAGGTTGTGGGGCTCTATACGATCCGGATCAATGAGGATAAGGTGCTGGCATCCCAACCGGGCGAGTGTCGTCGCCACCAGTGACCCTGTACGACCGACACCAATCACTGCCAGGCGCAGTCCGACCAGGCGCTGCCACACCGCTTCCCCGCCCATCGCCTCCATGGTGCGAGACCATATAGCCGTTGATGGGAGAGATGCATCGACATCCGGCACGTCTTGGGTGTGGAGCGTTTCCTGTACGGAGCCCTGAGGACGTGTCAGAACCAGGCGAAACATTCCAGTGCCTACCAGCTGCAGACATCCAGCGGTATAGAGTGACGCCCAGCCTGGACAGCTCCCCATACAACACCGTGCATCGGTCCATCACCAATCCACAAGGTGCCTACTGTCCCTGGTAGGCGATGCAGCCTCGAGCCATCAGATGCCGCGGGGAGGGTGTGACAGCAGTTGAAAATGCCACAAGAGAGCGTGCTGGAATGCGGCATGCGGCATCTCGATGAGGTCACGCAGCAGCCACGTGGTATCCCCGCCGTGGTGGTATACCCCTACGCGTCCCCATACCGTATGGTCGGGGGTATGGCGCCATCGGCCGAGGAGGCGACGCAACAGAACACGAGGCAGAATGAGGGCCTGCATGATCACCTCTAGTATGGCTCAACAGGTATTGCTGTGGTACTGGCCTGGACATGTGCATGGTCCGCGCCGCTGTGGATACTTCGGCACGTTGCTCCTCGCTCACTCGCACACCCTGCACGATGAGGTCACAGCCATGCGTCCCAGTGCTGTCTGTGTGCAGAGGCGAGGGGGAGAAGGTTGCAGGGTTACTGGCCTTCCGGTATCACCACCGCAGCCCGGTTCCAGCACCTCGAGGACGAACTCAGCGAGGAAACCGCCATGCGTATCGGTGCCTGCCACGGGGACGGTGCGACTGCATACGATCCTGCGTGGTTTTTTTAGGAGCGCACGCGTGACGTCCCATACCCAGCTCACTGTGACAGGAAATTCTGCCCGCGTCTCTCTGGCTGCAAGAAAGGCCAACACGCTATCCACAGCACGGATCGCTAGGGCCTCTTCAGCGACCATGCTTCCCGCCTCGTCGACGGCATCTCCCTGACCAAAGATACGTTGTGTCATCGACGACGTCCACAGCTGCCCATGATCGACGTCACAGTGACAGGCTAGACCAAGCACTTGCATTGCAGCATGCAGCAATGCAATGCGCGTGTCCTCAGCAGTATGGGTTTGTCTGGCAGGGTTTTTCTCGTCTCCCAGTGCTTTTGCCTTGAGCGTAAGCTTAGCACAATCGAGGAATGCACTGGCAGCACTGACGTCCTGTGGATGTAGGGCATTCTGAGCTATGGCAATCGCCGTGCGCCATCTGTGCAGGCGTGCATCGTCCCCCGTCGCAACCGCTTCACAACATGTGTTCCACACCAGGGCATCTGTGATTTGCGCTTCCCAGGCGGAGACAACGATCCGTCGGGCACCCTTACTGCTGCATAACTCATTGAGGCATGCGTTCTCGTCCATAGACACGACTTCTCTTACTGAGTGTTCGTAACAGACTGCAGTATGGCCTCGGCAACCCCTGGCGCCAATCGCTTTGCCGTGACTTCCTGCTGCGCCCATTCGCTCCATGCCTGACGGTCGGTGTCTTCGGCGGCGGCAATCACGGCGCCAACCAATGCCTGCAGATCCGGAGCGCTGGCTGGATCCAAGTTGACCAGGTCCAGACGGGGTTGGCAGTGCTCAGGCAAGGTGACGTCGTCGTCGAGTCTGGCTGCAGCAACGTAATGTCCTCGGTTCGATCGATCAAGGTGGAGTACCAACAAGCCTGTGGCGTGTGCCTCTTCTGTGATCGCATTGATGAGGGCAAACCGCATCAGCGTATGATCGTATGCGGCATCGCCCAGGCGATGACAGTACCGTGAGAGATACCGTATGAAGCAGCGACGAATCTCACTTCCGTGCAGCTTCCAGGAAGACGCCTTGATTGCCGCGGCCCTCGATGAGGCAGACACGACCCTGCAGCAGGCAGTACACGTCCATATCCGCTCGTGCCAGAGGTGTGCTGGCTTATTGGCACGTTATCGCAGCTTGCAGCAGGTCTTTACCACCCTGCAAGACACCGCGGGTTTAGAGGAGCCGCTGCACCGCGCCCAGGAGCGGCTGACGCATCTCCTGGGGCGCCAGCCAGTGGTACGTCTCTCATATCACTGGTTCTCTACAGCGCTTGGGAGGTTATGTATTGCCAAATCGACGCAAGGGGTATCACTGCTCACCTGGGAGACACAGGCGACGCAGTTGCTCTCCACCCTGAGGAGGCAGGCGAGTGTTGAGGTGCATGAAGACGAGGCCGCCTTGCAGGCATTACGCATCGAGTTGCAAGCGTATTTGGCGAGTACCTGTGAACGCCTCCCCTGGTCCATTGACGAGCGCTGCATGCGCAGCTCTTTTCAGCGGGAGGTGCTGAAACTGACCGCTACTATCCCTTATGGGGCAGTCATGAGTTATCAGGGGCTGGCTGCAGCCCTGGGACAGCCGAAGGCGGTGCGCGCGGTCGCACAAGCATTGGGACATAACCCTCTGGCCATCGTGATTCCTTGTCATCGGGTCATTGGGCAGACCGGGCATTTGACGGGCTACGCCGGAGGGCTGGAGTGTAAGTGTACACTCCTCTCGCACGAGGGGATTCCACTGCTCACCCGCCCAGGCGGCATCTATGTCAACAGGGAGCGCATGTATGTGGGCTGGCGGACAGCACGGGCGTATTGTAAACCGCACTGCCCTTCCCTCGTGCACCTCGCTCCAGGAGACCGGTTCCTCATGTCGCCTCGTGCCATCGCGACACAGCGTGACTTTGCCCCCTGTGATATGTGTCACCCTGAAGAACTGCCGGTATAACGCCTGATACACGAATAGAGGAGGCCCTGCATGCTCCAAACACTGTGCGAACCAGACCGCGCTGTCAGTATGCTACACGCTCCCGTCTCTGAACAGGTGTTCCCATTACGGGTGCGCGATGTGATGTCTGTGTCCCCTGTGACGATTCCTCCGAGCCTGTCAGTGCATGAGGCCCATACCCTTATGCAACAGCGTAAGGTCCGGCATCTCCCCGTCCTGAAGGACGGAGGCCTGGTAGGGATCATCCTCCTCAGTGCCGCAACACGCGCCCAGGCGCATCGGGTCTTTGAGCGACACGGCTTTTCCTCCGCAAGCAAATGTGAGTTTATCAAGTACCGCCAGCAGTGCCGGCACCCATAGCGACGAGCGAGGCATTCCACAGCATTCCCAAAGCGGGCTTCCTCATCTAATGAGACTGCCGAAAAAGTCAATTTCTGAAAAACCTGGTATTGTAAAGCTCACGTTCAAGGGGTCAGGTTGAACCACACGATTTTTGCTTGGGAGAAGGCACGAGCTAAGGCACGAGCTATTGTATGAGACTGCACTCCGCTATGATGCACGAAGGAACATCTATGGCACAGCACCCCCAGCGGGCAGTGTACCGCATTGAGACCAGAGCGTGAGAGGCACTCGCTGGATTAGGAGAGAACGACGATGCCATATGCCGATAATCAAGGGATTCGCATTCATTACCAAATCGAAGGGGAAGGCCCCCCGCTTGTGCTGCAGCATGGATTCACCCAAAGCGTGCGGGACTGGTATCTGGCTGGCTACGTTGACGCCCTCAAGCCTGCCTATCAACTCATTCTGATTGATGCGCGTGGCCATGGCGGCAGCGAGAAGCCGCATGATCGTGCGGCCTATACGTGGCCCATACCAGTATATGATGTGATGGCGGTGTTGGATCATCTCCACCTCCCCTGCGTACACTTTTGGGGCTATTCGATGGGTGGGGAGATTGGATATGGTCTGGCCAAATATGCGCCTGAGCGCATCTATACCTTGCTGATTGGTGGCTCGCACCCCTACGCCAGCAGCTGGGGCACGGCCTTTCGTGACGTCGACGGCACCGATCCTGCCGCCTTTCTTGCCACGTTTGAAAAGCGACTCGGTACATCGTTGACGCCCGAAGCCAAGGCCCGCATGTTAGACAATGATCTCCAGGCCGTCGCTGCCGCCGCACAGGACCGGCCTTCTTTGGAAGACGTCCTGCCGACTATGACGATGCCCTGTTTGCTGTATGTCGGAGAAGCAGATGGCGCTTTCCTGCGCGTGCAAGAGGGGGCAAAACGCATGCCGAACGTGACCTATGTGGTGTTGCCAGGCTGTCATCATGGTGGCGCCTTCTATCGCGCCGACTTGGTATTGCCGCATGTGACAAAATTCTTGCAAGCGGTGCATCCATGAAACTATTGGTTTAACGCAGGGCAGGAGTTGGCATGATGCAAGCATGGCCGAAGCCAAAGCACCTTGGGCCAGAGTATGGCGCACAGTTTTCCGACCCAAGCGTCGCCAGCGCTTATCGCTTTCGCCCGCCCTATCCGGATGAGGTCTATACGCTCCTTGAGGGGCTCCTCGTGGATGTGCCCCGTCTCGTGCTCGAACTCGGGTGCGGCCTCGGCGAGATCGCTCGGCGTCTCGCCACGCAGACGGACCGGGTCGATGCGGTCGAGCCCTCCCACGCCATGCTCGCGCTGGCGCGCACGCTTCCCGGTGGGGGACGCCAGAACGTCCATTGGTTTTGTTGCACCGCGGAGGAGTTCGCGTATGTGCCGGGGTGACTCGACAAACGGGGGTTGAGAGAGTGTCATCCATGATCGTATGAAAGGCCGGAATCATGGTGACTATTGAGCGTGTCGCAATCGTTGTAAGGTGAGCGCAGAGGCGGCACCCGGATTTGAACCGGGGAATGGAGGTTTTGCAGACCTCTGCCTTACCACTTGGCTATGCCGCCAGCGCTGCAGAGCGGGTGACCGGGCTCGAACCGGCGACCCCAACCTTGGCAAGGTTGTGCTCTACCAACTGAGCTACACCCGCATTGTGGCTATCCTGGAGGGATATGAATCGTGTGCGAAACTATAGCAAATTCGCTGTACTTGTCAAACAAAAACAGCCGGCTCAGAAGAATTTTGACTCACTGCCCTGGCGCAACCGGGACAGATTCTCCTGATGTTTGTACAGGACCAGGAGCGCGATCATGGCGGCCGCCAGTACCAGCGGTATGGGGTAGGACCAGAGCGCGGCGAGCAGTGGCACGACAAGCGCTGCCAGCATAGAGCCGGCTGACACATAACGCCAGACCGCCACCACCACCAGCCATACTATGAAGCCACCCAGCAACGGCAGTGGCAGTGTGGGGAGTAACACCCCCAGCGCTGTGGCCACGCCTTTGCCACCCTTGAAGCCATGATAGAGCGGGAACATGTGACCCAGCACCGCTGCGACAGCAGCCAGCGCTGGCAGCACAGACGCCTGGCCCCACTTGAGCGCGCATAGCACGGCCACCAGGCCCTTGGCACCATCGCCTAGCAGCGTGAGTACCCCAGCGGTCTTGCCCAGGGTGCGGACGACATTGGTGGCACCGATGTTACCACTGCCACTATGACGCAGGTCAGCCCCCCCATACACACGGGCAATGAGTAAACCACAGGAGATCGAGCCAAGCAAATAGGCCAGGACGACGAGCGCGAGATCGGTGAGCATAGCGCCGGCTTTCAGAGTA
>Ga0099827_10001977_pt1 | contig 11057 bp, 12 predicted proteins | sample CZO8metaG_FD_79339 | JGI IMG/M metagenome (GOLD analysis project Ga0099827, IMG submission 79339) | Vadose zone soil microbial communities from the Eel River Critical Zone Observatory, Northern California, USA - CZOApr15con1.8 metaG | ecosystem: Environmental > Terrestrial > Soil > Vadose zone ...
GAAGCTCCGCTACCCAGGCGGCGATCTGCCGGTGCGTCGCGGAGTGTGCTCGGATGTTGTGATCCGGGCGTTTCGCGCGATCGGCATCGATCTTCAAGTGGCACTCCACGAAGACAGGCAGCGACACTTCGGCGCCTATCCGCAGATGTGGGGACTGGGCGCACCGGATGCGAACATCGATCACCGCCGCGTCCCGAATCTGATGCGGTTTTTCGAGCGGCGCGGAAAATCAAAATCGATCGGCGAGCGATACCAGCCGGGCGACGTTGTGGCCTGGCGGCTGCCCAGCGGCCTCTATCACATCGGAATCGTGACGAACAACGCCGTGGCGCATAACATCGGTTACGGGGCGCAGAACGAAGACGTGCTACGAGCCTTTCGAATCATCGGGCATTACCGCTGGTGAGCCGCTGTAACGCGCGGCGCAACGCAGCATGTCCGGTGGCCACTTCGACTTCCCTCTGCAACATCTCGACGTACTGCTTCTCGGCGAATAGTCTCTCCAGCCGCGCGGCGATCGCCAGCGCGTCGCCCGCCTGAAAATCCGTACGGGTCATCTCCTCGATCTCCACGATGATCGTCGTGAACGGCTTGAGCCAGGCGAAGAAAGAATCGTTTTGAAGAAGGTCGAGCAGTTGCCCGGGACTGGCTTCCGTCTCATACGCGAACGCGTAATCGCTCTTCGCCTCCTGGATCAGCCGGCGGTGCAGCGGGACCAGCGTCCGCGAGATCTCGCGGAGAGTCTCGCGCAGCGCCGCACGCTCCGGCGAGTCAGGCGTATGCATCGTGCGCGCGAAGAAGGAGTTCTTGTCCATGAAAAATCACGCCTCCACGGTTGGCTGGGGAAGGGTGGTGCAGGCAGTAGCCAACCGTAGAGGCCGTGACCGTACTGCTGTGGGGACGTTCAGTCTACCGCAACTTGCCGATCGTGAAAACGGTCGCTAAAATGCGCCTCCGCCGAGTCTGTAAAACGGAATTCAGGGGTACCCTCGGAGGTTAAAGGCGCTGCTGCACCCATAGCTTAATTGGATAGAGCATCTGACTACGGATCAGAAGGTTGCAAGTTCGAGTCTTGCTGGGTGCACCATCTTTGAAGTCATGAACGCAGCGCCATGGATGGATGAAGCGCTGACGCTCGCGGAGCAGGCCGGGGCGGAGGGTGAGATCCCGATCGGAGCGGTGATCATCGATCGTGAGGGGCGGGTGGTCGGGCGGGGCCGCAATCGACGCGAGTCAGGCGATCCCCTCGGTCACGCCGAGCTGATTGCCATCGCAGAAGCGGCAAGGGCGATCGGTGACTGGCGCCTCGAAGGAACCACGATGGTGGTGACGCTTGAGCCGTGCGCCATGTGCGCCGGCGCGCTGGTGAACGCGCGAGTGGAACGGCTGATCTTCGGCGCGTGGGATCCCAAAGCGGGCTTCTGCGGTTCACTCGGCAATCTGGTGCAGGATCCGCGTCTGAATCATCGGTTGGAAGTCGTCGCGGGCTTCGAAGAAGAACGCGCACGAGCCCTGTTGCAGCGATTTTTCCAGGAGTTGCGCAAGCGTCCCGCACAAACGGAGAGGTGGCAGAGTGGCTGAACGCGGCGGTCTCGAAAACCGTTATACCTTCACGGGTATCGGGGGTTCGAATCCCCCCCTCTCCGCCAAATCAAGGCAGAAGGATGAAGGCAGAAGGCAGAAAGATGAAGAGGTGCACAAGACCATTTCTGCCCTCTGCCTTCTGCCTTCTGACTTCTGCCTTTGAAGGAGAGATGGCCGAGTGGCTTAAGGCGCACGCTTGGAAAGCGTGTGTACGTTAATAGCGTACCGTGGGTTCGAATCCCACTCTCTCCGCCATCCCCACAAGACCGCGATTCGGACGTAGAATCCCATCATGTCCCGGCGCCCCGGCGTGCTGTTGCTGTCAGCAGTCGCCATCGTCCTCCTTGTGGGCGCAGCGCGAAGACGTGCCGTTGCGCCGGTTCTCCCGCTCGACGCGCGGCGGTCCCTTGTTGTCACTGACCAGGCGATCCTCGACGGATTTTCCTTTGAGCGCGTGATGAACGCCATCGTCGCGCGGAGCGGAACGCGGACGACTGCCATCCGGCTCTACCAGCAACTCTTCGACACGCAGAACCCGAAGCCTGGACGCGTCGCACCCGATGCCCCGCACTGCGACGATTACTTGGTGGCCGGCAAACCGGCATTCAACGGACTTCCTCGGCGCTGTCCCACGGACGAAGGCGCACTGGCGACGACGGATCCGTTCGCAAACGGCGAATACATCCCGTTGGGGCTGACCAACCGGTTCGACCTGACACCGGTCGACGGATCGAACTGCGGCCAGTATCGAATCATCTTCGCCAGGAAATCGAGCTCGACGTTCAGCCGGCTTCACTTCATCTTCGAGGCGGTGTTGCCGAATCCCACTCCGTCCGCGGGGATCGCCGGATGCCGCCCGGTCGCGCAGTTCTGGGCGGATCTGTCGAATGTGAACTCGATCAGCGAACGGCGGGCGAGGCTGGATGCCTTCTTCTTCACGGGTCTCGACGGATTCGTTCCGGTGATCCATTCCGATCATTACTCTGCGGCCGGCGGCGGTGGCATCCGGTCGATGCACAACTCCAATGCGCCGCTTGGCAATCGCTTTTATCAGTTCCGTCTGGCGAAGCGCGGCGACCAGCTCATCGCCGAGCCCGACGTGCTCGAGAACATGCCTTGGGGCCATTTCTTCGATGCAACCTATGACACGCAGACGGCGAAGAGGTTCCGTGACACTTTTGTCGCCAATGTCCGCAGCCTGGCGATCGAAGACGAAAACCTCTTCTTCATGAATATCCCGCGTGAGTTCCTGCTCGCGGAGAGCAACCCGGGGCAGTCAGAGGTGGACGTCGTCTTCGAGATTCCATTCATTCGATCGCAATTCACACCGGAAGGCCTCGCCTTCTCAGCGCGGATCTCCGCTGAACTGCGCAAAACGGGCAGCAACCTGTCGCCCACCGACGTCGTGACGCGTGCGAACCAACTGAGCTGTGCAGGATGTCACTTCTTCCGCGGCAACGTCGGCGAAGGCGGCAGCGCGCCGCTCGGCGTCGAGTTCTACCAGCAGATCAGCGAGTCGTTCACCGAGGCGGGCGAAGCGGGGCCGCGCTTCGCGATCTCCAGGACGATGCGCGACGTTTTCATCCCCCATCGCATGGAAATCCTCCTCAACTTTCTGAAATCGGGGACAGTACCTGTTCGCCCCAGCGCGACGATCGGCGGCGACCGAACCGTTCAATAGCCAGCGGTCGAAGCGATATCGTGGGTTTGAATCCCATTCATCGCAGGCATCGGTAGACGTACGCCGGCGGCATGTTCCGCCAGACCACCGGCGTGATCCTGACCTTCGAGAATATCGAATACAGGCAGGTGCGAAACCGCTGCGCTGCCGGAAGCAGCCACGCATGCACATAGGCGAATGTGGCGAACGAGCCGCCGTCGGCGAGAACGCCGCGGATTGCATGCAGAAGCCGCAACTGTTGTTTGACTTCAAACGAAGCCCACGGCAACCCGCTGACGATGCAGTCGGCCTTTGTTCGGCCGGCCAATCTGAGGTACTCGCCCATCCGCTCAGCGGAGTCGGCAACCACCTGCACGCGCGCGAAACGCGATGCGAGAATTTCGGCGAACGTCGGATTGATCTCGATCGAGAGAATCAGCGCATCTTCACGCGCGTGATCGACGATCGACCGAGTGAAAGCGCCGGTCCCTCCGCCCAACTCGACCACCGTTCGCGCCCGCTTGACGCCCGCCTGGCGGACGACTTCCGCGGCCAGAGCCGAACCACTCGGCGCGATGGCCCCGACGATGCGCGGGCTGTTGACGAACATCCTCAAAAAACGGAGGTGATCGGCGACGCCAGAGAAGCTCATCACCTGTCAAGCTACGCCCCGCCGTCTCTGCGGAATTGAAGGCTCTCTGCGGAACTTCTGTGTTTTTTGTGGGAACCTACGCCTTCGCCACCTCGGCCTCGCGGTACAACGGCGCCCATCCTTCGTTGTTGAGGAAGAGGCGCACGCAGCGAATCTTCTTCGCTGAGGTCAGGTAAAAGCGGTGGTACTTGTTTGCCGGAATGATGATCAGATCGCCGGCGTCGACTTCGATGCGCACCCACTGATCGCTCGAATCGCGCACGTCGAAGATGCCCTCGCCGTCGACGACGAATCGCACCTCGTCGAGCGTGTGGTAGTGCTCTTTGTCGAACTTCGCGCAAATGGCGTCTAGGTTCGGCGTGTCCTTCGACAGCGCAATCTCATCCTGGTCGACGTAGCCGCGGTCGCCCTTGATTCGCGCGATCTCGGCCTCGCTGCCCGCCAGCGGCAGGCGCCAGTGGAGGACTCCGAACTTGCGGAGGTCGTCAGCGGCGACCGAACGGTTCGGCTGGTCGATTAGATAGGCTCGCATCATTGACTCCTTTGAGCGCCACAGTCGGAACGCCGAGCCGGCGCATCTCGGTCGCAGCGCGGAAGAGATAGTCGTAACACTCCGCTTGCGTCTTTGCCTGCACCCAATCGCGTCCCCAGGCATAGAAGCCGTGGCGACGCACCAGAACAGCTTGCGTACGAGGATAGGCGACGATCGCCGCCTCGAGCGACGCAGCGAGATCGCATTCCCGCGATGTGTTCTCGATGATCGGCACCACGAGGCGATCGTGATAATTCATCCCTTCGATGCCTTTGATCATCTCCAGCTCCGAGATGTCGAATTCGCGGTCGAAGAGCAGCGTGGCGATCACCGCGTGAATCGAATGCGAGTGGATCACGGCGCCGGCACCGCGAAGACGAATCGCGGCCATGAAAAGCGAAGTGCATTCAGAGGGTCGAAGCGACGGATCCGCGGGACGGGCGACGACCGAGCCGTCGATCGAGAGTGTGAACATCTGATCAGGCGTCATCCGCTCCTTCTGCACGCCGCTCGGCGCGACGATGACATGCTCTCCTTCGCGGATGCAGATTCCGCCACCGGTTCCGGTGACCCAGCCAAGCTCGTAAAACTGCCGGGCGAGATCACAGACGACGCTTGCCGTCGACGCTTTGTCGGCCATATTAGGCCAAGAATTCTAACGCTGACGGCCCAGGAGTCCTACCAAGGCGCCCTCATGCGTGATGGGCAGCGTACGACCGCACGTCGCCAACATTTCCAAGCGACATTGCTGCGCTTCGGATTCGATCGCTGGGCCGCCGAAACGGATAAAAAGGGCGAGGTTGGCCCCGTCCGACGAGCAGCGGCAACGCTGCGGGTTTCCGGCGAACGATTTCACGAGGATCCGGTGGCTCGCTGCGAGATCGGGGTACTGCTCCTTGATCGGTCCGGGATAGAAGAAGAAGTAAGTCCACTTCCCGTTGTTGAGCAGCGCAACGGGTTCGTTCGGTGCAAGAAACCGCATGCCTTCGCCAATCGGATAGAAGATCGGCGCGTCGGAATGCTCGAAGAAGTTTCTCGCAGAATCGGGCCGAGTGGCATCGCGGAGAAATGGCCCCAATACGACGCCATTCAGGATGCCGATTAGCGCGATCCACACGACGGCGCCAATCCTGGAGCGCTCAACCACGTAGCCGAGCGCGATCGCCGCATACACCAGCGGCACGAGATTCGTCCTCGGATAGCCAACCCACGGCTGCTGGACGCTTGCAGTGAAGAAGAACAGCCAGTCGAGGGCCGCCGCCGCGAGTAGCGCCGCAAAGGCGCGGCTCCGGAAACCGAGCACGATCAGCGCAGCGAACGCGAAGATGACGATCGGCATGGCCGCTCCGAATTCCCCCTGCATGCGATGGGCGAATGCGGCGAAATGCTCTCCGCTGAACGCATGGGTGATCGGCTGTGCGCCCTGCCACGTTTTGAATGATGCGCGGACGAAAAAGAAAAGAGCAAAGGGCGCAATCGCCGTGGCGACGATCACCATGTAGTGCAAGCGCTCGCGCCACGAGGCCCGAAATGGGAAGTAGATCAATGCAACGACCGGCAGCGACAAGATGAAATGCTCTTTGACCATCGCCGCGGCGCCGAGGAGGAGAAGCGGGCGCCAAATCATCTCCGAGCCTAACCGAACGAGGTGCTCGCCCGCCGTCAAAAGCAGCACAATTGCCCAGGGCTCGAGGTAGCCGCTGGTGAAGTAGTAGATGTTGTCCTTTTGCCAGAAGAGAAAGAGCACGATCGCGACGGCGCTGATGTCGGCGGCGCGGCGCACGATCCGCGGTCGAAGCACGAGCAACCAGACCGGGATCGCCAACACGTTCAGCAAGCGTTCGACGTTCAAGGGCGATCGAAATGGAAACACGCGAAGCGGCACGGACGCGAAGTGCAACGTGCCTGGATATCGACCGGCGAAGGAAAGCGGCGGGCCGGAGGCGATTCCAATCAATGCAAGCAGAACCAACGCCGGCAGCGCAAGCCGCGGCCACCGAACGATGATCGCCAGCGCCGCAATTGCACCGAGCCACGGCAGCCACCACCAGAATGCGTAGGCCTCGAGTGCCGCGCCGTTGTGATAGGTCTGATCGCCGCCATACGGAAACTCCTGCGACCACGTGAGGACGAGATAAGCGATGGCCGGAGCCGATGCGATCGCTGCAAGCATCCAGTCTCGAAGTCGCAGCGTCGGCCCGAGGTTCGTGGGAATCTTCAGCGCGAGCGGCTGCAGTTCGGTGACTGCAGCAAGCGCGAGAATTCCGATCCAGACCAGGGGAACGAGTGTCGCGCTTCCGATCCAGATGCCGGAAACCAGGATGAGGACGAACAAATACGCCGACAGCCGGATAGAGAATTCTACCCGCGTGTCGTCTGTTGGACCGCCAGACCCGCTGGAGGGAGCCCGGGTCCTGTGCAGCAGGCGCACCGAATCTCGTCAGGTCCGGAAGGAAGCAGCGATAAGGCGCATCCCCTGCGTGACACAGTCTGGCCTGGGCTCTTTCGAGCGGGTCGTTGCACGTATACTCGCCGCGATGTCCTATCAGGCTCTTGCACGCAAGTACCGGCCGCAGCGTTTCAGTGACATCGTCGGCCAGGAGACGGTCGTTCGGACGCTGCAGAACGCCATCGGACAGAACCGGATCCATCACGCCTATCTCTTTTCCGGCGTGCGCGGGATCGGCAAGACGACGGTCGCACGGATCCTGGCCAAAGCACTGAATTGCGTCAAGGGTCCGGCGACGGAACCGGACAACGCGTGCACAATCTGCCGGGAGATCACCGAGGGAATCGATCTCGACGTGAGGGAGATCGATGCGGCGACATACACCGGCGTTGACAGCATCCGCGAGCTGCGCGATGTCACGCAGTTCCAACCGTTGCGCGACCGCTTCCGCATTTTCATCATCGACGAGGCGCATATGCTCTCGCAGGGAGCGTGGAACGCGCTGCTGAAGCTCATTGAAGAGCCCCCGCCGCACGTCATCTTCATGTTCGCTACGACCGAAATGCAGAAAGTGCCGGCGACCATCCTCTCGCGCGTCCAGAAATTCACGCTGCGGAAGATCACGCTGGAAGAGCTGATCGGCCGGCTGCGTCAGATCTGCGAGGCGGAAAAAATCGAAGCCGATGATGCGGCGCTGGAAATTGTGGCCCGGCGCGGAGAAGGGAGCGTTCGCGACGCGCTCTCGATTCTCGATCAGATCATCGCCTTCAGCGGCCGCTCCATTTCCGCCGCCGACGTGGCCACAGTCCTCGGGCTTTCAGACACGAATTTCTTCGCCCGACTGCTGACGCTCGTCAGCGAAGGGAACCACGCGGGCATCATCGATGCGCTCCAGGAGGCGGCCGAAAGCGGGCGCGACTTCAAGCTCCTGTTCCGTGACCTTCTCAATTTCGTTCGCAGCATGCTGCTGCTTGCCGCCGGCGCGAAACCGGAACTTCTCGGAGCCGAAGATGTCGCGCTGATCCAATCGGTGGCGCAGAAGTTTTCGTACTCCGAATTGCTGCGGATCGCCAATCTGCTCATGCGCGACGATGACGTGATCAACCGCGCAGAGCATCAGCGCCTGGCGGTGGAGATCGCTCTGCTGAAGGCGGCCACATTCCCGCGCCTGCGCGCCGTGGAAGAGGTGCTCAGTGGAGGACAGCCGCCCCCGGCTGTCCGCGAGACCCCGCAACCGCGAGACCTCGATCCCTTCCTTCAGCGCGTCCAGAAAGCGCGGCCGCTGATTGCCGGCTATCTGGCGAATGCGAAGAGCTCCCGAAGAGATAATATAATAACATTTATATTTAATGACACCTATTCTGCGGACGCGGTGACCGAGGCGCGCGAGGCGCTCGAATCGATTGCCCGTGAAGTCTATGGCGCCCCCGTGAGCGTCGCCGTGCAGACCGAGTCGAAGGCCGTTCCGGCCAGCGAAGCCTCCCCCCTGCGCGAAGATCCCGTCCTCAAAGCCTTCCACACGCACCTCGGCGGGGAAGTCGTGGAAGGCAGGAGATCGAAATGAACCCCAAGCAACTGATGAAACAAGTGCAGCAGATGCAGGAGCAGATGCAGCAGCGCATGACCGAGCTGCGCGTCGAGGGCAGTGCCGGCGGCGGCATGGTCAAAGCGACCATGAACGGCCACAAAGAGCTTCTGGCGATCACCATCGACAAGGAAGCGGTCGATCCCCACGACGTGGAAATGCTGCAGGATCTCGTCGTCGCGGCAGTCAACGAAGCCTCCCGGAAGGTCGATGAAGAGATGCAGGGACAGTTGGGCGCGATGACCGGAGGAATGAAGATTCCGGGGTTGTTTTGACCGCGCCTCCACTCGCAAATCTGATTAACGAGCTGACCAAACTCCCCGGCGTCGGCGGCAAGTCCGCATCGCGCATCGCCTACCACATTCTCAAGCGCCCGCAAGGGGAAGCGGAAGCGTTGGCCACGGCGATCCTCGATGTGAAATCGAAAGTCTTTCGCTGCTCGACGTGCAACAACATGACCGACGTCGATCCGTGCGCGATCTGCAGCGATCCGCGCCGTGACAACTCGATCATCTGTGTCGTCGAAGAGGCCTTCAACATCGCCACGATCGAGCAGACGCGCGATTACAAGGGAGTCTTTCACGTGCTGCTGGGCGCGCTCTCACCGCTCAAGGGAATCGGCCCGCAGGATATCGACGTCGCCGGCCTGCTCCGCCGCGTGCAGGGCGGCGGCGTGCGCGAAGTGATCATCGCCACCAATCCGAACGTCGAAGGGGAAGCGACCGCGCTCTACCTGGCGCAGCAACTTCGCCCTCACGGCGTGCGCACGACGCGACTGGCCTTCGGACTGCCGGTGGGCGGCGATCTCGAATATGCGGATCAGGTCACAATGGCAAAGGCGCTGGAAGGCAGACGCGAGATCTAGTATGGTGAACGGACATGGCCAGTCCTGATCTCGTGATGTACGAGGAAGAGTACCAGCAGATCAAGGACACACTCCAGCGTCTGCAGGTCGACTCCAATTCCAAAATCGTGTTCCTGGTCGATAAGAACGGCCAGCAGATCGCCGCCCATGGAGACATGCGCGGCGTCGACGCGACGTCGCTCGCATCGTTGACGGCCGGCAACGTCGCCGCGACGGACGGACTGGCGAAGCTGATCGGAGAAAAAGAGTTCTCCATCCTCTTTCACGAGGGAGAGCGCGACAACATTCACATCTCGCTGGTCGCTCAGCGCGTGATTCTGGTCGTCATCTTCGACGATCGCTCCTCCCTCGGATTGGTGCGGCTGCGCGTGAAAAGGGCGTCGCAGGAGCTCGAAAAAACCTTCGAACAGCTCATGAAAAAGGCGGAGGCCGATCGCGGCAATCTGGCCAACCGCTTCGATTCGCCGTTCGCGGAGATCACCGACGAAGACATCGATAGCCTCTTCAGCGAATAAGAGCCGATGACATTCATCAACTACGCGGCGCGGGAGATCAACTGCAAGATCGTCTACTACGGGCCTGGTTTGTGCGGCAAGACGACAAATCTTCAATGGATCTATGACAAAACGAATCCGCAGGCCAAGGGTAAACTCATCTCCCTGGCCACGGAAACCGACCGCACTCTCTTCTTCGATTTCCTTCCGCTGGACCTCGGGCAGGTCCGCGGCTTCAAGACGCGCTTTCACCTCTACACCGTGCCCGGTCAGGTGTTCTACGACGCCTCGCGAAAGCTGATCCTCAAGGGCGTCGACGGCGTCGTCTTCATCGCCGACTCGCAGGACGCCCGCATGGAAGCCAATGTCGAATCGCTCCAGAATCTGGAAAAGAACCTCAAAGAGCAGGGCTACGATCTGAAGACCATTCCCTACGTCCTGCAGATGAACAAGCGCGACCTCCCCACTGCGATCTCCGCCGACGCGATGTACCAGAGGCTGAACATCAAGGGGGAGCCGACCTTCGAGGCCGTGGCCATGAATGGCACCGGCGTGTTCGATACATTGAAAGCCGTGGCCAAGCTGGTGCTCACGGAGCTGAAGAAGAAGTAGCTCAAAGTTTGGAAAAACATGCGCCATCACGGCCTCAACATCGTTGCCCTCGGCGGCGGAACGGGCCTGTCGACGCTCCTGCGCGGTCTGAAGCGCTACGTCGACGCCGATGGCGCCTGGTCCATCCGACGACTGGGCGCGATCGTCACTGTGACCGATGAGGGCGGGAGCTCCGGGGCGCTGCGAAAAGAATTCGGCATGCTGCCACCGGGCGACATCCGCAACTGCATCGTCGCCCTCGCCGAGGAAGAGCAGTTGTTGTCGCAGCTTTTCAACTACCGCTTCGAGGGGATTGAATCCGCACTCTCAGGACACTCGCTTGGCAACCTGCTGCTCACCGCTTTGACCGATATCGCCGGTGGATTCGATGACGCGATTCTCGCGGCGTCGGAGGTTCTCGCCATCCAGGGCGACATCTACCCGTCCACGCTCGAGCAGGTGCGGTTGCGCGCGACGCTCGCGGACGGATCCGAGCTGATCGGCGAAGTGGCGATTAGCGGCTCACTTCTCGGCGATCGCAGGAAGGCGCCGCGACCGCACGCGCGCATCGTCCACCTGGGCATCGACCCGCCCGATGCGCAGCCGCCGGCACGTTCACTCGAGGCGCTCCAGCAAGCGGATCTC
>Ga0099827_10001978_pt1 | contig 11056 bp, 8 predicted proteins | sample CZO8metaG_FD_79339 | JGI IMG/M metagenome (GOLD analysis project Ga0099827, IMG submission 79339) | Vadose zone soil microbial communities from the Eel River Critical Zone Observatory, Northern California, USA - CZOApr15con1.8 metaG | ecosystem: Environmental > Terrestrial > Soil > Vadose zone ...
CCCGTCGGGCGTGCGGCTCCAGTTCAGGATAGCATAGAGCGCGGTCGAGCCGTCGGTCGCCCAGCGCTGATCGACGTTCGCGCCGTGCGCGAGCAAGGCCTCGAGCACCGGGATATCGCCGGCGCTCGCGGCGAGCGGCAGGGTGACGCCGTCATTCGGATCGGCGCCGGCGTCGAGCAGCGTGGTGACCAGCGGCAACGATTGCGCGATGCGCGATGCGCCCCAGAGGATCGGACGGCGCACGTTGTGATGGAGCCAGGGGAACTTCGTGTTTGGATCGACGCCGAGGGCGATGAGACGGCGCGCGATGTCGGCGAGACCGTCGGACGCCACCGCTGTGTAGCAGATGTAGTGGATCGGCAACCAGCCGCGCGGCCCGCCGGCCGTGGCCGCGAGTGACGGATCTTTCGTGAGCTGAGCGTCCACGGCGCCGGCGTCGCCGAGGACGAGCGCCGTGTAGAAATTCGCGGTCCTGATCTTGGGGTGCAGCGCGAGGATGCGCTGGGCGCGATCACGGCGGCCGTCGGTCGCCGCTTCCACGAACTCCGTTACCGCGGCGTCGAATTCGAGCGTGCGCGCTTCCACTTCTTCGCGCAGCTTGTTCCAGGACGCGAAGCCGTATTCGCGCGCGAGTCGCGTTTGCGCCTCGTAGAGCGGGATTTGCGCCGAGTCTTGAAGCTCTTTCGCCTGACGTTTGAGCTGGTCGAGATTGGGGCGGGGGGGGAGCTGCTTGTCTGCCATAACGCCTCCATGCTGAGTGCCAGCGGTCCGCAAGCTGGCCAGCACGGAGACAGCCGTGCAGGGGAACTGGTGTGGAGGGTGGACTCAGTCCTTCGCGCGGACCCGCGTGCGCCCCAAGCGCGAGGGAAGGATGGTCCGGGGCGGGGATGGCGTCAAGCGGGCTCTCGAAAGCAGGTCCGCGTTGCTCGTCGCGTTCGCGTTTGTCTATCGGCGCGAGTGTGCCGAGTGTACTCTGTCCCTGGTCGTATGACTATTCACCGCCCAGAGGAGGTCTCGTGCGCTCCATTTTCGTCGGTGCCGTCGTTCTGGTATTTGTCGCCTGTGCTGCACATGAAGTTCAGCGAGCCGACCCACGCCTGGCACGATTGCTCGCCGACCGTGAGGACGTCTGGCGGGCGTGGTTCTCGAATGATCAGCGGCGGCTCGAGCAGCTGTTGCCGAGCGACGTGGTGGCGATCAGCAATGACACCACCTGGCAGGATCGCGCTGCCGTGCTCGCGTCGGCGCAAGCGTTCGCGAAGAGCGGCGCGAAACTTGTGCGCCTCGACTTCCCGCGGACCGAGCAGCAGGTCTTTGGGGATGTCGCGATCCTGTACTCTCGCTACGAGTTCGAGCTCGAAAGGAACGGCAGGCGGTCGCTGCAGGCGGGCCGAGCCACGGAGGTGTTCGTGTGGCGCGACAGTCTGTGGCAGAACACCGGCTGGCATCTCGACTCGGGTCACTGAGCGGCGTCGGGAGCCGCCTGCCTTTCAACATGGCGCGATCATGTTGCGGCTCGGTGCCATGCTGTTACAGTACGTCGATGCCCACGACCTTGGACTCGTCGTGGTGGGCGATCCTGGATTCAAGCTTGCCACGGACCCGGACACCGTCCGAGGTCCGGACATCGCCTTCATCCGACGCGAAGGAGTCCCACAGCCCGTTCCGGTCGGCTTCGCCGCCTTCCCGCCCGACCTCGTCATCGAGATCGGTTCCCCCAGTGATCGCCCCGGCGACATCCTCGGCAAGGTCGGTGACTGGCTCTCCGCGGGCACGCGCCTCGTGTGGGTCATCGACCCCGTGCATCGCGTGGCGCACGTCTATCGACAGGACGAAACCCAGACGACCATCGGCCCGCAGGAGGCACTCAATGGCGAGGACGTGCTCCCCGGTTTCTCCTGCGCGCTCGCTGCGATCCTGTAGTCATCCTAAGCGCGCGGATGGCGCGCGCGAGCGATTCATGCCCACTGCCGAGCTAGTGTGATACCTGGCGTGGCGCGGCACGTTTTGTGGTGATCAGAATCGCTCCCCGGCTGCCGTCCGGACCGTAGAGTTTCAACGCAGCCGGGCCCTTTACGATTTCAACGGCTTCGATGTCCGCGGGATCGAGATCGTGCAGAGGATGACCCTCCGACGGAACGCGCACGCCATCGACGATGATCAAGGGGTCAGAAGGGAGATAGGGGCCTTCGTTCTTGTAGTGCTTAATGACGCGCTGCGCCTCTGGACCGGTGAGCGGTTTGCCCTCGCAACCGAAGGCAATGGCTGACACAAACAACGCGAACAAGAGAGTGCGCATCGAATCCTCCTCGGCTGGGCGATGTGCCGGAATGGTCACATGCATAATGCTACCCCGAACGCCCTCGCCGAAGCGCGCGCTAGGGAAAGATCTCCTGAGCGCAGCGAAGGATCTGCTTTTGCCGTACTATTTCCCCTCGCCGCATTTCTGTTCACCGGAGGACGCGCGATGAGGTCGATCAAAGGGCCGGCCATATTCCTGGCGCAGTTCGCGGGCGATGCGCCGCCGTTCAACAGCTTGAAGGCCATCGCCGGCTGGGCCGCGGGGCTCGGCTTCAAGGGCGTCCAGATCCCCAGCTGGGATCGGCGCCTGTTCGACCTCGCCAAAGCGGCCGAGAGCCAGACCTACTGTGACGAGGTGAAGGGCATCCTGGCCGAGCGCGGGCTGCAGGTGACCGAGCTGTCGACGCATCTGCAGGGCCAGCTGGTGGCCGTGCATCCCGCGTACGACACCGCATTCGACGCCTTCGCGGCGCCCGAAGTCCAAGGGAAGCCGGCGGCGCGGACCGCGTGGGCGGTCGAGCAGGTGAAGCTCGCGGCACGGGCGTCGCGCCGCCTCGGCGTGACCGAGCATGCGACGTTCTCCGGTGCCCTCGCGTGGCCCTACTTCTATCCCTGGCCGCAGCGGCCGGCCGGTCTTGTCGAGACGGCGTTCGACGAGCTGGCGCGGCGCTGGCGTCCGATTCTCGACGTCTTCGACGAAAACGGGGTCAACGCCTGCTTCGAGATCCACCCCGGCGAGGATCTGCACGACGGGGTGACGTTCGAGATGTTCCTCGAGCGCGTGGGCGGACACGCGCGCTGCAACCTGTTGTACGATCCCAGTCACTTCGTGCTACAGCAGCTCGACTATCTCGAGTACATCGACATCTATCACGACAAGATCCGCATGTTTCACGTCAAGGATGCCGAGTTCAATCCGACCGGCCGCCAGGGCGTGTATGGCGGGTTCCAGTCCTGGGTCAATCGCGCCGGCCGGTTCCGTTCCCTGGGCGACGGTCAGGTGAACTTCAAGGCGATCTTCTCGAAGCTGGCGCAGTACGACTATCCCGGTTGGGCGGTACTCGAGTGGGAGTGTTGCATCAAGCATCCTGAGGACGGCGCGCGCGAAGGGGCGAAGTTCATCGCCGACCACATCATCCACGTCACCGCGCAAGCGTTTGACGATTTTGCTGGCGCGGGTACTGATGATGCCGCGAATCGCCGGATGCTCGGCATCGCCTGACGATGGTCCAGCCCCTGCGGCTCGGCATGGTGGGCGGCGGGCGCGGCGCGTTCATCGGCGGCGTGCATCGGCTGTGCGCCCGGATGGACGGGCAGTACGAGCTGGTCGCGGGCGCCCTCTCGTCCGATCCGCAACGCGCCAAAGAATCGGGCGCCGATCTCGGCCTCGCGCAGACCCGAGTCTACACGAGTTTTGCCGAGATGGCGGCGGCCGAAGCGAAGCGGCCCGACGGCATCGAGGTCGTGAGCATCGTGACGCCGAACGACAGCCACCACGCGATCGCCCGCGCTTTTCTCGATCGCGGCATCGATGTGATCTGCGACAAGCCGATGACCACCACCGTCGAGGACGCGCTCGACCTGGTGCAGACGGTGCGGCGCACCGGTCTCATCTTCGGCGTCACGCACAACTACACCGGATACCCGATGGTGCGGCAGGCGCGCGAGATGATCGCGGCGGGCGAGCTCGGCACGATCAGAGTCGTGCAGGTCGAGTATGTGCAGGATTGGCTCACAACCAAGCTGGAAGACACGGGACAGAAGCAGGCCGCGTGGCGGGTCGATCCCGCGCGCGCGGGTGCCGGCGGCTGCCTTGGCGACATCGGCACGCACGCGCACAATCTCTCCGGCTTCGTCACGGGCCTAGCGGTGCGCGAGCTCGCCGCGGACCTGAGCCGGTTCGTGCCGGGCCGCAGGCTCGATGACAACGTGCACATGTTGCTGCGCTTCGAGAATGGTGCGCGCGGCATGCTGTGGGGGAGTCAGGTGGCGCCTGGCAATGAGAACGGCCTGCGGCTGCGCGTGTACGGCGACAAGGGCGCCCTCGAGTGGAGCCAGGAGCACCCCAACCAGCTGCGTTTCGCCCCGGTGGGCCAACCACCACGCATATTATCGCGTGGTGGTCCGAATCTCGGTCCCGCCGCGTCGCGCGCGACCCGCATCCCGTCAGGTCATCCGGAAGGCTATCTCGAAGCGTTCGCCAATCTGTATCGCGATCTGGCGGAGCAGATCCGGGCGCGTCGTGCGAAGCGGGCGCCTGATCGAGCGGCGCTGCTCGTGCCCACGGTGGAAGATGGCGCGCACGGCGTCAAGTTCATCCATGCGGCGGTTGAGTCGGGTGCGAAGAACGGCGCCTGGGTGGACATGCAGCTGAAGCTGCGCTAGACAATAAGCTCGAAAAACGTCGCGAGGTCGATATTGCCGCCCGACACAATGGCGACGATCGGACCCTGACCCGCTCTGCCGGTGAGCGCTGCCGCAAGGGCAAGTGCGCCCGCGCCTTCTGCGATAACGCGGGCCTTTTCCGCCATGAGTCGCATGGCGCGCTTCACCTCGTCCAGGCTCACCACGATGTAGCCGTCCACGACCGGCTGCATGCGCTGCCACATCCGCGGAAACACGCTTTTGCCGCCCGCGCCGTCGACAAACGTGGCCTTCCAGTCCGGGAACGCCTGCGCCGAGCCCTTGGCGAACGACAGCGCGGCGGGCGCGGCGGTCTCCGGCTCGGAGCCCCACACTTTGATCTCCGGGCGCAACGCCTTCACGGCACTCGCGACGCCGGTGATCAGGCCGCCACCGCCGATCGCGGCGATGATGGCGACGGTGTCCGGCGCGTCCTCGAGAATCTCCAGGCCCATCGTCGCGTGACCGGTGATGAAGTTCTGATCGTCGAACGGATGGATGAACGTGCCTGAGACGCCGGGATACGAGCGGTCATCGAGCGCCTGCCAAGCGACCGCGTACGGCACGAGCACCAGCTTCGCGCCCAACGCGCGCATGCGCTCGAGCTTCGCGGCGGGCGCCGTCTCGATCGCGACGACGGTGCACGGCACGCCCGCGGCCCGCGCGGCGTATGCCACACCCTGCCCGGCATTGCCGGCGCTGATCGTCCAGACGCCGCGCCGGCGCTCGGCATCGGACAACAGCGCGACCGCGTTGGCGGCGCCGCGCAGTTTGTAGGCGTTGATCGGTTGGAGGTTCTCGAGCTTGAGGCGCACGTCCGGGAATCCCGACCCCAGCTCGAGCCGGACCAACGGTGTGCGAACGATGGTTCCGGCGATGCGCGCGCGGGCGTCCCGGATCTCGTGCAAGGCGATGGCACGGACCGGTTCGAGCGGCGTGGTCAGCCCGCCTTCTGCTGCAGCACTAGGGCCGCGGCCGCGACGTCTTCGACCGCGACACCCACCGACTTGAACAGCGTGATCTCCTCGGCGGTGCGCCGCCCGGGATCCGCCCCCGACACGACGGCGCCGATCTCGACCACGTCGCTCTGCGCCGCGATGACGTCGCCCGATTCGCGCAGCGCGGCCTCGCGCGAGTCGACGAAGATTCGGGCGGTGGTGACGAGATCGTCGTCCAGCTCGCGCCAGTCGGGACGAGTTGCGCCGATCGCATTGACGTGCGTTCCAGGAGAGAGCCAGCGTCCCTGCAGGATGGGCGTCGTCGAGCTCGCCGCGACTACAACCACGTCCGCGCCACGCACGGCATCCGCCGCCGTGGCCGCGGCCTTGACGCCATGGCGCTGGGCGAACGCCGGCGCGTTTCGGGGACTCCACACGCGCACTTCGGTGAAGGATCGGACCAGGCGCAGCGCTTCGAGGTGACTTTTCGCCTGCACGCCGGATCCGAGGATCGCGAGCACTGATGCGTCCGCCCGGGCCAGCCGCTGGGTCGCGACCGCCGACGCCGCGGCAGTCCGCATCTCGGTGATGAGTCGGCCGTCCATCAGGGCGAGCGGCTCCCCGGTCTCCGCCTTGAACAGCACGATCACCGCGTGGTGCGTGTGGATGCCCACGTTCTGCGGATAGAACGTGACGAGCTTGGCGCCCAGGGCGCCCGCGTAGGCCGGCATGACGGCGAAGAAGCCGTGATGCGGAGCCACGGGAAGCACCGCGCGCACCGGTTGCACGACGCGGCCCGACGACAACGCCGCGAGTGCCTCCGCGATCGCGGGAATTAGGTCCTTGTAGTGGAGCCGCTGCTGCACGGCCGGCTCGTCGAGGACGACGATGTCAGCCTCCTCGCTCACGGCGCGCATAATCGTTCCGGCCCAGGCCGTGCCGCAATGGCGCCGATTCCCTGACGGCTCAGTAACTGATTGAATCGCACCAGATCCGCCAGCACGAACTGTCTCCAGCGTCCGACCAGCCTGGCCAAATCGGCGCAGCTCGACCGGGCCACCGCGAGCGCGCCCCGCGTCGGTGCCTGATCGGCGTTGTCTTGCGTGGCCATCTGCAGCGCGAATTCGCGGTTGAGATTCACGAAGTTCCACGACGTCGGCCGAGCATCCCAGACGAGGCGGACGTCCTCCAGCGAATCGCCGGCAATCGAGTCCAGTGTCGTCACCAGCGCTTTCGCCGCTTTCCCCACTTCCGAAGCGGTGTCACTCGGCGCGATCTGCTGGGCACGAGCCCGCAGCTCGGCCACAGGTCTGAAATCGGCCCACGCCGCCTGAACTCCTGAATACAGCCGCATCAGCAAGGCACGCTGCGCGGCCAGCGCCGCCGGCACGACGCGCGAGCGTGGATCCCTGACGACGGTCATTGCCTGCGTGTACTGCTTGCCGTCGACGGTGAGCCGAACGCGGTACACGCCCGGCATGGCCAGCGCTCCTTCAGGCTCCGCCGGCGTCGAACCGGGATTGCCGTTGAAGACGAAGGCGTGCGCGAAAGCGGGCGGCGGGTCGTATCGCAGGTCCCACGTGGCACGATTGAGCCCGATATTCGTGGGCAGGGCACTCGGTTGCGCGAGCCAGAAGCTTTCCATCGGCGCGCGCGCCGCTTCGCGCACGGGCCTGGGAGCAGCGCTGGTCAGATGGCGCACGACGTTGCCGCTGGCATCGAGAACATCGATCGCAATGTCCGCCGACGCCCTGGCGCCGAGGGAATAGTAGATGAGGGCTCCTTGCGGCGGATTCGGTGCCTGCGGCTCCTCTTTCGGGAACGGCGTGTTGTAGTTCACGTTGCGCCGCACGCGCACCGCATCGCTCGGCTTGAAGAGATGGGCCCCCCCCGGTTCCGTTGCCACAGCCGTGCTGAGCTGGCGCAAGACTGCAAAGTCGTCCAGCACCCAGATGCCGCGGCCATACGTGCCGACGATCAAGTCATTGTCATGGATCGCGATGTCGCGGAACTGCGTGGTGGGCAGGTTGAGCATCAGCGATTGCCAATTGTCGCCATCGTCGAATGAGACGTACACTCCGCTCTCGGTGCCCGCGAACAGGAGACCGCGCCGCTTGGGATCGGCGCGCACCACTCGCAGGAACGCTCCGCTCGGCAGCGTTGCCGGCAATCCCGTGACGATCTTCGTCCACGTCTTCCCATAATCGCGCGTGCGGTAGATGTAGGGCGCGTAGTCACCGCGAAAGTGCGCGTCAAGCGTGGCGTAGGCGGTAGCCGCGTCAAACCAGGACGCCTCGACCATCGTGACCATCGGACGTGCTCCGATCTCCGTGCCTGGGATCGTGACGTCAGTCGAGGACTGCCCGTGGTTGCGCGATACGTGGATGATCCCGCTACCGGCACCAGTCCAGATCACGCCAGGCGTCACGGTCGATGCTGCGATGGACACGATGGCCTTGGGCGGAATGGTCGAATCACGCGCGGGTTCGCGACCTGTGGTGAGCACGGGGACTCCCGGGTGCGGTACGGTGAGATCGAGGCTCAGCTTTGACCACGTCGCACCGCCGTCCACGCTCGCCATGAGGTATTGATAGCCAGCGAGCAGCTCCCGCCTGCCATGCCACGTCGCAAAAACGATGGGCGAGTTGAGCCCCGCGCGTAGCTTGAGTGACGGGTCTTGATCCGGACCAACGTTGATCCATTCGCCGCTAGGATAGGTGATTTTCGAGATGCCGAGGCCGCTCGAGTAGACGACGTTGGGATCGCGGGGGTCGGGGAGAATCGTGCCCCATTCCCAGCCGGGCACCGGCTTCCAGTCGATGGACGTGATGGCACCTAGGTTGCCGCGACTGCGTGTCGCGATCGCGCCGGCGTCCTGCTGGGTTGCGTAGATCCAATACGGAAAGGAGTTGTCGGCGGCGATGTGGTAGACCTGCTCCAATGACTGGTTATACCACGAGCTCCAGGTATCGCCGCCATCGAACGAAACAATCGCCCCCTGGTCGTAGCCCATGAGCATGCGCTTGCCGTCGGTGGGGTCGATCCACATCACCTGCGGATCGTCGCCGCCGGGCGGGCCTCCCTTAAATGCGGTAAAGCTGTTGCCTCCGTCCGTTGACTTGTATGCCGTCACATGGAACGTGTAGACGATGTCGGGATTCTTCGGGTCGACGAACACGCCGCTATTGTAGCCGCCCTGGGCGTTGGCGATCCGCTTGTCGTCCGCCGCCATGTGGCGCCACGATGTGCCGCCGTCGTCGGACCGGTATAGCCCGAAGTCGCCGATGAGATAGACGCGCGGCCCGTTCGTGCCGCCCGCGACGGCGAGGGAGATGCGACCGGTGAGGCGCGGTAGCCCTCCGCCCGAGATCTCGCGCCAGGTGACACCCGCGTCCGTGGATTTGTAGAGACGCGAGCGCGTCTGCGCGGTGTCCGGATTCGGTGGATTGCTGGCCCCTGGCGCGAAATAGCGGTTCATCGTGGCGGCAAAGATGACATCAGGCGCATCTGCCGCTCGCGCGAGCGTCCCGATGCCAGTCTTGTCGTCGATGTACAAAGTCTTGACCCAGGTCGCTCCACCGTCGGTAGAACGGAACACACCGCGCGCGTCACTCTGGGTCTGGAAGAAGCCTCCCAATGCGGCGACCAGGACGATGTTCGAGTCGCGCGGGTGAACCAGGATGGAAGTGATCTGCTGAGTGCCCTCGAGGCCGATGTGCCGCCAGGTGCGGCCGGCATCGGAGGACTTGTATATCCCGTCGCCCGTCCCGTCGAAGAAGGAATTCAGGTCGCCTGTGCCCACGTAGACCACGTTTGGGTCCGAGGGCGCGACCTCCACGGCGCCGATCGACGATATGCTCTTGATCGAATCGAAAATGGGAAACCACGTTTCTCCGGCGCCTGTCGTCTTCCAGACGCCGCCGTTCGGGGTGCCGACGTAGAACACGCCGGGCTGTCCGATGACGCCCGACACCGCGGAGATCCGTCCGCCGCGGAATGGACCGACGTTGCGCCACACCAGGGCGGAAAGGAAACGCGCATCGATGGATTGCGCTCGGAGCGGAGTAGCCGTGAGCGTGACGGCGCAGAGCACCAGCAGAGATGGTGCGCGCATTGCTGAATCCGATGAGGGAGACGACGTCAATGTATCCCTATGGGACTACGGCGTCGAACAACTCACCGGATCACTATCTGCGACCCCGGGAATGCGGACGCGATACCTCCGGTCGCTCGCCCCCGACCATCGCAGCTCCCACCACCCCAGGCCACCGTGCCGCGACCTGAGCCGTAGCTCCAGCGCCGGATCGTCGTCCCAGCTCACCACCGCGCGGGTCGGGTCGTCGACCACGACCTCGACGCGCGGCCCGGCGGCGACGTCACCGATGCTCACGGGCCACTCCCCCGCCGCCCCGAGCTGCAGCCATGCATACAACGTGTCACCCGAGCACCACACCCGCTCGATCCGCGGTGGCGGCACCCGGGTGGAGGACTTATGCGGGACGACATGCCGGTGGTGACCGACGACGAGATCGAGCGGTGGCGCTGCGGCGGCCGGCAGACTGTCTCCAGTCGACACCGACGCCGCGAGCCGGGCAAGCGTGCGCCCGAACATCGCCGCTTCGCCTGGGCCGTACAGCGTCGAGGCGCCTTCGTAGTACTGTGCGGTGTATTCCTCGGCCGTGGTGATGTACTCGATATAGCCGTCGGCGTGGCCGAGGATCAGCGCCGCGCTCACCGGCAGCCCGGCTTTGCGAGCGCTTGCCAACATCTGCTCGCGCATCCGCCTTCCCGCCGTCGTCGTCACCTCCCCAGGTACCGCGCCGATCACGCGACTCCCCAGACGCAGCACGGTGACTTGCGCGTACGAGGGCAGCGTTCCGCTGACGGACAGCTTGTTGGGTAGATCACCGAACCATCCGTCCAACAGTTTGCGTTTGTGTGCCTGGCACCCGGGCACGTCGGGATTGGGCGAACCCTGCTCGAGCCCGATGTCGAACACGCCGAACAGCCGCCACCCCTGCACCCTCGTGTGAGCGTCGTCCGCGCCGACCAGCGTGCTCATGCCGACGGCGGGTTCGGGGCAGATGCCGAGCGCGCGAGCGCTGTCGCGGAGCGACAACGTCGCGAATGCGCGCCCCATCTCCAACCGGTCGGACAAGACCGCGCCGAGCGCATCGAACAACGCCACCGCGCTGTCCCCCACATCCTTCCCGATAACGGCGATCGCCTCTCGCGCGGCATGCTGGCACGAGGCCAGATGTGTGGTAGTGGGAAGGCGCCACTGCCACAGCGTGCGCGTGAAGGGGCCGTCGAGTGCGGGCAGCGTCGTGAGTGTAGGGACGTCGCACCGGCTCTCCGGCGGCCACGCCGTCGACACGTCGCCTTCGGCCCCGTTCGCGAACAAGTACACGGCG
>Ga0099827_10001980_pt1 | contig 11055 bp, 10 predicted proteins | sample CZO8metaG_FD_79339 | JGI IMG/M metagenome (GOLD analysis project Ga0099827, IMG submission 79339) | Vadose zone soil microbial communities from the Eel River Critical Zone Observatory, Northern California, USA - CZOApr15con1.8 metaG | ecosystem: Environmental > Terrestrial > Soil > Vadose zone ...
ACTGCACGCCGGAACAAGCGATCGAGATGGCAAATGCAGCCGGTGCTGAGTTCATCATGCCGGTGCATCATCAAACTTTTCGGCTCAGCTTCGAACCGTTTTGTGAACCAATCGAACGTTTCGAAAATGCACTTCGCCATCAAGCTGAGCGCATCGCACTACGCGAGATCGGCGAAACATTTGTTCTGCCTTTGTAGAGGCGCTCGCCGCCCCGAGCGCCTAACAGCTTCCCGCTTGCCCGCGCAATCGCGGAATGCCATCTTTGCCCGCCCGCGCCGACGTAGCTCAGCTGGTAGAGCAACGGTTTCGTAAACCGTAGGTCACGGGTTCGAATCCCGTCGTCGGCTCCAGCCTTCGCTTGGAACGCCGCGCAAAGCGAAGGCTGGAGCCACGCCGGAGTAAAACGTAGGCGGGCAGTTTAATTGTCCTTTGCGGCGGCTGCGCTCCAAGGCTACGGCTTGGCAGGCCAGATTTATGGCGCGCTTCTTTTACGTTTACGTTCTGGTCAGCAAAGCCGATCCATCTATCCACTACACTGGTGTCACTCGCAATTTATCGGCGCGCTTATACGATCACAACCGAGGCAATTGTCCGCACAGCGCCAAGTGCAAGCCTTGGAAAGTCGAAATGGCTATCGCGTTCACCTCTGAAGCGAACCCCGCGCCTTCGAGAAGTATTTGAAAACCGGCTCAGGGCGCGAGTTCGCTCGACGCCACTTTTGATTCTAATTTTCGATTTTTGCGAGCGGCGGCCGCGCTTTGTGCCAGTCAGTGCTCTGCTCATAGGCATGTGCGATTTGCAAAATGCGCGCTTCATCGAGCGCTTTGCCTAACAACTGCAGGCCGATCGGCAATTGTACGTTGATTGACTTGCCTCCCAGCTCGCCAACCCTCTCGGGCCTTCCCGTCTTCGTCGCTCGGCTCCCGCCGACTCCGTTGTCGATCTTAGCGAAGCCGCAGGGCAAACTGATTCCACAAATCCCGGCGAGATTGCCGGTGTTCGTGAAAATGTCGGCCAGGTACATTTGCAACGGATCGGCCGTGCGCTCGCCTAGTTTAAATGCAGGCACGGGTGAAGTCGGAGAAACGATCGCGTCCACTTTCTCGAAAGCTTTCGCGAAATCCTGCCGGATAAGCTCACGCACTTTTTGCGCGCGCAGGTAATACGCGTCGTAATAGCCCGAGCTCAAAACATAAGTGCCGAGGATGATTCGGCGTTTCACTTCCGCGCCGAAACCTTCCTCGCGCGTCCGTCCGTAATGATCGAGCAAGTCTTTTGGATTTTCGGCGCGATGTCCGTAACGGACCCCGTCGAAGCGCGCAAGGTTCGCGGACGCTTCGGCTGTAGCCAAAAAATAATAGACTGCTATGCCGTAGTCCGTGTGTGGTAGGCTAACGTCGATAATCTCCGCGCCGAGTGATTGCAATTGCTTGACCGCTGCATCGACCGCGGCTTTCACCTGCGGATCAATTCCTTCCACCATGTATTCCTTGGGCAAACCGAGACGGACGCCCTTCAAATTGCCATTGCCATTAAGCATGGCCACATAATCCGCCACCGGCTCGTTTAATGATGTGCTGTCTTGCGGATCGTAACCGGCAATCGCGGTCATAATCAGGGCTGCGTCGCGCACGGTTTTTGTGAGTGGTCCGACCTGATCGAGCGACGAAGCAAACGCGACAACGCCGAAGCGCGAAACTCGCCCGTAAGTTGGTTTTACTCCGACGATGCCGGAGAGGGCGGCCGGTTGCCGAATCGAACCTCCGGTGTCGGTGCCGAGCCCGCCGAACGCAGCATCGGCGGCAACAGCGGCGGCCGATCCGCCGCTCGATCCGCCCGGCACGCGCGACAGGTCCCACGGGTTCCGAGTCAGTTTCACGCTCGAGTTTTCCGTGGAAGAACCCATCGCAAACTCGTCCATGTTCGTTTTGCCAAACGGAATCGCGCCGGCCGCTCGTAATTTTCGAATCACCGTCGCATCGTAGGGCGCGCGGTAGTTGCGCAGGATTTTCGACGCACACGTGCACGGTTGCCCCGCCACGTTGATGATATCCTTAATCGCGATCGGCACACCGCCGAGCGGAAGATCGACATCTACCTTTTCCGCCTCCCTGGCCGCAGCCTCGAAATCGATCGAGAGATAAGCCTCGACTTTTGGATCGATATCTTCAATGCGCGCTTGCAGCGCATCGAGCACTTCGCGCGGCGAAACTTCGCGACGGCGCAGCAGAGATTGCAGGTCGGCGATATTGAGCGCCGGCAAGGCAGGCCGGCTCATTCGACCACTTTCGTGACGATGAACAGATTGTTCGCCTTGCGCGGGGCGTTGCTGAGCGCTTGCTCGGCTGTGAACCAATCGCGCGGCTCATCTTCGCGAAAAACATTGAACACCGGAATGGCATGCGCGGCCGCTTCAACGCGGCTCACGTCCACTTCGCGCAGTTTCGCGGCATATTTTAAAACATCGCTCAGTTGTTTTTGAAACAAGCGCGTTTCTTCGCCGGTCAGATTCAGTCGCGCAAGTTTCGCGACGTAGGCAACATCGAGATCGGAAGGGTCAGCCATCGATTGTCGATCAAAGATGCAAGTGACTCATCAACCAAACAACTGCGATGGCGAGTGCGATTGCGAGAACGATAAATACGATCCGGCCTTCGCGCCGCGCCTTGCGAAGCGAACCGCGCCGCTCGCTCCTCCGATCATCGTCGCCGTAACGTTTGTCCCGCAAAGCGACCGAAACATCGAGGCGGCTGCGGCCGGCGTTGGCTCGCATGTGCAATTCTTCACGCTGCCGCCGCGAAGTCTCCTCCGCGACCCGCGGCGCATCCGCGATCATGCGCTCGAGCTTTTCAACCTTGTCCCGCAGGTCCGATTCCCGGTGGGCCAGTTCTTCTTGTTTTCGATCCAGCGGCGTGGCCAATCTAGGCGAGCGACGAAGCATGAAGCATCACCGGGTGGACGAAGCCATCCAGAAAAAAAGAAAGAGCGCGATAAAACCGAAAATGATCAGGGGCAAACTGAGGGCGAAGCCAATTTGCACCCATTGAAAAAGTGAGCGGCCACCGGTGAGCTCCGCAAGGTCCGGCGCAACTTCTGGCAACGGAGTATCGCCCGCGCTATCGCCGGTTGCTTGGAGTCGGCTGCGTTGCTGGCTGAATTCCGCGCGCGCGTCGTCCACCGCGCTCAGGGCCCGGCTCAATTCCTTGTGCAACTCCGCCGCATTCCAGCTCTTCGGATCGATCGCTTCGATCAATTGCAGATGCTGCCCAAAACTTTCACGCACCGCGCGGAGTTGCTCGAGCCTTTTCTGCGTGTCGTAGGCTTCCCTCTCGAGCACGACGAGCGAGCGCGTCAGCTTGTCAGTCATTTCCGCGCGGCCCCGTTCCAGTTCTTCCTGGCGGCGACTCAATTCTTCGAGTTCCCGCTTTTGCTTTTCGATTTGTTCCTGCTGGCGCTTGAGCTGGAGCAATTGCTCCTGCGCCTTTTGCACTTGCGAATCGAGATGCTCGGGGGAGAGCGACTCTTCTTCGCTCAATTCCAGCATTTGTTCGATCGGTCGAATTTTTTCTGCCATGACAATCCGGTCGCGTAGTTGGCTCACCCCCGTGGCTCGCTCACGCAGGTTCGCCGCTGACGCCACATTAATGAGCAGCGTTCAGAATTCCAGATTTTTCCCGAAAGAATTTTTTTTCCGATCAAAGGCGCTTTCAGATCTCGGCGATTCTGTAGGGGACGACGCTGTCGTCCCACGGGAAGCCAACGGCTTCCCCTACAAAACGGAAAGCTACCGCCCCGGCATCATTTCGAGCAGGAGGCCCTTGAAATATTCGGTCTCGGGCAATGTGGGGAGCACGGGGTGATCAGGCGCCTGTTCGAACCGGTGGAGTTTTCTCGCCGACCGCCGTGCGTCGACAAGCGCGTCCACGACGGTTTGCGCAAATGCGGCCTCACTCACGTGATGCGAACACGAAAACGTCGCGAGCAAACCATCTTTCGATAAAAGTTTGAAGGCGCGCAGGTGCAGCTCGCGATAACCGCGCAAGGCATCGCGCAAGCCGCTCTTCGTTTTCGTAAACGATGGCGGATCGAGAACGATCAAGTCGTACTGCGCCTGCGCTTTTTCAGCCGCGCGCAGGAATTGAAAAACATCGCCCTCCATCCAGCGCACCTTCAATCCATTTTGTGTCGCGTGGCGTTTCCCGGCGGCAATGCCTTCGCGGTTTTCTTCCACAGCGGCAACGTCAGCCGCTCCAGCGCGCGCGCACGAAAGCGCGAACGCACCTTCATTTGCAAAGCAATCGAGCACACGGCGTGCGGCCGCATGCTGGGCAACCACTCGATAGTTCGGCCGCTGGTCAAGATAGAGGCCTGTCTTCTGCGCGTTCAAAAGATCGACATCGAACTTCAAGCCGTCTATTTCGATTTTGATCTCGGTGGCAGCGCTGCCGCGCAAAATACCCTTTCGCAAGTCCAAACCTTCCGCGCGACGAACGGGCGCGTCGTTTCGCTCAATGATGTTGACCGCGCCGAAGAGATCGACAATCGCATTCGTGATCAAGTCTTTCCGCATGTCCATCGCCAGTGTCAGCGTTTGCAGAATAAAATGGTCGCCGTAGCGGTCGATGATAACGCCGGGCAGTCCGTCGCTTTCGCTCCAAACCACGCGGCAAAGTTTTGGATCGACCTCGCGCCGGACGCGGTAAGCGGCCGCTTGCGCGATGCGGCGCTTGAAAAAATCGAGATCGAGCTCCTGCCGTTGTCGCGAAAAACGGCGTGCGACGATTTGTGATTTCGAATTATAAATCGCGCTGCCGATCAAACGATCTTTGCCGTCCTTGAGCGAAATCACGTCGCCATCGGCCGGATCGCCAAAAATCTTCAGCACCTCGCTGGAAAAGACCCAATCGTGTCCATGCGAAATCCGGGCACGCGGTTTGATGACGATTCCAGGCATAGATCAGAAAACGTCGAACGCTCAACGTCCAACGTCCAATCTCCAATGCAGAAATCCATTGGACGTTCGGCGTTCGGCGTTGGACGTTCGGCGTTCAGAAATGCCAATCGCACTACAGGCTTCAATCGGTCTTCCTGGAATCAAGAAACTGCGCAGCGGAAAGGTCCGCGAAGTTTTCGATCTCGGCGAGACTCTGCTCTTTGTCGTGACTGATCGGCTTTCCGCGTTCGATGTGATCCTGCCCGACCCGATACCGAAAAAAGGCGCCGTCCTCAATCAACTCTCGGCGTTTTGGTTCAAACGGTTCGACAAGATCGAGAACCACTTCATCACAGCGAATTTCAACGAATTCCCGAAAGCGCTGGAGCGTTTTCGCGAACAGCTCGCCGGTCGTTCCATGATCGTTCGCAAGACTAAACCGTTGCCGGTGGAATGCGTAGTGCGCGGTTATCTGGCCGGCTCCGGCTGGAAAGAGTATCAGGAGTCGCAGAGCGTTTGCGGAGAAAAATTGCCCGCCGGATTGAAACTCGCGTCGCAATTGCCGAAGCCGATTTTTACGCCGGCGACAAAAAGCGATACCGAGCACGATCTCAACATCGACATGAAGGAATGCCGTAGAATTCTCGGTGGCGAAGTCGCAACCAAAGTGCGCGAGCTCAGTTTGAAAATTTATTCCGGGGGTCGCGATCATGCCGCGCAGCGCGGAATTATCGTTGCGGACACAAAATTCGAATTCGGGACGGTCGATGGGAAGTTGTTGTTGATCGACGAATGCCTGACTCCGGATTCGTCCCGCTTCTGGCCGAAAGATCAATATGTGGTCGGGCAAAGCCCGCCCAGTTTTGACAAGCAATTCGTGCGCGATTACCTCGAGACGCTCGATTGGAACAAGACGCCGCCCGGGCCGAAGCTGCCCGGCGATGTCATCGCGCGAACGGCCGCCAAATATCTGGAGGCGTTTGAGCGGTTGACTGGCGAGAAACTAAAATAGCTGTAGCGGTGCTCTATGAGCGTCGTATGATTCGGCGATCATAGACCGCCGCTACAGCAAATCGCTAACGAGCGATTTTTCTTCCTTCAGTTCCGCAACCGACTTGTCGATCTTGGCGCGACTGAAATCGTTGAGCGGAAGTTTTTGCACGATTTCCCATTTGCCGCCGCACACCCGGACCGGAAAAGACGAAATCAATCCTTTCTCGACGTTGTAACTTCCGTCGGAACAAACAGCGACGCTGTGGCAATCATCGCGCGGCGTGTCATTGTTGAGAAAGCGCACCGTATCGACGATGGCATTCGCAGCTGAGCCCGCCGAAGAAAGTCCGCGCGCCTTGATCACAGCGGCGCCGCGCTGCTGCACGGTCGCGATAAATTCTTCCTTCAACCATTCCTCATCGCCGATCACTTCGTTGGCCGGTCGATTGTCGATCCTAGCGTTGTAAAAATCGGGGTACTGTGTGGCGGAATGGTTTCCCCAGATGATCATGTTCGTTACGCGCGCGATCTCGACGCCCGCTTTGTGCGCGAGTTGGGCGCGGGCACGATTTTCATCGAGACGCGTCATGGCAAACCAGCGATCGCGTGGAATTTCTTTGGCGTTGTTCATCGCGATCAAACAATTTGTGTTGCATGGATTTCCGATCACAAGCACGCGCACATCGGCCGCGGCATTCTTCTCAATGGCCTGGCCCTGGCCGATGAAAATCTTGCCGTTGATCCCGAGCAAATCTTTGCGTTCCATTCCAGCTTTGCGCGGCACGCTGCCAACGAGCAACGCCCAGTCCACATCGCGGAATCCTTCATCGAGATCGGCTGTCGGCACGATTGATTGCAAAAGGGGGGAAGCACAATCGTGCAATTCCATCACCACACCATTGAGCGCGCCGAGCGCATTCGGAATTTCAATCAAATGGAGCGCGATCGGCTGGCCGGCGCCGAACATCTCGCCCGACGCGATGCGAAAAATGAGCGAGTAACCAATCTGCCCGGCGGCGCCGGTGACCGCGATTTTAATCGGAGAAGTCATAATTTTGTTTAGCCGCAGATCGCCTGTTTGTCATCCCGAGCGGATGCGAGGGACCTCTTAATACAGTCAAAAACGTGCAAGCGTTCGCCATTTCCTATCCGAAGTTTGCGCGTTCAAAAATTCATAAACGCAATCGCAATGTGGGATCCTTCGCTCCGCTCAGGATGACACGCGCGTTACACGCGCCCGCTCTTTTCCAACAGGTCACGGATCAATTGCATTCGCTCGCGCTCTTTCCAGCTGGAACGAAGTTCGGCCACGCTGCGTTGCAGTCGCCGCGTCCAATTGGCGCTGGCTGCCGTTCCCGGAACGTTGAAGCGATATTTCCGCCGAAGCAGATCAGTCAGCATGACCACCGCAATCCACGATTCGCATTTGAAGAGCGCTTCCATGATGGCGGGATGAAAATCCTGGCCGAAGTTTATTGATCTATTTGCCGGCCGGAATTCTGCGAACTCGGCAATTTTGTTTAGCTCGTGACGCGACTGGTTCGAAGTCGATGTTGCCTGCTCGATTGCTTCCTCCCACAACTTTCGCAATGGCTTGTGATCATGCGTCGCGTAGGTGGCGACCGACAGCCGCTCATATTCGGTTCCGGGTGTAACACGCTCCCGCTGCATTTCCCATTGCGGAATTTTGAATCCGGCGATGCCTAACGAGAGCAAATGGGGCCGGACATAATCGGGCACGGTTCCCAAATCTTCGCCGATCACCCGTGTGCTGCCGGATTCCTCGAGCACGACACGCAGATACTCTTCGCCTTCCCGCCGATTCGCTTCGCAATTTTCCAACGTCGAATCATCACGCGGTGCGAAATGGGGAACGCGTCCATTGGTTCGCGCCAGCATCTCATTCCAATCGAGTCGAAGAAACTCCTTGTTGCGCGCCGGTCGCCACGGGAAAGCGTAAATCCGATAAAACCCGAGGACATGATCGATGCGAAAAAGATGAAATGTGCGCTTTACACCGCGCACCCGTTGCCGCCACCATTCGAAATTATTTCCGCGCATTGCCTCCCAGCGATAAAGTGGAATCCCCCAGTTCTGCCCCCATTTCTGCGTGAACTCATCATCTTTGAAATGTAGTTCTGGCGGCGCGCCGCCCGACCAATCGAGCGCGAATTCACTCGCGCGCGAGAAGACATCGGCGCTGTAATAACTGACGCCGAAAGGAATGTCTCCCATGAGCGCGACATCCCGCTGCGCGGCGTACGATTTCATTTCGCGCCATTGTTCGTCCGCGATCCATTGCACGTAACGAAAGAAATTCCGGCGAGCCGCGAACGTTGGCTCTCGATCTTGGGACAAATGACGCAGCCACTCTCGCGCGTTTTCCATAGTTCGGTGTTCCGTTCGCCATTTGTCCCACGCCTCCGAATCGCGATTCTGCTCCATCAGCGCGCGAAAGAATGTGTAATCCTCCAGCCAGGATGCTTCCTCTTGGCGAAATTTCTTGAATTCCGATTGTCGATCTTCCGCCGCGTTCGCCGAGAAATTTGAGAATGCCTTTTCGAGCAGCCGACGTTTTAATTTCTTAACCCGCCGATATTTCACCGAACCCTGGCGCAATTGAACAAGATTGACATCTGCAACCGCAATATCGAAGTCCTGGCGCGTTAGATCTTTCGGCGAACCGGGCGCGAGATGCAGCGTGGTCGGCTCGATCGCCATCGCGCTAATCGCATTGTAAGGGCTGTTGTCGTTGCCGGTCTCGTTGATCGGAAGTAATTGCACGAGCTTGAAGCCGATCTCCGCCGCCCAATCGATAAACTCGCGCAATGCGGCCACATCTCCGACCCCGAGATCATCTTCACGGCGCAACGCAAACAGCGGCGCCAGTACACCCGCGATCTTTTTTTCCGGCGACAGATTCATTTACGTCCACAGATTACACAGATTTTCGCAGATTTTTTTGGACAGTTCCCTTTCCGTAATCTGTGTAAATCTGCGGAGGAATTAAGTTCTTTGCACCTGCCAGTCTTCGACGAGCTTGTTCGGAATCTCTTTCAAAAAACGCGAAGGCCGCTGAAAGACATCGCCGTATCCGCCGCTCACCCGCATGTGTGGAAAGGTGAGATAGAGCTCATCCCGCGCGCGAGTGATTGCGACATAAAAAAGGCGCCGCTCTTCTTCGAGCGCGTCACGCGTATCGAGCGAGCGGCTGCTCGGAAACATGCCGTCCGTGAGCCAGATCACAAAAACAGAGTGAAACTCGAGCCCCTTCGCCTGATGCACTGTGGAAAGATTGACTGCTTCTTTGTCCGCGGTCTGGTTGGGCGTGGCTTCGGCATCGACATTGCTGATGAGCGCCAGCTGCGAAAGAAATTCGTGCACGTCCTTGAATTGACGCGCAAAAGCCGCTAGCTGATCCAGATCTTCGCGGCGCAGCTCGTAGTTGGTAAAATTCATCTTCGCGTAATCGTCGTACATCGCTTCCACCACCGATGTGATCATTTCCGAGGGCGGATTCGGCTGACCGGCCGGCGCGATTTCATCCAGCGTGTGGGCCAGTTGCGTCCAGGATTTTCGGGACTTCGCGCTCACGTTCATCGCCAGTAAACGTTCGCCCCAGGAATTGATTTCACCGCGCTCATTCAACGATTTCTCCCATGCATTCCAAAGATTTTCTCCGCTGCGATTACCGATGCCGGGCAACAATTTCACCATCCGCTTGAACGCAACTTCATCGCGCGGATTGGCAGTGAACCGGATGAACGACGTCACGTCCTTGATGTGCGCCTGTTCGAAAAAGCGGACGCCGCTTGTGATCTGATAGGGAATGCCGCGGCGCGATAATTCTAATTGCAGTTCGATCGCATGATAATGCGCGCGATACAGAACCGCGATCTCGCCAAGATCGACATCTTCGTCGCGCAGCTCGAGAATTCGTTGCGCGACAAATTGCGCCTGCTCGCTGCCATCATTCAGCGCGACCACAGCCGGTTTCACCGCGTTTGATTCGCGAGTCGGCGCGAGATTCTTGCGAAATTGTTTTTCGTTTGCGGCGATGGCTGCGTTCGCCACTTCGAGAATCTCCGGCACGCTCCGGTAATTCATCTCGATCTTAAAAACCTGCGCGTCCGGATAACGTTTCGGAAATTCAAGAATGTTTTGGAAATTGGCCCCGCGCCAGGAGTAGATCGACTGGGCATCATCGCCCACCACCATGACGTTGCGATGATCGCAACCGAGCGTATCGATCAGATCCGCCTGGATCTTGTTCGTGTCCTGATATTCATCGACCAGAATGAACTGAAACTGGCGGCGATAAACCGCCGCGATCTCTTCCTTCTGTTGCAACATCGACAATGTCTTCTCGAGCAAGTCATCGAAATCCATCGAGTTGGTTGCCTTTTTCTTTTTCTGGTAGCGCGCCTGCACATCTTTGATTTGCTCGAGCAAGGGCAGAAAGTAGGGGAATTTTTCCGCGAGCAGTTCCTCCATCGGAGTTTCCGTGTTGACGACAAAACTGAAGATCTCCGCGAGCACATCGCCTTTCGGAAACCGAATTTTTTTTGGATCGATCCCCGCGCTCGCGATCACTGTGTTGATCAAATCTTTTTGATCTTCGCGGTCCATGATGGTGAATCCGCTGTTGTAACCAAGCGCACTGCCGTGGCGCCGCAGCATCCGGTTGCCGATGGAGTGAAATGTTCCACCCCAGATCCCGCTCGCATCCACCGGCAACAAATTCGCGACGCGATCGAGCATTTGTCGCGCGGCTTTGTTCGTAAACGTGAGCAGCAAAATGTTGCGCGGATCGATTCCGTTTTCGAGTAAGTAGGCTACGCGATAGGTGAGCGTGCGCGTTTTACCCGAGCCTGCGCCGGCGATAACGAGCAGCGGCCCCGGCGGGGCCGTCACCGCCGCGAGTTGCTGCTCATTTAGCTCCGCGGCGTAATCGATATGGATCGATGTCGATCGTGGCGCGCGTTGCAGCGTGTATTGACGGGGCATCGGCGGTTACGCTGCGATGTGCTGAAACGCACTTCAACCGAAAATCCATCGCGCGATTGCCAACCCGCAATCCGCCAATGTCAGCCTTCGCGTTTGCGGCCGATTTCTTCGAGCAACTCGAT
>Ga0099827_10001981_pt1 | contig 11054 bp, 6 predicted proteins | sample CZO8metaG_FD_79339 | JGI IMG/M metagenome (GOLD analysis project Ga0099827, IMG submission 79339) | Vadose zone soil microbial communities from the Eel River Critical Zone Observatory, Northern California, USA - CZOApr15con1.8 metaG | ecosystem: Environmental > Terrestrial > Soil > Vadose zone ...
CGATGAAGAGGAATGGGCCATCTCTTTTCTGCCTACTGGTCTTTTCGCTTGCCTGCGCGCTCTGCTTCTCTTCCCCTCGAGCGTACGGGCAGGCCGCCACGGCAGGCGCGATCTTGGGTACCGTCAGTGACCCTTCCGGGGCAGTAATTCCTGACGCCGAAACGACCCTCACAAACGCCGCGACGCAGCAAAGCCGAATCGTAAAGACCAATACATCTGGTTTCTACAGCGCAGAGGCCTTGCTGGCCGGCACCTACGACGTGACGGTCAAGAAGGAAGGTTTTAAGACTTTTGTCTCTCAAGGAGTCAAGCTCGACCCTGGTGCTAGAGTGTCGGTCAATGCAACGCTTCAACTGGGTTCGGCCGTCACCGAGGTAACAGTCGCAGCCGCCGCCGTCAAGGTAGAGACCTCAACCGGCGAATCGGGTGGGGTGATCGCCAGCGATCAGATTTCGGATCTTGCCCTTAACGGACGAAACTTCATGACCCTGGGCTTGCTGATTCCGGGCGTTAACAGCACGAGCGGGACGCAGGAAATGGGTGGGGGAGGATTGACCGTAGGCGATTCTCTCTCCGTGAACGGCAATGGGCGTGAGTTCACAAACTTCATGATCGACGGCACGTATAACATGAATACGGGCTGCCAATGCAATATAGATATTACCTCGCCCCTCGACACAATTTCAGAATTCCGAATCGTGAAGGATAACTACAGCGCCAAATACGGTCTAACGGGTTCGGCGAACGTGATGGTGGAAACCAAGTCGGGCGGGCGGACGTTCCATGGGGCCGCCTACGACTACCTCCGGAACGACAAACTGGACGCCAACAATTTCTTCTCCGGCGGGAACAAAACCCCGCTAAAGCAAAACATTTTCGGCTTCACTATCAGCGGGCCCTTTTACGTTCCGGGCAAGTACAACACGGACAAAAAGAAAACCTTCTTTTTTGTCGGCGAGGAATGGCGGCGGCGCAACACCGGTTTGACCTTGCGGGGAGCTATGATTCCGAAGGCCATGCGGGACGGCGACTTTACCAATAGCCCCACGCTGGGCACAGGTGGCTTGAAGCTTGACTCTACGGGACAAAGTCTCCTAGCTGCGGCGAATCCCGGGGTCAATTGCGTGCCCGATTCAACCCACGTCAACCCGGCGTGCTTTGACCAGAACTCGGTCAATCTTATGACTGCGTTTTGGCCCCTGCCCAACAACCCGTCCGGCGGATTTTTGAACTATATCAATCCCGGTGTAGAAATCGTGAACCAAAGGAGCGACACTTTCCGCGCCGACCACTACTTCAGCGAAAAATTCAGCCTTATGAGTCGCGTCTCCATCGAGCATGTCGCGGACAACCCTCCGGCCTTGGTGTGGGGACCGAATCCGGCGCCCACTACGAGTCAAACGATCGCGACCAAGGGGTTTAATGCCTTGTTGCGGTTTAGCGCCAATATCAACCCAACAACGATCAACCAATTCACGCTCGTTCATACCCATACCATCGTCGATTTGCTGGCGTTCAATACGGACCTCCCTTCCAGCGTCAATATCAACTACCCATTCAAAAACGCCGACGTCCACAATCGAATCCCTCAGGTAAACATCTCGGGGGGCTGGGCGGGGCTGGGGGTGTTTCCGCTCCCGCTGCCCCACGCCAGCGACGGAGAGCTGACTCTCTCGGACGATCTCAGCAAAGTGAAAGGTTCCCACGTCATCCAGGTCGGCGCGCTCTACATTTTCGGGATCAAACGTCAGAACCTGTTCTCGCAGACGAACGGGACCTACCTCTTCTCCGGCCTTCACTCCAACGATCCAGTGGCAGATTATCTCCTGGGTTTAGACGCCAACTTCTTCCAGACCAGCACGGAACGTCGAGGCTACTTCCGGTATCGGCAGTTTGAAGGCTACATTCAGGACGACTGGAAGGTGACGCGAAGGCTCACCCTAAACCTGGGCCTACGCGAAGTGTATTACTCTTCGGATAAAATGGAAGGAAACGGGTTTAGCGACTTCGATCCGAAGACGTGGGACCCGACGAAGGCTCCCCAGGTTACCTCCGTCGGCGGGTTTGTGTTTGATGCCAACGGGAATCCGTTGACCAAGGCGGGTACGGTGGCGGATCTTCAGAACGGTCTTGCCTTCCCTGGCAAGAACGGTGTACCGGAAGGAATTTTCCTGACCCCGAAGTTTAGCCTCGGACCACGGGTGGGTTTTGCCTACGACGTATTTGGGGACGGCAAGACCTCTGTGCGCGGTGGTTATGGACTCGGTTACACCCGAATCCCGTTTGGGCAATACGTTTCCATGAACAACACTCCCTTTGTCAGTTCAGCCACTCTAATCAACGGAACACTCACGAATCCCGGTGCCGGTGTGCCGGGAGCAAAGACGCCCGAAGGACTGAACATCATTGGTCCTCCCAACGGAACTTTTAAGCCGACCGGGATCCAGACCTGGAGTCTGACTGTCCAGCGCGAGGTCGTTCGCAACGGGGTACTCAGTGTGGCTTACGTGGGGAGCGGCGCCCGGCACGTCAAAGCCAGCCTCGACTTCAACTTCCCGGCAACGGGCATCGGGCCATCCGTCAACGACCCAGGTTGCTTGCAACCGGGGCAGGATCCGAACGCAAAGTATCAGTTTGATCCTTGCCTTAACGCCGGAATTACCTCTCCAAATTTCACCCGACCTTTCGTCGGCTGGAGCGGCTTCAGCAGTGGACACGGCGCGGGAACCTATTTCGGAACCTCGAACTACCATTCCCTCCAGGTGGGCTGGCAATATAAGGCGGGACGAGATTTGACCTTCACTTCTGCTTATACCTGGGGCAAGGTCCTGACCGACGTGGCCGACCGCGGCTTTGACGGCCGAAACACCGGGGCCGGGGCTCAGGACTCCCGCCATTTCAAGTTGGAGTACGGGCCGCCGGGTTGGGATCGGACTCACATCTTCACTGCCGGTTACATTTACAATCTTCCCATCATCAAGCAACGAAGCGACCTCTTAGGAAAAGCCCTGGGGGGCTGGACGTTTTCGGGAATCACGGTAATCGAAAGCGGCTTCGCCTTCGCTCCAGGGTTGGGTATCGGGACACCCGGCCTGGCCTCACGGCCCGATTGTTCCGGAAGCGTGACCGGTCAAAAGTCGTTGACGCAGTGGTTCAACACTGGTGCTTTCAGCGCACCGGCTTTCGGCTTCTTTGGAAGCTGCGGCACAGGGCTGATCCGCGGGCCTGGGGAAAACACTTGGAACTGGGCCTTGTACAAGACCTTCCCGATTAAGGAAAGGCTCAAGCTTCAGTTCCGTTCGGAATTCTTTAATATCTGGAATCACCCGAGCTTTAGTGCGGTTTCCACTGGGTTTGCAGGCAGGAAAGCTGATGGGACTCCGCTTGGTAACTTCGGCCAGGTAACCAGTGCATTGGATCCACGCGTTCTCGAGTTCGCATTGCGGCTGGATTTCTAGAGCCAAGCTTGTCACCGTTCTTTGCCCGGAAGACCCGCCTCGAATCCAGGTCAGAGGTGAGTTTTCCGGGCGTTACTTTTTCAGGACTGCTATTCCACTCATTCCTTGCCAGGTTAGCCCGCTAACTTATGCTAGTCTTAGCGAGATGGCTGGAGGGGTCCCGCGAAGCAGGCGAAGACATGCGGCGACCAACGCCATTAAACTGCGCGCCTCCGCCTGGCGTCGCTTACGGTCTTCCCTGGACCGCCTGGCGGGCTTCTTTCAGCACTTCCTGTCGTTCCGAGAACTCTTCGGACCGGTATTTTTTGAAGACCGCCAGGGCCTGGTCAGCTTTCTCGTTCTCTCCCAGCCGGCGGTAGGCGTGGGAAAGCTGATAGTAGGCTTCGAGGAGGTCGGGCTGGAGAGCTGTCGCCTTCTCGAGTTCGACGCGAGCCTCCGAGTAATTTCCGCTCCGCGCCAGCAGGCGACCCAGTTGGTAGTGGGCAAGGCCATAGGACGGGTCGAGCCTCAAAGCTTCTTCGAGCGGCGCGCGCGCCTCCTCGAGCCGGTTTTCCGAAATCAGGACCATGCCATAAAAGCAATGGAAGAAAGGATTCCTGGGTTGCAGACTGACGGCCCGCATCAGGATTGTTTCGGCCTCCGCCAACTTGCCCTGGGCAAAGCGCGCCAGGCCCTCTAAAAACACCGCCCGGTCGAACGCCGGATCGATCTCGAGCGCCTTGCCAACAAAGCTCAAGGCCTGGTCGAAATCGTCGTTGATGAAGTAACTGACGGCGATGCTGTACGGGACCTCGACAAGGCCGGGCCCCAGCCGGGCGGCCCTCTCAAGAGTCTCGATGGCCTGCCGCTGGCGGCCTTGTTTCTGGTGACACCGTCCCAGCGTGAGGAGGTAGAGCGGATTTTGAGGGTTCAGACCGACCGCGATCTGGATTTCCCCCAGGGCCTGGTCAGTCCGGCTCGAAAGCAAGTAAGCCTGTGCCAGCAGAAAATGATAGTCCGCGATGTTACGCGCCTTCGCCTCGATGTTCTTGAGCAATTCGAGGGCGCGCGCGGAGTCCTTCTGCTGAAGGCATGCATCCGCCAGCGGCAGGATAACGTCCGGCTCCGAAGGCGCGAGGCGGTTGGCCTGCTCGAGAGACTCGCGCGCTTCGCCGGAACGACCATGGGCAAGTAAGACTTTGCCGGCTGCCAGATGGAACTCGGGAGACTCCTCGTAGCGGCGGCTCGCTGTCGCGAGGACTTGCAAGGCTCGGTCGTCCTGGCCGAGATCGAAGTAGGCCCGAATTAAATTTACGGCGACCTCAGGCATCTCGGGGCCCAGCCGCCCGGCCCGCTCAAGATACCGCGCAGCCTCCGCGGGCCGTTTCCGCTCGAGATACAAAACGCCGAGATTGTAAAGAGCGCTTACCGAGCTCGAGTTCAATTCGAGAGATCGCAAAAGAGACCGCTCCGCGGCCTTCGGGTCCCCAAGATTCAGTTCAGACATTCCAAGGTAAAAAAAGCCTTCAGCCGAGGTGGGATTGAGCTTCGTAAATCGGAGGAATTCTTCCCGGGCTTCAGCGTATTTTTTTTGCTGGAAAAGTGCCATGGCTTTTTGAAAGGAATCCGCCGCTTTTCCGGGCTTGAGGTCTCGACGGGAAGGAGGTGGCGTGGCGCCCACCGCACGGGCCGAAACTACAACCAGAGGGAGGAAACAAAAGGCCTCAACGGCAATCTTGACGAGCCGACGTTGCACGGTTTACGTATAGCAGAGTTCAAGTCCCGCGGATGGACTTTTGTTCGAGTCCTGTCCCAGGGCGGAATCAAACCAGATTTCTGCTGCTCGCGTCAGTCGGACGATGCAGCTTCAGGAAGGTAGCGCCTCAGAGCCTGCATGGTCCTCGTGCGGCCTTCCAATCTCGACCCCAGCCAGAGGAGCGCGCTCAGCACCGCAAGCAGGGAAGTAACTGAGAGTGCCGCCCCCCACCCGAGCCGGGTTGCAAGCCAGGGAGTCACGATGGGCGGGATCATCCCTCCGAAATTGCTGCCAAAATTCATCACGCCTCCGCCCGTGCCCCTTTCGCTCGCCTCGACGGCAACCGAAGGGATATAGGGAGCCCTCGCGAGACCGTAGGAGTCAACCAAAATGAAACCCACGCGACGCCCGCCTGCGCGCGCCACAAACAATTGGGCCCCCGGGCGACGGAGTGCGGCCCGGCTTTCGCGGAACCCCCGCTTCAGCGTGGTCCACGGCTCGCTCGAGGCCATCAGCCGCGCGCACCACTCTCGGTCGGACTTGCGCGCGGGTCGAATGGAAATTGGCTGCGGCATAGTTCCCGGCTTGGCCTCTTCCGGGCGAAACCCGCCTATTTTAGAACAGAACGTGGGGCGCAGGTGGTCCGTGTCGCCTGCGAGCGTTCCTTGTCCAGGCGTTGGTTGCCTGAGGAATCGCAGAACCGTACTTCACCTCGACGACGAGCCGTCCACGTCATATAATCCGCCCCCACGATATCAGCGCCGGCGCGGCTGACTTCTCTCATCATCGAGGCCGCAGCGGCTGATGCGAATGGCCGCCGTGAATCGAACGGCGTCTTCCGGAGAGCCGTTGCCCCTCTGGGTTGGGACTTCTCCGCAACCAGAAAGGGTCTGACCGCCATGAAAATCACTGACATTAAAACGCTGGTTGTCAACGCCGTCATGCGCAACTGGGTATTCGTCAAGGTAGAGACTGACGAGCCGGGCCTTTATGGCTGGGGAGAGGCGACGCTCGAATGGAAGACGCGCGGCGTGGTCGGATGCGTCGAGGACTTCAAACCCATGCTCCTCGGCCGCGACCCCACTCGAATCGAGTTCCTCTGGCAGATCCTCTACCGCCACTCCTTTTGGCGAATCGGCGCGATCGGGATGACCGCCCTCTCCGGTATCGAGCAGGCGTGCTGGGATATTCTGGGAAAGTCGCTCGGCGTCCCCGTCTATAAATTGTTGGGCGGCAGAGTGCGAGACAGGGTCAGGATGTACACGCACCTCGGCGGGGGGGAAATGAAGGCCGTCTATGAGACCGCGGAAGCCGGACCGCTCATCGAACGAGCGCGCTCGGTGATCGAAAAAGGGTACAGCGCGGTGAAAGTGGTCATCGTTCCTCTCTCCCAGCCTTTGATGGGGCTCCCCGCCGTAAACCACTTTGCCCGGATGATGGAAAAGCTCCGCGAAGCGGTGGGCGACCGAGTGGACATCATGGTGGACTTTCACGGTCGGACGACCACGGGACAGGCCATCGAATACATCCGGGCCATCGAGGAGTTTCATCCATTCTTTTGCGAGGAGCCGGTGCCTCCCGAGCAGCCTGACGCATTGCTCGAGGTGCGAAGGAGCGTGAGGGTGCCCATCGCAACGGGCGAACGCCTGACCACTCGCTGGGAGTTTCGCCGGGTCTGCGAGCTCCAGGCTTGCCACGTCCTTCAGCCGGACATCTGTCACTGCGGAGGGTTGCTCGAGGCGCGCAGGATCGCAAGCCTGGGTGAGACCTACCTGATGGGCATCGCTCCCCACAACCCGAACGGTCCCGTCGCGAATGCCGCGGCCTTGCATTTCGACCTGGCCACTCCCAATTTCCTAATCCAGGAAGACATGCTGGGTGACGTACCCTGGCGGTTCGACGTCGTCCAGACGAAACTCCAGGCAACAGATGGCCACTGGCTGCCGCTCGAAGAGCCGGGCCTCGGCGTCGATATCAATGAATCCGAAGCGCGAAAGCACCCGTTCCAACAGGAGGTTCTGGAACAGATCGTCTTTCACGCCGACGGGTCGGTGGCCGAGTGGTAATGCTGCGTTGCCGTGAGAACGAATAATCGCCGCAGGCTGAGCGACAAAGACCGCCTCCGTTTTGTCCCGACCCGCCCCCGGGCCGGGGGCGCACACGGCAGGATGAGTTGGACCTCACCCATCGGTATGAGTCTCTCGTTGCAAGGCAGCAAGGTCATGCACTCGCGCGGTCACGTTCCAGGTTTCGGGTTCCGACGAAGGCCTCGCGCATGCTTCTGAGCCCTAAGTCCTATATTTTCCACCATGGCAAGGGAGCTCCACAGGCCCAGCGCCAACTTATTGACCGCCTGGGGAGTGCGGCAGATATCAGCGTTCAGGCGCCCACCGGTTTCTTCGCTCCTCGCCACTTCGCGGTTGTTTCTCCTTTTGAATGTTGACTTTTCAAGGAAAGAGTCATAACGTGGGGCCTGTCTCCGCGTTTTGATCTTCAAGTCTCGCTCGTTCGGCGGCTTGAATTGGCGAGTTTGGGGCCAATGCAGCTTAGATTCGCCCACCTCTTAATTTCCCGACGCGGGTTGGCTTCAATGAGGAACGGGAGCATGAAGCTAGGGGTAGTCAGTCCGTACGTGCTCACCCGGAAGGCCCTTTGCGCTTTGATGGCGACGTTCAAGGAGTTCCAAGTAGCCTTGGACGTCGACTCCGCACTCGAGAGCTTCGATCTAATTCAAAAGGTCCGGCCGGAAATTCTACTCTTAGATTCGGCAAGCCTGGCCAGCGATTTTGAAGCCGTATCCAGAATTCAGAAGCTCATCCCGGATACGAAATTCATACTCTTGACGGATGAACAGGACGAGGACTTCCAGTTACGAGCAATTAAGGCCGGCGCGCAAGGGTGCGTCTCGAAAAGGGCCGATCCACAAATCCTTCTGAAGGCTCTGAAGGCTGTCTCTCAAGGCGAGATCTGGGCGAGCCATCGAATGGCCACCCGCATCATCGGGGAATTCATGCGATGGCGGCAGCCGGAGGAGGCGGAATCCAAAGAACTTACGCGGAGAGAATGGGAGATTCTGGGACTGGTTGCAAACGGTCTCAGAAATAAGGAGATTTCAAGCCGCCTCTGCATATCCGATAACACGGTAAAGACGCACCTCTACGCCGTATACAAGAAGCTCCAGGTAGGGAACAGGTTAGGCGCAGCCTTATATTATTTCCATCAGGCAAAACAGGCCGGCGACAAGGTCCTGAGCGCCCCGCCCTCGGGACGGGCCACAGCACGAAGCCTCGGCGGCGTGAAGGCTGACGCGAGTTGAGGCCGGTCAGATGGGCAGCGCTCTCATCCCTTAAAAGTCGTCCCGTCGGCTCCAGCCGGCAGCCCACCGTCATCCCGCAAACCCAAAATTCTCGTTTCCACCAAGTGGTCCGACCCGGGAGGCGTTCCCCGCTTCCTAAGCCTTTGGGTACGATACCTCGCGATCCGGCATAATGTCGACTAACCCATCTGGTGGCGAAGCAGCCCTCTTCAGCATACCTTAAGCTCAACGAAAATCACCTGTTTGCCCGATTGCCGTAAGACGGCCACTTTATTAAGAATCTTTAAGGACGCGTGGCCCCAACTCCTTCCATGAGCGCGAATCGGCCCGGCGAAAAACGCCGAGCGAAGAGATTTGAGATCGACTGTCCCGTGACCGTCGGACTCCGGCGCAAGCGGAACGGCCAAGCGGTCGGGCAGGGCCGCCTGCATGATGTCGCGGTTCGGGGAGCGCGTTTCTATTTGAGTCGCCCGCTCGAAATCGGCTCCAGTGTGGTCCTCCAGATTCACTTCCGCGACGTGAATGAGAGCGTCACGACCGTCCGATTTGAAGGGACCGTGATGCGAGTGGGGGAAAAGCGACCGTATGAAATCGCCGTCCGATTTCGACGCGGGGGCCGGTTTTTGCGAGGGGACCTGGAAGATTTGACGAGTGTGCGGCAGACCACATAGCCATTGCGGGAAAGGCTGAGCTTGACCCGGACGGAGAATCCAGGTCCCGCGCCGAGCGCCCAATGACTGACGCAATGGGGCGACTCGCGATGTGATTTTCAGGTTGACCCTAGCAGGTAGACCGCGGGAGGGGTTTCCCGCGGACGCGGGCACCGTCCGGGCAGTAAACGCGGTCCACCTCCAAGCGCGAGGTGTCGGGAACAGGAATCGTACGCTCGCCACGCCCCAAGAGGTCCCCGTTCGTTTGAACCGTGGGTAGTGGCCGGCCAGGCTTGTGCGATGGGAGAGGAAAAGATGTTAGCCCGTAAAACCAACTACTCCGGCAGCCCCCCGCCGCACGCCCTGGGACGAAAATTATCGGTCGCCCTTCACGCTCTCCTCGCCGTCGCAGCATTGGGCATGTTTGCGTTTCTGCGGGGCCAGGACGCTCCCTCCGCCAGGCAGGAAAATTCCACCCGCCCGGATGCTGGTGTCCTTAAGCCAGTTCCCAACTTCGAGGTGACCGCGAAAGAGGACTTCATCAGCCCCGACGACCTGCTTGAAGTTTACGTCGTGGATGTGGCCGAAATTTCGCGCGAGTATCGAGTAAGTCCCGGCGGCTCGATTACTGTGCCCTTGCTCAACGACCCAATTCCTGCCACGGGCCTCGTGCCGGCCCAGCTCGCCCAGGCTATCGGCGAAAGGTTGCGGGCCGCAGGCATGGTGACCAACCCTCAGGTGACGGTGGCGATCAAGGAGTCTCGGCTTCGTTGCGTGGCCGTTACAGGCGCCGTCAGTCGACCCCAGCTTTATCCTTTTTCTGGACGGACCACTCTTCTGGACGTAATTTCCCAGGCGGGAGGGCTTGCCGAAGAGGCGGGGACGACGGCGGTCATTACTCGCGGGGACCTCGCGATGCGGGTGCTGAGCCGGGGGAGACGAGACGGGACTGACCTTCCCCGGGTTGTTACGGCAGACTTGAAGCGGCTCCTCGAGACGGGCGATTCCGAACTCAACCTCGATTTGTACCCGGGCGATCGAGTGACGGTACAGCGCGCAGGCGTCTTTTATGTGGTTGGGGCGGTCAATCGTCCGGGTGGATTTACGCTGAAAAACGACCGGGAGGAGATGACGGTCTTGAAAGCTCTGGCTCTCGCCGAAGACCTGAAGCCGACGGCGATCAGAAACAAAGCGATGATCCTCCGCAAAAATACTCGGATGCCTGAGGGGCGAGAAGAGATTGCGTTGAACCTGCAAAAGATTCTCGCCGGCCGGGCTCCCGACCAGCCTGTCAAGGCCGACGACATCTTGTTTGTCCCCGACAGTTCGAGCAAGCGGGCCATGCGACGCGGGGCCGAAGCAGCCATTCAGATCGCCACCGGGGTCATCATCTGGCGGCGATAGGGGTGGGCCAAGCCGAGGTTTTTGCCGACCTCAAGCCGAGGAGTTCGAGGACACCGACGTGCTCAAACACGAAGAATTAGTTCCGCTGGAACCCGCTTCGCCCGTGCGAGTGAACCACTCGCCTTATTCGGTCGTGAACCTCGAGCCGCAGGGCGCCCCGAGCTATTCCGAGCTCCGAGCCTACTGGCAGGTGCTGGTCAAACATCTGGGGACCATCCTCACCGTCGCCTTCGTCATTACGGTACTGGTCGCCATCGCTTCGTTCAAGATGCGGCCGGTCTACCAGGCCACGGCTCGTGTCGAAGTCGAGGCTGAGGCGCCCCAGATCCAATCCCTCAATGATCTCGACCGAAGTTTCCCCAGCGACCAGTCGTTTTTGAGAACGCAGGTCAAAGTGCTGGAAAGCGATAATCTCGCCTGGCGGACCATCCAGCAACTCGGCCTGGCGGAAAACCCCGATTTTGCCCCTCCCGACCTTCGCCGTGAACAGC
>Ga0099827_10001982_pt1 | contig 11054 bp, 6 predicted proteins | sample CZO8metaG_FD_79339 | JGI IMG/M metagenome (GOLD analysis project Ga0099827, IMG submission 79339) | Vadose zone soil microbial communities from the Eel River Critical Zone Observatory, Northern California, USA - CZOApr15con1.8 metaG | ecosystem: Environmental > Terrestrial > Soil > Vadose zone ...
CACGGCGAGTTTGCCTGATGATGAAGTTTACGTCGTAAAAGGGTTTTTGAAGGAAGAAGGCAAGCCGAAGGGCTGTGCTGCGCAAAAACCTCATCCGGTTACGTAATTGCGTGAGGAATTTGGAGCTTAGAACGACTGACTGGTTTCGCCCTTCTTGTACCAAGTCTGTTGTGATTGGGGCGGATTCCCGACTGTCTGACGTGTAGAATCTGCCGGCCATGACTCACAAACGACGGTCGTTTTCTCTCGGCCACTTCTTATCCATTTTTTCGGCTGCCCTCGGAGAGGTGATTCGATTGTGTCGGGTCGCCTTCCGGTCTCACGTCTCTTTGATCGCAGAGAACCTTTTTCTCAGGAAGCAGTTGACATTCTATCGAGAACGCGAGATCAAGCCTCGACGACTCACCGATAAAGCACGCCTCTTTTTGGTCTTCTGATCCCGGTGGTTGGACTGGAGGAATGCACTACTGGTCATAAAGCCCGAGACCCTGAGCGGTTGGCACCGCAAGGCTTTTCAGCTCTTCTGGCGCTGAAAATCACGGGGCGGCAGACCCCGATTACCAAGAGATTTGCGCGCCTTAATCGCAGAGATGGTTCGAGAGAATCCGACATGGGGCCAAGCTCGTGTCGCCGCCGAACTGGCAATCAAGCTAGGCATCTTCGTATCGTCCCGAACCGTACGATTCAATCCTGATCCATCATCGCGAGAAGCTTGTCGATAATGCCATTTTCCGCACAGCCCTTCTTCACGGGGCTTACGGCAATCTCGTAGCTGATCTGCTTGTATGCGGCGTCGTCAGGCAGATAGCCGCTGTAGCCATTGCAGAGAGTAAGCATGAGGAGGTGAGCAAACGGGGATTGGTCCTTCAGGCGTTCCCAAACGCGAGTGAATACCTCACCGGAGACTCCGGCGAGCGCCGTGTGGCCGACCATCATCAATGAAAGCCGGATCGGAACGGGATCAGCATCTAGGAATTCGTAAGTTTTGCGGGGGAGAGGCCCCGGAGCCACCCGCTGGCCCGGGCAAGTAACTAGGCGTTGCATTACGCGAATATCTCCGCGGTTCGAAGCCCGGATGCTCCGTACTACATTAAGGACCTCCTCGCCGAGGAGCATTCCGAACGCCGCTACGGGCTCGAAATCCGAATCCAAATCGTGGTGAATCGGATTCTGGTCTCCGGCGGCGCCGGAAGTCCATAGCGCCACCACGGGATCGCCCAGTTGCTGCTCAACAAACCTGGATGTCGCGCCCGGAAGGTCTGCCGTAATCTGGCGATTGCCCGGACCCATAACAACTCCATGGACACCGTAGTTGATCAGGACCGCGATCGGGCGGCCGGAGAGATCTTCCACCCTGACAACGCCCACAGTTTTGTCCGAGGGACCATCCGGATTGTAACCAAGCCAGTACCCGCCGTCCGCCATGCGGGCCCGACGATTGATATTCACATTTGCTCTGCCCGTGCCAAACCCGGCTCGTGCGGGCCGCAGTCTTCCGGAGGCCTGCCGAACCGCGTCGACGATCCCGTGCACGACCATCTGAGCATATGGTGTAAGAACCGTCTTATTGCCATTGTTCGTCTCCAAAACAGGTGCTCCATGCGTGTGGACCGCTATCAGCATCTGGTTTTCCACGGGGATGCCGGCTTCCTCGCTGACACGGCGGGATGCTGTCTCCCAGAGTAGGTTTGTCATTAAGAGTACCTCGCACGCAACTACGGCAGCTCGTTTTTTTCCGTCATCTATTACCAGCGCCCGGACGTGCAGCGGATCGTGGACACCCTCTTGTATCTGAGTCGGCTCGTCATATCCCCAAATCTGAAGGTGATCAGTCTTGGCCGGGGTGACTTCAACGCGTGCCGCGCCAGCGCGCAACTCTCCCGGCAACACGCGGGACGCGTTCCCCATAAGGATGAGAACGCAGGCGACAACTCGACATTTCATGTGGCCCCACTTCGCTCTTGCACGCCTCGCGGCCCCTCAGAACTCAAACCGCGTCACAATCTGAGTCCTCATCGGCGCAAATCCAGACCCGAGCGTGAATACCTGTCCAACCCGTCAGATTACCATACGCCACGTCAGCATTGCCCAGGCGAGTCGTATTAGTCGCGTTGAACGACTCCACGCGCACTTCGAGCTTCGTACCCTTGAAAATGCTCTCCCTGATGGCGGCGGCTTGATGATAGCGGATCCCCGCCCCCCGGATGCGAGCAAAGAATGTTGGGGCGCTAGTCGACGTCGGCAGTGCGCGGGCTCACCAGCACGAGGAAAAGCGACTGGCCCGTCTGAAAAGTCACCGACGACGACCATGCGCCGATAAATCCATCAGTCACGCGGTTCACGTTCTTGCCCAGCCAATGCCCACGCCGCACCGTATCTTCAAAACCGTCGCAGAGGTCAGTTGGTGTGTGGCGTCATTCATACCAATGCCATGCTCGGCGCTCAGGTTGTCCATCTTCTACGGCTTGCCCGCATTCAGATTGCCCACGAAGGTGCTGGCGCCGGCACGATTTAACTGGGCGGCCCATTTCGAATCGAGCCGCGCTGCTGACTTAACGTAGGTTCTCGCTCCGCGCCGACTTTCGAGCACGTCGAGGATACACAGCGCCAGCCACGCACCACAAAAGTATGCCCGTCAGGTTGTCTATTTGTACCAGCACAAGCATCAACTTTTGGTGACAAAAAGTCGAGCTCATCGGGTCAATATTGTGCTATAAGCGAGGCAACGCTCCTGAGTGAGTTCGGGAACTGAACCCCATGTCTCGGAATGGAACGAGAAGCGCGAAGAATGATATTTCCCAACATACCTTTGGCCAGCTCCAAAAGCTTCCTGACGAAGAACTGATGACTCAACTACAAAACGGATTCGACGATGCACTCGCAGTTCTCTTCGATCGCTACCACCGCCTAGTTTACGCCATCGCTGCCAGAGTCGTTCGAGATGCGGGGGAGGCTGAAGATGTCATGCAAACGGTCTTTCTCGACATTTACAGGGCTAAGGCACGATTTGATGCTTCGAAAGGCAGTACTAAGGTGTGGCTCCTTCAATACGCGTATCACCGGAGCATCAACCGGCGGCAGCAATTGAGCACGAGGAATTTTTATAACCAAAGCGGCATTGAGGAATTCTGCGACGCTGACCGGCTGTCCGCGACGTCAGGTCGTGGCGCGCAACCATCTCAGGAGTCTTCGGTCCTGGTGCGCGAGGCATTGGCGACATTGAACGAGGCGCAGAAGACGGCCCTCGAGCTGGCCTACTTTGACGGGCTAACCATGCAGGAGATCGCGGAGAAAACTGGGGAAACGGTGGCGAACGTTCGCCATCATTTCTATCGCGGTTTAGACAAGCTTCGCTCCTGCCTCAGAATTGAGCCCAAGAGAGTCCGCGTCACCCAGGAGGAAATCTCCCGTGTTGAATCATGAATACTTCCAGGAGCTGGCAGCTTTGGCTTCCATCGGCCAGTTATCGGGATCAGAAGTGAAGGCGCTTGAGGCCCACCTCGAGAAATGTGCTTCTTGCGGGAGTGTCCACACGGATTTCGCCGGAATTGTCCAGGCTGAGCTTCCCGTTGTTGGAGACCGTCGCCACAGGGCGTCGCGGTTGCGAACCCTTTTCGGATCAGATCGGGGCTACCGGCAACGCTTCATCGAACGGGCCCGAGCGGAAGGGATTCGCTTTTCTCCGGAGCTCGATGCGAAGCCTGTGAGGCCAATGGTTCCTTTCTTCGTTCTTGTTCCGGCGCGTATGGCGCTAGTTGTTTCTGCCTCAGTTCTGATTGGAATCGGCATATGGATGTATCAGTCCAACATGCGTAGCCGGATTGTTGTGAGTTTTGAGTCTAACTTGCAGCACGAGGCGGCTCGACTGGCGGTCTCGAATAAGGACCTACAATCCCAAGCGGCGAAAATGGTCAAATCAGAAGGGCTAAAAGCCAACCAGATTCGGCGATTGGAAAAAGAGTTAGCTGCCAGTCGTGAGCAACTCCTTGCCCTGCAGGATCAGATTGAACGCGCCAAGGAGCATCAGGTTGTACTGGAGGCGCAATTGGTAAGCACCAATGCCCAGGCGGCGGAGTTCAAAAGCAGGAGTCAGGAGAATGCGCGGCTGGAAGGGGAATTGAAAAACGAACTTGACAGGGTACGCACGAGCCAGTCTGCTAGTGAGGAAACCTTGGCTGCGCAGCAGGCGCGCATTCGCGAGCTCTCAGAGGAACTGGCTGCACAGACCACATTGTTCGAGCGCGAGCGCGAGTTGCTTGCCGCGGGTAAAGAGATCCGCGACCTGATGGGCGCGCGTAATCTTCACATCATCGATGTATTCGATGTGGACGGAACAGGGAGAAGCGCCAAGGCGTTCGGGAGGGTCTTTTACACGGAAGGCAAATCGCTCATCTTCTACGCGTTTGACCTCAACTCCCGGCGCCACTCCCAAGTGGACCATGCCTTCCAGGCCTGGGGCTATCGAGATCCGGCAGCCCAGTCGGCCCGAAGCCTCGGCATTTTCTACACTGACGACAAAACCCAGAACCGTTGGGTGCTCAAGTTCGACGATCCGGAGGTCCTCGCCGAAATTGACGCCGTGTTCGTGACCGTGGAACCGCCTGGCGGCAGCCCCAAGCCCACCGGCCAAAAACTACTCTACGCCTACCTGAATGGCCAACCCAATCACCCCTGACCCACTAAGTCTCCGTGGGATTTTCTGAGAGTTGCAAAACTCAGCGGCGATTCATGTGACGTCAGAGCATGGCCCTGCCCATATATTAGGGCCAAGGAACCCCTCCAACCGGTACGCGGCAGGTGGGATCACCCTTCCAAAAGGAGAGCACATGAAAACGGCTCGCCCGATGACCCAATCACCAAGTCCCCCCAACGGAACTTGTCCTTCTCAGTCGCTCAAATGAACCGAGAACCCAATTTTTCAACCTGATTTGGTACAACTTGCTCCCTGTATCGGCATACAGGATCGGAAGCCCACGCCGAAGGAGAAATTTACAAATGAATCCTTTCCGCATTTGCCCTGTGTTGTTTCGCGCGTTTGTAATCATAAGCCTCGCCGCTTCCGCTTTCGGCACTACCACTGCGACCTTAACCGGTCGGGTTACTGACCCCAGCGGGGCAGTGGTTCCGGGCACAAAGGTTACAGCCACGAACGTGGACACGAACATTTCCTCCAGCACCCAGACCAATGAGGTCGGACTGTATGTGATCCCGGATCTGCCTCCGGGACGTTACCGCATGATCCTCCAGAAGCAAGGGTTCGAGACCATTGTCAAGCCGGATGTCGTGTTGCACGTTGCGGATGTGATCGGGCTGAATTTCTCCATGCAGATCGGCTCGGTCTCGCAAAGCATGACAGTCCAAGGTGGTGCGCCCTTAATTCAGACAGAAACGACCCAGCTCGGGGACGTCATTGAGGGCCACACAATGACTGGCCTTCCCTTGAACGGTCGCAGCTACGTGGACCTTCTGGGACTGCAGGCTGGCGTCGTTCCCAGTCAGTTAAACACAGGCTTCATTCGTACCACGGATCGACCGGTATCAGGGACGCTTTTCGCAGGCAACGTTTCGGTGAACGGACAGCGCGAGGCGTCGAACTCCTTTCTGGTGAATGGCGGCGACGTTGAGGAAGGTAAGAACAACGGCACCACCATCATTCCGGTTCTCGACTCTATCCAAGAGTTCCGGCTGCTGACGAATGCCTTCGACGCCGAATATGGACGGTTCTCCGGTGCTGTGGTGAACGTGGTCACGAAATCAGGGACCAACGCCCTGCATGGTTCAATCTTTGAATTCCTGCGCAACGACAAACTCGACTCGCGCAATTTCTTCGACCGGGACCTTGTCGATCCGGTGTCAGGACAAACCATCCCGGGCTCCGCGCGTGGCGTGTTGAAGCGCAACCAGTTCGGAGGCACGGCCGGCGGCCCGATCCTGAAGAACCGTGTTTTCTTCTTTGGCGATTACCAAGGCACGCGCGAAGTGGTGGGCGTCACGAGTGGCGTTATCAATGTGCCGTCGGCTCAGGAGCGCAACGGCGATTTTTCGGATGTGGCCGCCGTGGGCTATCCCGAGCTGACCAGCACGGTTCGGGGGGATAGTGTCCCCGGGAATCACACGATGGATGAAGTACTGACCCAGCGTCTGGGATATACGGTGAATGCAGGCGAGCCGTATTGGGTTTCAGGCTGCAATACGGCGGCCGACGCTCAAGCGGGCATGTGCGTGTTTCCTGGCCAGGTCGTTCCTCAAACAGCATGGACTCCGGTAGCAAGCCCCACGCTGAACTTCATTCCCAACGCCATTGGAACCACGCAAGGCACACCTTTCTTCTCCACAAGTGCCAACAAGCGAACAGTGAGCGACGACAAATTTGGCGCACGCATCGACCTGAACACCCAGAAAAGAGGCAGCTGGAAGTTTTATTATCACTTCGATGATTCCCAGGTGCTGCAACCCTATCCCAGCGCAAACGTGCCGGGGTTCCCCGGCCTAAGCAAGAGCCGCGCCCAGCAGGCCAACCTAAGCCACACCCTGAGCTTTGGCGGGAATGCGGTGAACGAGGCACGCTTGAATTTCACGCGCACCGCCATGAACCTCAATAAGCCGGGGGGCGGTTTGGGAAAGATCTCGTCGTTCGGGTTCGCTGACCAGGGGCTAGGTATCATCCCCGTGTCATCGGCCTACGAGGGTCTTCCGGTTATGTTTTTGGACTCACTCGGAGTGGGCGTGGGTGTGCCCGACAGCGTCCCCCGTCAGTTCAACAACACCTGGCACGTCACGGAAAATTTCTCTAAGATCCTCGGGCGGCATACGACGAAATTCGGAGCCGATTTCCGCTACTACCAAATTAACGTGCGCCTCTTCTCCTCCGGCAACGGGCTTTTCGACTTTGACGGGAGCGAGACGGGTAACGACTTCGCCGATTTCCTGCTGGGCGCGCCCTCTTACTTCGAGCAATCCAGCATCTTACAGTTAGACTCGCGGACCCGATACTATGCAGTATTTGCGCAGGACACGTTTAAGATCAAGTCCAATCTGACCCTGAACTACGGCGTGCGATGGGAGGTCAACCAGCCGTGGTACGATACCCAGGGCAAAATTGAGCAATTTGTGCCCGGCCAGCAGTCGCGCGTCTTTCCCGATGCACCGCTCGGATGGGTGTTTCCGGGGGATCCGGGTATCCCAAACACGTTGGCAGCCCCACAGTACGACCGATTCGCTCCTCGCGTCGGCATCGCGTATTCGCCAGCATTCAGCGGTGGAATCCCCGGCAAGATTTTCGGCGGCCCGGGCAAGACGAGCATTCGCGCCGCCTATGGGCTTTATTATACAGCCGTAGAAGACTTGACGCTCTTTGGTGAAATTGGTGACGCTCCTTTCGGGCTTTTCTATGTAAGCCCCACGGAGGTCTACTTGGACCAGCCGTATAAGGACCGCATCAGCGGCAACGACCCCGGGCAGCGCTTCCCTTACACATTCCCAGGCGTGGGCGCAACGGGCTTCTGGGGAAAATTCTTGCCCCTAGCCGTCTCGCCAGCCTATAAGGTCGACAACGTAATGCCCTATACGGAACATTACAACTTTAATATTCAGCGACAAATCGGCACCACGGCGGTGTTGACACTCGCATACGTTGGCTCGCAAGGACACCATCTGCTCGCAAACCTTCCATTCAATCCGGGTAATCCGGCACGTTGCTTCGAGATCAATGCCATCCTGGCACAATACAACCCGACGGCCACGCCCTGCGGGCCCGGACTTGAGGACCAGATTTACGACCTCGGAAACGGACAGTTCGCCTACGGGACACGACCCTATTCTGTAACGTCGGGGAGCTATCTGAGCCAAGGGCTGCTGGATTTCGGCGATAACGCTTGGACGTCGACCCTTGCCAACTCCAGTTACAATTCACTGCAGGTGAGTCTCGAGAAGAGAGTTGGGGCACTGCGCTTTCTTGGCGCTTATACGTGGGGTAAATCGCTGGACAATGGGTCGGGTTATCAGGACTACCTGAACCCGTATGACCAGGGAGCCGACAGGGCGCTCTCCACCTTTAATGTTGCGCACAACTTTGTGGCAAGCTACACCTACGATCTACCGCTGAAGCGACTGACCAGGTCCACGCGCGGGGTCCTGGCAAGGTTTCTCGACGGCTGGGAGGTCGCGGGCATTACTCGCTTCGCGACGGGGGTGCCTGTCAGACTGTCCAACTCCGGCGACCGTTCGCTGTGCGGATGCGGGTTCGGGATTCCAGTTGATCGTCCCAACTATACCGGCAAGCCGCTTCAATTCCTCGATCCGCGCGATAACGCCAAAAATCAGTACTTTTCGACCGGGCCCGGTTACTTCACGCCGGAGGACATCGGTGTAGGGGGAACCGCCGCCCGCCGCTTTTTCCACGGGCCAGGGCTGAATAATTGGGATTTTGCGCTTTCCAAGTTGACGCACGTGAACGAGCGCATCTCGGTGGAGTTTCGCACGGAATTCTTCAACCTGTTCAACCACGCCCAGTTTAACATGAGCACCTCGTCCGGCAACGTCGCTTCAAGCAGATTTGGGCGCGTCAGTGGTGCCCAGGCTGGGCGGATCGGCCAGTTCGGTCTGAAGGTTAGCTTCTAACTTCTCATGCGCCCCGCGCCCGTGACCATCGGCGACCGCGCCCTGCATACTGCGAGGTTGGCACTTGTCTGGGGCGAGGACAAGAAGAGTATGAGTGCCGACACGGGGGGCAGTCTCGTTTTGACGGACTTCAATTGAAACACCGGAGGCCCTCTGGAACGTCCCGCGCCTCGCGGCCTCTTTGTCGCCCCGTGTTCGCGACAGTGATGTGTAGTCTCATGTTGGCGACCCTCTTGTTGGGTGCGCCTGGGCTCCCGCAAAGGCAAAAGGTTCCGGACCGGGTCCCGCCGAAACGTTCTTCGCAAATCCACGACGGCTTTGGTGTGAACACGCCCATGCCCCGCGAACCCTATCTGCCCTGGAGCCGTCGGTGGTGGACCCGGATCTTTGACGCGGGAATTAAGTTCGCGCGCATCGGGCAATACGAGAACAGCACGGATTACACGAGCTGGGACTGCGTGGAGCAGAAAAGGGGAGTTTATGCTATTCCCCAGGAAGTCGACGATTACGTCAGTTCGCTGGCGGACAACGGTGTGGCGATAGAGTTGCAGCTGTTGTAGGGAAACGGTATGTACACGTCACCCGCCGGGCGTTTGCCGGATTCAATCCTGCCTCCTCTGGGAAGCGCTCATCCCCCCGACCGGGGGCTTTACTCGGTTTTTTGGGCGCCGACCACGCCCGAGCAAATCCGGGCTTTCAATAACTATGTCCGATGGACAGTGGATCATTTCCGGGGCCGGGTGAAATACTACGAAATCTGGAACGAACCCAGCGAGTAGTTCTGGAACCCTCAGCCATCCCCAGGGGCATACGCCGCACTGGCCCGGGAGGTCATCTCCACAGTTCACGAGACCGATCCCAAGGCTAAAGTAGTTTTTGGCGCGTTCGGGCTGACGGAGCGGGAGTTTCCCCGCCAGGCCATCGAAGCTTGCCGCTGCGCTGATGGCATAGACGTTTTCTCATACCACACCTACCCTGACTTCGGCCGCAACCTGAATCCGGAAGCGCTGGATGAGCCCGCACATGCTAAGGAATCTCCGGCCTTGCTGCGGGAGATGGTCCGCAAGCTCCCGGCGATTCGGGGTGACATCGCTTTCTGGAATGACGAGTTCAACTCGCCTCCCTCCTGGGAGGATTCTGATGAGTCCGTGCAGGCAAAATACATAGCGCGCGAAATGGTCTACGATCGTGCTGCGGGCGTGCGCACCTTTGTGTGGGAGCTCATTCCCGGCGTAGATGGCAACCAGGGAGACGATTATGGCTTGACCCACGGGATGATGATGCGTCCGAATGATTTTACTCCGCGGCCTGCATTCCAGGCGCTTCAGAATGTGAACGCACTCTTCTCTGACGCAACGGTCGACTCTTCCATCGGGGTAACGGTGCCCGAGCTCACCACGGAAAAACCGCAGGCGCCTTTCCTCGCCTATGGATTTCGCTCGCGCACCGGCAAGGCCATCATCGCCTATTGGCTCGCTGCGCGCAGCCTGCCCGGAGGCAACGGGCCCTACATCCATGGGGACTTGAAGATCAGAAATGCAGGGATCGTCCGGCCAGTTCTGATCGACGTATTATCGGGCAGAGTGACAGCGCTTTCCTGGAAAATTGGAAGGGATGATACCCTGGAGTCGTTGCCCTTCCGGGACAGTGTGATGGCCGTTGCGGACGAAAGTTTCTTTGACTGGCCGGTGCTTCCCGCTGCGCCGGCTTTGCTGCGCTTCACTCTTTCCGGAGGAAGAGTAAGACTTGCGTGGGACCTTTTTGGTCAGGACGTAGTTGGCGTCGTGATCGAGCGTCGCGAGGGCGAACAAGGCGAATGGAAGCGCGCCGCGAGATTGCACAGAGCCATCACCGAACGTACGGACTCCCCACGCGGGCTTGCTCTCAACGTGTATTACCGCGTTCGAGCAATCAATGACGCCGGTGAGTCGGCCTACTCTAACATCGTCAAAGTAAGAGTAAAGAAGAGCCAGTAAACTCGTGACGATGACGCCTCATGAACTTCGGGCCGGCTTGGAAGGTATCGTCGGATTCGGCGTAACTTGGTAGGGTCGGGAACTGGCGCGGTGGCTCCGAAACACCTCCGGAGCGCCGTTTCCAGCTCCCGCCACATCACACGTAGCGTGCGGATTTCCCGCACTACGCGTTCCTGCACACTTCGCGACAAGGGTTATGGGGCCTATCGGAGTGGAGCGGCTGCCCAGGAGGGCGGTTGATGAACGACTCGATACTCGTTGAAGAGCCCGAGCGTGCCATACAGCCACTCCTTGCTCCACCGCTTCCATCCGAAGCCTTGGCGCTGACCGGCTCCAGCCAAGTGGCACCGAATCTTCTTGTCTACCCAGTCTCGGATATACGAGAAACACCGGCTGGAGTGGCCGACCGCAAAGTAGTTCACCCAACCGCGCAGGATGGGATTGATCTGCTCGATCAAC
>Ga0099827_10001983_pt1 | contig 11054 bp, 9 predicted proteins | sample CZO8metaG_FD_79339 | JGI IMG/M metagenome (GOLD analysis project Ga0099827, IMG submission 79339) | Vadose zone soil microbial communities from the Eel River Critical Zone Observatory, Northern California, USA - CZOApr15con1.8 metaG | ecosystem: Environmental > Terrestrial > Soil > Vadose zone ...
CCCATCTGGGGCATGACGATATCAGTCGGCATAGTTCCCTTCCACGCGGCCTGGGTGGGGAAATTCCAGGCCCGCGCAACCTTATATTATATATATTCCGGTCCCTATATTCGGCACTGGCTACCGGTGGCAATACGCGCCACTAATCATGATGCTGACTGTGGTCTTCCCCCTCCGGACCAGCGGCTGGGGGTAGGCTCCCGAAGGACTTCTTCCAATAATCCTGCACCGCAGGGGGCAATTTTTCGAGGCGAGAGAGGAAAGAGGTAACCTTCCACATTTCCTGTTCTGTCAACGCCTTATTCCAGGCGGGCATGCCGGTGTAGCGGATGCCGGTGCGAACAGCGTAGTAAATGCGCCACTCGGGATCATCCAACGGGTGCAGGATTAATTGCGGCGGCGCGGGGTAGAAGGACCCCTGGAGCAGGCTGGGTTTGTTGTCGAGCGTGCCATGACACAGAGCGCAGTTCATGGTGTAGATCTTCATTCCATCGATCAAGTTGTCGTCCGTGGGCGGCACCGGATTGGTCATGCGCGGGGCGTGGCGTTCCATGGATGCGTCCATGGCGGACATGGCGATGCGGCGCTCAAGTCGTGGCGCAGTGGAGTCTGCATTCGTGGGTAAGAGGCCGAGCATGGCGATGGCCAGTCCTCCCAGAGCAAGCAAGAGCAACGTAATGATGACCCCGAGGATGAAACTGCGCATTTTGCCTCCTTTCCAGCAAACATTCTTGGAAGACGCAGCTAAGGATTGTCCAGCGGTGCGGTGCGCCGCAGGATGGCCACAGCGTCCCGCGCCTCTGATTCGCGTACCTGCAACTTGATCCCGCCGAATATGTAGGAATGCCATCCGCCGATTCGCAGCATGTTTTCATCATACGCGAAGCATTCGATGTCAGCCGATTCCAGGCGGGTACGGGCCAGCAGGAATTCCGGCTGGCTGTGAAAGACGGCGATGGTAACGAGGCATTCATCCATGGAGCGTAGATGCATTTCTTAGAGGGCGAGGCAAACCCCGAAGTCTCAATATGCCTTTAGCCGCCGCGCCTCTCGCACCACATCGCTCGCCTTGGGTAGAAAATATTCTTCCTGCGGCGGCGAGAACGGCACTGGAGAATCCTGGGCGGTGATGCGGACGATGGGACTGTCGAGATCGTCGAAGGCATCCTCATTTATCAAGGAGGCGATTTCGCCGGCGATACCTCCGGTGCGGGAATGCTCGTGCAAGACAATAACCTTGTTGGTCTTGCGAACTGTATGAGCGATGGCCTCGCGGTCCAGCGGCGCAATGGTGCGCAGGTCTAGAACTTCGAGCTCAATTCCTTCCTGGCTTAAAACTTCAGCAGCCTCAAGCGCGGTATGAACCATGGCGGCATAGGTGATGACGCTCAGGTCGCGGCCTTCGCGAGCGACGCGCGCCTTGCCTAGGGGCACAATGTAGTCTTCCGCCGGAACATCTTCCTTGATACGGCGATAGAGATACTTGTGCTCGAAGAAGATAACCGGATTGTCATCGCGGATCGCAGCTTTCATCAGACCCTTGGCGTCGTAGGCGCTGGCAGGGCAGACAACTTTCAAGCCCGGCGCGTGCACGAACCACATCTCCGGATTCTGCGAGTGGAAGGGCCCGCCGTGAACATTGCCGCCGCTGGGCCCGCGGATCACGAGTGGCGCGGGCGCACCCCAGCGGTAGTGGGCCTTGGCGACCATATTGACGATCTGGTTGAAAGCACAACCGATGAAATCCATGAACTGGAACTCGGCCACGGGGCGCATGCCGGTGAGCGATGCCCCGAAGGCCGCGCCGACGATGGCCGACTCGGCGATGGGCGTGTCAACGACGCGTTCCGGGCCGAAGCGGTCTATGAATCCGTCAGTGACTTTGAAGGCGCCACCGTAGATGCCAATGTCTTCGCCGAGGCAGAAAACAGCGGGCTCGCGCTCCATTTCCTCCCAGATGCCCTGGCGGATAGCTTCGAGATAGGTGAGTTGGGGCATGGGGTCCGTTAACAGTCGTCACTTCAAATGCACTGCCGCTTCGGTGTACTTTACGCGAGCGGCAGGTCTGGCTTTGACCCTCGGGGTCGCATACTTCGGCTTGATCTGGTGGCATCCATTTTCGCAATACACACCACCTGCGGCCGATTCAGGTTCTGGCATGGGGCTGGCGACGGCGAATTCGCGGTCAGCCTCCAGTTGTTGATCAACACCAGCAATTAGTTCTCGGTTCTCGGTTGGGCTTATCCACTTCTTTACGTTCAGCAAGTAATTCTCGAAGCGGGCAATCGAGTCGCGCTTGCGCCAGTACTCGAACAACGGTTTGGGGACGTACTCGGCGGCGTCGTGGATGGCGTGGCCTTTCATGCGCATCATTTTGGCTTCGATGAGGGTGGGGCCCTCGCCGCGGCGGGCGCGCTCGCAGGCTTCGTGGGCGGCGTCATAGACCTGACACGCGTCGGTGCCGTCCACGATCACGCCGGGAATTCCGTAGGCGATGGCGCGCTCAGCGAGGTCTTTCACGCGGAATTGCATGTCAGCCGGCGTGGAGTATGCCCAGAGATTGTTTTCGACGAACAGCACCAGGCCCAGATTCTGCACCGCGGCGAAGTTCAGGCCTTCGTAGGTGACGCCGGTGGACTGGCCGCCGTCGCCGATGTAGGTCATCACCGCGATGTTTCGCCCCTGGAGGCGAGCGCCCAGCGCCACGCCGGCGAGCACCGGAATCAGGTCACCGAGAGTTGAGATGGGAGAGACTACGTTGCGATCCTGAATATCGCCGAAGTGGGACGACGCGTCGCGACCCCGCGTAGGCGAACCAGCCTTGGCCATGTACTGCATCATGATGTCGCGGGGGGAAAAGCCGCGGACCAGCGTCGAGCCCTGATTGCGGATCATGGGACCCAGCCAGTCTTCCTTTTTTAACGCATAAGCGGAGGCGCACGAGCATGCTTCCTGGCCGAGGCCGAAATAAACTCCGCCGACCACTTTGCCTTGCTTGTAGAGATTTTCAAGCGCGGTCTCCATCTTGCGATTGAGGAGCATCCAGCGATAGATCTCAAGGTGCTGCTGCCGGTTCAGGTATCTCGATTCTCGAATAGGCGGTACGGTCCCGTTGAAATCGCCGCTGACCTCGTAGCGGACTCCGTCGGCCTTGCGAACTTGGCGGATGGTGAAGCTGGGTTTTTCCAGGCGGTAATCCGGGATCGTATAGGTGCGCTGGTTGGCGGTTGTGGGGTTAGCGTCGGGGCGTCGGCTGCTGGGCTTGGTGATGATTTGCTTTTGTTTCTTCTTGGCCATGGGGCTATGCCCAGAACGTATCTTCTTCTTTGTGCAGCTGGCGCAATTCATCGGGCGGTTTCGCCGGCACACCGACCGTGGGGCTCAATAGCGCGTCTAAATTTTCGAGCCAAAGCATCTGACTGTTGAAAATCAGACCGAAGTTGCGAGACAGCGAATGCGCGACCTCCCGCGACGAGAGCTGTCGGCCCCGTTCCTTGGCCATCGATGTCACGGGCTTTGCGGTGATCCCGCACGGGACGATCAGTTTGAAACCGTCAAGATCCGTGTTCACATTCAGAGCGAAACCATGCGAGGTGACAGCACGGGAGATGTGGACGCCGATGGCAGCGATCTTGGCTTCGTCTTTATCTTTATCCGTGCTTGAAGCGGTCCAGACACCTGTGAGACCACAGATCCGCTGCGCGGGAATCGTGAAATCCGCACAGGTGCGGATCAGGACTTCTTCCAGCCGACGCACGAATTCGATCGCCCCCAAGGTTTTGCGCTTGCCGTCAGGCGTGGAAAACCCACGCAAATCGAGGATCGGATATCCCACCAGCTGGCCGCGGCCGTGGAACGTGACGTCTCCCCCGCGATCACACTCGTACACCTCCACGCCGCGCTGGGCGAGGAGTTCGGGCGAGGCAAGAATGTTCTCGCGCTTCGCATTGCGGCCGAGAGTAATGACCGCCGAATGTTCGAGCAGAAGAAGAACATCGCCGATGCGCCCTTCCTGGCGCAGTTCGACGAGCCGCTGCTGGAGGCGCAGACCAGTGGCGTAGTCAATGGTGCCGAGTTGGATGACGGAGATCAAAAGCTTCTTGGCCACGGGGCCTGCCTTTCACGCGTTAATGGCCATTCCGTATACGCTATTCGACGCGTCCAGCATGGCTTCGGCCAGTGTGGGATGGGCGTGGATCGTCCACATCAAATCCTCCACCGTGGCTTCGAGTTCGATTGCCGCAACCGCTTCAGCGATCAACTCAGTCGCCAGCGGGCCAATGATGTGCACTCCGAGAATTTCGCCATAATCGGCGTCAGAGACAATCTTGATGAATCCCTCGTGCTGGCCCACAATTGAAGCTCGCGAGTTCGCGGTGAAGGGGAACTTGCCGACCTTGATGTTGTATCCCGCTTCCTCGGCTTTGGCCTCGGTCAAGCCAACACTGCCGATCTCGGGATGGCAGTAGGTTGCGTTGGGGATGTGCTCCGGGTTGATCGGCTTGCCGGGTTTGCCTGCGATCTTGCTTACGGCAACGATGCCTTCCATCGCGCCGACATGCGCCAGTTGCGGCGTCCCGAGCACGATGTCGCCGATAGCGTAGACGCCGGGCTCGCTGGTCTGCATCCAGCTATCGGTCTTGATGAAACCGCGATCGGGTTTGATCTTTGTTTTCTCCAGACCGATATTCTCGGTGCGCGGCTTGCGGCCGACCGCGATCAGGATTCTCTCGGTTTCGAGTTTCTGCGGTTTGCCATCCACGCTGAAAACGACCGACACTCCTGACTTCGTCGTTTCGATTTTCTCCACCTTGGCGCCGGTGTGGAAGTTGATTCCGCGCTTCCGGTATACGCGCGCCAGTTCCTTGGAGATTTCTTCGTCTTCCACCGGAACAAGCCTGGGCAGCATCTCAAGGATAGTGACTTCCGCGCCGAACGAACGGAAGATGGACGCGAACTCCACGCCTACAGCCCCGGCACCAACGATCACCAGCGACTTGGGAATGTCCTTGAGCGAGAGAATTTCGATGTTGGTCAGCACGCGGTCCCCGGGCTCAAGGCCTGGCAGCATGCGAGCTTCCGAGCCGGTACAGAGAATCACATTCTTTGCTTTGACTTGCGAGGTCTTGGCGGCGGCGGTGACTTCAACCGTCAGTACGCTGTTTTGGCCCGAGCCGGTCAGCTTGCCATAGCCCCGGATCGTTTCCACCTTATTCTTACGCATGAGGAACTCGAGGCCCTTGGCGTGCTTGGTCACGATCTTCGACTTGCGTTCCTGGACGGCTGCCCAATTCAACTTCCGCGCGTCAACTCCTTCGATGCCGAACTCTTTCGCGTCTTTCAGGTGGTCCCAAACTTCAGCGTTGAACAGCAAGGCTTTGGTCGGGATGCAGCCCACGTGCAAGCAAGTGCCGCCGAGTACGTCGTCTTTCTCGATAAGCGCGGTTTTCAGACCAAACTGGCCAGCGCGGATTGCGGCTGTGTATCCAGCCGGACCGCTCCCGATGATGGCAATGTCATAAACGGTTTCGGGCAAGGGCGCACACCTCTATACAGAAGAGATGAAGTTGGGCAAGCGTACGATTCTAGACCAGGTCAGTAAGGAAAGGCTAACTATCCCAACAGCCGCGCGGCTTCCTTCGCGTAGTAAGTAACGATGATGCTCGCCCCGGCGCGGCGGATCGAGAGCAGCGATTCCATCATGACGCGCTCGCGGTCAATCCAGTTATTGCGTGCCGCGGCTTCGATCATGGCGTACTCGCCCGAAACCTGGTATGCCGCCAACGGCAAGTCGAAGCGCTCGCGGGCGGTGGCGATCACGTCCAGATAAGGCATGGCGGGCTTGACCATGATCATGTCCGCACCTTCTTCGACGTCGAGTTCGATCTCGCGCATGGCTTCGCGCAGGTTGGCTCCATCCATCTGGTAGGAGCGGCGATCGCCGAACTGGGGCGCCGAATCGGCAGCCTCGCGGAATGGCCCATAAAATCCCGAAGCGAACTTGGCAGCGTAAGAGAGAATAGGCGTGTTGATCAGTTCGGCCTCGTCGAGCGCTTTACGGATAGCAGCTACGCGACCGTCCATCATGTCGGAAGGGGCGATAATGTCCACGCCAGCGCGGGCCAACGAGACCGAAGTGCGAGCCAGCAGCTCGAGGGTGGCGTCGTTGACGATTTCGAATTCCCGCCCGACAGCGCGAGCCGCGACCGCTGCCACCGCTGCCATGGCCTTCATTTTTTCTTCCGGCCTTACAGCAACAGCCGACGTGGTATTCAGGGCTGCCGCCCCGAGCGATTGCGGAAATTGTCCCTGGCGCACCACACCACAGTGTCCGTGAGACATGTATTCGCACAAGCAAACATCGCCCACGATAATGACGTCGGAAACTTCGTTTTTGATGGCCCGAGCCGCTTGCTGCACGATCCCGCTTTCCGACCAGGCGCCGGTGGCAACTTCGTCCTTGGTCTCCGGTAGGCCGAACAGAATAACGGCGGCAACGCCCAGGGAACGAGCCTGGCGTGCCTCCTTGACGGCCTCATCCACGGACAGGTTGAACACGCCCGGCATAGACCGCACTTCCTTGCGCACACCCTGGCCCGGACAGACGAACAGAGGGTATACAAAAGCCTCCGGAGTGAGCCGGGTTTCCCGTACCAGAGCGCGCAGTTGGTCGTTCTGGCGCAGGCGGCGAAGGCGAGTCACCGGGTAGGTCATGGACTGATTCTAGCAGAGGACGCAGCGCCGGTTTGCCGTCAACAGTGGCGGACAAGCGTGTCCGCCCCACCCGGCGTGGCCCTCGGGACGCTGCGTAAGTTCGGCTGGGGTTGTACGCTAAGAGGCTGATCAATGTTCCGCAGTACCAAAGTAATGCATTGACCGGTCCGAAACCTACCAGCTCCGAGCTCACGCACTAGAATGCGGAATACCAATGACCTCGAGGCGAAAACGGTGGATTGGGGGCCTTAGCTGCCTGGTCCTGGCATATGCGATCGTGTCGCTCAGCGTGCCCGCGGGCTTCGCATTGCTAGCCTTTGGTGATGTTGCCCAGTTCCTGTTGCTATTTCTTGCCTTCCAACCTGGTTTTGTGGACGCTCTACGAGGTGGTCTTGCGCCGCACGATCCCTGATCCGTTTGTCGGGGACGTAATCCTCTTCATTCATGTGGTACCGTTCATGGCAGCGGTTGCTCTGCGTCCCCACCTGTCGGAGGAAAAGAAGCTTTACTTCAGCACATTGAACTTCCTGGTGCTGCTGGTGTGGTGGGTGTTCCTTTATGCGTTCATTGTTTTTCCGGACGAGTTTGTGGTGCTCAACGTTGCGGTCTACAGCCCCCATTTCGACCTGCTCTATCTGGTGGAAAATCTTGCCATGCTGGGAGTGCTCGGCATCCTGGCATGGAATACGCGCGGAGCGTGGAAGGAGATTTACTGGAACCTGTTTGTGGCGTCGGGACTTTACACTTCAAGTTCGGTGTCCATGAATGCCGCCATCGCGCGCAATCAATACCACACCGGCAGCATCTATGACGTCCCGTTCATTGCTTCTATTTGCTGGTTGATCTGGGCAGGCCTGCTGGCGCGGGAATTGAAGCCCGCCTGTGAGCCTGTGGCACCCCACAGGGGTCGTTGGCGGATGCTGGCCCCACGACTTGCCATGCTCGCCATGCTTTCTCTTCCACTGATGGGATATTGGGCGTGGTTTCGAGACACGGCGCCCCCAAACCTGCGCCAGTTCAGGCTGCTGGTAACACTGGCAGCCACGCTGGTGCTGGGTCTATTCGTATTTCTCCGCCAATATTTGATGGACCGGGAACTGGTACGCTTACTGGAAGAATCCCGCCTCAGCCTGGAGAACCTGCAGCGTTTGCAGGCCGAACTGGTGCAACGGGAAAAGCTGGCATCGCTCGCGCAACTGGTATCCGGAGCGGCGCACGAGATCAACAATCCGCTAGCCGTGATCCTTGGCTATTCCGATTTGCTGGCTGCCGACCATGGCCTGAAGCCGGACCAGGCCAACATGGCGCGCAAGATCGGCCACCAGGCCCGTCGCACCCGGGAACTGGTCTCCAGCCTGCTCAGCTTTGCCCGGCAGTCGCCGGGTGAAAAGACGCTGCTGAACATGGGCTCAGTAGTGCAACGTGCATTGCAAATGAAAATGCTTCGCATCGACAACAAGAACATCCGCGCCAAGAGTCAGATCGCGGCCGATCTTCCCCAAATCTGGGGAAATATCAACCAGCTCTTTCAATGCTGCGCCGAAATTATCGGGAATGCGACGGACGCTCTGGAAGAAGTGGGCGGCGGTACAGTATCGGTGAGCGCGCACCAGGAGGGCGATGAATTGGTGCTGGAGTTTTCCGACTCCGGCCCCGGAGTCCGCGATCCGCACCGCATCTTTGATCCCTTCTACACCACCAAGCCAGTTGGCAAAGGTATGGGTCTGGGCTTGAGCGTCACTTACGGAGTCGTCCAGGAACACCAGGGCCATATCACCTGCCACAACCTGCCCGAAGGAGGCGCTGTCTTTGTGGTTCGCTTCCCCGTGGCCAACCAGCCGGCCTCGACAGTCGCTTCCGCCGCGGCCGCGAAGGCATAGACGCCCCCAGCCCACGTTGAGGGATTCGCCTTGCTTGGATAACAGCATGGGATCACAGTGAAGCCAGCTTCAGCCCTGGCGTAGCCAATCCGTCCGCTTCTTGTAACATGAATCTGATGCAGTCTCCGCTCACCCACACCAGCGCCCGGGTGCTGGAGTTCGAGTCTTTGCGCGATCTGATCCGGGGATACGCCTCTTCGCCGCTCGGCCAGGAACGGATCGCAGCCCTTCGCCCGTCGGTCGACCGTGGTTGGATTGAAAATCAGCATCAACTCGTTACCGAAATTCGTGAGTACAGGCGGGTTGGCGGACGCTTCGAGTTTTCCGGGTTACTGGATGGCTCAAAGACGGTGGAAAAATCCCGCATCTCCGGCGCGGTTCTTGAGACCACAGAAATTCGTGATGTGATTCTGGTCGTGGACCGCGCAGCCGAGTGGCGGGAAATCGCTCTGAGTCCGCCCGCGGCCATGAAGGTGGAGTGGAAAGCGGTAGCGCTACTTTCCTCCGACATCATCGATTTCACTGAGTTCCTGCGTTCGTTTCGCAACAAGATCCAGCCCGACGGCAGGCTCGAAGACCGGGCCTCGGCGGAGCTGGCTAGAATCCGTCGAGAAATCGAACGGCAAAAGAGGTTGATCCAGGAATCTTTGCGCGGCTATCTGAGGCGCCTGGCTGAAGGCGGCGCGGTGCAGGATGAACTGGTCACGATTCGGGGCGAGCGCTTCGTCATCCCGATAAAAATCGAACAGAAACGCCGGGTGCAGGGTGTCGTACACGGCGCCAGCTCCAGCGGACAGACCGTATTCGTAGAGCCGCTGGAAACGATTGATCAGAACAACGAACTGGTTCGCCTGCTCGACGAAGAACTGGCCGAGATCCACCGCATCCTGTTGGAAATGACACGGCGAATCGGGGAAAGCGCCGATCCGATTCTAAAGGCGGCTGATGTGCTGGCTGAGCTGGAGTTGCAGTTTGCTAAAGCCCGCTTTGCCGAAGATTACAACTGCGTGCCCGTCAGTCTGCTCGAGCAGGACAGCGACGATCACATCAGCCCACGTGGGGACAGCCGCCCTCGGCTGCCCGAGCCGGGCTCAGCCCGGCTGGTACTACACAACACCCGCCATCCGCTGCTCGAACGAAACTTGAAAACAAAGAAAAGGCCGCTCGTTCCCATCAGGATCGAGCTCGAGAGCGGAAATCTGGAACTTGTCATCACCGGCCCAAACACAGGCGGAAAGACAGTCGCATTGAAGACGGTCGGGCTGCTGGCCTTGATGGCGCAGTCAGGCATTCCAGTTCCGGCGGATCGCGCCGAATTGCCGGTATTCGACGCGGTGCTCGCCGACATTGGCGACTACCAGTCCATCGAGCAGAATCTTTCGACCTTCTCGGCTCACGTCACCAACATCGACTTCATTTCGCGCGCCGCGACACGGCGCTCGCTCGTGCTGCTGGATGAACTTGGATCGGCCACCGACCCCGAAGAAGGAGCAGCGCTGGCGGTCGCGATCGCCGAACATTTCCGCCGAATCGGATGCATCACGGTCATCTCCACGCACCACACTTCCCTGAAAGTGTACGGCGCGAACACTCCCGGAGTGGTGAATTCCTCGGTAGGGTTCGACGAAACTACGCTGCAACCGACCTACGAACTGAAGGTCGGCGTGCCGGGAGCGTCGGCAGGTATTAACATCGCCCAGAGATTGGGACTGAACCCCTCCATCATCGATGCCGCCCGGTCGAGGCTGGGCACGCAGGCACGGGACGTGGGTCAATTCCTGGATCGCCTGCATGAGCAGTTGCGCGAGGCCGAAGCCGAGCGTCTCCTAATGAAAGCCCGCGAAGAAGAGTTGGAACGGGAGAAGGCGCGCCTGGCCGCCGAAGGCCGCAAAGAACAGCAGAGCAAAATCAGAGAAATGGAGAAAAAACTCGAAACCGTACTGCGCGATTTCGAGTATCAGGCGCGCGAAACGGTCAACGCCATTCAGGATCGCGCCATGGCGCAAAAGCTCACGAAAGACGCCGAGCGACGCATGTCCAAACTGCGACGCGAATTTCGCGAGCAGTTCGATTCCACAGTCGTCGCCCACACTACCGGCGCCGATCGGGGCGACCCCAACGCTCAGCCACAGGTGGTAAAGCACGTGTCCGAGGGGGATACAGTCAAACTCAAGTCGGTAGGCCGTCCAGCACGAATTAGCCGGCGCCTCGATGACCACCACTTCGAAGTTGAAATCGGCGTCATGAAGATGAAAATTGCACGCGACGATATCGCGGAAGTTTTGGTACACGCCGCCGATTCGCCAGTCAAAGCCGCCCGGGCGCGGGGTATTTCGGTTTCCCTAGAAAAGGAAAACGTGGATGTGCCATCCGAGATTAACGTGATCGGCCGCACCGTGGACGATGCCACCCGCGAGGTGGAAAAGTTCGTAGACCGAGCGTTCCTGGCCGGCCTGCCTC
>Ga0099827_10001984_pt1 | contig 11052 bp, 13 predicted proteins | sample CZO8metaG_FD_79339 | JGI IMG/M metagenome (GOLD analysis project Ga0099827, IMG submission 79339) | Vadose zone soil microbial communities from the Eel River Critical Zone Observatory, Northern California, USA - CZOApr15con1.8 metaG | ecosystem: Environmental > Terrestrial > Soil > Vadose zone ...
CGCCGGCACCGTCGGTGACGGCACTTGCGGCATCGGGCGCGTCGTCGTGTCGTGGAGGCGGTCGAAGATCGCGCCCCCCGGCGTCGTGCCGCCCGGCGGTGGCTTCATCTGGCTCGACGCGACCTGAGGCACGGCGACATTCAAGATCACCGCGACGCCCAGAAGCACCCTTCCCAACCGCATGACCGCGCTCCCTTCCGAGTCTGAGATCTCATAGCGTTTCAGTAACGATCGAGGACCAGCGCATGCAGCAGACCTCGAAGATCTGCCACACGCGTCGAATCCTGCCCCAAACGTTAGGGCGCCTGTCCAATGGCTTCGTCGCTCCTCAAGTCCGCATACGCGACGCCCGCCAGCGGAGCGAGAACGGCGATGAGCATCGGCGCGAGGAAAACGGCTCGCTTCGTCTGTTCTCCCTCGCTTCTGTCACCCCTTACGATGACGGAGACGTGCCAGCGGGATGCAGAGACGCGCGATGAGAAGATCTTCATTTTCTTGCTGTGGAAGCTAGGCGCGGCCCCATTTCTTCGGTGTCGGTGTCGGTTGAGCTCACCGCAGCGGTGAGCTGGCCTGCGCTAATGGCTGTTCCTGATCAGAGGACTTAGGGGGTGATCACTCCGCAGACGATCCGCGCGCCTGAATTTCCGGCCGGATCGGTCTTCTCGTCGTCCGGGTCGGCATGGATGACCAGCGAAGCGCCTCCTGGCTGGAGGAGCGAGGCCCGGCCTGCCGTCAGGGTCACGCCGGCAGCCGTCACGTCGATGGAACCTGTCCCGTCGGCTCCCACTGTGAGATTCGGGAGGTCTCCAGCGTGGGCGCCGTCGGGGTTCATGTGACCGTGCTTTTTGCCGTAGGGATTGAGGTGGGCACCTGCGGAAGTGAAGGCCGGCGGCTCGCACTTGCCGACGGCGTGGATGTGGAAGCCGTGCTCGCCCGGCTTGAGACCGTTCACCCGCATGGCAATCTTCACGCCGCCGGAAACCTCGTTGAGTGTCGCGGCCCCGACGACTTTGCCCTGGGCGTCCTTGAGAATGGCTCGGGCCGACTGGGCCTGGGCGACAGCCGGCAGGCCGACGACGAGCATCGCAAGCACTAGCCCGAGCGGTCGCGTCATCGGCCGTGCCTTCCAGCGAGATCGCATCTGGTTACTCCTTCCGGATCAGCCCGTTCAACGGGCTCGCGCGAAGTTGGCGTCTGGTGACTTTCCTCTATCGTTGTGACGGCCGGGTGGGGCGCGCAGGTGGCGTATGCGCCCTCTTTTCCGCAAAAATGCGAATGGCGGCTGAGCATCGAGTAAGCGTCCGGCGGCAGCGCGGGCGACCCTCGCGCACCGGAAGGAGCGCAACCTCGGAACGGGGAGCAGCATCCTAAGGTCGTGAGAAGCGAAATCCGTGATGAGCGCGAAGCGCTTGGCGGCGCTGTGATCGAAGATCCGATCTGCGGGATTTGCAGGGAGCCGATGGAGCCTATTCCTCCGGTGGGCTGGATCTGCTGCATCTGCCTGCACGCCGGCTCCCGTACCTAGGGTCCAATTCCGATTCGTCGGGTTGCCTCTGGGGTAGGCTCCGCTTATGTCGCCACCTGCCGTGACGCTCTCGCGTCGAGCAGGCTCTGCAGCAGGATCCTGCTCGCGCCGCCGATCACGCGATCCACGACGTCGCCGTCCCTGACCAGGAGAATTGTCGGCGTCGCCCGGACGTTGTACCGGGCGGCGGCGCCTCCTCAACGGCCAAGGTCGTCGGCGTCACCGCGACTCCTCTGCGGCGACCCCGAGGCGAGTCCATGCTCTCGCCAGCTACCGGTGGAGGATGTCGTGCAGGCCGCGCGACTGAACGCCCTGGGTTACGTCTGGATCGAGGTCGGGACGACGTGATGGGTCTCCTTCGTTCTCTCGGATCCGGTGATCTGTCTGCTTGCGGGCCTCGATCTCCGCAGCAGCTTGGGCGGCGTCTTTCTCCACGTCGGAGGCAGGAGGGAGAACGGCGGGAGCCCGCCGCTTGTGCTCGAAGTCGAGCGACCCAACTGTCTCCTGTGCGAAGACGGCGGGCGTCGAGAGGGTGAAGGCCCCAACGAGAAGCAGGGCCCGCGCGAAAGCGGGTCTGATCATGAGGACCATCATCTCAAACCCCAGAAGAACGGGTCGTAGTCGTCATAGTACGGCCACGGCGCGTAGGCCCACCGAGCGTCGTGAAGCTCCTGCGCGGACTTCATAGCGGACTCCAGACTCGTGGCGATGAAGTGGCGCGACTGCGGCGACAGGGGGTACTCCGTGCGCATCAGCTGGAGCGCGTCGTCGACTTGGCCGGCCACTCGAGCGCTGTGAGTCAGACCACGGAACGCGCGGAGATGCTCCGCGGCAGAAGCTTCGTCGCCTTGCTCGAGATAACTGAGCCCGAGGTAGAGCTGGGCATCCGCTCGCTTCGGGTCCCGGCTCACCGCCTGGCTGAGATGCGCCACCGCCTCGTCGTAGACCCTCTGGCCGTAGCGTGCGATCCCTAACCCCACGAGCGCATCCGTCCGTTCCGGGTGGTCCTTGAGGGCCGTCCCGAAGTTGCTTGCCGCCTCCGCGTAGCGGCCGTCCCGTAGTGCGGTTTGCCCCAATCCAACCGTCGTGGCGCATCCGCTGATCGCGAGGGCGAGCGCGGCGAGCAGCACCGGGTAACACCGGCGCACAGTCATCGTGAGCCGGTTCTCGTCCCTTCTGTCAACCATATCCATCATCCCTCCCTGATAGCGGCGAAAAGACGTTCACCTGTTTGACGATCATCGGCACGTTCGGGTTGCGGATCTGCTCCTTCGTTGTCGCCTGAATCCAGAGCCGTGCAGCCGACACTCTCAAGGAGAAGGCGTCTCGCCGGGCTCCACCTTCGTCCAGTGGCAAAAATGGCAGGCGACCATGCCCGTACTCCTGGCCGCTGGCGATGACTCCCGATCGAACGAGGTGGCGCACGTTGACGCTATGGCCCGGGATCAAAGCACGTAGACAGCGTTCCGTCGAAGCAGACGCACTCGACCGGTCGACCAGCTGGGCCCTTGACGATCACGACTTGACTGATGCAGTCCGGCCACGGCCGCACCCGATGGGCGATCAGCACGGCGAGAAGAATAGTCATCACGAACAGAAGGGTCAGAATACCGCCGGCGAGCTTCATCTCTATCCCTTTGGAGTGCGGGGAACCCTTCATTGATTCGCACGATTGCGAACCAACAGGGCGAGGGCGTTGAGTGTTACATCCCCGCGCTTGGCCTGGCGATCACGCGGGTGTCGACGGCGTCGGCGCCTGGTCGGTCGACGCGCTGATCGCTCGCGAGCGACGGCTCTCTGTACGGTGGTGAATTTCGCGCTGGAACGATCTTGAGCAGCACGTAGATCATGAAGCCCGCCGCAAGCCCCGCGAGCAGACTCTCCGCCCGAGAGGTCTGCGCGACGATGAGCTCTAGGGTCCGGCCGAAGAGATATCCCAGCGACATCCATGTCCCGGCCCACAGGACCACGCCTGCGATGTCGAGGGTCAAGAACCGAGCCAGGGGGACCTTGACCAGCCCTGCCAGTGCGGGCGCCAGCGCGGTGAGCCCAGGGACGAACTTCGCGATGAGGAGCACACGACTCCCGTACCGCTCGAAGAGGGTCTCGGTGCGGCGGACGCACGAGGCCGATTCCAGGGACAGCCGACACATGAAGCGCAACGCCCGGATGCCCCGGACGGCGCCGAGCCTGCGCCAGAGCAAGTCCATCGGCACCGCCGCCGCACAAGCGATGGCCAGCGCGGCGACGATGCTCATGCGCCCGTCGGCCGCCAGGGCGCCGATGCCCAGCAGTACCGGTACGGCCCGAACCGGCAACGGGACTTGCTCGGCCACCACGAACGCCGCGAGGATGACGTATCCCCGACTCGCGAGGAGGGCGAAAAGAGTATGCATGCCCTGTACCTTCTCGATGCGCCGACCGCACTCAGGGTTTCAGGCGGCGTCGAATGAGATGCAACCACGGCGGGGCGCGCGCCGTCCTAATGGCCAGGAGGCCCTGTGACCCACCAGCTCGTTCTGGCAGCGGCTCTCATCGTCGTCACGATGGTCATTCTCGACTGGTTCGAGTCGAGACGATCCCGAGTTGGCCGCGCGTACCGACAGCGTCGCGAACCGCTGAGCTCGAGCTCCGCGAGGCACCTTCCGGAGCCAATTCCAGCGCGACTTCACCGCAGAGGCCTGGAGTCGAGCCACAGCACGGCCGCGAAGAGGGGAACGGTATGAAGAGCCTACTGGCCGCAATCATCGGCCTTGCCAGCGCGCTGTTGGCGGATCCTGCAGCTGCGTACGTGGTCGAGATCACGACGTCGATCCCCGTCGCGAGCGCCGTAGACGATGCGCAGTTCAGAGACGCGCTCCACTCGGCGGTCGACGACGTGCTCAACCACGCGATCGCATTCACCCCGACCGTGGTGACCCTGCAGAACGCGCGAGTCGTCGGCGATCGCATCTACATCCTGCTGCTGATCGCGGATGACGAGGGCGAAGAGATGATGAAGAGGCTCTCGGCCGAAGAGCCCGCAGCGAACGACTCGCCACGGGAGTCGGTGCCTTCGAGCCACGGGTATAAGTACTGACCGGTCAGTCCGTCTGAATCTGCACGGGAGCGCCGAGTCGGGCGGCGGTTACCAGGGGTGATCATCAGATAGCGGCGTTGCACATCACCCGCGCCCCGCACGATCTGTCGGATCGGGCCCAACGCGTTGACGATCGCGGATCCCGCCGCGTTGGCGGTGAATGTCGCCAACGGCTCCAGTACGCCGCCGCCATCCGGAGCTAGAGGTACTGCCCGGTGGCGACGACCCGCTCGATATCCTGCCGCTTCTGCTTGGGCTCACCGGTGAGCGGCTTGACGTAGACGATCCGCTCGCCTTTCTTGCCGGCGATCTTCGCCCAATCGTCCGGATTAGTCGTGTTGGGCAGGTCCTCGTTCTCCTTGAATTCCTCCCGCACCGCGCTGAGGAGGTCATCGACCTTGATGCCCTTCTCCCCGGTCTGGATGTAGCGCTTGAGCGCCAGCTTCTTGGCCCGCCGCACCACCGACTCGATCATCGCCCCCGAGGAGAAGTCCTTGAAGTAGAGGACCTCCTTGTCACCATTGGCGTAGGTGACCTCCAGGAAGCGATTCGCTTCGTTGAGGCTGTACATTTCCTCCACGGTGACCGCGATCATCCGGTCCACTGCCGCCTGGGCCTCGCCGCTGCTCCGGCGGATCTCCGAGTCGTGGATCGGCAGCTCGGTGGTCATGTACTTGTTGAAGATGTCCACCGCCGAGCTCGCATCGGGCCGCTCGATCTTGATCTTCACGTCGAGCCGGCCCGGTCGCAGGATGGCTGGATCGATCAGATCCTGGCGGTTGGAGGCGCCGATGACGATGACGTTCCGCAGCCCTTCCACGCCGTCGAGCTCGGTGAGGAGCTGGGGCACGATCGTCGTTTCCACGTCGGAGGAGATCCCGGACCCGCGCGTCCTGAAGAGGGCGTCCATCTCGTCGAAGAACACCACCACCGGCACGTCGTCGGCCGCCTTCTCCTTGGCCTTCCGGAAGATCTCGCGAATCTTCCGCTCCGTCTCGCCCACGTACTTGTTGAGGAGCTCGGGGCCTTTGATGTTCAGGAAGTACCCTCTGATCCTTTCGCCGCGCGTTTCGGAGATCTTCGCTGCGAGGCTGTTGGCGACAGCTTTGGCGATCATCGTCTTGCCGCATCCGGGCGGCCCGTAGAGGAGCACGCCCTTGGGGGGCGTGAGCTTGTGCTCCTTGTAATGGTCGGCGTAGAGGTACGGCAGCTCGACGGCGTCCGCGATCGCCTCGATCTGGGCGCGGAGACCGCCGACGTCGGCGTAGGCGATCTCGGGCACCTCTTCAAGGGCGAGATCTTCGACCTCGCTCCTTGGCAGTCGCTCGAGCAGATAGCCCGACTTCGAGTCCATCAGGATGTGGTCGCCCGTCTTCGGCCCGACCGACCGGAGCGGGTCGGCAATGAGGCCGACCTTCTCCGTGTCGGCGCCGAGCGCGACGAGAGCCCGCTCCTCGTCGAGCCGTTCCTTGAGCACGACGACGTCACCCTGAACCTCGTAGCCAGCTGCGCTCACGACGTTGAGCGCTTCGTTGAGAAGCAGTTCCTGTCCCGGCCGCAACGCCTTGACGTCGATGGACGGATGTAGCGTCACTTTCAGCTTGCGGCCCTGGGAGATGATATTGAGCGTGGCGTCCTGGTTCGCCGACAGGTAGACGCCGTAGGTCGACGGCGGCGCGCAGAGCTTGTCCACCTCGTCCTTGAGCGCGCTGATCTGCTCTCGCGCCTCGCCGAGCGCGTTCAGCAGCTTCTCGTTCTGATTGAACGCCTGGGCGAGCTGATGATTCGCCCTGCGGAGCTTGTCCTCGACAACGATGAGCTCGGTCTCAGCGCCGATCTCTTCCAACAGCTTCATGGCCGGCTCCTTTTTCTATAGCCGCGCCTCGGCCGGCGGGGCCCCAGCCCCGCGAAGGCCTGCGGCGCGCACCACCTATTCCGTGAGTGCCGCCTCGAGCCTGTCGACAGGAAATTCGAGCGAGCGGTCGACAAGATCGGGCGGCCCGGGTGACACGATGCCGCGATGGAGGAAGTCGCACATGATCCGGTTCCCCGCCGCCCAGTCGTCGCCGTGGCCGGAGTTGTGGTAGGGGCAGAGGCCGCCGGAGTCGAACGTGGGCTGACCGCACTGGGCGCAGAGACTCACGACCGGAAACCGCGTCGCCCGACCGATTCGTCCATCGCCGCCCTCCCGGGTTTTGGTCTGGATCTGTTCTTGGGAGGGGATCCGACGGGCCAAAGTTGCAGTTTCCCCACACGCAGGGGAGCCCTTGGACCTTTGGGGGGTATCGACCCTCTCAAGAGAATGACGAGAGCCGAAGAGAAACGCCGACGTTCGTCGCGAGCGGAGGCCGAGAATCGAGGGGCAAAGCGGGATTGCAGATTCTTGCGGGCGGGGTCGGGCGCCTGATGCTCGAGGGCGAGATGGTTCCACGCCTGGTGGCGGTCGCTGACGCCGCGCAGCGCTCGCGCCACCCCACCCGCCGAACTCCGTCGCTGCAGTCCCCTCGAAACGTTTCATGTCGTCCTCCCGTTGGGTCTCCCTCTTCCGAGGGCAGTAACCTCAGGGAGTGAGCATGCGTTGGCGCGCCGCCTTGCTCATGGCCTCACCCAGTGCCGCTGCGGGCGAAGCGCCGCCCGCTCTCTCGGCGTGCTTCACCGCCATCCAGAACAGGCCGCCGGCGAGCGCGATGATGATCGCCGCCCCGACCCACTGCCCAAGACGCTGTCGGATCCTCGACCTCCAGATCATGGTCCACCCCCCTCCCCCTCGTTCGGCTCTCGCGAACATTGGGACGGTCGCGTGAGGTGTGCGGATGCCTGCTCGTCGGCACCTCTCTCGGCCTCGGGTCATCCTGTTTCGGCAAGAACGCGAAAGGTCGGGTGGCCCGACGTTGCGCATTCCTGCGAAAACTTCGCCGCCTGCCCTTCGCCTCGTCCGCCAACCTCGTCGAAACAGACGAGAGTGGAGATTTGCGAGCAGGCGCGCGCTGCCGGATACCGGCAATGGCCCGAAGGAGAAGGTGAATGACGAATCGTTTGGATCGATGGAAGCGGAGAGCGCTATTCGCGCTCTTCATGCTGCTGGTGTTGTCGGGCCTGGCCGGGTGCACGTCCGGCGTGTCGGCCTTGGGCGAGCCGCCGGCCGCCTCCGACCTCAACGTCGACCCGTGGCCGCGGCAGCTCGCGAGCGGCGACGACACGTTCTCGCTCTTCCAGCCGCAGTACGAGAGCTGGGACCAGGGCCGGCTCAGTGGCCGGGCGGCGGTCGCGGCGGAGAACCGGGTCTCGGCGCAGCCCAGGTACGGCGTGATCTGGTTCACCGCCCGGACCGAGGTCGACAAGGAAGCGCGCATGGTCGCGCTCGAGGACGTGACCATCTCGAAGGCCGATTTCCCGACGGCGCCGGACGGCGGGGCCGCCTACCTCACGGCGCTGCGGCAGATCGTGTCAGCTCAGCCGTTGACGGTCGCCCTGGATCGGCTTCAGGCCGAGCTGGAGACAGAGCGGGTTGAAGATCCCAGCCGGATCGTCCAGGTCAAGAACGACCCGCCGCGGATCATCGTCAGCCAGGGGCCGGCGTTGCTGGTGCGCATCGATGGCCAGCCGGTGCTGCGGGAAGTTGCGAGCACCGGCCTCCTTCGGGTGATCAACACGCGGGTGTTGCTCCTCCTCGACCGGTCGGCAGGGCGTTACTACTTCTGGCTGATGAATCGGTGGCTCGCGGCTCCCAAGCTCGATGGGTCATGGGCAGTCCTCGCCAACCCGCCGGCCTCACTGGGAACCGCCAAACAGGCGGCCGTCCAGAGCGGGCAGGTTGATCTGCTCGACAACCCGGCTCCCGAGTTGAAGCAGCTCCTCCAGACAGGTGCCATCCCGGCCATCTACGTGAGCACAGTCCCGGCGGAGCTCATCGTGCTCAGGGGCCAGCCCGCCTTGGCGCCGATTGCCGCCACCGACATCCTCCAAGTGACGAACACCGACGACGACCTCTTCCTCTATTCGCCGCAATATACGCCGCAGCAAGAGTACTACGTGCTCCTTTCGGGCCGGTGGTTCCGAGCCAAGTCGCTCCAGGGTCCGTGGGAAAACGTGGCGAGCGGGCTCCCGGGGGATTTCGCACGGATTCCGGAGAGCCATCCGAAGGGGGCGGTCCTCGCCTCCGTTCCTGGAACGCCCCAGGCACGACAAGCCGTGATCGCGAACGACATCCCGCAGACGGCAACGATCAGCCGGAGCGGCGCGAAGCTCGCCGTGCACTACGACGGCCCGCCCCAGCTCAAGCCTATCGAGGGGACACCGCTGCAGTACGTGGTGAACGCATCATTCCCGGTGATCCGTGTCGACGCGACCTCGTACTACGCCCTCCAGAACGGCATGTGGTTTGTCGCCTCGTCGCCCACCGGATCGTGGGCGGTGGCGACCAGTGTCCCACCCGTGATCTATACGATCCCGGCGAGCTCCCCGCTCCATTACGTCACGTATGCGTACGTGTACGGCTCGACGCCGGACGTGGTGTACACGGGCTACACGCCGGGATATCTCGGGACGGTGGTGGCGCCCGGACCGATCGTGGTCTACGGCACCGGCTATGTCTATCCGGGTTGGGCGGGCACATTTTGGTACCCGTGGCCTGTGACCTGGGGTTGGGGCCCGTTCGACCTGGGGTTCGGGGTCGACGTCTTCACCGGGTTCGAGTTCGGGTTCGCCGTCGGCCCGTACTGGGGCTGGCATCACGGCTGGGGGTGGCACGGCGGCTGCTGCTGGGGCTGGCACCACGGCATCAGTCACGTGAACGTGTACCACCACTGGGGCGAGCACGTTCACATCACCGGGAATCACTTCATCGATCACGGGAATATCCGAGGGGGCCGCTTCGGCGGAGGCAACGTGTATGCGGGTCGCGACGGCCGCGTGTACCGTCGGGACGCCGAGAGCCACTGGCAGGAACACACCAGCGGCGGGGGGTGGGCCGGCCTCCGCGGGTCTTCCGCTGAGCACGAGCAGTGGCATCAGGCAAGAGAGCTGGGCCAGCAGCGCTTCGGCAACTTCAACCGGGGATTCGGTGCCCACGGATTCGGGGGAGGATCTCATGGCGGCAGATTCGGTGGCGGTTTCCACGGCGGTGGCGCTTTCCACGGTGGGGGCGGTTTCCACGGCGGCGGTGGGCACGGAGGCGGCGGCCACCGTTGAGCCGGTGGCGGCCCAGGGCACAGGAGGGATACCCATGAGTTCATGGCGATCGCTGATCGTTGCGGTAACACTGCTACTCGGCGCGGCACTCGCGACAGCGTGGCCGGCCGGACCTGTCGCGGCGGCCGAGGATGTGCCGCCGGTGGCGAACCAGGAGTCCAGCCCCCGGCTCGCCGATCGTCTCTTTCGCGTGGAGTGGACCGCGGGGGCCGGCAGCCAGGGCCAGACGCGGATCATCGGCTACGTCTACAACGAGTCCGACCATGATGCGGCGAATGTCCAGCTTCGGATCAGCGAGCTCGACGCGTCGGGTCGCGCGGTCAAGAGCGTGATCAAGCCGATGGGTAATCCGGTTCCGGCGGCGGGCCGGGTCTTCTTCGACCTCCAGGTTCCGAACACGAGCCCGTCCTACCGGGTGGAGGTGGAGTCCTTCGGCTTCATGGACAATCCGTGGACGACGAAGAGGACGGAACAGCTCCTGGCGAACGCCGGCTTTCACATGAAGCTCGCGGATACCCCGGAGAAGCTCGCCAATCTGAGTACTCTGACACCGCGGCGAACGCTCATCCCCCAGGAGCGCGACAACCAGCTGTACTACGTCTATGCCGACCCCGATCTCTGCAAGTGCCTGTACGTGGGAACCTCGATGCAGTACGAACGGGCGCTTCAGGAGAGTTTCGCGAACGACCAGTTGATTGCAATCGGGGAGCAACTGAACGCCCTCGCCTGGGACCTCTGGGCACCCTGGCCCTGGTACTAGGGTCCGACCAGTCCGCCTTGTCATCTCGTTCACCAGCGAGGAGTGTGCACGAGAAGAAGAGGTCTCGCCTCCCGCCGGTGTCTACGTCGCAACCACCACCGGTAGTCGTGGCTCCCGCGCCTTACTGGTGGTGGGGATGGCACGGTGGGTGGCATGCGCGCTCTCCGCAATCACATGTAACCTTCCGTCCCGGGCCGCCCTCTTAAGGGCCGACCCCACTCCACTACCCTGCTGGAGGCTGACATGAGTCTCTTGGCGTCGGTCCGGCTGCCCCGTCGCTTCGGCATCACCGTCGTCCTCGGTCTCGCGCTCCACTTGCTGCCCTTCGTCCACGACGTACCTCGGGCGTGGGCACAGTCCAGTCAGGCCGCGATCGAGCCGAAGCGGCCCGCGTATCAGCTCGGCTCAGCCGGACGGTTCAACGAGGACTGGTCCATCTTGAGAGGGGTGGACCTTAGCGCGACCGACGACGTCTTGGACCGACTGAAGTTCATTCCC
>Ga0099827_10001987_pt1 | contig 11047 bp, 15 predicted proteins | sample CZO8metaG_FD_79339 | JGI IMG/M metagenome (GOLD analysis project Ga0099827, IMG submission 79339) | Vadose zone soil microbial communities from the Eel River Critical Zone Observatory, Northern California, USA - CZOApr15con1.8 metaG | ecosystem: Environmental > Terrestrial > Soil > Vadose zone ...
GCGAAATACACCTACGGGCCCGTCAAGTTCTATGGCGGCTATGAGCACATCCAATTCGCAAACCCGAATAATCCATTAGCGCCTGGCAGCTTCATCACGGGCGGTTATTCGCTCGGTGCCGTCAACAACGCCAATTTTACCACCGATAAGGTTCTCCAGGTATTTTGGGGTGGTGTGAAATATGCGGTCAGGCCCGATGTCGATCTGAGTGTCGCCTTTTACCACGAAGAGCAGAACAGCTTTCAGTCGGGTGCTGTGAACGTGGGAGGTGTCTGTACAACCAGCGCCTTTGCGCAATGCAGCGGACAGCTAGATGCGGTTTCCTTCGTCGCGGACTACAGATTTGCGAAGCGCTTCGACGCCTATGCTGGCATCATGTGGTCGCAAGTGTCGAATGGTCTTGCAAACGGCTTCCTGCAGAGGTCCTCGATTGATCCGACTGTTGGCCTGCGCTTCCAGTTCTGAAGCGAAACTGGGTCAATACAACGCTTCGCAGCTGAGGGCCGGCCCCGGCCGGCTCCTCCTGCTTAAAGCGAGTCATCGATGCCGGTCCAATCCAGGCGCCGCAAGTCAAACCGCCGTCTCGCGATCTGCCTCACGCGGGAGATCGAATGCTGGATGATAAATCGGGTTCGATCATTGCACGAACTGCGTCTGCATTCGCTTGCGCGCCCCTGACCGTTGGCAAGCACGCAATAATCCTGGCGATACTACTTGTCTATCACAGCACAATTTCCGCGAAGGCGGATGGGTGTCCGAGCATCAAGGACGAGATTATTACCGATCGGCCTGATGTCACGAATTCGAGCGTTGTCGTTCCCCCGGGCAGCCTGCAAATCGAGAACGGCGTCAATTTCAGCGCGCGAGACGGCGATCGAGTTATTGACGGCACGAATACGCGCCTGCGCGCTGGAATTGCAAACTGTCTCGAATTTCTCGTGGATACGCCAACGTATTTTGCAAATGTCCGCAGTCCCCAAAATTCCGGCTTTTCCGATGTAGCACCGGCGCTGAAGTGGCAGATCAGCCCCGTCCCCGGAAAAATCGATCTATCCGCGGTGTTTGGTGTGGCACTGCCAACCGGGACAGCCAATATAGCCAGCGCCGGCGCGCAGCCCTATTTGCAATTCCCGTGGTCGTGGGAGTTGCGCCACGGATGGGGATTGAGTGGAATGTTCACGGAGTTCTTTCGTCCCTCGGACCCGACCAGCAAGCGGATCACAGAAACCACTTTTGTGATCGAAAAGAAGGTGACCGAGAGGGCGAGCCTGTTTGTGGAGTACGTAGGTGACTACCCGGAGAGTGGAAGTCCCGCCCAGTTTCTGAATTCTGGCGGATTGTATCGACTCAGTCCAAATCAGCAGCTGGATTTTCACGTCGCCTTGGGGCTCAACCACAACGCGCCCAGTTACGTTGTCGGTGTCGGATATTCAGTGCGTTTTGATGAGTTGTTCTCGGCCAAACGAAGTGCCTCGATACCCCCGCGCAAGCAGAGGAAGTGAGGCGCAGCCCGGACTAGACCGAGCGATGACTGATCCCAGCTGTCTCACGTTGAGATCGACAGGATGATCCGGAATTAGCCAGCAGATCGAGCTGCAACTTTAGCCAGCTTGACGGCTTCCTCGGGCCCTGGCAGGGGCACTGCTGCACTGTCCAAGCCTCGCCGTTGTACCAGCGGCGAGTTGCAGTAGAACGCCGAGCGCCCATCCGGAACCGATCCCGACATTCCACATGGCGGGTGGAGTCTCGTCAAAGATGATCATATAGACCGATACGAGTGCTGCAACAGCGGCGACGAATGTGCCGATGGCGCTTGCCAGCGCTATCGTTCTTGGACCCGAGCCGGTGCTGGAAATAGTACGGCTGGAAGACAGCGAGGGAATGTTAGTTCCCAAATAGAAGCCGAGAGAGCCATACAGCACCGCGGAGAAGAGAGCTCCCAAGGAATTGATCTCCTCGATATCTGCTTTAGCTACCATGGCTGCGACGAAAAGTCCGCATAACGCACCCATGATGGCGAGACCGGTTCTTTCCATGACCTGAGCAAAGCCGTTGAGGTGGTGGCGGGTCGGTGCTGCGGCTTCTGCTCTATTTGCCATAGTCGGATCTCCCTTTGTTGGTTGATGAGGCCCAATCGGCTTCTTATCGGGCTTTCCACAAGCCACAGAGTCGAAGGAACTCTCGCGCATCAATCAGGAGACTGGACGCGCGATTGTTTTATTCCGGTGGGACTCCGCTCGCTTCGACAGGGCAGCAGATGATCTGACTTCGCCAGATCGGGAACCACAGGTTTGATCCGGAGCGGAAATAGCGACTGCGCATGAGCGATCAATGCGGTTTAAATGACCGCTTAAAAAACTAGGAATAAAGCGCGCCTGCAATGAGTCTTTGCTGTGGTGAAGCAAGTTGTGGTGTCGAATGAAATACGCATGCACAGCATGCAGCTTCATCGATCGTGTTGAGCGGATCCGTATTACTGCGCCGCCTGGGCCTTTTCTCCCGAAGCTGGGGTCGCTTTTTGCTGGCGCCCGGGCGGCGAACACATCTTTGCCTGCGCAGAGCGGGCCGCGGTTCTCAATTAAAAAAATGTGTGCGAGTTGGGGAATTTCATCACGCGGAGGTGAGTCTTCTGTGAGAGGCAGCGCGCGACAAATTCGCAATGGGCGAAGCTGCGCGACTGCCATTTTGATTTGTCTCTCTGCCCGGGGTGCGATGATCGACGCGCCTCCGGCAGGTAGCTTCAACCCAAACAAGGAGATTGGCTTTGACAGTCCGTGACCCAATGCATTTCGTCGCAAATCAGGAAACGCCTTCAGGGGTCGGCTGCAAGTCGCAAAGCGTTCTGCGTGCGTTGAGGCTGACCATCCTGTTCACCGTTCTGGCGTGCGCCCCTTGCCTGGCGGAGGATGCGAACAATGCCGGCGCCGGCCCGGTGGCAACCGTGAGCATGGACCATAACACTTTCATTCCCGGCGAAATCACCGTCGTGCCTGGCACCACCGTGACCTGGGTCAACAAGGAAGCCATGCCCCACACGGTGGTGGATTTGAACAAGGGGTTCCGATCGAAGACCCTCGCCAAGGACGCCAGCTTCTCTTTCACTTTTGCAACCGCGGGCGACTATGACTATTTGTGCTCGATCCACCCGAACATGAAAGGCAAAGTCATCGTCAAGCCAGCGAGCTAATGTTCTCGCTCAGCGACATGGTGCGCATTGTCATGATCTCGCCGCCTGCGCCCGAAACCAACATGAGCACGGCCGGCGCCTGTTCGGATTGGGAACTCGTCCTGCACGCTTTCTTCGACGGAGAATTGGACGCGGCGGATTCGCTGGCTTGCGAGCTGCACCTCGGGCGATGCCAACGTTGCTCCGGCGAAATGAATAATCTGAAATCGATGAGGCAGAAACTCAGGCGTTCCGCCATCGGGTGGGTTGCGCCTGACGCCTTGCGAAATCGAATTGGCTAATCGCGCCTTTCGAAGGGGCATTCGCTGCAGATCTTGGCGGGAGGACGGCGCGAGCAGCGGCGTCATCGTAATCGGCAATTTAAACGAGGAAATCCTTGGATTGGAGAAACGGTATATTCTTGGGAATAAAGTTCGAGCCGGTCGAGTCTCCTGTTTAGCGGCGCAATTCGGCGCCATTTGGTGCCGTTCGGCCCACAGGGAGAGTGAGACATGGCTAAAAAAGGCTTTGAGGATCGTGAACAGGGATTAGGCCGCCGGGAAGTGCTGGAATGCATGCTGTGGGCTGGCACGGGCGTTTTATGGACGGTTGCCGGCGGCGTTCCGAAATCCAGCCTGATGGGATCGGCGCAGGCTGCGGAGGCCGGCTTCACTTTCTTGCAGATTTCCGACAGCCACGTCGGCTTCGACAAGAAAGCCAATCCCAATGCGCTCGGCACGCTACAGGAAGCCATCGCCAAGGTGAAGGCTCTGCCCAACAAGCCGGCATTCATGCTCCATACCGGTGACATCACCCATTTGTCGAAGCCAAAAGAATTCGACGATGCTGCGCAGGTCATCGGCAGCGTGGGCCTCGACGTGCACTACGTGCCGGGCGAGCACGATAACCTCGACGAAGTGCCGCTCAAATCCTATCTCGAGCGCTACGGCAAGAACACCAAGGGCACAGGCTGGTATTCCTTCAACCAGAACGGTGTCCATTTCATCGGTCTCAACAATGTGATGGACCTCAAGGCCGGCGGCATGGGCAATCTCGGGCCTGAGCAACTCGCTTGGCTTGCCGATGATGTGAAGGGCCTTTCCGCCTCCACGCCGATTGTCGTCTTCGCCCACATCCCATTGTGGACGATCTCCAAGGATTGGGGCTGGGGCACCGATGATTCCGAGCAAGCGCTATCGATGCTGAAGCGCTTTGGATCGGTGACGGTGCTCAATGGTCATATTCATCAGTTGATGCAGAAGACCGAAGGCAACGTCACCTTCCACACAGCCAGATCGACGGCATTCCCGCAGCCGGCTCCCGGCACGGCGCCCTCGCCAGGACCGATGGTCGTTCCAGCCGAAAAGCTGCGCTCCGTCCTTGGCATCAGGACTGTCGTCTACACCCAGGGCCAGGAACTGCTCGCCGTCACCGATCAGCCATTGGCAGCGAGCTGAGCCGACGTCGTGGCGCCGGCATTTTGATTCTTCATTCGCCTCGCCGACGACTCTTTGTGTAAGTGGCACGCCAGCCGTGTCACCGGTACTTGGCCCTTCATCTCCCTGATGAAGGTTCCTGGCATTGGTGACACGGCACCTTGCATCCAAAAGTACGCGTCCCGAAGTGACGGTTCGGATCGAACCTTCAAAATTTAAGTGCCAATGCAACCACCGACCGGCGATTGCACATCCAATTGATGGGGGCCGCTGGGCCTCAATATCGGAGTATGATCATGAGGAAGCTTGTGGCAGCGGCTGGCATCCTTGCTGGCATTGCATTCGGAGTACTCGCCATCGCGCAGACAAAGCCGACGATTTCCGTCATCGCAAAAGATACGACGTCGCCCTATTGGCAAGCCGTGCTGGCCGGCGCACGCAAGGCCGGTCAGGACCTCGGCGTCAACGTTATCGAGCTCGGCGCGCAATCCGAATCCGACGTAAGCGGTCAAATCAGCATCCTCGCAAAGGCCGTTGCCTCGAACCCGGCGGCCATCGTCATCGCGCCCGCGGAATTTGCAGCACTTGGAAAGCCGATCGATGAGGCCGCCAAGAAAGTCAAAATTATCGGCATCGAGTCCGCCGCCGATACCAAGGCTATGACGTCGCTCCTGGCGACCGACAATGTGAATGCGGGTCGCGTCGCCGCAGATGCTCTCGCTGTGGCGATCACGAAGTCATCCGCTGACACCGAAGGCGACGTCGTGATGATCGCTTCCATGCCCGGAGTTCCATCCCTCGATCAGCGCGCCAAAGGTTTCAAGGAGGTGGTCACCGCAAAGTATAAGGCGCTGGATATCACGGCCGAGAAGGTCGCCGATGGCAAGCCGGCGACGGTCTTTGGTATTATGAACGACCTCATCGCCAACACTGGTGATTTGCGCGGCGTGTTCGTCTCAGATCCGATCACGGCGCAGGCCGTAAGTCAGGCCGTGGTCGAAAAGAAGACAAACGACAAGATCAATATAGTCGGCGTCGGCTCGGACGAGAAGCTCGTCAAATTCCTGCAGGACGACGTGATCGCCGGGCTTGTGGTGGAGGATCCCTTCCGCATGGGTTATGACGGCGTCAAGACTGCGCTCGCCGCCTCGAAGGGCGACAAGGTGTCAGCCAATGTCGATACCGGGGTAACCCTTGTCACCAAGGCCAACATGAGCTCTGCGCGTTCGCAAGAACTCCTCAAACCGAAAGTCAAGTGACCTATAACGGCGGTTGTCGGCATTGATCGGCGCCTTGAGCGGCATCCGGCTGGCAATTTCAATGCGGCCTTTGTGAGACCGTTTAGCTTGGCCGGATTGTTGGTGAGCACCGATCCGCGTAAAGCATCCGGAGCATGCATGCGGCGATGCTGTAGTCGCGCTCATCGTCATCGAAGCCGAGTGTGGTGTTGGCGTCAAACGTGTCGAGGCCGTCGTCCTGCGACTGATATGTCCGCATCTTGTTGGCGAGACCAAGCCGGCGGGCTTCCTGAGCCAGATAGAGAATGATGCCACCGCCGAGGTCTTCGAGCAACGCCAGAGCGAGCCGAAGCTGGTCCCCGCAGTCGCAGCGCCGTGAACCGAACACGTTGCCAGTCAGGCAGGCGGAATGCAGCCGCACAGGAATGGCATTGACGGAGAACTGGACGCGGCGGATTCGCTGGCTTGCGAGCTGCACCTCGGGCGATGCCAACGTTGCTCCGGCGAATTGAGAAATCTGAAATCGATGAGGCAGAGATTGAGGCGTTCCACCATCGGGTGAACTGCGCCTGCTGCCTTTCGCAATCGAATCGGCTGATAGCGTCCTTCGAGGGGAACGTTCGCGACGGATTTTGGCGGAAGAGGGCGCGAGCAGCGACGTCATCCACGATCCACGGATCGGAGAAACTGTATATTTTTGGGAATAAAGCTCGAACTGGCCGAGTCTCCTGTTTAGCGGCGCCATTTGGTGCCGTTCGGCCCACAGGGAGAGTGAGACATGGCCAAAAAAGGCTTAGACGATCATGGACGCGGATTGGGTCGTCGAGCGGCGGACCGGTTAGCTCTCAGCCGTGCCGTAATCATTGCAATGCTTTTGGGTCCAATCGTCGGAGGCTTGTTGGCCTACGGTGCGGTGGCGGCGCAGGAGGAGCCGAGCGAGGTCACGATCGACAATTTCACATTCGGGCCGAAGGAATTGACAGTCCCGGTGGGAACGACGGTCAAGTGGGTCAATCACGACGACATACCGCACACCGTGGCGAATAAGGACAAGCTATTCCGGTCGAAGGCGCTCGATACCGACGACTCCTATTCCTATACGTTCGCAAGCGCCGGAACGTTCGACTATTTCTGCGGTCTGCATCCGTACATGGTCGGCAAGATCATCGTAAAGTGACGGTAGTGCCTTGAGAATGTAGCCAAACATGACGACACCCTTATCGGTACGTCGGTCGGATTTACGGCGTACCGAACTTAACGAAGTCGTGCCAAAGAAGCGGCCGGAAGGCCCGGATCGTTTGTCTGGCCAACAGCAGGCGTCGGACTTGATCGTGCAGAGCAAGGATGATCGCGCAATGTTCGACGAAGTCTTTCTGCCGCATATGGCCGAAGCCTATCGTCTGGCACAATGGCTGACCGGCAATGCCTACGACGCCGAAGATGTGGTGCAGGACGCAGCGTTGCGCGCATTTCGCGGCATCAAGAGCTTTGGCGCCGTCAACGCTCGCGCCTGGTCTCTGACAATTGTGCGAAACACGGCCTATAGCTGGCTGCTGAAGAACAAATCCAAGGCGGTCGTCTTCACGGACGATCTCAGTCCTGCGGAGCAGCAGGAACTTGAGCACGAAGGCCTGCACGGAGCGAGAGTCGAGACACCCGAGGAGATCGCTCTCTTCAAAGCGGATTCCGAGGACGTTCAGCGTGCGTTAGCGCAGCTGCCGCCGCATTTTCGCGAAGTTATTGTTTTGCGGGAGATAAATCAGTTGAACTATCGCGATATCGCGGAGATCACTAATGTTCCAATCGGCACGGTGATGTCGCGCCTGTCTCGGAGCAGGCAACTTCTAATCACTCTTCTAGGTGACCGAAAGTCATGATCGCATCCATGAGAGATAACGACGAACTGCAGATGAACGCCTATTGCGACGGCGAACTCGATCCGGCTTCCGCGATTGAGTTCGAACGGCGGCTGGCTGGCGATGAAACTTTGAAGGCCCAGTATAACCGGTTGCTGTCGTTGCGCCGCACCGTTCGTTCGCTACCGCAATACGAGGTGCCTGCAGGTCTACAGGCCCGCATCCAGTCGGCGTTGGATGCCGATCGGCCAGGCCGGGTGGATCGGCCGGGCCGGGCTAGTCGTCCGGTCCAGGCGGGACGTCCGCGTCAGCGAAGCTGGTCGTTTCAGGCGCTGGCCGCGGCAGCGGTGTTTGGTGCGGTGATCTCGAGTTCTGTGATGCTGACGATGGAGCGCTACGATCGACAGGAGGATGTCGCCCGCGCAGTCGTTGCAGGCCATATCCGGGGTCTATTGGCCCCGCAGCCCTTCGACGTTGCGTCTTCCGACCGCCATACAGTGAAGCCGTGGTTCACATCGCACCTGCCGCTATCGCCTCAGGTGCCTGACCTCGCGGCCCAGGGCTTCGTGCTCGAGGGTGGCCGCGTGGACGTCGTTGGCCACGATCCGGTTGCAACGATCGTCTACAAGCATGCTAAGCATACGGTCAGCCTGACGACCTTGCCACGCGGTCAATCCGTCTCTGACCAGGCGATTGCAGGCTACAACGTCCGTAGCTGGAGTGATGCTGAGTTCGCCTACATTGTAGTTTCGGACATTTCACCCGAGGATCTTGCATCATTCGAGCGCGCATTTTCCGAGGCGTCGCCGGCGCTGGAAATCAAATAGACGAGTAGAATCGTCTTGCGCTCGGCTGGGACGTCGCGATCCTTAAGCCGGGAAGGCTGGCAGGCGCATCCCCTATGCCGAACCTTGAAAGATCGCTTAAGAGGACTCTACGCGAGCGAATCTAAGAAGAAATCGTTCGCCTCATCTTGGCGGGCGAAACTGGCGAGCGGCGGATGGGTGGACGAGAAGCGGGTGATCGACAAGCTGCGGGTAAGTCGTACCCCATTCCGCGGGGTAATCGGGATACTAGCAAAGGGAGGGCTGGTCGAGATCAAGCCATATCGCGGCTTTTACGTGCGCAGCTTTTCCAGCAGCAAGACCTTGGATCTCTACGAGCTCTTAGCGGCTTGAATGTTTTGCGGTCGAGCTCGCCGTACTGGATATGAGCGACCACGATATCCGGCGGCTTGAGGATGTACTTATTGAAGCCGGAGCCGCCCTGCAGCGCGGAGATGCTAAAACTTATGCATGCGCGATCGCGAATTTTGCGAAAGTATCGCCGAGCAATCCGGAAATTCCGCGCTCATCGAAGTGTTGGCGTGAGTTGCGCTGCAGATCCAGCTCTGCGGCACGATCACCAGCGTGAGCCCAGAGTTTGCCGAGCGCGCCGCGCACGGATGTGACGACATCATGCAAGCATTCAAGGCCCGCGATATTCCGCGCGCCGCGTTCCTCGTCCGGGTCCGCATCAGCCATATGCAGGAAGCGATTCTTGCGCGCCCTCCTGACGAGGCACCGTCTCGCCAAGAGCGGGAATAACATCGCGCGTATCAGAGTCTTGCTATCGAGAGGCTTAGACACGTCCAGGCAGCGGGAACTCTGCGGAGCGATGAGCAAGGAAACACAGCGCTTGCCTTACAGGCTTGATTGGGACAACCTTGCGGCAGACGCCTTGGAGCTCGCCCGCCTGATGCCCCCAGGCCCGGAACGCAACGAGGCACTTAAATTGGCAAGCCAACTTCGTTGCACCGCTGATGCGCGGGGATTGATCTTCGCAAAGCGGGGCAGGCCGCGAAAGTAAACCCCGCAATGTGCGTTGTCGGTCGGGAAGTCCGGTGTTACTCGCAGCGGCCATTGTTCGCCGCCAGGTGAGCCGAGACCTGTGGTCCAATGAGTTGAATGGCGTCGGTGATGAGGACTTCGCGTGCGCGAAGGGAATGCGCGTGCATGTCCGGGCAGGGCGCATGTCGCGAAGGATCGGCGTCCGGTAGGCGCGGGTCTCAGGTCAGATCTGAAACATCCGGCTCAACGACTCCCAGGAACGGAATCGCGCGGCTTGTTTGGGAACAGCAACCGCGGATTCGGAGCGCAGCCGCCGATGCCTGATGCTGTCCACTGACATTGCTCCTGTGTCTTATAGAAGCAATAGCGATAGCCTGTCCCGCGACAGGCACCACGGATATTCCTGGGCGTGAACGGCCGCAGGGGTCAGAGAAGCGACCATGCTCAACGCGACTGCCGCAAGGGCCCGGGGCCGTGCGATTGGAATTCCGAAAAGGAGTTTCAGAAGCGGCTTGGCGTTTCTAGTTTGATGGTTCTGGTGCATGTTTTCTCTCGCGCGCAAGTCATGGTGCCAGACGACTGCATGTCAGAACGCATTTCTGTATCTCGCGATTGCATCGCTGGGGCCATAGATCCACATCGGCTCACCGCACTCGCTGGGGGCGTGGTCCGTCATGCAGGCCGCGCTCCAGGGCGGTGCCGCGACTTCACGGCCTTCGATTCGGTGCGCCTGTGCCCGTTCCCCACTCTCGTTGATTCGTTCCTTGGCCGTCGATGGCGTCGCCAGTGACGATATGAGCAACAGCGCGGCCATAACGTGCATAATCTTCATGGTCTGGTTCCTTGGGTGTGGATATCGTTCCAAATGTGCGGCGGTTAGCAGCCTCGGCAAACGCCTCTTATCTTTCGGTCGACGTTTATGTCTTCTTGATCAGGAGTCTGCGGAGATACGGATGGGGGAATATCGGCGGCGCGCGGTTGGCGGTGACCTACCGGTGCCAACCAGGGTCTGGTCGCGGTTTCTCCCGCGGCAAGAGCCGGCGTTGCGATCGCCACTGACAGAATTGCTGCCAGGCCAAGAAGCTTGGATTTGGTCATCGACTGACTCCATATCGTCGTCGCGCACACAGGCGCTTGCGATAAGGAGACTCTCGTTGACGTACTTATATTCCTTGGCCATCCGGGTCTTGGGGTTTCCAAACCGATCGCGCGAGACCGCTGTCGAGCGTCTGCGCGCGGAGTCCGGTGAAATGGCTGCCGGCGTCAGGCAGGGTAGCGCCATGCGTGAGCGGAAGCGATGATGGCTCAATAGACTGTGCGAGGAAGAGGCGCTTACTCCAGATTTGAATCCATCGCGATGTCCCGGCTGTTTTTGGACGTTATGGTCCCGACCTTCATTATGCTGGCGCCGCACCGCATCTTGGATCGTTCGTTGAGCTTCGTGATCGCGAAACCGTGATGCTGCTTTCACGATGCAACGTAATTTTGATCCGTCGGTCGGCATCGCGGATGTCTATCCGCA
>Ga0099827_10001988_pt1 | contig 11047 bp, 9 predicted proteins | sample CZO8metaG_FD_79339 | JGI IMG/M metagenome (GOLD analysis project Ga0099827, IMG submission 79339) | Vadose zone soil microbial communities from the Eel River Critical Zone Observatory, Northern California, USA - CZOApr15con1.8 metaG | ecosystem: Environmental > Terrestrial > Soil > Vadose zone ...
ATTTTGTCCGCGTTGGCGCCGATTATTACTTCCGGAAGGGTAGGCGTCAGTGATGATGGTGACCGTGACGGACGACGGGATACCCATCATTCTGCTTCCTATTGCTGGCGAAGTCTGGCAGGGCATTGTTGACACAGGCTTCAATGGAGAACTCGAACTCCCTGAACGCCTCCGAGTAGTTGTGAACGCGCGGTGGATTGGGCATATAACCTCCTTACTGGCCAGCGGGCAGCAGAATGAGGAAGATCTCTATCTGATGGATTTCCCGTTTGATAATCAGACAGTCCAGGCAGAGGCAACCTTCGTGCCAGGGAGTGAAGTTCTGATTGGGACGCAGCTCCTGCGCCAGTATCGCCTGGAGATCCATTTCCCTGCCCGAACCGTGCTGCTAGAGCGTGTGTAGATAATGAGGGCTGCAATACGCTAGCAATGCCAAGGGACACCGGCATGAGGCCCATGCCGCCCTGGCGAGAGCCACTGCACCTAAACCGCCATTACTATGTGTGCTGCAGCAACGCCGTTAGCCAGTCGGCCTCAGCCTGGGACAGAGGTGGCGGTGGTAGCGGTTGGCCATAGTCGATCTGGCTGGCATAGGCCCCACGCTCGTAGACGCTCGCGACCGCTGTACCCAGGTCGCAGGGCACGTCCGGGTCCGGCTCTAGTAGCGGTACAGGCAGCACGGGTAGGCGGTTAGCCAATTGGATCGGCCATACTTCCACCGTCGGACGCCGCTCTCCTCGGCTGAGCGTGACGTAGTACGGTACAGATGGTACAGGGCGTTCCAGTGGTGGCCATTCACCGCCTCGCAATAGATCGATCTCCAGCAGATGCACCTGCGAGCGCAAGAAGTCCCGCCGTTGCTGTTGGAGGTACCTCAATCGCCTGTGTCACGGCCTGTGCCTTAGCGCCAAACCAGGGGGGGATGACGGCGCCAAACCCACCAGCCGGCCCCCCGGCAGCCACCACTAAGAGATCATCCGGCGAACGCAGTGCTGTGAACTCCTGGTTCGGACCCCCACTGTGCTGGACAATAGTGGCTTTGCCGACTGTTGCCCAGTCGCGCCGCAACACACGGGCAGTGCGGTATATATATGCGCGGATGTCTTTTTTCTGCCAGCCAGCCGCCACGATCAACTCCCGCAATTGCTTCGGAATGACCAGAGCGTAATTCCCAGCCCAGACCGAATAGGTCAGCATATTGTGCCGCATCTCAGCCGCAAAGATCGCCAAAATTTCCTCAGGATCGTGCGTCCATTCGTTCAGGAGCTGGCGTGGCGCCTCACACGCCAGCACGGTGATGCCAGACATCCCCGCTGGCACTCCGCGCTCCTGCGCCAGGGGGGTCCACGGACTGTCCTCTTCGTCCTCGGCAATGCAGAATGTGTATTTGCCCGGATGACCGAGCGTCGAGCGATCGAGTTGGCCCGGCACACACCCGAGCACATTGATCAAGACCAGGCGTATGGCTCTGCCAATGGTCGCGTTGGCCCGATTGCCGTTGGCCAACACGTTGTGCGTGGCATTCATGCCAAGGGCCGTACGGACGGGACCGTTCACCACGATGAACTGCGCGCTGCCTCCCGTGCTCGCGGTACTGCCGTGCAGGTTGAACGGCTCCTGGCACATGGCCTGAAAGATGGCCACCACGACCGGCATATACGCCGGTAAACATCCAGCCATGACGGCGTTGATCGCGACCTTCTCCGCAGTAAGGGGTCGCTGCCGTACCCTCTCAACCCCCACGAGGTCATCCGGTGCTAATCCTGCTGCCGCAAGGCAGGCCCAGACCCGCTCCTCAGTTGGCGGCACGATCGGTAGGCCGTCTGTCCAACCCTTCTGCTGGTAAAACTCATTCACATCGAGCGCCTCGGCCAGATCATAGGCGGCCGACCGCAGCGCTTGTGTAGGCCGCGTCATCAACATCTCTCCCTCAGGCGTTGTGGCCAAGCTTGCGTTGGCGCTCTAACTCTCGCAAATCGCGGCGTCGTACCTTCCCGGTAGTGGTCATGGGAAGTTCCTGGACAAACTCAATCTCGCGCGGGTACTCGTGTGCTGATAGCCGTGTGCGCACGTATTCCGAGAGCTCGCGCGCCAGCGCCGGGGTGGGCAGGACCCCCTCACGCAGCTGTACGAAGGCTTTGACGACCTCGCCGCGTACCGGGTCGGGACTGCCAACTGCCGCAGCCACGGCGACTGCGGAGTGCCCGGCCAGACAGTCCTCAATCTCCCCGGGGCCGATGCGATAGCCACCACTGGAGATCAGGTCGTCCTTACGCCCGACGAACCAAAAATACCCCTCGTCGTCCTTGCGTGCCAGATCACCGGTCAGGGCCCAGTCCCCAACGAATTTGTCTGCAGTCGCTTGCGGGTTCTGCCAGTAGCCCAGAAACATCACTGGATCAGGGCGGCGTATCGCCACCTCACCGATGTCGCCCACAGGCACGGGCTGGCCAGCCTCATCAACGACATCGACTACATGGCCAGGGATGGGGCGCCCCATCGATCCAGGCTTGACCGGCATCAACGGCGAACAGTTGCCGAGGACGAGATTGACCTCTGTCTGGCCGTAGCCTTCGTGCGGGGTGACACCGAGTGCTTCGCGCGACCAGCGGATCACTTCTTCGCCCACCGCCTCGCCACCGCTAAACATCGTGCGCAGACGCACCTCATAGTGGCGACGCGGGGACTCAACCTGACGCATCATCTTGAGCATGGTGGGCACGAGGAACGCATTGCGTACCCGGTGCCGCGCCATCAAGTCGAAGGCGTGGGCCGCATCGAATCGGCGCATACGGTGCGCCACCACGGTAACGCCATAGTGCCAGCTTGGAAACAGCACATCATACAAGCCGCCGATCCAGGCCCAGTCCGCCGGGGTCCAGAAGCGGTCGTCCGGCTTGGGGAAGTACTCATGATAAAACTCGATCGCCGGCAGATGCCCGAGCAAGACCCGATGCGCATGCAGGGCCCCTTTCGGCGGGCCAGTGGTGCCAGAGGTGTAAATGAGCAGCGCCGGGTCATCGGCAGCGGTAATCACGGGGGTGAAAGAGTCAGACGCGTCGGTGAGGAGACGCTGGTAATCCAAAATGCCCTCGGCGTCGGCGCGGTCGACACAGAGCACATGGCGCAGTTCAGGAAGCCTGTCGCGCACGCCGAGCACGCGGTCGAGGCTCTCGGTGTCCGTCACCACTACCTTGGCCCCGGCGTCACGCAGCCGGTAGTCCAGTGCTTCAGGTCCGAACAGGGTTGAGAGCGGCAGCGCAATAGCCCCAAGCTTATAGGCGGCCAGGTGCACCACGGCCGTTTCTGGGCGCTGCGACAGGATAATACCGACCCGATCCCCACGCCTGATGCCGAGCCTGATCAGGGCATGGGCCAGCTGATTGGAACGCGCCTGGAACTCGGCGAAGGTGTGGGTGCTGACGTGGCCGGTGTCGTCTTCGTAGAGCAGCGCCAGACGAGATGGGTCATTGGCATGGCGGTCACAGACGTCCACGCCAATGTTAAAGGTGGTCGGGATGTGCCAGCGGAAGCGGGCGTACACCTCGGCATAGCTCGCCCCGACCGGCAGCAGGCTCTCTCCCATCGTCATCTCCTTACAGACCACTCCAGCAGTACACTGCCGTAGAGATGCAATGTACTACAAATCGTTATAAGCTATGGATGAAGGTAGCGAGAGAGCCATGCTTGTGCAAAGAAAATCGGTATAGGTGGAGGCAACCATGGCAAAGCTGGTTCCGGTCGAATCGAGCATGATTCAGGCCGTTGGCTACGACCCAAAGACGCATGTCCTGGAGGTCGTCTTCAATAGTGGTCAGACCTATTGCTATGAGGATGTGCCCCCTGAGGTCCATGAGGAACTTATGACGGCTGACTCGAAAGGGCGATACATGCGCGCGGCAATCATTGGGGTGTACCCCGACTATCGCGTATCGCGTCGCCGGCGGAGGTGAATAGGGGGGCCGAGTCAAATCCCATACGCTGGATCCAGCAGCCCCGGCCTCGCTGGCCCCCCACTCAACCCGGCAGGGGCGCCGTCGGCGCGCCAGCAGGCGGCGCCGTGGATATGGCCGGTGGTATGGTCGAACAGAATGCCATTCATGCCGCCAGCGATCTTGGGCACGACCTGCAAGGGATGGCCGCGCACGGTCAGCTCATGGCGTACGGCAGGGGCGATGCCCGGCTCCACTTCGAGGGCCTGACCCTGCGTCCAGACGCGCGGGGCCTCGACGGCTTCTTGCAGGGTCATGCCGTGGTCGATCACGTTGACGATTGCCTGCAGTACCGCCGCGAAGATGCGGGTACCGCCAGGGGCACCCAGGGCCATGAGCGGACGGCGGCCTCGGAACACAATAGTGGGCGACATGCTGCTCAGCATCCGTTTGCCAGGCGCAATGGAATTTGCCCGCTTTGGATGAGGATCGAAGATATACATGGTATTGTTGAGTACAATGCCGGTGCCTGGTACGGTGACCTTGGAGCCAAACGTCTCATGGATGGTCTGCGTCATGGCCACCACATTGCCCTGGGCATCAGCGACCGTCAGATGGGTGGTGTGCCCGGTGGTACTGCGGTACGCCCAGGGATTCCCGGCCTCGAAGTCGCCGGCGCTCTGGAGGTTGATTTGTCGCCGGCGTGCCGCAGCGTAGAACTTGGAGGTCAGGCCACGGACCGGTATCTCCATGAAGGCGGGATCCCCAAGATATTCGAAGCGATCGGCAAAGGCGATCTTCAAGGCCTCGGCGAGCAGATGGACTGAGGCTGCGGTGCCAAAACCCAGCGCAGCGATGTCAAACTCTTCTAAGAGGTTGAGAACCTGGATGACGTGCACCCCGCCCGCACTGGGAGGGCCAACCGTGACGATTTCATGCCCGCGATAATTCCCCCGCACTGCCTCGCGGCGCTCAATGCGATAGCGCTGGAGATCCGTGCGCGTGAGGATCCCACCATGGGCCGCGATATCGCACACGACGAGGTCCCCCAGCGCGCCATTGTAGAGCGCGTCAGCACCCTCACGGGCAATGCACTGCAGCGTCCGGGCATAGTCGCCGCATACCAGCTTTTGGCCTGGGTGCGGCGGTGCCCCGTCGGGCAGGAAGCGCTCGCGGCTGGCAGGGAAGCGCGCCAGATCCTGCTGGCAGTTATGGATAATGTCGACCAGATATTGACTGGCCGGGAACCCCCTGGCAGCGTAGCGGATGGCCGGTTGCAAGATGGTGTCAAGATCGAGTCGCCCGTAGCCGGCGACAAGATAGCACCAACTCTTGAGCGTGCCGGGGACAGCCACCGCCAGGTAGCCAACGCGGTTCTGGCGGTCCACCGTTTCGAGGTAGTCTGGCCAGGTGTCAGAGACCGGCGTATACATATCAGGCGTGGCTGCGGCTGGCGCCGTCGTGTAATTATCGACGATGACGATGTTGCCAGTGCTGGCATCATAGAAATTGACGAAGCCGGCCCCGAAGACGCTGACCATCATGGGCTCGACGACCGTCAGCGCAAAAGCCGTGGCGACAGCAGCGTCAATGGCGTTCCCCCCCATGGCGAGCATCTCCAGGCCCGCCGCGGCAGCCAGGGGATGATTCGCGGCTACCATCCCACGCGCAGCCACTGCGGCCTGTTTCTCCGTGGTAAATGGACTACCAGCCTTGTCGCGCCATGCGCTTGCCATCGCTTTTCCTTCTCATGTGGTAGGGGCCAGGGGTAGATCATCGCTTTTATAAGGCTACTATATAACAAGGCGATGTGTAGCCATAGGACAATTTTTGTATAAAATTGAAGTAGTATATATAGCCCTTGAAACAGAGGTTGAGGTTGGTATGAAGCACTGTTACGTTACTGCCAGCGGGAGCGATAGACTTCCAAACTACGGGAGATGATCTTTCTCTCTGGCCAATAGGGATAAAGATTGCTACGCTCTTAGCACATTACGGGCGAAGGGTACAGCAGTAGACATGTGCCGATGTACTATCATGGGGCTTTTTCTGACTCTGACCAAGAGGGAATCTTTCTATGCCAACCCCCGTTGAGCAATGGGTTGAGGAATGTGCCCAGCTCACTCGTCCGCAGCAGATCTACTGGTGCGATGGCTCTGAGGCCGAGTACCAGCGCATGATCCACGAGATGCTCGAAACAGGCACCCTGATAGAGCTGAACCAGAAAGAGTATCCAGGCTGCTATCTACACCGCAGTGACCCCACGGACGTGGCACGGACCGAGCATCTGACCTATGTCTGCCCGGGCGAGCGTGAGGATGCTGGACCGAACAACAACTGGATGGCCCCAGCCGACGCCAAAGCCCGGGTCGGAGCACTTTTTGCCGGTGCCATGCAGGGCCGTACCATGTACGTCGTGCCCTACATCATGGGCCCGGTGACCTCCCCGTATAGCCAGATTGGCGTGGAACTTACCGATAGTCCGTATGTCGCGGTGAGCATGCGCATCATGACCCGCATGGGCCAGGCGGCCCTGGCTCGCCTGGGGTCATCGGAGAATTATGTCAAAGGCCTGCACTCGCTCGGTGATCTCAGCCCAGAGCGCCGCTTCATCATGCATTTCCCCGCAGAGCGCCTCATCTGGTCGGTCGGTTCGGGCTACGGCGGCAATGCACTGCTCGGCAAAAAATGCTTTGCGTTACGTTTGGGCAGCTCTATGGCCCGCGAAGAGGGCTGGCTGGCGGAGCATATGCTGATCCTCGGGATTGAGGAGCCCAACGGGCGGATCACCTACGTCGCGGCGGCGTTCCCGAGTGCCTGCGGCAAAACGAACATGGCGATGCTGGTGCCACCGTCAAGTCAAAAGGGCTACAAGGTGTGGACAGTGGGTGAGGATATTGCCTGGATGCACCCTGGACCCGATGGCCGCTTGTGGGCGATCAACCCTGAGGCCGGTTTCTTCGGCGTGGCCCCGGGCTCGAACTGGCGTACCAACCCCAACGTCATGGCGACCATTCGGCAGAATACGATCTTTACGAATGTGGCCTTGACGCCCAACAACACGCCGTATTGGGAAGGCATGGATGGCCCGGCGCCGCTCGCGGCGTTGGACTGGCAAGGCCAGCCCTGGACGCCCAAGAGCGTCACCAAGGCGGCACATCCCAACTCGCGCTTCACGACTCCCGCCCACCAGTGCCCGTCGATCTCACCAGCCTGGGAGCATCCCAACGGGGTGCCGATCTCGGCGATGCTGTTCGGTGGCCGCCGTGCGGACCTGATCCCGTTGATCTATCAGTCGTTCAACTGGCAGCACGGGGTGTTCCTCGGCGCCACAATGACGTCTGAGACCACTGCCGCGGCCACCGGTGCGGTCGGCGTGGTGCGGCGTGATCCGATGGCCATGTTGCCGTTTTGCGGCTACAACATGGGAGATTATTTCGGTCACTGGCTCCGTATGGGGCAGCGCCTTGGTCAGCCGCCGCTGGTCTTCCGGGTGAACTGGTTCCGCATGAATGACGAAGGCAAGTTCCTGTGGCCTGGTTTCGGTGAGAACCTGCGCGTGTTACGCTGGGTGCTCGGGCGTGTGCATGGTGAGATGGGGGCTGCCGAAACGCCTCTTGGCTATCTCCCCCATGCCGCAGACATCGACACGACTGGGCTGGACGTGACGCCAGCAGCGCTCCAGGAACTGTTTGCAGTCGATCGAGCTGGCTGGGGTCGAGCCGTTGCCGGCCAGCAAGAATTTTTCAAGCAGTTCGGTGCTCGCCTGCCCAGCGAGATGTGGCAAGAAACGGATGCTCTGGCACGCCGGCTGCGGGCGTGAGGTCAGTGCACCCCAGCGCGACACTGCCCTGGCTCTGCCGCAAGCGTGGCTTGCGGCACGGGGAGCCGAAGCTGGGAAAAGAAGCTTGGATCGCTGGAAGTGTGTCAAAGGATCAATTGGGCATCTCTGGAGTACAGGCGTTGGTGTGATGTGCATACCCAGTGCGGCTTGTGAGCTATTGGCAGGAGAGGCCCGGTTCAAGTAGGTAACGTCGGCAATCGTCGTAGAGTTCGTCAGGATGACAACCCCATCTGTGTGGGGAATTGCTGTGTACATAAAAAAGGTGACTCTAAAGAACGTCTGTTGTTTCGAAGACCTAACTCTTGACTTCAATCCGCCCAAGGATTCTGGCCATTGGGCTGTGCTTCTGGGTGACAACGGCGCTGGAAAAACGACAGTTCTTCGCAGTATCGCGATGGGATTATGTGGTGAGACCAGTGCCTCGGCACTACTGCGGGAACTTTATACCGATTGGGTCCGCTATCAGGCGGTGGATAAGACTGCGATTATTCGCATTGAATTCGCAGCGCCAGACAGGCCAGAACCAGTGTGGATTGAAACAAAGATCACTGAATCCTCATCTGGAGATACTGAAGTTCACCAGAACACCTTCCCCCAGAAGGATTTCCCCTGGAAGGCTATTTTCGTCTGTGCCTATGGTGCGAAAAGAGGCGGAGATGCGACCGAGAGTGTTACCGTGTATTCCTCCGTTGATTCCGTCTACACCCTATTCAAATATGATGCGCCACTCCAGAATCCAGAGTTGATCCTGAGACGATTTGGGGATGAGGAGACCGCCGTCCAGATTATGAAAACCATCGATTCGATTCTCATGCTTCCAGAGGGATCAACACGCCTCACACGTTCTGGCATTACAGGACTCGGTCACTGGGGTGGGGATGTGCCATTTGGTGGGTGGGGAGACGGGCATCGGACAACATTCACGTGGGTTGCGGATTTGTACGGCTGGGCAGTCTTGTATGACGAGGAGATGGTCAGGAAAGGGGTGTCAGGCATCGTGCTCATAGACGAAATCGAGCAACATCTGCACCCAAGCTGGCAGCGACGCATCATTGGGCGGTTACATGAGCAGTTTCCGCACATCCAGTTTATTACGACTACCAACTCATCAATGTGTGCCGCTGGAACGACCGACTTGACAAATGAGCAGTGCGATCTGTTTCTTCTAAGGCGCGACGCTAACACTGTCGAGACTGTGGGGCCACACAAGCCCCCACGAGGACTTCGGGCAGATCAAATACTGACATCGTATCTTTTCGGCCTCGAAACTACACGAGACGACGAAGTGGTTCATAATATAGAGAGGTATTCACACCTCAAAAGCCAGCCATCCCTCACCACCGAGGAGCAGCAGGAATTGGAGCGGCTGCATGCTCACCTCGTTAAGACCCTAGGTTCCGGAGAAACCGAGTTACAGCAGTTAGTCGAACGTGCAGTACGTGAGGCCATAGATAAGCTTGCTCTACAACTTCTGACTTCATCGAAGCCAGCCCCTGCAGCGATTGACTTCGAGATTCGACGTCAATTGAGAGAATTGTTTAGTGAGCGCCGCGACTCATGATCAAGATCGAGTTTGATGAACCAACCAGTACTGCGTGGGTTAACTGGAGACAAGAGTGCGCTGCTGCTACGCGGCAGCGCATCGCAGCCGTTCAGCGGGGGGAATCGCCCCCAATTACTGACCTTTATAAGAACCAGAAACCCGTGTATATGTCTCTCAGTGGCCCGTTCCACGGGAAATGTGCTTACTGCGAAAGCTTCATCGCCGCAGATCAGCCAGGAGATTTGGACCATTTCAGACCGAAGGGAAAAGTAACGAACTCGGACCATCAGTCGATTATGATCCAGGACGAACAAGGGCATGCAATGCCACATCCTGGCTATTACTGGCTGGCCTACGATTGGAGAAATCTTCTGCCTTCCTGTGAGGACTGTAATAGACCTTCAAAACAGAAGACGGGCGGCCAACTCATTGGGAAGTGGGACCGGTTTCCTGTCAAAGGCTTCCGAGCAATGAACCCTGGCGAAGAAGCCCAAGAAGAGCCACTCTTAATCCATCCAGTGCTACAGGATCCCGAGCAACATCTGTCAGTCGATGACACAGGCATCTTTGCAGCCAAAACGCCTGAGGGGAAGACCTGTATCGACATATTCGGGCTGAATGTGCGGGAGGCGCTCGTAGAATGTCGCAGAGCGGCATACAGAGAAATCAAAGACAAGGTTATTGCACTTCTGAACGCTTTGCACCATAACGCTCCAGAAGTAGGGAGTCGTCTGAGTGAACTGCTAGACATTAAGAGAGGCAAAAAGCCTTATTCGGCTCCAGCGCGCGTAGCAATCCAAAAGGAATACGAGATCCTAAAACCGGCCTTTGACCTATTTGGCCGAACAACCTAATTCCTATGACGAATCTTGAGATTTTACATTTAGATTGCGACACTCCAGCCTTTGTTTATGACGAGAAGTGTCTTGCGCGGTCGGTTTCGGCCATTGCTGCCGCGGCTGGAAAGAGTAATTGTCGGCTGCTGTATGCGTTGAAGTCCTTTGCGTCGGCTGCTGTATTGCAGGCGTTAGTAGCACACGTAGATGGCTTCGCCACCAGCTCTCTCTATGAGGCAAGACTTGTCCGAGATCTTATTGGTACCCGGGGAACTATTCACATCACAACGCCAGGTTTCAGGCCAGACGAAATCGGGACAATCGCCGAGACATGTGATTATATTGCATTCAATTCGCTGTCACAGTGGGAGCGGTTTGGCGGGATAGCTCTGGGTCGTTTGCGGTGCGGTCTACGAGTCAATCCGCAATTGCCCCTCGTTAAAGATGATCGTTACAACCCTTGCCGCCCACAGTCCAAGCTTGGCGTACCGCTGGAGAACCTGACGGCAATTGCCGAAATAACTCCACCTCGACTGGCTGGGATCAGCGGGTTGCACGTGCATAGTAACTGTGATTCGTCGGATTTCAATGGGCTCCTTGCGACGGTGCGACGGCTAGATGGCCGTCTGTCGGATCTGCTCTGGAAAATGCAGTGGATCAACCTGGGGGGCGGCTATCTGTTCGACGAAGCCGTCTCCCTCACCCCCTTCTATGAGGCTGTCGAGCTACTGCGGTCGAAGTACAACCTGCAGGTCTTCATCGAGCCCGGGGCGTCCATTGTCCGGAAGGCTGGCTACCTCGTCTCGACAGTCTTGGACATCTTCGAGAGTGAAGGGAAGACGATCGCAATTCTCGATACGACGGTCAATCACATGCCGGAGGTGTTTGAATA
>Ga0099827_10001989_pt1 | contig 11044 bp, 9 predicted proteins | sample CZO8metaG_FD_79339 | JGI IMG/M metagenome (GOLD analysis project Ga0099827, IMG submission 79339) | Vadose zone soil microbial communities from the Eel River Critical Zone Observatory, Northern California, USA - CZOApr15con1.8 metaG | ecosystem: Environmental > Terrestrial > Soil > Vadose zone ...
GTCGGCGCGCAAGTCGTAGCCTCCGCCAAGCCTGACGGATACACATTGCTGTCGCACAATACCGGGATCTCCGGTTACGCCGAGGTCGACAAAATGTTCGGTCGTCCGGTCAAAACCACCCGCGGCCATTTCATTCCGATCGCGCGCATCGTCGCGGATCCGGTTGTGCTCCTCGTCAATGAGCAACAGCCTTATAGGACGCTGAAGGAGTTCATCGAGGGCGCCAAGGCGCATCCGGATACTCTCGTCTTCAGTTCGGGCGGACTCTATGGTGCGAGCCATCTGCCACTGGCGTATCTCGAAAAGGCGACGGGCCCCTTGAAGCTGCGTCATCTCCCGACCGCCGGCGGCGGCCCGGCGATCATCGCCATGCTCGGCAACAATGCCCAGGTCGCGACGCTGCCGGTATCGGCCACGCTGCCGCACATCAAATCCGGCAAGCTGCGCCCCCTCGTCATTTTCGGCGCAGCGCGCTCGAAGCTGCTGCCCGACGTGCCGACGCTCAAGGAACTCGGCTACGACGTCGAATACTATCTGTGGGTCGGGATATTCGGGCCAAAAGGCATGGAGCCGGCGATCGTGACGACGCTGCGTGCCGCCATCGGCAAGGCCGTCCAATCGGACCAATTCAAGGCCGCGCTGGTCAATGCCGGCCAGGAGCTCGATTATCTCGACGGGCCGGACTTCCAGAAGTTCTGGGACATCGATGGCAAGCGGACCGACGAGGCGGTGATTGCGATCGGTCGACAGGGATAGATGGATGACTCGTTCTGGCCCACAGCTTAAGTATGCTGCGCGGTGGTGCATCAATTTCAAACACGCTGTAGCGGAAGGATCGCGCTGGCGTTCGGCGCCGCCGCCGTAAGCTTCGCGCAAATTTTCGCATCCACAATCCGTGAGAATGGTCGTGAACCGACGTGACGTGCTGGCGCTGGGATTCGCATCGCTGTCGCCGGCCGTGCTGACCCCGCGCATCGGCTCCGCGCAGGGCCGATATCCGGAGCGCCCGATCAAGCTGATGGTGGCGTTCTCGGCGGGCGGCGTGAACGACGCCGTCGCGCGCCAGTGGTCGGAGCGGGTGAGGACGCTGCTCGGGGCGGTCTATGTCGAGAACCAGGGCGGCGGCAGCGGCACCATCGCCACCGGCGAGGTCGCGCGCGCGACGCCCGACGGCTATACGATCCTGCTCGGCAGCACCAGCACGATGGTGCTCAATCCGATGACCATGGCCAAGGTGCCGTACGATCCCGCCAGGGATTTCGTGCCGATCGCGATCCTCGCGGTCTCCACCACCTCGATCGTGGTGCACGCCTCGCTGCCAGCGACGACGCTGCCGGAGCTCATCGCTTATGCCAGAGCCAATCCCGGCAAGCTTTCGTATGGCTCGGCCGGCACCGGCACGATGAGCAATCTGTCGGGCGAGCTGTTCAAGCAGCTCACCGGCCTCGCCGATCTCGTCCACGTCCCATACAAGGGCGCGGGCCCGGGCATCACCGATCTCGTCAGCGGGCACATCCCGATGATGACGCCGAACGTGACGGGGCAAGTGCTCGAGCTTCATCGCGCCGGCAAGATCCGGATCCTGGCGGTGAACGCGGCGCAGCGTCTCGCCGCGGCGCCCGAGATTCCGACCGCGATCGAGCAGGGGGTGCCGGGCATGATCGGCTTGTTGTTTCTCGGCCTGTTCGCGCCCGCCGCCACGCCCCGGCCGATCCTCGATCGCATCGCCGAGGCGAGCCGCGCCGCGATGGCGGACCCGGAGTTCCGGAAGGTCTTGGTTGCATCCGGGCTCGAGGCCGTTCCCGATTCCAATTCGGAAAAGGCCAAGCGGTTCATGGAGGAAGAGATTGCGCGCTGGGGTCCGGTGGTGAAAGCCGCGGGCTTCAAGGTGGAGTGACCCCTCGATCCCGTCACCTGCGGCGGCCGTGCGCTTGCGCGGACCTCGAAGAGCGGCCCAGATGGTGCCACCAGGCAACGTCCGCGGGCTTGATCGACGCGCGCTCTTGCCGACCATGTCTGCACCCGGCGGAACCGGAAGTGCTATCGACCGGCCACCTATTCGATCACCTCGTCGGCGCGGCCCAGCAGCCACAGCGGGAACGTGACATGGAGCCGCTTGGCGGCCTTGAGATTAATGACCAACTCGATTCTCGCCGACTGCTGGATCGGCAGGTCGGCGATCTTTTCGCCCTTGAGGATGCGGGCGGCATAGACGCCGACTTCGCGCAGCGCATCGGTTAAGCTCGCGCCATAGCTCATCAGGCCACCGGCCATGGCGAAATCACGCAATGGATGGATCGCAGGCAGCGCGTGGCGAGCCGCCAGCGCGGCGAGTTGCTCCACACGATCGCTGAACAGGATGTCGGAGCGGATGAGCAAGCTCGCGACCCGCTGCTGCGCCAACATTGCGAAGGCCGGCTCCAGATCACTGTCGACAGAGGCTTTGGCGACGATCAACTTCTGCCCGCGCGCCGAGGCCAGCGCCTGCGCCTCACTGCGGACGGAATCGGCGGTGGGATTGCTCGGGTTCTCCAGGAAGCCGATCGGTGCGGGCTTCGCTACGGTTTCGTGCAGCAGCTCGAACTGCTTCTCCACCAGTGCGGCGCCGAGGAAGGTCACGCCCGTGAGGTTGCCTTCCGGCCGTGCGAGGCTGGCGACCACACCAAGCCGGACCGGGTCGGTGCCCACTTCGAACACGATCGGAATCGTCGTGGTCGCCGCCTTTGCGGCGAACGTAGCCGCATTGCCCACCGCGACCAGCACCGCCACGCGGCGGCCGACCAATTCCGCCGCCAGGCGGGGCAGCCGATCGTATTGATTTTCCGCCCAGCGATATTCGACCGCGACGTTCTGGCCTATGATGAAGCCCGTTGCATTCAGCCCGCGTTCAATGGCAGCAACACGGAAACGATCGGCTGCCGGCGAACCGCCGAGCAGCAGGCCGAGCACCGGCATCGCTGGCTGCTGCGCGCGCGCCGCGAGTGGCCACGCGACCGCACTGCCGAGCCCCGCGATGAACTCCCGCCGCCGCATCCGCCATTCTCCTAAATGCTTTGTGGATAGCCTATCGCATTCGGGGTTGCATCCGAATAGGCCGACACCGAGGATTTCCTCTATGGCGGCAGCCAGAACCGGCGAGACAATCTCGATGCAATGTTTTCATCAGGCCTTTGGAGCGAAGGGCTCCTCGATCATTTTTGCAGTGCGAGAGTCCGTTGTTGGCACTTCCCGGCCGCTTATTGCGATGCACCAAGTGATTGAATTTGCGTCAGCTTACCAGACCAATCCGGCCGCGAAATGACTGCCTGCGCTGAGGGTCTGGGGCTCAAAATGACCCAGACCGCCCGCTGCGGTTACGCGGTGTGCTATGTTTCGACCTGCGTTTAGCGTAGTCGTGGGGTCTCGGGAGAGGCGCCCGCGGTGCCGGTACAATCGGCCCGAAGAGCCAGACGCTGCGCCCCGGCCGCCCACGGACCCGCCACCCATTCCCGCGTCTGCTGCCAAAGGGAGGACATCCATGCGGGCTCTTCTTCGCCTCTTGCTTGCCGTTATGGCACTCGCGGCGCTTGCCCCAGCAGTGCTGAGCCAACAGGCTTTTCCGACCCACCCGATCCGCCTGATTGTGCCTTATCCGGCCGGTGGAGCTACGGACCTCGTGGCGCGGATTGTCGCTGAGAAGATGTCAGAAGAGCTCGGTCAGCAGATCCACGTGGACAACCGGCCCGGCGCTGGGACTATGATCGGCGCAAGCGCCGTCGCGCGCAGCGCGCCGGACGGCTACACGATGCTGATCGGCGATACCGGAACCTATGCGCTCAACCCGACTCTTTACGACAAGCAACTCACCTACGATCCAATCACGGACTTTGCGCCGGTGAGCCGCACCGGGCGCGTGCCGCTGATCCTCGTCGCCAATCCCAACACCATCAAGGTTAATTCTGTGAAAGAACTGATCGAGGCAGCGAAGAAGGCGCCGGGCAAGATCGACTATGGTGCACCCGGCCCGGGCAGCCCTATCCACCTTGCGATGGAGCTGTTCAAACAACGCGTCGGCATCAATGCGACTGCGATCCCATACAAAGGCGGCGCCGACGCGCTGACGGACCTGCTCGGCGGTCGTATAGCGCTGCTGTTTGTCGATGCGGCAACCGGCGTCACCCATATCAAGTCAGGCGCGCTCAAGGCGCTTGGGGCTGGCACGGACAAGCGCATTCCGGCGACACCCGACGTGCCGACAATCGCGGAGGCAGGGGTCCCGGATTTTGAGGCCTGGGCGTGGAACGGCTTGGCTGTGCCGGCCGGCACCCCGCCTGAGATCATCGCCAAACTCAGTGCCGCCTGCCAGAAAGCGCTCGGCCTGCCGGCGGTGAAGCAGCGGCTCGCCGAGCTCAGCGTCGAACCCGCGCCGACCAGCGCGGATGAGTTCGGCGCCTACATCAAGAGCGAAACGGCGAAGTGGCGCACGGTGATCACCGAGGCCGGTATCTCGCTCAAGTGAGCCGATGCGGCGCATCGTCCGGGAAGAACAACAATAGGGACGGACATTCGACATGCGACTCGTGAGCTACGGTCCATTCGGCGCGGAACGAGCGGGAATCCTCGCGAACGAGCAAATCTTCGATCTGGAAAAAGCCATGCAAGCCGCTGGCGCCGAAGCTCCGGTGAGCGACATGCGTCTGTTCCTGGAGCAGCCTGCGTGGCGTTCAACGCTTGACCGTGCCTATGCGGCACGCGACAAGGTTACGCCCGTCGCCCTGAGCACAGTCCGCCTCGGCGCCCCGGTTCCCGTACCGCGCTCGCTGATCATCGCGGGTGCGAACACGAAGACACACATCGCGGAGGCGGGTGCCGTGCTGGGCGAAATGATCGGGCCTCGCGAACCGATGCTGCTCGCCAAGGCGACGTCGAGTTTGTGCGGCGCCCACGACGACATCATCCTTCCGCCGGAGACCAAAAAGCTCGACTACGAGGTGGAGCTCGGCGTCATCATTGGATGCAAGGCGAGACGCATCAGCGAGAAGGATGTAAAGGACTACGTTGCCGGCTTCACCGTGACGAACGACGTTTCGGCACGCGACATCCAGCTCGCCGAACACGAAGAGAACCCATTCTTCCGTGTGCACTACATCGGCAAGAGTTTCGACACATTTTGTCCCGCCGGCCCTGCCCTGGTGACGGTGGACGAATTCACCTGGGGCGAGCCACTAAGGATGAGCACCAAGGTGAATGGGGAGATCCGGCAGAACAGTGACACATCGGACCTCTATTTCGGCATCGAGGCGCTGGTGGCTTATGCAAGCCGTTCGATGACGCTCTTTCCCGGCGATATGATTGCGACGGGATCCCCGGCCGGCGTTGCCTACTTCATGAATCCGCAGCGATTTCTGCAGCCGGGCGATTTCGTGCGCTGCGAAGTCGAGGGTGTCGGGGTCATCGAAAACCGCGTGCGGCCTGAGCGCGGTTGAAGGTAGAGCCGCCGTTGGAAAGCGTATCGAACTTGCCCAATTGGTTGGGGTCGCGCGGGCGCTTCTTCCGCTTCTGGCACACCGCAGCACAGAGCCTATGCGGCGGTTTGTCCGGAGCTGGCGAAAGCTGACCCTGCATCCCCGGCGCATCCGTTGGTCAACCGACTGAAATTTGCTTGGTCCGGGGCCGTCATCATTCGACGCTCTCCCGGCTCGAGAGGCCGGGGTCGCACCTCAGGATGACGGGGAAGGGCTTCGAGCTTCTCCCACCCGCTCCTGCGCCAGGCGATGCAACGTCGCCCGGTCGAGCTTGTTGGTCGAGGCGAGCGGCAGCTCGCCGACGAACCCGGCTTGTTGTTTCTCGGCCTGTTCGCGCCCGCCGCCACGCCCCGGCCGATCCTCGACCGCATCGCCGAGGCGAGCCGCGCCGCGATGGCGGACCCGGAGTTCCGGAAGGTCTTGGTTGCATCCGGGCTCGAAGCCGTTCCCGATTCGAATTCGGAAAAGGCCAGGCGCTTCATGGATGAGGAGATCGCGCGCTGGGGCCCGGTGGTGAAGGCGTCGGGCTTCAAGGTGGAATGACCCCTCGATCCGTCACCTGCGGCGGCCGTGCGCTTGCGCGGGCCTCGAAGAACGGCCCCGATGGTGCCACCAGGCAACGTCCCCGGGCTTGATCGACGCGCCGCGACCATGTCTGCACCCGGCGGAACCGGAAGTGCGAGGGCTGAACAGGCGTTCGGGTTATGACCCCAAGCCGACATTGGGGCGACGCGCCAATGCCTTGTCCGCCGACCGCTCGGGTCTACAGCCGGATCATTCACGACGCCGCTATCCACGGCTTCTGGGGAACTCGCCACGCACAATCAGCCCTGGCGCATCCGGTCGTTGCCGCTCTTGACAGGCCACGGACTGACATCCATATGCCATCCATACAGATGGCATATGGATGGTATAGGGATGGCTGAGAATGCGCATCAACTGCGACCAAAGCCTGGTGACAGCGAGAAGATCACGATCAATCTCGGCTATGTCGACCTTGGTCATATCGATTTAATGGTTCAGGAGGGCTTTTACTCGAACCGGACCGATTTCATTCGAACCGCAATCCGCAACCACCTCGAACGCCACGCTGACGTGGTCAAGCAGTCCACGGTCCGAAAGCGTCTGGACCTCGGTCTGAGGCACTACAGCCGCGAAGATCTCGAAGCGGCGCGTTTAGCTGGAGAGATGCTGCACATCCAAGTGCTCGGCCTCGCCAGTATCGCCCTCGATGTCACGCCCGAGCTTGCTCGCGCCACGATCGCCTCGGTCGTCGTGCTGGGAGCGTTGCACGCCAGTCCGACGGTCAAGGCCGCGCTCGCCGACAGGATGCGGTGATGGGCGATGCGGCATCGGATCGCGACGACATCAGCAACCGAGACGGTTCCTTGCGCGGACTGCCGAGTAAAAGGAAGCTCTCGACATGAATGACATGCTTGATCCGCACAAGATGGCCGAAGCCACGCGCCTCACCCGCGCGGGCCGGCTCGCCGAAGCCGTGGCGCTCCTTCAGCGCATGCTCCGAGCCGAGGCCCCGCTGGATATGACATTCGGCACCGCGGTTGACATCGTTCCTACCGGACCGGAGCCCCCGATCATTAACGCGACGGCTAAGTCCGAGGAGATGCATCGTCCGCCGTCTTCATGCTTCGGCATCGACAGTCGCCCGGCGAGCCGGCCGTTCGCAAGCGCGGCCACGGCCGCTCAGCGGCACATGTTCCCTAGGCTGAGCACTTTGGTTGGACGTCTAGGCTCCGGGCTCGGATTACACGGCTTGCTGCAGCCAACCCCCGTGTCCACGCCGGACATCGTGCCGGAGGGTGGACAGTTCATTGAGGCGACGTACAGCAACCCAGCGGGAACCCGTGCTTACAAACTGTACACACCTAGCGGCTATCACGGGCAGGCGCTCCCTTTGGTCGTCATGCTGCATGGCTGCACTCAGTCGCCTGACGATTTCGCCGCCGGCACGCGCATGAACCTGATCGCTGAAGAACAGACATGCCTCGTCGTCTATCCTGCACAGCCCAGCGAGGCGAACGCGGCGAAGTGCTGGAACTGGTTTCGCCCGACCGATCAGCGGCGCGGTCAAGGTGAGCCTTCGCTGATCGCGGGCATCACCCGCCAGGTCATGCGCGACTATTCGGTCGACCCGCAGCGCGTTTACATTGGTGGACTGTCGGCCGGAGCGGCCGCGGCCGCTGTCATGGGGGCGACCTACCCCGATGTGTATGCGGCGATCGGCGTGCATTCCGGTCTCTCCTGCGGGGCCGCCAACGACATCCCCTCTGCATTCGCCGCCATGCGGCAAGGTGAGTTGTCAGCTTCTTCCAGGTCCGGCGACATCGGATCGGCTGTCCCGACCATCGTTTTTCATGGGGATCAAGACAACATAGTGCATCCGCGCAACGGTGATCATTTCATTGCGCAGAAGAGGATCGTGAAGTTGCAAAAGAAAGTGCATCGCGGTCAGGTACCGGGAGGACATTCATATACGCGCACTATCCATACCGACGCGAGCGGGCGGGCAATCTTTGAGCACTGGGACATCCATGGAGCCGGACACGCTTGGTCGGGGGGCAGCCCCGCTGGCTCCTACACCGATCCGCGAGGGCCGGATGCCGCGAGGGAGATGCTGCGCTTCTTTCTCGAACACCAGAGCCCCACGGCCGCACTGTGAGAGCGGTAACGCGCCACGTTGGAAACGCGTTTAGCGTTGGCCGATGGCACATCCCGGAAAAAACTGATCAGCGCCGAGGAGGCGCGGTCTTTGGGGTGGAGCGGACATATTCACCCCTCAAAGCGACGCGGACCGGGCGCAGCCAAGATAAAGTTCGGGCGCACCTCCGTAGCGGACGGCACATGATTTTGCATGGAAATGGTCTTTCCCTTGCCTTGAAAACAGCGGTCGCCCTCTCGCACCCTTTTCAGGGCGCGCGCCGAAAGCACGCGGGCGTGCGAAACGCGGGTGCCATCGGCACCCGCGAGTACGAACGCAAGTCTACGTTCAGCGTATTATGCCTGCCGGTGGCATCATGCTGCCAATTGGGGGGAGCGGAGACTTCGGTACGTCGCCGTTTTTTGGGCAGCTCACAAAGCAAGCCGCTGGCTTGCCTGTATTTGATCAAGTGGAGTGTCGGATCCGAAGCACAATAGCGGTCGAGAAATTAATCGCCGGGCACCCTCTTGCCTCATTTCATCAGGACGTTCCGTTGTGATCGTATTTCTTTCTCGATGCCTAGCGGCCCTTGATATAGCGCGTTCGGGCCACAGTTAAGGGTAGCACGCGCAGGCTTCGTCCCCCGACTGTCCTGGCGCGGACGTAGGAAGCCCCGGTCGAGTGGAAGTCGCCGGGGCTTCGGTCGTCTTCCTCCGAAGAACGGCGGTAAGGGCTGGGTGCGGCGGATCGCGCGGGAGGCACGGCTCGGGGTCGACACTGCTCCGGTTGGTAATTTCGGCCCGGTGGCGTCAGGTCAAAGCGCTTAGCGATCCATTTCGATAAACACGTCACTTATCAGCGGCTCACCAGCTAAATGCAGGCGCCCGCCTCGCTATTTGAGCTCCTCGTCCCTATATTTGTTCGTCACCGACTTATAATCAGAACCAAACCGCTGGTGACCGAGAGATCGGCAGCGCTCCCGCCTAGCGGGAAAGGACTTCATGTCCACAGCCAAGCAATATCGTGCGAAAGCGGCAGAATTTACGGAATTGCTGAAAACGGCGAGCTTGCCTGCCGAAACCCGCGACTTTCGGAAGCTCGAACAGAGTTACCTCACGCTGGCCGAAAACGAAGAATGGATGGCAGACAATCTCGAAAAAATAAACAGTCCGGGTGCCGACGAAAATTGGTATGGCTACGCCATCCTCGCGCAGCAAGGGGAGCATACGCTCGCACGCCAGGGGGCCGACGTCGAAACGCAGTCGACTGCGATCCCGACAAAGATGCAGCAGCTCTTCGATGACGCCGGTTCCAGGGGCGGCCTGTTACAAACAGCGACGCTCCGGGGACAGATCGCCCGCTTCCTACACAAGCATAACACCGACGACTTTCGCTGAATCTCCCTATGTCCACCGCCTTTCCGCGCGCGGCCGGGCTTCGCCACCACGAAGGCGACCGGCTTCTGCCCCTTGATCTCGTCGTCGATCGGCACGACGGCGGCCTGCGCGACGTCGGGATGGCGCTCCAGCATGCGCAATGGGCTCAAAGACCGGCCGATGGTCCGGTAGAGGTAAATTCGAGATTGAAACGGGTGCGCTTTCGGGCCGCCAATAGAGTATCGCTCGGGTCCCAGCGCAAATTTTCTAGGCCAATTTTGAACCTCGGCGCCCCCTCGGCCGACTAATCGTCAGGGCAGGGGGGGCCATCATGAACAAATTGTGCCGGTCTGCGACTGTCGCCGCCGTTGTCATTGCCGCGAGCGCCTTCGTCACGGAAGCATCCGCCAATCCGTTCGCTTGGCTCGGTCTCGGCTACGCACCGTCCGATAATGGGAACCAGGTCCGGGGCGACCTGCGGCGCCGGCTGGTCGAATATCCGAGCAACGAGGCGCCGGGCACAATCATCGTCGATACGCCGAACACCTACCTCTACTATGTTCTTCCCGGCGGCAAGGCGATCCGCTACGGCGTCGGCGTCGGCCGTGAGGGCTTCACCTGGTCCGGCGTGAAGACCGTCGAGCGCAAGGCCGAGTGGCCGGATTGGACGCCGCCGCCGGAGATGATTGCCCGCTCGCCCTATTTGCCGCGCTTCATGGCCGGCGGCGCGACCAATCCGCTCGGCGCGCGCGCCATGTATCTCAGCGGCACTTTCTACCGCATCCACGGCACCAACGCACCCTCGACGATCGGCAGCCGCGCGACAGCCGGATGCATCCGGATGGCCAACGAGGACGTGATCGACCTCTACGACCGCGTCAAGGTCGGCACCAAGGTCGTGGTGCTGCCTGCCGCCGAGCGTCGCGCCTCAGCCGGGCTCAACTGGTTCCACTGAACATCGCGTCACCAGTCCACGCTTCGACGCAACATCTTGCGCAATGACACGCCGGTCCCGCCGCAACGGCAGGGCCGGCGCTTGACGTGATCAGGCTTGCGAGCCGCCATGGGTCCGCCGGCCGTTGGCGACGGCGCCGGCCCCACCGGATCGGCGACGTTCATGCTGCCGACGCCGGCGCCTCCGTTGGTCAACCGAGTTTGCTTGGTCAGGGGCCGTCATCTTTCGAGGCTCCCCACGGCTCAAGAGGCCGGGGTCGCACATCAGGATGACGGGGAAGGGCTTCGAGCTTCTCCCACCCGCTCCTCCGCCAGGCGATGCAACGCCGCCCGGTCGAGCTTGTTGGTCGAGGCGAGCGGCAGCTCGTCCACGAACCACACGAAGCGCGGATGCGCGTAGGCCGGTGCATTGGCGAGCGCGAAGCGCTTGATCTCGTCGTCGCTCGGCGCGCGGCCGGGCTTCGCCACCACGAAGGCGACCGGCTTCTGCCCCTTGATCTCGTCGTCGATCGGCACCACGGCGGCCTGCGCGACGTCGGGATGGCGCTCCA
>Ga0099827_10001991_pt1 | contig 11042 bp, 10 predicted proteins | sample CZO8metaG_FD_79339 | JGI IMG/M metagenome (GOLD analysis project Ga0099827, IMG submission 79339) | Vadose zone soil microbial communities from the Eel River Critical Zone Observatory, Northern California, USA - CZOApr15con1.8 metaG | ecosystem: Environmental > Terrestrial > Soil > Vadose zone ...
GCGGGTTTCTGCGCTTGGTCCCGCACGGCCGGGGCCCGCACAGCCGATGTGCGCGGCAGGCTCGATTCGGCTAGAGCGGTGTAAGCTGCAGCGGCAGCGGGTCAGCGATGCCGTGGCTCACGTGGAAGGCGCAGCATCGACGGCCCGCGGGCGTTGTTATTTCAGCGCCTCCGGGTCAGCGTTGTCGCGAGGACCGGAGGCGTTTCAGCAGTGACGGGTCAGCGATGCTGCTGCCGACCCGGCGATCCGGCGCCCCGGCATTGAGCTGCTGGCGGATTCGGAATTCCGAGTCTAGGAATCTGTCTCCGCCTTAGATCACGGCCGCACCGGCTCATGAATCAAGGAGAAAGTGGGGTTTCTGGACCGTTTCTGGACCCGGAACTCGGTTTTCGGCCTCGTTTCGCGGCCGGGCCGCCGGAGCCCGCGACAGCGCTGACCCGCAAGCGCTGCACCACCCCCGAGCCCCGCGACAGCGCTGACCCGGAACTGCTGACCTGGCAACACCTACGGGCCGGCGCTGCTGCTCACACCGGGCCAGCCACAACAGCGCCGGCCCGTAGCCGCAGTAAACGCAACGCCAGCCCCGGCCAAGCCGGCCAGACCCGCGCCGCAACCCGCCGCCCGACCCGATCATGACGCCCGAGGCCGCGCAGATCCCGTTTCAAGAGTCCAGGAACCCGTCATCTCCTTGAATCACGGCGAACTACCCGAATTGCGAACGAAAAGTCCACATGATCAAGAAATCAGTTCCCTGATGGACTTGTGACGCGAACCCACGCAACTCAGGCCGCGATGGCGCCTTCTTCGTCTGGGGGCAGGGTGGTGTCGTCGTGGCGGCGATCCCACATCTCCTTGGCGGCCATCGCGATCAGGTAGGGCACCAGGTCGACCGAGCGGCGCACCACCCAGACGGTGCCCTTAGTCGCCAGCCAGGCGAACTCGGCCCACTTGCCCGGCGGCGGGTTCTCTGGCTCGGCGCCGGGCGCCGGACCGACCGGCAGGCCAGTGGCTACCAGCAGGTCGTGGAATGACCTCGCGATCAGCCGGTGTCCGCGCTCGTTCGGGTGCAGCCGGTCGACAGCCCACATCTGCTTCTCGTAGGTAGCCGGGGTTCCGGCCGCGTCGAAGTGCAGGGTGTCGAAGCGCTTGGCGACCGCGTCCAGCGCGGCGTTGACCGCATGCGTACGCCGGGCCAGCGGCTTGGCCAGCGCTTCGGGCAGCCCGAGCATCCAGCCGGAGTCCGGCAGCCGCATGGTGAGCACCTCGGCCCCGATCTCGCGCAGTGCCCCCACGGTGTGGGCGGCCGCCGCCTCGATCTTGGCGGCGTCGAAGCCTGGCCGGAGCGTGTCGTTGATGCCGAACACCACGCTGGCCACCTGGGGCTTACGAGCCAGTGCCCTGGGCAGCTGCTCTGCGGCGATGATGGCGGCCGTCGCTCCGTTCGAAGCGAGGTTATGCAGGTCAGGCTCGTCCAGAGTGTCGGCCAGCAGGGCCGCCCACCCGCGCCAGGCCCGGGCGCCGGTGGGCTGGCGTACCGGGTCTCCGACTCCGAGCGTGATCGAATCACCTAGTGCGGTGAACGTGGTCATGCGGCCGCTCCAAGAACCCCCGGCATCCCGGTCCGCCCGAGCACAGCCTCGTAGTGGCCGATCAGCTCATCGCCCTTAGAGGACCAGGTACGGCTGAGCATGCTTCGCCGGGCGGCGATGCCGTGAGCGGCGCGCAACTGCCAGTCGGCCGCGAGTTTGGCCACCGCGTCCGCGAGCGCGGTGGAATCACCGGGTCGGACCAGGTACCCAGTCACGCCATCCTCCACAAGGTCGAGTGGTCCGCCGGCCGCCGGAGCGACCACGGGAAGGCCGCTGGCCGCGGCCTCCTGAAGCGTATTGCCGAACGTCTCATACGGGCCACTGTGCACGAATATGTCAAGGCTCGCGTACAACCTCGCCAGTTCCTCGCCCTGACGCTGGCCGAGGAACTGGGCGGTCGGCAGCATCCGCCGCATTTGCGCTTCTGACGGGCCGGCCCCGACTATCACCAGGCACACGCCTGGCAGCGCCGCGACCTCGGCGAGCAGGTCAAGGCGCTTCTCGGCGGCCACCCGCCCGACGTAGCCAGCGATCAGCTCGCCCCCAGGTGCCAGCTGGGCGCGCAGTTGCTCGCTGCGCTTGGCCGGGTCGAAGCGCTCGGTGTCGACGCCCCGCCCCCAGACGCTGACCCGCTCGAAACCTCTGGCCTCCAGGTCAGCGGCGGTGGCGGCGGACGGCGACAAGGTGCGGTCGACCGCGTTGTGAATCCGGCGGGCGTGGGCCCACGAGCACTTCTCACCCAGTCGGCCTAGGTGGTAAGTACGGGCATAGGCGGCCAGGTCGGTGGCGTAGACCGCGACCACCGGCAGGCCCAGTTTCCTGGCCGCGGTACCGCCGCTCGCGCCGAACATCACCGGGCCGGCCAGGTGCACGAGGTCGGCACCGTGCGCGGCGATGGCGGCGCGGATCTGCGGTCCTGGCAGGCCAACCCGGAATTCCGGGTAGATCGGCAGCGCTACCGACGGCAGCCTCGCCACCGGGTAGCAAAGTTCAGCATCGGGCCGCGGCGACCCGGATGCTGGCTCTGGCGCGATTACCAGGGGTTCGTGGCCTCGACGGACCAGGTGCTCGGCGACGCGCATCGCAGTGATCGCGACACCGTTGACGACAGGTGAAAAGGACTCTGTGACATACGCGATCCGCACACCAACACCTTCGCCGATTCAAGGCAGCGGCAGACTCCGACAACATGACATTAAGGCAAACAGTAGATGATAAATTCACATGAACTCGCAGGTCAAGCACTTGCCGCCAGTCTTGTGTTTGCGCAGGCTAAGGCCAGGTAGATAGCTGCAGGAGGCGGTGCTGATGAACGCTGCAGAGCGCCTGGTCCGGCGCGTCGACGGCTGGCAGCAACGTCACAAGGCCACCGCGTTCGCCTACGCGGTGGTGAAGAAGTACGGGGATGACAACGCCGGCCAGCTGGTCACCGGCCTGTCCCACACCGCGTTCGTCTCGCTGTTCCCGCTGCTGCTCGTGCTCGTGACGATCCTTGGCCTGGTGGCCTCGGGCGATCCGGCGCTGCGCCACGAAGTCGTGCACGCGGTGAGCGACCAGTTCCCGCTGATCGGCCAGACGCTCACCGGCCACGTCGGGCAGCTGCGCAAGTCCAGCGTGATCGGCTTGATCGTCGGGCTGCTCGTGGCCCTGTGGGGCACCACCGGGCTTTCCCAGAACGCCATGTTCGCCATGGCGCAGATCTGGAACATCCCTGGCCCGGATCGTCCTGGCTACCTGCAGCGGCTTGGCCGCACCGGCCTGTTCTTCCTCGTGCTGCTAGTCGGAGTGCTCGTCACGACCGGCCTGTCCATCCTGAGTGCATTCGGGCAGCACAGCGGCCTGGTCGTGGCCGGGGCTGAGGTTCTCGCCCTCACCGCCAACATGAGCATGTACCTGATCGGCTACCGGGTCCTGACGCCCAAGATCGTACCGATCAGGCGGCTGATTCCTGGCGCGATGCTGGCGGGCATCGCCTGGACCGCGTTGCAGGCGGCGGGCGCGCTGGTCGTCAGCCACTACCTGAAGAGCACGTCGATCTACGGCATATTCGGGATCGTGCTCGCCCTGCTGGCCTGGATCTACCTGGTTATCCAGGTCACGGTCTATTCGGCCGAGGTGAACGTGGTCCTGGCCAGGCGACTGTGGCCCCGGTCGATCGTTCAGCCGCCGCTGACCGCCGCCGATCGGGCGGCGCTGGCGCTGCAGCCGCTGCAAACCCAGCGCCGGGAGGATCAGCACATCACGGTCACCTTCACCGACGAGCCCGACGGCGACGGCGACGGCGACGGCGACGGCGAAAAAGACCAGCCGAGGACTCCGCAGTCAGCTCGGCCTAGCTGAGCGATAAGGTTCGGCGAGGCGAACTAAGGGAATACCGGACTCCCGTACCAAAGCCGGAACGGACCGAGCGCGCACAGCGAGGGCAACGATGCTCAGCTTGACTGTTTCGCGGCCGACGTGAAGATCGTCGCTGCACTAGGCGGCAACGCCCTACTCGAACGAGGCGAGAAACCAGACGCAGAAGTTCAGGAACGGCACGTGAGCGTGGCCGCCGCCGCCCTCGCGCCGCTGGCGCGATGCCATGACCTGCTGATCACTCACGGCAACGGGCCTCAGGTGGGGATGCTCGCTCTGGAGAGCGAACTCGACCCGGCGCTGTCGCACCCGTATCCATTCGACGTGCTCGGTGCGCAGACCCAGGGCATGATCGGCTACTGGCTGGCCAGGGCGCTGCGGGCGGAGATTCCTGACAAGCAGATCGGCTGCCTGATCTGCCAGACGCTTGTGCGGCGCGACGATCCCGCGTTCGCGAACCCGGCTAAATTCGTCGGCCCTGGCTACGACGAAGATCAGGCTCATTCGCTTGCCGGTTCGCGCGGCTGGACCGTTCGCAAGGACGGCTCGCGGTGGCGGCGAGTCGTTCCTTCGCCTGAGCCGGTCGAATTGCTCGAACTGTCGCTCATCGAGGCCCTCGTGGCGACCGGCGCGATCGTCATCTGCGCTGGTGGCGGCGGCATCCCGGTGGTCCGCGAGACCGACGGCGACGGGGTGGCGGGCGTCGACGCGGTCGTGGACAAGGACCTGACTTCGGCGCTGCTGGCCCGGTCGGTCGGCGCGGACATGCTGCTGCTGCTCACCGATGTGCCGGCGGTGTACGACGGTTTCGGCGCCGCGAGCGCCCGGCCGATCGAGTCCGCGACCGTAGCGCAGCTCCGGGACCTCGGGGGGTCGGCGGGCTCGATGGGGCCGAAGGTCGAGGCCGCCTGCCGGTTCGTCGAGGCCACCGGCAAGAAGGCTGCGATCGGCAGGCTCGAGGACGCGGAGGCGATGTTCCTCGGCAAGGCCGGAACCATCGTGGTGCCTGACGGCGAAGGATCGGACCCGTTGATAAACGAGTAATAACGTTAGTTCCGACTCGCGATCTCGGGGGTGCCAGATACCCCGGCAGGGCTTACAGTTTGTCCATGATGGGCGAAGTAACACCGCGCGGGCAAGAAGACGGCGTGCAGCCGAATCAGCTCCGCGCATCGCATGAAGACCGGGACGCGGTAATCGAGGCGCTGAGGGTCGCGGCCGGTGACGGCCGGCTGACCGCAGAGGAACTCGACGAGCGCCTGGAGGTGGCCTTCTCCGCCCGCACCTACGGAGAACTCGCGACGCTCACCGCTGACCTGCCCACGAACGTGCGGCCGACCGCCACCGTCGCCCCGGTTGAGCCCAAGGATGTCGTGCGGATCGACTGCCGCAGCGGCAACGCTCGCCGGGACGGGCGCTGGATCGTGCCCAGGCGGATGGAGCTGCGGGTTACCAGCGGCAACGTCAGGCTGGACTTCACCGAGGCGGTCGTAGCCGATTCCGTGCTGCAGATCGACGCCGAGGTGCGCAGCGGCAACCTGATCATCATCACCAAGCCCGGCGTGGCCGTGGACGCCGATGACATGACCGTTCGCAGCGGCAACGTCAAGGTCGCCAAGCCGCCGTGGGGCACGGTTCCGGTGACCCTGCAGATCAACGTAACCGGGAAGGTCGGCAGCGGTAACCTGATCGCCCGGCACCGGAGGCGCTCACTGTGGGGCTGGCTGACCCGCAAGCCGATGCCGTATAAGCTTGCCGCCCGGTCTTAGCCGTCAGCCAGACAGGCTGGCGGCCTTCTCTACCGCCGTTTTCAGCATCTGCGCGTAGACGACGCCACCGGCCGGCTGCGGATGGATGCCATCCGGCCAGAGCAGGTTGGTTTGGTGCGCGATCGTGTCGTACCAGTCCGCGAGCACGGCGGCTGACGGGTGGCTGCTGACCGCACCGGACAGGGTGGAGTTGACCTCCTGCTCCCAGGACCGATCCTCGTAGGTATTCACCAGGACCAGCCGGCGGTTCGGGCCGATCTCGGCGTACAGCTCACTGACCTCATCGGAGGTGACCGTGCCGTTGGTGCCGAGGCCGACGACGACGATCGACCGCAGCAGGCCCTGCGCCTTCAGGCTCGAGATCACCTCGAGGCCGGTGCTGAACTGCCGACCGACCTGCGCGTCGATGTAGATGCCCGGGAGCGCCGAGTCGAGCGCTGGCGTCGCGGCCACCATGACCGAGTCGCCGACGGCGGTTATCTCCTTGCCCGACACGGCAGTAAGCGAGGTCGGTGCCGATGGCGTGCTCGTCGGGGTGTGCGTGCTTGGGGTCGCCGCCGCGCTGGGAGTCTGGACCGGGTTCTGGTGCTTCGATGCGCCGCGGACCGAGGTCCCGTGCCCGCCGCCGGCCTGCGGGCCGAGCGGAGCGTGCTTAGCACCTCGGATCGACGCCGGATGTGCCCCGGCGGCCGAACTGTCGGTCAGGGACATGAGCTTGGCACCGGCGAGAACGCACATCATAAAGGCACCGAGGATCCCGGCGCCGCGCAGCGTCGCTGCTAGCCGTCGAGACCCGCTACCCCTGCCACCAGCACGCGGTCGTCTGTGTTTCGCCATGAATCAGGTATTCACCAGAGTTGGTCGGGAGCTTTGGGTCGGGAGCAGTGACTCGGCTGCCCAACATACCTTGAGCTAATCGGCCCGATCGCCAGAAGAGAGAGATGTCACAGGTTCGGACCGGACAAAAATGCATTTTCAGGGAGAAAGCTTCCCGGTGGCTTTAACCGAGGAACGACAGGCGCACCTGGCGATCCGGATTGTCGACATTGAGGTCCACCAGCGCTATCGACTGCCAGGTGCCCAACGTGAGCGTGCCCCCGACCACGGGAATCGTCGCATAAGGCGGCAAGAAGGCAGGCAGTACATGGGACCGGCCGTGTCCGCGCGATCCGTGCGCGTGCCGCCATCGCTCATCGGCAGGCAGCAACTCAGAGAGCACCGCGAGCAAGTCGCGGTCGCTGCCGGAGCCGAGTTCCATGATCACCAGACCGGCGGTCGCGTGCGGCACGAAGACATGCAGAATGCCGTCGCCGCCCGCCTGCCCTGCGAACTCGGCGCAGCGCTGCGTGATGTCCAAGATCCGTTCGCTGCCACCCGTCCTGACCGTGAACGTGGTGGTCAACATGGCGGACGGTCCTTCTTCGGCAGCTTGGCCACTACCGCCTCATAGGAGGAATCGATGGCCTCGAGCACTTCCTCGTCGGGGATTGCGCCGCCAATCCCAAGGGTGTTCCAGCCGGACCGGCCGATGTAGGCCATCACGCTGGCGTCGTCCGGGTAACGCACCAGCCATTCGTCGGCCACCTCGCGGTTCGGCCCGCATTTGAGGCCGACCGAACCGCTAGCGTCCGGTGAATCAGACCCGAGGAAGGCGAAGATCTTGGTGCCTACCTTCACGACGACATCGCCGTCCCACGGTTCGTCTTGCCAGGCACCCGGCTTACCCAGGCAGTAGCTCATCAGCTCCGCACGAGTCATAGGGGTATCTTTCCCTACCCGTTAGTCCGGCGAGAGTCGACAAGTCACTTACCGCACTAGTGAGTGCGAGCCATTCCGTCTTGCCAAGCGCTCGCCCCGGCCTGGGTGGCCGCCTTGGCCTGGGAGATCTTGCGCCTGACCATGGTGGACGGCGGCTCTTGCTGGGCCATGACCCAGCGCCTGACGGCGTTGATCGCGGCGGTGCCGCTGATGCCCATGCCGCACAGGCTGATCAGACCGCCGGTTGCCACCAGCGCGAAGCCCACGATCAGGGCCTTGGAGTTGGTGGAGCTGATCTGGATGCGAGTCATCGACGACTGCGTGCTCATAAATTTTCCCCCGATGCTGGCCGTGCGGTGCTGGCTTGGGGGACGACCCCCCGGACCCCGCTTAGTTCTCCAGCCTTCCCGGCCGGCGGGTCCGCTCAAGTCACCCCTGGCGGGTGATGTACGGCGGCCGCGACGGCGTGACGATCAGCCTGGCGCTGGCCAGCCAGCGGGACCGAGCATCGAGGAGACCAGGCTGAGCAGCAACCGGGGCAATACTGAGGTCGAGGAGCTCAGGTCAGCGATCTCCGACTTGAAATCGCAGCTCGCTGAGGCCAGAGGACAGGCCGAAGAGCAGACCAGGCGACCCGGCGAGGCGGCCGGGCCGAGTACCGGGCAGTTCGGCACCGACCGGCGGCCCGGACATAGCATGCCAATCCATGCTAGCTGTTAGATAGTCAGCCGCGATTTGGACCGGCATTCTCTGCCAAAACGGTTGTGCGGCCCGATCGGCTGCGGAATGCTAGCGACGCCGACGTGATTACGCCTACGAGCAGCGGGAACTCAGCAACCCATGCAGTTATGCGCACCAGCCAACGCCGTCCTGCCCCTGTCGCAGCCCTGGCACTCGCTGGTCTTAGTTCGGCCTTCACACCTCACCAGTTCGGCACTGGCCCTACCGCTGCTGACCGATGGCCGGATGCCCGGCAACGCATCGTGGCCGATGATCTTCGGCCTAGGCGTATTCGCCGGAGCGATCGTGGTCGTGCTCACCAAGGCCTGGCTGAGGCTGCGGGGGGTTCCGGCAGGTCGTCCCCCCAGGTCAGCACAGCGGGGGGGTCGTCCCCAGCCGGCGGCTCAGCTACCCCAGCCGGTGTCGGCTCCGGTGGCGGTCGCACCACCCCGCGAGGTTGCCTCCTCGCGGCCTGAGCCCATACCCGCGCCGCGCGAAGCTGTACTGACGCCGCGCGCGACCGTCGCTGAGCCGAAACCGCAAGCGCAGGCCGGTACCGTCGCGGCCGTGCGCCGGCTGCTGGCCGACCTGGAGTACCTGAAGGTCACGCTGGCCGACGGGCCGCCCGCGCTGGTCGAACGCCTGCTGACCACCGCCGCCGCCGAGGTCCGGCTGGGGCCGGCCGACCGGCTAGCCCCCAGCGAAGGCCGGGGGAGGCGCGAGGTCATCCTGGTCGGCTTCGACAATCAGGGTGACACCGACGAGCCGGTCAGCGCGCCGGCCGGCGAGGTAATCCGCCGAGAGAGCCTCGGCGCCGCGTTGGACCTGATCGCGGCCAGAACGGTCACGGCCCGGCGCAGTCTCGCCGAGACCGTCTCAGGCACCGGTCAGCCGCACGAAACCGATCTCGGGCTGACCCTGCTCGTAAGCCGGATCGCCCCGGCGCGTAACGAGCTGTCATTGCTGATCGACCTGGTCAACGAGCCGGGCCGGGTCGCCGCGCTGCTACCTGCGCTCGGGTCAAGTCCGGTCAATGCACCGGCTGGGCCGGTCAACATCGTCCGGGTCAGGCCCGGCGGAGCCGGCACCGACCTCGAAGCCAGCATCGCGACGGCGTCGGCTCCGGTCCCCGCCGCCTTAGCTGCTCGCCCGCCGGCCCGTGAGATTGCCGCTGCACTCGCCCCCAACCAGACGGCCAGGCCCGCAACCGCCGCCCCGAGCCCGGCGACCAGGCCGCCTGCTCCTGAGCCGCCTGCTCCCGAACGGGACGTCCCGGCACCTGAACGCGTCCGCCAGCCAGAGCCCGCCCGGCCCAAGCCCGCGGCCAGCCTGCGCATCGGCATGTTGGGCCAGCTCACGATCAACGGGCAGCCCGGAGCACTGTTGCCGGCTCAGACCCAGCTCATCGTCGCGCTGGCCGTGAACGGCCCGGCTGGATTGTCTAACGGACAGCTCTGCGATTTGCTTGGCGCCGACGCCGAACACCCCAAGCCCGCCGACTCCCTCAGGCAATTGATCGCCAGGACCAGGCGGCAGCTCGGGCGGGCCGACGACGGCAAGGAATGGATCATCCATCTCGGCCACGGACAGTACGCGCTGCACCCGGACAGCCGGGTCGACTGGCGCGAGTTCAAGGTCCTGACCGACCAGGGCATCGCCGCTAAGGACGCGGGCAAGCTAGCCGCCGCCCTGTCGATGATCCGGGGCCAGCCCTTTACCGGGTGCTACTACTGGTGGCTCGACATCGAGCTGGTCGATTCGGTCAGCGCGAAGATCGTGGCGGCCGCGACCGCGCTGGCCGAACTGGCCCTGGTCAAGCCGGATGCGCCAGCCGCCGCTCGCGCCGCCCGGATCGGGCTGGTGGCTGACGGGACCGCCGAAGAGCTCTGGCGCCTGCTGATGCGGGCCGAGCACGCGGCCGGAAATCTGGCGGGCGTACGTGAAGCGTGGTCACGCTGCGTTGACGCTATTGCCGAGATCGCGGCCGACGGTCAGCCGCAGCGAGCCACCGCCGCGCTCTATCATTCTTTGACCGGACGTGCCCCTGAGCGCTGACCTGCAGGTTCTTGCTTCTAGTGGGCGACGGTCCCCAGCACTGATCCCGCGCGGGTTTATCGTTGCGTGATCTAGGTAGGTATACCCGGCTGATGGACCCGTGACCGATATCATGCTCCACTGTCAGTAGCAAGAACCGCAGCATGCGCGGGGGTAGCGTGACCGAGGTACCAGGTGACCAGCCACGCGTGGCAATCGAAGATCACCTGGAACCCCGAGTCCGAATCCCGGCCGATCTGCTCCGATGTGTCATCGCGCTGGTCGAGATCGCGCTGCTCGCCGGTCTGGCGCTGCTTGCCAGCGCCACGGCCACCGGAGTCGATGTCGACGTGGTCGGTGCGAGCCAGCGGCTGCCGGCCGCCCTTCTGCACCTCATCGGCATTGTCGGCAACCTGGCCCTGCCTATCCTGCCGCTGGCGCTAGCGATCAGGCTCAGCCTGCTCAGGCAGTTCCGCCGACTCGCCGAGGCTGCTGTCACCGGCGGGATCACGGTCGGCGTGGTCGCGCTCGCTAACCTGGCGCTCAACCTGCCGACGCTCAACGGGATGCACTCGGCGCTGCACACCGCGCACACTGCCTCGGGTCATCAGGCGGCGCTCGATGGCTATCTGGCCGGGCTGATGGCCTACGTCACCTTCATCGGCCTGCGCGGGCATGCGAACTGGCGCCCGGCCTTCCTGACCGGCCTTGGCCTGTACGGGATCGCAACGTTGGCCGACGGTTCAGCGACCGTTCTGTCGCTGCTGATCACCGTGGTGATCGGATCGGCCATCGGCTCTGGACTTCGGTACGCCAC
>Ga0099827_10001992_pt1 | contig 11039 bp, 18 predicted proteins | sample CZO8metaG_FD_79339 | JGI IMG/M metagenome (GOLD analysis project Ga0099827, IMG submission 79339) | Vadose zone soil microbial communities from the Eel River Critical Zone Observatory, Northern California, USA - CZOApr15con1.8 metaG | ecosystem: Environmental > Terrestrial > Soil > Vadose zone ...
CTCATTTGCGATGGCGGTTTCGTTGGCGCTGCAGCATGGAGCGCCACTCTCCGTGCTCTGCGACAAATTTAGCCACACGCGCTTCGAGCCCAGCGGCTGGTCCGGCAATCCGGAGATAGGATACGCGACCAGCCTGATGGACTACCTATTTCGGTACTTGCGCATGCGCTTCCTTGACGGTGAGCAGCGGACACTGTTTGCTGTGCCTGTACGGCAACCTTCCTCTGAACCAGCCCAGACTGACAGTCCTGCGCAGGCGCTCGGGCGGGTCGTCGAGCTCGGCGATGCGCCAATCTGCATCCACTGTGGATCACTCATGGTTCCCAATGGCTCGCGTTGTTTCCGCTGCATGGCATGCGGACATACAGACGGGTGTTCGTGAGGAAACACAAAGGGGATGTTGTGGGTGATATGGGTTTACGCATAAGGTGAGACTGGTACCACATAAAGTGAGACTCAACCCCGCATAAGGTGACACTGGCTGTGCGTGGACGCATAAGCTGTGACTGGGCCCCATATACTGTACTGAGCCTCCATAAAATGGAACTGGTTGGGATCACTAAACAAAGAACCAGCGGCGCATGTTGACGTTTCGTTTAGCCGCCTTGGCGTGACCCCTATGTTCTAACATTGCCCAAGTAGGCCCCAGAACTGGCGAAGCCCATTCGAACTCCAGTCTAGATTCCCCTCTCCTGGAATTAGGAGCGTAGACAGCAAGAAGATGTTCTCAGAAAGACGATGCTCTCAAAGAGACGAGGACGGCAGCCACTGGTTCCGCTCCCAAGTACCGGAACCAGTGGCGAAAGCAAGGCTCTCATTGCACACCCCCTGCGGTCGACAGAGGCGTTTTCCCGATCGGAAATCGAGCGGTCAAAACAAGCGCGGGAAAAATCGAAGAAGCTAATTCAGCAGGCTAAAGCAGCCCAAGAGCGATCTGGTGCAATTCAGGAGCAATGCAGGACTCTATTCGAAGATACGGCTGCAAGAAAATCAAAGCAGTCCGACGCCTAATGCACAATATCCCAGGTCGTATGAGGCTCACAAAAACTATTGCTGGAAACCCAAGGCTTTCATCTTTGGCAATGACTCATTGCTCGCCTGGGCGCGGTAACGCGTAACAAATCCTCAGCGTCGCCCCTTGTTCACTAGGTGGTGCAGCTACGACGCGGTCACCGGCACTTTCTGCCATACATTGTTGCATCACCTGGCAACAAAGCGGCATCCTGTGATCCGGGGCTGGGTAGCCGCCTACCCGCCGGTGCAACTCTTCGGAACTCACTTCGACTTCTGGTAAGCCTCTTTGTTGAGCTTCCACAAAAATCAGATGGAGCCTAAGTTTGAAGTCTTCAGCTGAGGGCACAACTATCCTCCCGCAATTTTGGTTGTTTTGGAATGTTGATTTCCCTTTATTATACCGTGATTACGCGTGTGGGCTTCTTGGTTGCAGCTCTCAAACCCACCGCCCCAGAACTGTTGAAACACTCGTATCTCGTCGAAATTGGCGCCAGTTAATGCCGGTCGAGGAACGCCCATCTATGCACATAAAGTGAGACTGGACTCCAAAATTCCGCCCGATGACCAGCAATATCTTCATTCTTCGGAGTCGGCGGGAATCTCAGCTTATGCATAGATTCATACCGATATTCTCATCTTATGCGTAAACCTACAGTGGATGATGATGGGAACGAACGAACGTTTGGAGCGCAAACAGAAGATCCAAGCCATCTTGAACTCGGGCCTTGCGCTCGGACACAAGGTCCAGGACATCCTTGAACTTTACGGGATTGAAAGCAGGCATGCGCGTCCGGCTGCCCGCGCCATTGCCACAGCGGTTGCGGATCATCTCAGGCTGCTCGGCAAAACCTTCGCCGCAAACGGTCAAACACAGTGTGGCAATGCATTGCTGTTTGAAGCGGAATATCTCTTTGGAAGCTGAAAAGTAAAGCGCCCCCGAACAACCGGAGCGCAATCTTCATTGAAATGAACCGGAGCATGAAATGCCGCAGCCAATTGGAAAACCAAAGTCAGATTCAACGTATTGCCAAGCCTGCCTGCACGGCCGCGGTGAATTAATCTACTACGCCTCCTGCCAGAACCACTGTGCTGTCTGCGGCTCGGCGCTAATTCCGGTCGACTTTGCCGGAACCTCAGGAGAGCTTCCGAGTGTCAAAGACATCCTGGACGATCCGAGCGCCTCGTCCTAGCTGCGTTAGGTGATGCCCGCTCTCGTGGCGCATTACGTTCCTAAGCAGGTTCACTTTTAATCATCCTTTTGCGACCTGGCTATCGCACTTGGCAACAGTCCACAGGAGAATCAATGTCGAACACCATGCGCGATCTTAAGGTCGAGCTGTTCCTGGCTGACCCCATCGTCTCCGACTACGCGGGACCACTCAGCGCCGACCCGCAGCGACTGAAATTCGTCTACGGGATGAACTTGACTGCGAGCGTGGATGCGTCCGAAGCTGACATTCTGGAAACGGTGTTTTACACATTCAACATGAATCATCCCGCTGACTACCACGATCGAAGCTTTTCGGTAGGCGACGTAGTCACGTTGGACTCCAATCGCAGTTACATCTGTGCGCCGCTCGGCTGGCAACCGATGAATCTTACTCTCCGGTCCGCTAGCAACGACGCCAAGCCAACAAGCGTTCATGTAACAACTGGAGGAAGACGCAGTGCCCTGGATAGCGATCAATGACTTACGACTGTCTTTAGAAGAACATCAACTGCTGAGGACGCCCAAAGTTTGCCCACGCTGCGGCGTGGCGCCGGGAGAAACCCACAAGAGCGATTGCACCGTTGAGCGGTGCTCAGCATGCGCCAGACAACGGTTCTCCTGTAATTGCGGCGGCCAGCACGATAGATTCTTCGCCCGATGGACCGGCTTCTGGCCGGGTGAGCTGGAATGCATTGCGCTCGGGCTGCTTTGTAAATGGCAGCCAGATCCGATGAATCCATCACCCGCCGATGTGCAATTCCAGAACGGCAGCGTAGGAGTAGACCTGAACCGTCTCATTGACCTTGGCTGGCACCGGTTATTCCACATGAAACCCAGTCCGCCAGTCGCAGAGTTCCTTCTCCTTGACCAATTGCTCGTGCGTTTGGCCAGCTGCGGATTCGAAATCCCGGATGAGATCGTTGACGGAACATCAGAGGAGAAAGCCGGGTTCCTCCTAGATGCCCTGGTTGAGATTGAGATTTCAGCGCGGGTGAAATGATCGCGCCAAGCCGAAGCGATCTGCGCCAAGCGACTGGAAGGAGGCCGATATGGCTGGAGAAGAACCTGTCTCCCGCCGCCGGCCTTTGAACCCTCTGCCCATCGGTCTTTATGAGTCATTCGGACTCATCTTCGAATTGTACGAAGGGGGACAGCCGTCGCGACGAACTGCCATTGTCTGGAAGCGAGTGAAGCCGGTCGACCAAACGGCGCCACCTGAAGCTCCGGAACCGCCGAAGCGCGATTGAACAGTTCGTGGTGTCCAACAATGCGCCGTGGTGACAACGAAAGCAAGCCCGGCTTTTCGGGACGCAACAAGTCAGGATTGAGGAGGGTGAACACACATGAGTTCTGTATTGAGCCCTACCCAGGGAGCGGTGCCTCCCTTACCCCAAATTGATCGCGGCCGCCTGCATCCAACCTCCCAACTTGCAACCGAGGAATTCGACCAGGTCCTGCGCGCGCTGGAAGTCCCATTCGACAGCAACCTCGTGCAATGGCGCATTACGGAGTGGAGCGACGACAACACGTGCGGCCTGATGATGCCGTACGCCGATCCCCGCGCGTACAGTGACCGGCTCAATAGTTTGTTTACTCCTGCCGGGTGGACGCGCAGGTACACGGTGCAGACCAGCGCTCCGGTGCAGCGTAAAGGACGGCCTCCCGCCGCAAAAATACTGGTTACATGCGAAGTAACAATCTTTTGCATCGGCACTAACTCAGGCGCCGGCGAGGAATGGTCCGACAGGGAAAATTCGCTGACAGCGGCGGAAGCACAAGCTTTTAAGAGGGCATTGTCCTGTTTTGGGTTAGGCCGCTACCTGTATGACACGGGAGGCGAATGGATCGAATTGGGTCCGGACGGAGAACCGAAACAGATACCCAAGCTTCCCCGCTGGGCGACTCCCAAAGGATGGCTAGCGGGTCTGCGACCGAAGCCCCGAAGAGAACGACCGCATTCTCAAACCAGCAGACACAATGGCAATGGCACGGTTTCCGTCAGCAGTAGAAATGCTCATAGCCTGGTTGCCCACCTTGAAGCCATGGCAACGCCTCTTGGCAAACGTATGTACCGCGGTCTACTCAAGCGCGTGGCTAGAGTTTGGAGTCCGCACGAGATTCCGACGTTTGCGTTGCAGCAGCAGGTACTGGCGCAGATGCAGGAGGCGGAACGAGGTTTCGGACGACTGCGTGCGGCACAGGAGCGACTGACGCCGGAGGCGGTACAAAAGGTCGTGCTTTCCCTGAACGCGCCGCCCGCCAAAATCGAAGATCTGGACTCGCTTCACAAGCTCGTCATTGCCCTTGAGCACGAGGCGGAGTTGGCGGAGACTCGCAGTTAATATTCTTCCTTTCCCTTGTACGCCAGAATGAAAGCCTCTCGACTATCTCGCCTAACACCCTTCCAACAACACGCAGGACCCTGTTTGCCAAGTTAACAAGCGGCTCTGTTTTGGGGTAGTGCGCAAATGCGTCCCCTCACCCACTGTTCGTACTTCCACCAACTGATAACGAGAACAACCCATGAGGAAACCAGCACCTGTCTGCTCCGAGAGCGAAGCGGAGGATGAGGAAGAGGTGGAGCACATCCGCGACCCCCATGGGGAAAACTTATCGTGGGCCAAGAGAAGCACAGCCGAACCAGGAATCGAGGCGAATAAGATCCATGAACGATGATCCCAACACGATTGTCCTGCAATACCCTACCGAGTGCGAGGAATGTGGCGCGTACATCCCAAAGGGAGCGCCGACGTATCTTTGCCCCGTCACGCACCAGATGCTTTGTCTTGGCGGCGAGGGCTGCGGCGAGAAAGCCAGAGAATCGGCCAAACGTGGATAAAATCACCTGTCGCCTGATTCTCGGAGTTTGCCTATTATTTTTCTTATCAAAGATTAATGCCATATGTTTGAATAGCGCGTCTCGCTATTCAAGGAATGTTTAATAGTGCCTGACTTCGCAGCGAGTATGGGCGTCAGAGGCCATTCCTGACGTTCTCTAACCCGATGCAAGTAGGTAGGACCACAGCAGCGCCTGCACTATTCAGGCGCGCCGTTCTTGGCATATACTCTATGTATATGCCACGAGCGTAAGGCCGTCTTGGAAGGGACTATGCAGCGCAAAGCCAAAATCTTCATGAATAATCGCAGTCAGGCCGTCCGGCTGCCCAAGGAATTTCAGTTCAAAGCGCGGGAAGTATTCATCCGCAAGGAGGGCAGCGACGTAATTCTATCGCCGCGACCACTGGACTGGTCCTCATACCTTTCGGAAGGTCCGGCCGCATCGGAGTCTTTTATGCAGGGCGTCGAAGACCTGCCCGTTCAGGAACGTGAGCCATAATGCCGCGCTACATGCTTGATACAGATACCTGCTCCTACATTATGAAGCGCTCGAGTGATAAGGTTCTCAAACGTCTGCGACACGTTCCCGTCACCGATGTATGCATTTCCGTGATTACCAAAGCGGAACTTTTGTTCGGGATTGAGGTATCGGCAAGAAGGCAGCAGGATGAGGCCGCGTTGAACGCCTTTTTACAGTATGTGGAGGTGCTCGATTTTCCAGACGAAGCATCGCCACACTACGCGAGAATTCGTGCCGACCTGAAGAAACGCGGAACGATGATCGGAGCCAACGATCTCCTTATCGCTGCCCATGCCCGCAGCCTGGGCTTGACGCTGGTTACAAACAACACGCGGGAGTTCGGGCGCGTGGCGCACTTGGTCCTGGAGAACTGGGCGGCCGGCAGCTAGGCACGGCTAACCACGATGGAATCAAGTATAACCTTGGCCACACCATGCACTGCTCTTGTCTAACGGGCAGTTTCACTCTGATCGTCGTCTCCGCTCTTGCCCATCCTTGGAAAGCGTTTGTGCAGAGAAAGGATGTGTGTCTTACCGTAACTATCCGTCATTAGTATGTCATCACCGACTTCTTCATACATGAGACCGAATTGAATGGGGGCGTTGAGGGTGACGGCCAGTTCCGTCGCATCCCGTCTAAGTGTGTGCTTGACGCAAGGAGCCTACAAGTGAAGTCCCAGCCGGCTGAATGCAGCCTTATCCAATGGCGACGTCCTCCGGTCCCGTCTCAATCATCATGTCATGACATCGGTGAGAATCAGGTCATGCACCCACATACCCTTGAATCCTCGCTGACGAAGAAAGGTCGCGAGCTGGGCGCGGTGATGAATTCCATGCAGCAAAGCTTGCGCTACCATCTTGCGCTTGCTCGCCTTGATGGTTCCGTCATGAAGGGTCTTGCGTTCCTTCCAGTGGCGGGGCTCGGCTTTGTCCAAGAATTCCTGAAACTTCTTGCGCGCATCGGCGCCCACCGAAAAGAGTTCTCCGACCGTTTTTGAAGGAAGGCTTTTCCAGTCAGGTTCCGGCAAGCCCAGGACGGCGTGGGCAAAAAACAATTCCGTGGCGAAGATATGCAGCACCAACCCGCGCACCGTGCCAGCCTTGGCCACATCACATGCCAGATCAAGTGCTCGAGGATGGGCAAGAAACCATTGTTGCCATCGTCTGCTTTCAATTTCCGTGTATTGAAGCAGTTCCTTGAATGTAATCGCTGAATCCATAGATTCCTTGAAGAACGCTGCACTTATTTTACTTGCACCGCGGCCACCCCAACCTATGCGTGCGACAGCGACTCGCTTGCGCACATGAGGGCTACCGGCAGGCATTGGAACACGAGGAGCAAAGCAATGCGCATCGTCAGCAACGGCAGCAAATGGGCCGGAGAAGAGCCAGACAGCTTGGAAAAGCTGCTCGAAGTGCTTCGCACCGAGATCCTGGATCCTCGATTCGAAGAGCGCGGCAGCTTCGTGGCACGAACAAGCAACGGCATCGTCCGGATCTTCGGAAACTTCCTTACGGTGAGCCATGTATTCAACATCGAGGGAACAGAAGAGGAGCTGTCTGAAGCGATCGAAGCAATTGAGGCCAACAAACAGACTGAGGGTTACAAGCGAGCTCTGATCGGCAGGGCCTTGAGGTTAGGTCGAAAGCGCCTTTCATGAACCTTCGCCGGGGTTGTTGCCTGGGCTGGGCATTGCTGCGAGAGCCCAGACTCTAATCCATTCCCAGCCGTAGCTAATGCCCCATCTCCACCGGCACATCGCCTAAGAAACGGAGAACGCAGAGAACATGACACTGAGAATTCGTGTGTCCACCAAGGCCGTGAACTTCCACGAGCGCAAACAACAACACATTGAGCTTGGTTACCGCATCGAAGACGAGCGGACGATACCGGTGAACGGCCTCTGCTCATTTATTGCGGTGAAGGAAGAGCCGCCCATGGACGTTCTTGACGACGCGAGCGCAGCAGAGGCAAAAACAGGCGAACCACAGATATAGATATGGTGGTGAACGCAAAAGCGAACTCCGCGCTGCCAATTCGATTTCTGACTGTCTTCTGGCTCCTATCCCTAGAGCCGGAATAACAACAAAGTAGTCCCGCCTCCAGCTCCGGCACATTCCAATTTCACTTCAAAGGAGAGTATCGAGTCATGCCCGACGCCCCAAGAAACAAGGACGGCGCCGACCTCCGAACCGTGCTACTTAAGGTTCTGCCCGAACTTAGGGTCCTGTCGGCCGTTCTCGACACCTATGGCCGGCCGGACGATGCCGAAAGCTTGCGCGACATACTCGCGCAACTTGAAGCGGGGCTACCCGCAGATCTGGCACACCCGGATTCAACCGACTTCATCGTGAACACCACGTTCCGAATCACTCGAATGCAGGTCGCCAACGTGCTGTGCGTCGCCTTGGCCTCGAGCTCGAGAAGCACGTGGTACAGCGTCATCGAAATGACAGAGCCTGCGGAACTGAAGTTTCGCGCACACAAGAACCTCATCCTGCGCTATCTGGACTACCCGCTCAACGCCGGAGGCTCGCTTGGGATTGCCATCCGGGAATCAGGCTCGGATCTCCGTCGCCTTGACCTCAATTCGCTGGCGAGTGGGCTGGACGACATGGCCACGAAGTATCCCAGGCACTTTGCGGATTTCATCAACGAAAGCGCAGACGAAATTACCGCTGATGTCTATCTGCAATGCTGCTTGTTCGGTGAAGTGATTCACGAATGAAGGCCGAAATCAATGCAGAGCCGGGCTCGTTTTCGAAATTCCACACATACTAAAAAGGAGTTCCAATGAAGGCATCCGCTGTTGTGAAAGCCCTGCGGTCCCTTGTCCATGCCAAGCAACCTGTGTTTCTGTGGGGCGGTCCTGGCTTCGGCAAGTCGAGCGTCGTTCATCAGCTTGCCGCAGTGCTCAACATTCCTCTCCAAGATGTGCGAGTACTGTTACTCGACCCGGTTGACCTTCGTGGTCTGCCGTTTCTCGGCAAGGATGGCAGATCGCAGTGGGCGACACCCGACTTCCTGCCGAAGGATGGATCAGGAATTCTGTTCCTTGACGAACTGAATGCCGCGCCGGCGATGGTCCAGGCCAGTTGTTACCAGTTGGTGCTGGATCGGAAGCTCGGCGAGTACTCCTTACCCGAAGGCTGGGCAATTGTGGCTGCCGGGAATCGCGATTCTGACCGCGCCGTCACGACTCGAATGCCGACACCATTGCGGAACCGGTTCGTGCACCTTGAGTTCGACGTTGATATGCAGGAGTGGTCCGAATGGGCGATCCAAGCTGGCATTCGTCCCGAGGTAATTGCATTTCTCCGTTTCCGGCCGGAACTACTGAGCGCTTTCGACCGCGACCAGAATGCCTTTCCCTCACCCCGCTCCTGGGAGTTCGTATCGCGCATTCTTGAATCATCGCCAGCGAAATCGGTCGAACACGAGCTGTTTGCGGGAGCGGTGGGAGCGGGAGCAGCCACCGAGTTCTCGGCGTTCCTGAAAATGTTCCGCGAGCTGCCAAATATTGATGCCATCCTGTTGAACCCGCACCGGGAGCCCGTACCGGAAAATGCCGCCGCACAGTATGCAGTCGCGTCGGCGCTGGCGCGATGCGCCTCCGATATCAACTTTGACCGGGTCTGCACCTACCTTGACCGGCTGCCCACAGAATTTAGCGTTCTGTGCGTACGCGACGCATCCTTGCGTGAACCAGCAATACGTCACACTGCCGCTTATACGAAGTGGGCGATTGAGAAGCATCACGTGCTGGCGTAGGTCGAACGGTCGTCAAGACCTCACGTCAGGCAACTATTGCAGAACTACCGCACGAACCTTGTTTTTCACGAACGACTGTTTGCTTTGCTTACCCTGAACCGAGATCGCATCTGTCGTAATCGTTTCAAGGCTCCCGTTGACATCATTGTCCTTTGAATCCCAGAACCGGATGGCGTCTTCCGCCTTCGGGGGCGTGGACTGAGTCGACAGGTGCAGCATCCAGTCTGGAGCATCGTCCTCCGGATTATCCTTCACCTCATTGAATCTCACCTCGCTCACTCCATCGCGGCCGACGGATATGTCTCGGGCACCCTTCTTGAACAATGCCTTCACATGGAAGATCCCATTTGAAAAAGTCACAGTTCCGTTGATTTCAGACCCGCGATCCCGCAGATGTACAGTATCGCCCCAGGCCAATTGCATAAACGCAAAGCAAAGCAGAGCGCGAAAAATTAGATTCACTGGTTATCTCCTTCGGGCGTTGCCCTCTCAATTGTCATGACGCGGAGCGACTCTTTTGGAAGCGTAACAACGCTCAATATGCCCTTGACATGGTCTGTCGATTTGAAGAGCCACACCCGGTTTTCGGTCTGTAGCAGCAATCGATATTGCTTACTCTCCAGTTCTTTATAGTGGACAATATTATCCGAAAGTTTCGTGGGATCGACTTCCACTTCCACTCTTGGAAGTGTACTGCTCGTTGTAACCATGTCGCTCCATGCCATATTTCGGCCCAATATTGAAGCTCTGTGCGAGAGCAGACCTGAAACACAAAGCAGGAGTAGTAGGAAAACTACCACGGCTAACTCTCGCCGTGCCCCGGCTCGCCCATATAAGTAACTTAGCGTCAACCCGCCAGCAAGTATTCCCAAGCAAAACAGAATCGTCGAGGTTGGGCTGTGAAAAATGAACTGGAATGACGACAATGACGCCTCTTGGTTCGATATACCCAATTGGCCGACTTTGAGACCGAATGTCGAATAGTAGCCATCAAGATAGGACCAACCGGTTACATAGAGCAGGGCCGCAAAGACAAGCGCAGCTTCAGCCGCCCGCTTGAGCAAATCCAGTAGCCCGATTCCTCCAGATTCAGGAGCCGAGCCAGATCCGGTCGGAGCCTCGGGCTGCACGGATTGGCCATGCTCTTTCTTCATTTCGAATGTGAGCCATTGTACTGCTCGCTCAGTCAGATCGTCACGTTACAAACAAGCCGGTGCCGTCGTCACCCAGCCTCGAAGTCTTCGACCGGCCGCTAGTTCGCAGCCCGCCGCTTCAGAGTTCGTATTAGCGACTTGAAAACCCAATCCAGGAGATACTTGCTGTGACTTCCATTCAGATTCCAGAACCATCTTTGTCTTCACGGGCCATGCTGTGTTCGCTCTCGATCAGCGTGTGGTCCGCCCGGAAACACGATCCCGACGCGTCCGAAGAAATCGCCGTGCGCCACGGCGCCCAGGCCGATGCGGGCCGCTATCACAAAGTTCTGCTTCCCAAGAAGGCCCTGGCCGAGTTGCAGAAGATCGTCAGCGATGCCCGCCAGGAACATTACTTCATCACCCTGCCGTGGGATGACAACGGGTACCGGGTTCTTCCGGGGGCCGTCTACATGGACCACACACTAAAGATGCACGCCCACGCGGAGCGTTTCAGCGTTGTCGTAGAAGACCTCTCCCGGCAGTTCCGAAG
>Ga0099827_10001994_pt1 | contig 11033 bp, 8 predicted proteins | sample CZO8metaG_FD_79339 | JGI IMG/M metagenome (GOLD analysis project Ga0099827, IMG submission 79339) | Vadose zone soil microbial communities from the Eel River Critical Zone Observatory, Northern California, USA - CZOApr15con1.8 metaG | ecosystem: Environmental > Terrestrial > Soil > Vadose zone ...
AATGCTACTGGCACCGCTCAAGCCCAAGCCACGGCCACAGCCAACGTAGGAGCCACGGCGACTGCTACTGCAAATCAAAATCCCTACCCGCCCTACACTGGGGCATTGGTACTCAGCGATCCAATGACCGATAACAGCAGAGGGTACAAATGGGATGATGCCACTATAGGTGGGGTCGGTACTTGTGGATTCTCAGGAGGAGCCTATCACCTCCGTGCGCCCCAAAAAGGCATCATCTGCGTCCCCGAAGCGTCAAATCTCGTCTTCAGCAATCTGGCTTTCGAGGCGAAGTTGACGCTGATTCAGGGAGATCAAGAGTCGATTGTCTTTCGCCTCAATCAAAACGTGGGAACATACTACGCTTTCTACGTTCTCAGTGACGGAACATACTCGATTAATGCCGTTAAAAATAATAGCATCTTCAGGACGTTGAGAGGTTCCAGTCCGGCCATCAATAAAGGTCAGAATTCGACGAACCTCCTTGCAATCGTAGCAAACGGGAAGAGCATCAACCTATACGTGAATAACCAACTCGTTAATAGAGTGAATGATGACTCCATCACTCAAAGCGGACAAATCGGCGTTGGAGACTACAGCACCAGTGGTGCAGCCGATGTTGCTGTTACCGATGTAAGGGTGTGGGCATTGTAAGCGTACCCTAGGGTACCTTCGTCTCCGCCTTCTGTTCCTCGGTTTGCAGGGGCATCTCTTGCAGATGCCCCGTTGTTTGCTGCTCGTTGACGAGGCGGATCTCCTGCTCGAAGATGCGGTACAAGATTGCTACGGCGCTGGCATAGGTGGAGTCCATACCGAAGTAGGACAGGCTGCCCGCGCCCAGGTTCTTGCCTCGCGTGTACGGTGTGTCTGAAGCGTAGTGCAGGATACCCAACTCATGAGGCAGACGTGCAAAGTTGATATTCTCCCCCATGGGGTAGCGCGTCAGATACTGATCTTCGTACACGGCGTTCAGGTAAGGCCCGCTCTCCATCTCAACCACCGTGTAGTTGGCTTGATAGTAGAAATCCAGGTACTGACGGTTTTGCAGATAGGTGCCTTTGGCCGAGACCGCTCTCTGATTGTCCAGCACCGAGCCGTAGATCAGGTAGGGTTGGACATCCTGAGCGATAAAGCAATTGTCCAACCAGTAGATGTTCTGGCTGTGCTCGTCGAGGACGACATTCGAGATCATCACATCGCCAATGCTGCCATTGAGCGTGGCCGCCTTGCCCAGGATATAGATACCGCGCATCTGCGGCAGATTCTCCAGTATCTCGCGCAGCATGTGATAGGCTGCCATGCCTAATGGATAATCGATATTGAGAATGATGGCTTGACTCTTCGCCAGGTAATCCATCCCCGGCATGCGGCAACGCGGATCAATCTCTATAGGACGCAATTTAGCAAGTTCAAACACCTGCGCATCAATCTCCAGTCCATGACGCGCTCCTACATGCCAGATACCGCGCTCCTGTTCTTCGCGGATGCGATTGCGAGCGAACTCTTTCCCCGCGGGCGTGCGCATCCACTCACGAGCTGCAAAGTACAGAAAGTTTTGCCAGTTGCCGGGCACCGTTCCTTCCTGCAATTTGTGGCACTCTTCCGCCAGGTAGGGATCCTCACCGCTGAGTGCAAACTTCGTCAACTCATCCTCGCGATTGAGGAGACTGCCAGACATGAGATTGACCAGGCTATGGGTATTACTGGAGACGAAGTAGACAGGTCGTTCCTGCAGAGCAAGTGTCTCTAGCAGATTCTCAACCGGAGCCCACCACTTGCGTATGGCTCGCACATAGCCGACATGTGTGCCACCCAGCATGCGGAGCCAGAAGCTCTTGCGCTGCTTCCCAATCCTGAGCAGGTTTTCCCAGAGACGATCCCCCCAGATCAGTTCAAGCCGACGCCAATCATCTACCGAAATGTGGAGACGCTCACGTAGCACTTTGGTAATCTCAGCAAACACTGGTGAGGTGCGGTCCATACGCGTCTCCAGGAGTTGCATGGTGGTAGGGTCTGCATTGAGCAGGTAGTACATTTTATTCCATTCGATCTGAAAGGCAACCAGGATAGGTACGATGTCGTCGGTGTCGCTCACACTGGCAACATATACGGCTAGCGTCTCTTTGCCATCATAGAACCACTTGCGCCGCCTGGCAGAGGCCGTCACTGCTTCCCAACCGTCAACCTGAAATCCCTGTTGTAGGAACACCTCTTCAGATTGACCCAGCAAGACAAGGTTACAATGAATGATCGAAGCTGGTAGGCGTAACACGCTATAAATGAAAGCAGACATGTCGGGATAGGGTGAACGTGCATCAGGATGCAGGCTCGAGTCGATGTTGTAATGTGCCTGCACGAGCGCCTTCAAGCTAACCTCGCCGGAACTGCGCAACAGCGTATTATAGGTGCGAATGTAGAGTTCGACATCGCGCTTCCCGGCCTCGTGATGCCCTTCGCCTCGGTCAAAGTACGGATCGCTGGCTGTAGGTGCGGCTTCATGAGCATCCTGTATCTCTTCGGCATCGCCGCCATTGTTAAAAAAAGCTTCTTTCGCTTGCTGCCTATCGAAAGGGTCAGGCAGATGATTCTGTTGTGTTGGTATCTTATTTTTACGTGGCATGCTTCGCTTCTTCCTCTTCTCCACAGATGATATCAAATCCTGTTGAAGAATAGAGTTTTCGGGGGACACCCGCGCCCCCGCTCCGGTCGCAGCAGCCCCTATGAACCCTGCTTTCATCTGTCTACTCTATACCCGGATTTGATATGAGATGGGGTTTTATCTGTTTCGTAGGTATTTTCTCGTAATTATACTCGCTGGATATATATTATGGTAGGGGAACTTTTGGGCTTCTGTTTCTTCATACGACATTTCTGCGACCAATTGGGCAAGCCCGAACGTTTCTATTGTGAGAGGCGTTACCAAAACGTTGGGTGTCCCCATGCCCGACGTTTCCCCCTGGTAGCGCCTCTTTATTGTTGGAAACCGGGTCTCTCCCTGACCCTTTTTTACTCAAGGACTCGCGACCCAAGGGGCGCTGGCACAGAAACTGATTGTAGAGGCCGTTGGTGGCGGAGCCCAATACCGTTTAATTAAGGAGAATGAGCTTCTCCGCTGGCACCGTGCGCGGATTGAGCAGGGTGGTGACCAGCCGATGGGTTTGGCCATGGCCAACTCGTTTGGGATCAGCAATGCTCTATGCGAGAACTCGCACCAGCAGGGGCGTCCCACGGTGCTTGCGGTGTGCGCTCCTTGGGGATAGATGTAGGCCAGGTCGGTGCCAGCGCAGAGTCGGCGCGCATACTGCGGGATCACGTTACTCGCGAGCCGTCCCAGCACATGGGCTCCCATGGCCCGCAGCAGTTGGATCAGCAGGGCATTGTGCAAGCCGCGGTCCAGCAACACCAGCATTCCACGCTGGATTGAGCGCAAGAGCGCAAAGCCAGCCTGTGGCTCATGGTGACAGGATCCAAAGATGGCATCCACGATCAGATGCGTGCCACACTCCTGTAGGGAGACCCCACGCACCTCTTGATAGGGAGCTGGGCCATGTTGGGAGGCACCACGCCCAAAGGTCAGTGCATTGGCAAAGGTATCTGGCACATCCTCCAAGGTGCTATCGATCGCCATGAGCCGCAAGCCGAAGGCAAAGGCCCCTGGCGTCTCTTTGGTGGCACGGGGACGGCAGACGCGCTGGAACAAGACCTGCATGGGGCGCACGCCCAACTGCTGGCGGCGCTGGGAGAGTGCACTGGCTCCCGGCAGGCGCATGCTCGGATCCGGCCAGACGTAGCGCAAGCCTTGGGCGACTTTCGCGAGGACGTGGGGAATGGATAAGATGGGCAGGAGACCCATAGCGATCATCACCGAGATGACGGCAGGCATATTTGACGCGCGTTCGCGCTGTTCCCACGCATCGCACAAAGTCGAGCACCTCAGCAATCAGGGCGGGCGGGATGATCTGCTCAAAGACATCCAGTTGCACCTCATGGGAGAACTGGCTCTCTGGAACAATCTGACGTAGCCTCTAATAGGGCATGAGGAGGCTCCTTTGGGGTGATATGGTTTTTGTTTTGCATCAACCATAGTATGCCATACCTTGACCTCCTCGGGTGATTTGAACGGTATTGGGCTCTGCCACCAACGGCCCATGCCGCACGAAATGAAGTGAGGCCCGCTTGCGGGCCGAGGAGTGCGGCATCTAAAAAGTGTCGGGGAGAGATCCCCGCACCCCTGTCGACCTCGCTGGTTTTCATGGTCCAGGAGGAGGACCACAATTAGCTCCGTGACACTTATGCTTGCAATTATCCCCCTGACATGGAGGAACATAATAGTAACTGCCCTGGATGGTGGGCATGGTGCCATCAATAAACCAGTCGGTGACGGTCGGTTCGCCTGGATGGGGCAGTAGACCTGTATACGCAGAAACAGTACCTGCATGCACATCGTCTGGCCTGATGAAGTCGGTGGGTGGATAGTTATAATATTGCGAGGCGTACTCCATCACATCATGCCAGATCGGCCCTGCACCTGTAATACCAATGACATTAATCATCTTACTATTGTCGCTATTCCCAGCCCATACCCCAGCGGCAAGATAGGGGGTATAGCCCAGCGTCCAGTTATCACGAAAACTATCGGTCGTGCCCGTTTTCGCCGCTGCTGGACGATCTAGCTCTAGCGGATTACCTGGCCCAAACTCGTGATAGCGCGAAGCTTTGTCGGAAAGAATGCTGCTCATCAGAAAGGCAACATCCTCTCGTACGGCACGCTCCCCCTGTGGATGGGCAGCATCATAGCTATAGAGAGGATGTCCCTGGCTATCGGTAATTTCCAGGATAGCGGTCGGCGGTACATGTATACCGCGATTAGCGAAGGTGGCATAGGCCCCTGTGAGATGGAGAAGCGAGACCTCGGCTGTGCCAATGGCCATCGATGGGCCGAGACTGCTGAGCGGTCGGCTGGCCACTTCGGTTAGCCCCAGGCGACCCGCCATATTGAGCACGTTAGGAAGACCAGCAAACTCAATGGTGTCGAGAGCCGGAATGTTAAACGAGTTCGCGATCGTGTTGCGCACGGTCATGGGAAAGCCCGAATGGAACGTGCCATCATAGTTTTGGGGCGCGTAATAATTCGGAGGTGAGCCAGCAGGGTAGATCGTCTTATGATCCGGGATAATCATGGCAGGGTACCAGCCCATCTCGAAAGCCGTGGCATAGACAACAGGCTTGAACGATGAACCTGGCTGACGGAGGGCTATCGCGGCATTATACTGCCCCTGCACTGTCTTACTGGTGTCGTTGTAGTTCGCGCTCCCATTCATCGCGAGAATTTCGCCGTTGAACGGGCTCATCACCACGACAGCAGCATCATTCACATTATTCTCGATGTTCAGTGGCCCATAGGTACCAAGGTAGGAATCATACTGCTGCTTATACAGCTTGTCATGGGTGATCTGCTCGACCTTCTTCTCCAGGTTCAGGTCCAAGGTCGTATAGATATTATACCCACCATCCAACAGATTTTGCGCACCGAGCAGCGGCACCAACACCTGGTCAATGATGTAATGCACAAAATGGGGGGCCTGGATACCATGGGTGAACGGTTTGAAGGTGTACTTCGCCATCTCCTTTTCTGCCTGGATTTCCTCTTCTTTTGTAATCATTCCCAGGCTCAGCATTGAGTCTAAGACTTGCTTCTGCCGATCGAGAGCCCCTGGCTTATTCACGACCGGGTCAAGCTCTGATGGACTCTTGGGTAGGCCTGCGAGCAAGGATGCCTGTGCGAGATCGAGTTGTGAAGCTGCAGGAGCACAGTGTGTGCGTGTACATTTGGGTTGGAGACGAAAGTAGTTTTGTGCAGCAGCCTCAATGCCATAGTTCAAATCGCCATAGTAGACGGTATTGAGGTACATCTCCATGATCTTCCACTTCGGATATTGCTGTGTCAGACCATAAGCCAGTATCACTTCCTCTTCTTTGACCTGAATGCTACGTGGTTGATCCGAGAAGAATTGATTCTTGATTAACTGCTGTGTGATCGTACTGCCACCTTCAACAACGGACTGATTTTGCAAATTTGAATACGCGGCTCGTATGATACCCTGGAGGTCAACGCCGCTATTCTCCCAGAAGGTGTGATCCTCGGCTGCAACCGTGGCTTTGACAAGGAAAGGAGAGACATCATTGTAATTGACATAGGTGCGGCGGCCATATTTAGGATCATAGAGTTCGTACAGCAACTTACCATTGCGGTCATAAATATGAGTTGTCTGAAAAAGTGTATGATTGGCAATGCCATTGAGCAAAGACAATTGAGACCGATAATATGCATAGGCGGTGCCTACACTCGCCGAGAAGAGCGAGAATAGTACGAGTGTGACAACAACGGAGGCGATCAACAGGCGGGGAGCAAGATCTCGGCTGAGGCGTTCATGGCGACGCTTGCGCATGAGAATGCGATTAACACGTGCACGGCGTTGCGCTACGAGTTGTGCTGGTGGTAAAGAAGGCTCCTTTACTGGCCGAATAGGCAGAGTAGCAACCTGCATACGGCCATTCGTTGCACCTTTAGCGCCCTGGGGAATCAGGCCCCGAGCTTCATCACGCTGAGAATTGTTTTGCCCGTCCATATGGGTCTCTATCCTTCCTTAGAGGCATGGGACTATCGTGAACGCTACTTTATATGATACCATGAAGTTATATAATACCAAGAAGGTGTAATGACTCAGAGAACCTTGCCAGTCAGGCAGATCACTATTATTAACGGATTGCCGTCCCACTCCGTTTCAAACGAAAGTACTATTGCTCACATACAACTCTTGTACCTCTATTCGCGTAGATAATAGTAAAGAACGTGGGGACGCCACAATGTAGGGACTCGATTTCTCGCGCTCTAATCGCGTCCTAAAGGAGAACATAACATGAGCCAACAAGAATTTTACCCGCAGCAGTCCCAGGGACAGCCGCCTCGAGACGATGAAATATATTACCCGCCGCAACCGTACCACTGGTCAACGAGGCCAAAAGAGGAAGAAGCATCGACGAACTACGATGAGTCGATGATGCAGCAAGGCTACCGAGCGCAAGACGGGGCCTCGAACGCACAACAACAGGGCAGCGCGACAAACACCAGGAGCCAGCAGGCGCAGCGACAGCAATTCGGCCCCGATGGTGACGCTTTCGAGTATGGATATCGCGGATATCGCTCGTCCAATATGCAGCAACAACAGGGTGTACCATCATGGGCCCAGGCGCAACCACAGAGGCGGTCGTGGAGATGGATACTATTGGTTATATTGGCTTTGGTATTCATCGGTCCTATATTCCAACATAGTATATCGGCGTTTTTCGCTGTTTTGATAGTGCTGATGATCCTGCGTCTAGCTTTTTGGGTAGGTCGTGCCCGACGCGGTCCCTGGTGGTGGTAAATCAGGTTCTCTCTCTGACACTTTTTGGCTCAAGGACTCGCGACCCAAGGGTCGCTCGCAAAATCAAATGCATGGGGAGTTCGTGGCAGAGCCACGAACTCCCCACGCACCCAGTAAAAAGAGGTCCGCTTGCGGGCCGATGAGGGAGAGGGCATCCAAAAAGTGTTAGAGAAAGAGGATAATCCAGGTTCAGCGTGAGAGGAAAGAGATGAGTCAACAAGAATTTTACCCGGAGCAGTCCCAGGGACAACCGCCTGGGGACGACGAGATATATTACCCACCACAGCCCTATAATTGGTCAACAAGGCAAAATACAGAAGGCATGACCAAAGAGGAAGCATCGACGAACTATGATGAGTCGATGATGCAGCGCGGCTATCGAGCGCAAAATGGTGCTTCACACACACAGGGCAGCGCGACAAAGGTCGGGAGCCAGCAGGCGCAACCACGAAGGGGAAGCCCAGCGGGATGGATAATCCTGTTCATTGTGTTGGTTGTGATGTTCATTGGTCCGCTATTCTCCATAGTATTCTCCTTCATTGGTATAACTCTGGCAGTTATAGGAATGGTCATCTTTGTTCTTCTGATACCATTCTTGCTGGTTTTTATAATTGGGCTTCCCTACTTGCTCTTCCGCGTCTTAACGGGGCGACCCTTCCCACAGCGCCGTTGGCGTTATACCAATTATTGGCGCAGCAACAACTACTGGCGTGGTCCCTGGAGGTGGTAGAGGAATTGACGAACGGCAAACAAAGCACCTCTGAGGCGGGTGAAGAGATAGATCTGACCAATGTGCGTGAGCTACGTAATCTGCTTTACGCACACCATATGCGCCCCAACAAAGCCTTTGGGCAGAATTTCTTAATTGACCGCTCGATACTGCAGCGCATCATCGATGCAGCAGAGATCGATTCCTCAGATCAGGTATTGGAGGTTGGCGCGGGCATCGGCGTATTGACACGAGAGCTGGCGAAGCGCGCCAGGCGAGTGGTGGCGGTCGAGCTAGAGCGGGATATGCTGGCACTGCTGACTGAGACGACGCGCACGCGTGCAAACGTTGAATTGATTGCGCGGAACCTGCTCTACCTCGATCCCACGGAAGTCTTCGGTCAAGCGCCGTACAAGCTCGTGGCAAACTTGCCCTACTATATCACTGCACCTACCTTTCGCCATTTCCTGGAAAGCTCCAACCCACCACACCTACTCGTGGTCATGGTGCAGCATGAGGTCGCACAGCGTATTATTGCGGGTCCAGGTGATCTCAGTCTGCTTGGTGTGAGCGTTCAGTTCTATGGACGCCCCAAGATTATCGCACATGTTCCCGCACAAACATTTTATCCAGCACCCAAAGTAGACTCCGCTATTCTTCGCGTGGATGTACACGCCCAGCCACCACTTCTACCTGGTGAACGGGATGGCTTCTTTCGCGTCGTACAGGCCGGGTTTTCCGAACGACGCAAGCAACTCCACAACGCATTAACGCACGGGTTGCACCGCAACAATGAAGTTGTACGAGCATGGCTCACAGCGGCCAATATTGATCCCAGCCGCCGTGCTGAAACGCTAAGCATTGAAGAATGGCTCCGATTATATGATATGATATGTCAAAGATCATAGCTTGCTAAAGTTTTCACGGGGATATCATGACAACAGAGGAGCTATTTTGCGATAACTGTGGAGCTGCGAATCCATCAACAGCGCGCTTCTGCCAGCAATGCGCCGCATCACTCCCTATCACATATATTACAGGGACCCTGGCAGGGCAGATCCTGCTCGCTGGTCGCTACCAACTCATAAGGCGTATTGGTCAAGGTGGCTTTGGGGCAGTCTATAAAGCCGCCGATACGAAATTCAACAATCGCCCTGTCGCCATCAAAGAGATGAGCAAGGCGGGGCTACCTCCTGCTCGCGTACAGGAGGCAGAAGAAGCCTTTCGGCACGAGGCGAACCTACTCGCTGACCTGATCCACCCCAACCTGCCCCGCATCTATGAGCACTTCACAGAGAATGAACGCTCATACCTGGTGATGGATTTCATTGAGGGCAAGACCATAGAAGAGTACCTGGAACAGATCGGAGGCGGCCCGCTTCCAGTTGACCAGGTCATCGCATGGGCAGAAGAGCTCTGCGATGTACTGAGCTACCTGCACAGCCACCAACCGCCGATTATCTTTCGCGATCTCAAGCCTGCAAACGTGATGATCAGCGAGAGTGGGCATATATTCCTCATCGACTTCGGGATTGCGCGTTTCTTCAAACCTGGTCAGTCACACGATACCGTGGCGCTCGGCTCGCCCGGTTATGCCGCTCCCGAACAATATGGCAAGGCCCAAAGCACCCCACGCACCGACATTTACTGCCTGGGTGCATTGCTACACTACCTGCTGACAGGACTTGATCCCAGTGAACAGCCTTTTTTCTTCAGACCCGCTTCACAGGTCAACCCTACCGTTCCAACTGAACTTGAGGTATTGCTGCAAAAAATGCTGGAGATGGATGCCGACCGACGCCCAGCCAGCGCACAGGACGTATTGAAAGCACTGCGCACCACTGAAACGAAGACCCTCAGCAGCCGTACACTTACCCAGGCGTCGGTACCTGTGACCCCGGCAGCAGATCGTCTGCTAGAGGATGCCCGTACACTCCATACGCAGAACCGCCTGGATGAGGCTATGACTCTCTATGACAGAGCATTGCAGCTTGACACAACGAATGCTCTTGGCTGGCAGGGCCGGGGTTTGACACAAGGCCTGCGCTCGCGACACCAGGATGCACTGGCCTCATTTGAACGTGCCCTACAACTGAATCCGTCGCTCGTAACTTCCTGGAATGCTAAAGGGAAGGCACTCAGCGCGCTCCATCGAGACCAGGAGGCGCTGGTGGCCTTTGAGCGTGCATTGCAGTTGGATCCAAACAACGCCTCTGCCTGGAACAACAAAGGAGCCGTACTCAGCGCATTAGGTCGCCCCGAACAAGCGCTGAGCGCTTTTGACAAAGCGCTCAGCTTCGATCCAGGTTTAGCACAGGCCTGGAACAACAAAGGATTGCTACTCAAGCAGCAACACCGCTATCAGGAGGCGCTCAATGCCTTCGAGCAAGCCCTGAAGTATGATCGCAAGATTGCTACATCTTGGAGCGGTAAAGCGGGTGTGCTGCATGAAATGGGGCGATTACAGGAAGCGCTTGATGCTTATACCCAGGCCTGCACCTCTAATCCCGCGCTTATCCCCGCCTGGAGCGGCAAGGGATCAGTGCTGTATGAGATGGGTCGCTATAAGGAGGCAGAGCAAGCTTACCGAGAAGCGCTGAACCGAGACAACGACTATGCTCCTGCCTTGTATGGCATGGGCAATGTGCTCTATGCTCAGCGTCAACTGCGGCAAGCACTCGATATGTTAGATAAAGCGACAAGACGTGATCCCAGGATGGTTAAAGCATGGAATAGACGTGGGCATATCTTGAGTGATTTGGGTGAACGTATGAGAGCTCTCGACTCCTACGATGCGGCGCTCCGTATTGATCCACGTTATGCTCCCGCCTGTCATAACAAAGCGCGCATTTTATTCCAGTTCAGGCGCTATTCCGAGGCGCTCTTTGCCTACGAACAAG
>Ga0099827_10001995_pt1 | contig 11033 bp, 5 predicted proteins | sample CZO8metaG_FD_79339 | JGI IMG/M metagenome (GOLD analysis project Ga0099827, IMG submission 79339) | Vadose zone soil microbial communities from the Eel River Critical Zone Observatory, Northern California, USA - CZOApr15con1.8 metaG | ecosystem: Environmental > Terrestrial > Soil > Vadose zone ...
CCACGTGCGGCCGCGGTTGATGGAGCCACGAAGCCACGAAGCCACGAAGACCAGGGCCAGATCTTGTTCGTGCTTTCGTGTCTTCGTGGTCCCGGCGCTGTTCGTGCTGATGTGCTGTTAAAGGACGTGCGTCTAGCACCGAGAGGCTACCGCCTTCGCTGAAGCTGCGGCGGACCGCCGAAGCCCCTGGCGGAGGCTGGTCAGCAGAGCGAACCGGCGAACGCGAAAAAACGCACTCTAGAACCCGATCCTGAACGCAAACTGCGCCGTACGCGGAAAGTACGAGTTCACGGCGTTCTGGCGCGGCTCCCCGAACGTCGTCGTGTTGATCACGCCGTTGTACTGCCCGTAGTTCGCATGGTTGAAGACGTTGAAGACTTCTGCGATCCCGGTGATCTTGACGGTGCCCAGCTTGATGTCCTTCGTCAGGCGCGCGTCCACTTTGTGGAGCGCGTTGCCCTGGAGCGCATTACGCGGCGCGACCGCGCCCGTGGTGATGGACGCGGGGCCGTCGAACCGATCGGCGACTGCTGCCGGAATCGTGAGCGCGGCGCCGCTGTTGTATCGGTTGGCGCCCGCGCCCGTGCCGAACGGGTTCAGCCCGATGGTCGTCGCGTAGTAGTTGCCCGATCCGAAGAAGTACGCGCCCGACACCGAGACGTCCCAGGGCAGACGATAGATGCCGCTCGCCCGCAGCGTGTGCCGCTGGAACTCGGTCGACCGCGCCCAATCGGCGGTGCGATCGAACTGGTTGTTCGGCTGAGTCTGGAAGCCGGTCGTGTCGTCGTGCGCGAAGAGCATCAGCGTATACGTGAGGTTGGCCTGGAAGTTGTTCCTGAAGCGTCGGGTCAACGCCGACGCGATGCTCGCCAGATCGGCCTGGCCGTGACTCTCGAGCCATTGAATCTGGGTGAACTTCGAGTCGGCGCGCACGGTGTTGGGATTAACGGGATATCCAGTCGTCGGATCGAACAGCAGGTTCAGATCGAGCTGGTCGCCCATGTTGTGCGCATTCCAGTACGTCAGGTCGGACTCGACCGACATGACGGCGCCAAGCTGCTTCTGGAACCCCAGAACGCTCTGCCACGTGTAAGGCATCTTGTAGTCATGCGCGATCACGCGCGGATTCTGCGCGGGTAGCGGGTACCTGCCCGAGATGAAATCCTGGGCGGTCTTCCCGCGCGTCGGGTCGACGATGAACCCCGGCTGCCGGTCGTTCGGGAACGAGTTGACCAGAATGCGCGCGCCGTTGAACGACTGCTGGCTGAACGTGGTGTTCGAGTCGGGCACCGAATAGTAGAAGCCGGTTCCGCCGCGGATGACGAAGTCCTGCTGCTCGTTCGCGTTGTAGGTGAAGCCGATCCGCGGCGCCACATTGTTGTGGTCGCGCAGGCCGGTCTGATACAAGGTCCCGCCCGGCGCAATGCCGGCGGAGCCGACCGGCGTGCGCCCGGAAGGATTGAAGGTGGCCGGCTGGTTGACAAACGGCGGATCAATCGCGCCCAGGTCGTCGTCCCAGCGGACGCCGCCATTGATCGTGAGCCGGTCGCTCACCGACCAGGTGTCGCCGAGCCAGATCGCCCAGGTGGGCCGCGGAATATCGATCGTCCAGTCGCCGAAGTTCTGGTCGTAGCGCTGCACGGAGGCGTCGAGGCCGGACAGATCCCATCTTGTCGGATCGTCCCAGGCCTCCGCAGGGAACCTGCGCGCCAGGTCGGCTGGAGCGGTATTGAAGATGAACTCACCGCGCGAGAGCAGCTGCCACTGGCCGGTGTCGTGCCAGCGGAGAAATTCGCCGCCGACCTTCAGGTCGTGTTTCCCCTTGTGCGCCGTCACGTCGTACCGCAGCGTGAACGTATTCTGAAAGAATTCCTGCGGGTAGTTTCTCGGCTGCCCGACGGTGAGGTTCGGGAACACGTAGTTCGGCGTGCCGGCGAGCGCCGGAACCGACAGCAGGTTCTTCCAGTCGAAGTGGCTGTAGCCGAACTTGAACTCCCCTAACACGTTGTTGCTGAAGATGCGCGCCCAGCTGCCGACCGTGTTGCTCGCCTTCCGCGTGCGGTGCGCCGCCTGTGAGGGATGCGTCGTGCCGGAAATGCCGGTGAACGGCGTGCCCCAATCCCAATACGACGACCGGACGGTCAGATGGTCCTTGCCCGAGAGCGTGTAGTCCATGCGCCCGAGAAAGCTGTTCTGAATGAGTTTCGAGTCGAACGAAAAGTTCTGTCCTGGCAGCGCCGCCGGCGCGGTCAGAATGGTGCTCGGCTCGCGCTCGTACTCGTAGGACACGAAGTAATGGAGCTTGTCCTTGATGATCGGTCCGCCGAACGTGCCGCCGGTCTGCTGGTTCGAGTACGGCAGGACGCGGCCGGCGATCGGATCGGCCGCGTTGAACTTGTCGTCGCGGAAGTAACCGTAGTAGCTGCCCGACGTCTTGTTGGTGCCGGCTCTCGACACCGCCTGCACCTGAATGCCGATCGACCGTCCCTGCGTGATGTCGAACAGGTTGGTGACGATCTGGAACTCGGCGATGGCTTCCCGGCTGAACTTGGGCTGACCGAACCCGGAGCCGGCGACCTGCTGCGTGATCTGCTGGCCGTCGAGATTGAGCTGGAACTGCCCGTCGCGGACGCCGGGCCGATCGCTCACGTCGTTGGCGGTGATGCCCTTGACGATCATCGCCAGCTCCAGCCAGTTGCGGCCTTGCAGCGGCAGATCCTCCATCTGCCGCCGGTCGACGTTGCCGGCCACCTGCGACGAGTGTGTGTCGATGAGCGGCGACTCGCCGGTGACCGTCACCGTCTCGGTCAGCTGCGCCAGCTTCATCGTGAACGGGATCGTGGCGTGCTGACCGACGAGCAGCTCGACGCGCGCGATCACAACGGTCGTGAATCCGGACAGCTCGGCCTGGAATCTATACGCGCCCGGCTGCATGTTCGACAGCCGGTACTCGCCCTTCTCGTCGCTGACGCCGGTGAACTGGCGACCCGTTTCGAGATCGACCGCCGTCACCGTGACGCCTGGGATGACGGCTTTCGACTCGTCCGTCACGGCGCCAATCACCAACACGTCCTGCGCAGACGCGGTGGACGCCAGGACGAGCAGCAGACCCATGACCGACGCGATGAGTGTGGTACGCACGAGAGACCCTCCTGTGTGCCGGGCCCGCAGGGCCGTCAACGAGTGACCGGACGCTCCAATTGACCGAGAGAAGTAACGAAGCTTCGCCTGAAACCGCCGAGTGACGGCCGGACGGGCGGAGAAGGCGAACCTTCGTTACTAGGCGGCCGCAACGCGGCCCCACTAAGACAGCTTCCAAAGCCGAACCCTGCTTCATTCGCAACGGCAGGGCTTTGGAAGATGTCTACCGGGAACGAGCGCATCCTAGCGGGTTGTGTTTGCCCACGCAACGTCTATGCGCCCTTCGAGACGCTGATCACGACCGTCGATCCAGCGTTCTGGATCACCGCGGGCCGGCTTGCGTCGTCTTCTTCGGCGGTGCGCTGCGCTTGACCAACTGATCGAGCTCATACACCCGGCCGTTGGCGATCACGCGCCGCACGTGGTGCGCGTTTGCGATGTTCGCGAGCGGATCGCCCTCGACCATGACGAGATCGGCGAGCTTGCCGGCCTCGATGGTGCCGGCGTCGAGCGCCAGCGCTCTGGCGGGGTTCACGGTCGCGGCCTTCAGCGCCTCGAAGGTGGTCATGCCGGCCATCGTGTACGCCATCAGCTCACCGTGGAGGTTGATCGCGTTCGGCGTGTCGGTGCCGCTGACGACGAGGCCGCCGGCGCGCATGATGTCCAGCACCATCTTGCCGCTGCCGGCGGTCGGGTCGACCGTCGCGGCAAAGGCGTTCATCTGGCGGGACACGAGCTGCTCCTGAATCCACTGCGGATACAGCTTGAAGCGCGGATCGTTCCGCAGGTCGGGCTCGAGGTCGAGAAGCTTGCGCGTGCCGCTCGGCGAAATCATCGGGCAGAAGATCCGCTGGCTCTTGCCGAACAGCTGCACCACGTCCTCGTAGCTGCGGCTCATCGTCGCGATCTTCGGCGAGTAGCCGCGGCGGCTCGTCGCGCCGGTGTGCTCGGTGTTGTCGACGCCCACAAACGCCGCCGGGTAGATCTCGTGCGTCGCGACCGGGACGCCAATGGAGTGCGCGAACTCCACCATGCGCTTCTGCTGCAGGTCCGGCAGGCGCACGTAGCTCTTGATCAGATCGTGCTGCAGCACCCTCGCGCGCTGCAGTTCCATCTCGAAGTGCGCGATGCTGGAGATGGCGATGCCCATCTTGTAGTAGACACGCTGCCACTCCATCAGGTAGCCGGTGCCGTACACGCGCGGGCCGGGGCGCACGCCCGCTTCGTTGGCCTCGCGATCCTCGACCGCCTCGTACGGCGTATTGCCCGGGCTCCTCACCGTCGTGATCCCGAACGCGAGCCACGCGCGCCCCTGCGACTCGCCGAAGTCCTTCTGCAGATGCGAGTGGAACTCGACGAGCCCCGGCATCACGGTCAGGTTCCCTGCATCGACGACCTGGGCGCCGGCGTGGTTCGCGCCGGCGTGCGCGACGACGCTCGCGATCATGTTGCCGTCGATGACGATGTCGACGTTGGACCGCGTGGTCGGGCTCTTCATGTCCACGAGCTTTCCGGCGTGGACGACGAGGTGGCCCGTGGGCACGGCGGGCGTGAACTTCAAGTCGAGCGGCACCGTGCGCGTGTCGCCGGTCTCGACGTCGACGATGCGCAGCTTGTCGAGCGACTGATACAGGATGTGGCGCGAGTCGCCCGCCCAGCTCGGAGCGTGCGCGCTCTCCGTCGTCACGCGCCGCGGCGGACCGAGCGGCTCGCCGGTGACCGCGACCGGCCAGACGGCGAGCACGCCTTCGTAGATCGCGGCCATCTTCGTGCCGTCGGGCGACCACACCGGGCCGCAGCCGCCTCGCGAATCGATCGAGAGCAGCGGCGCGGGCGCGAACCATTTGTCGTCGGAGCCATCCGTGCGTTGGGCATTTGGGCGATCCTGAGCAGGGCGCCGTGCATCGGCCGCGATCGTCAGCACCTGATTCGTTCCCTCGCGGAACCGGCGCGTGAACGGCGCGACCTCGGCGAGCGCGAGACGCTTCCCGTCGGGCGACCAGGTGGGCGTTCCCGGCTGCGCCAGCGACTCGTGGATCTTCGTGACGGTCCCGCTCGCGATCTCGAGCACCGACATCTGCGCGACGCGCCACATGCCGTCGACGTCGAAGAACGCGATCCGTTTGCCGTCCGGCGACCAGGTGGCTCCCTGCGGCTGCGTGGTGAGGTTGGTGACGCGCCGGCTCTGCCCGCTGCGCATGTCGCGGATCCAGAGCTGCAGGTGTTCGCTGTCCTTGTCCGACGAGTACACGAGCTGCGAGCCGTCGGGCGACCAGGCGGGATCGATGTCGAGCGCCGCGTCTTTCGTGAGGTTGACCGGCTTGCCGCCGACCGGCATCAGGTAGATGTCCCCGACGGCCGCGAAGGCGACCTGCTTGCCATCCGGCGACAGCACCGGCCGCACGATGCCGAGCGCCTGGCGCGGCGCCGCGGATGTGAAATCGCGCCTGCGGCGGACATACGTCGTCGCCGCCCGCGTCACCTGCAGTGTCGCGGCGAACTCGATCGTTTGCGGCGTGCCGCCGGCGCCACGCTTGCGGATCTTGCCGTCGGCCACGTAGAAGAAATCGGCCGCGTCCACCCACGACGCGCGGAACGCGAAGACGTTCTCGCTGCCGGTGAGCGTCCTGCCCCCGATCTCGTAGCGTGCCGCCTCGGGGCCCGGCGCCGCGCCGCGCCCGCCGCCCGTTGTGACGTGATAGACGATCTGGCCGCCAAGTCCCCACGACGGCGCGTCGACGCGGCCGCCCGCGGTCGCGACCTTGCGCTCGCTGAGGTCGGCCACGTTCACCGCCCACACCGACTGACCATCGTCGCGCGTGGAGGCGAAGGCGATCTCCTTGTCGTCGGGCGACCACGACGGCATGTAGTCGTCCGCGGGATGTTTCGTCAGCTGCCGGAGCTCGCCCGTCCGCGCCTCCAGGATCCAGATGTTGTAGTCGCTGCCGAGCGGGCTGCCGCGATCGGAGGAGAAGGCGACGCGCGTGCCGTCGTGCGACCAGATGGGTTCGCGATCGTCGAACGGGCCCCACGTCAGCTTGTGCTGATTCGATCCGTCGGGCGCGATCGCCCAGATGTCGTACCCACCGTCGCGGTATGCGAAGAAGGTAATCCACTTGCCGTCGGGCGACCAGGTCGGCTGCCGCGCGTCGTTGAAGAGATCGGTGATACGTGTCGCGGCGCCGCCAGTCGCCGGCAGCGTCCAGATGCTGCCCTGCAGATCGACGGCGAGCGTGCGGCCGTCGGGCGAGACGCCGACCGACATCGACGTCCCTTCGTGGACCGTGACATCGATCAGGGCCGGCCCGGGCGCGGGCGCGCTCCTGAGCGCGACAACCAGAACCAGCACGCCGATTGCGATCCACCTGCGACCCATGGCTGCACTCCAGAGGGGCTGGGGGTTAGGGGCTGGGAGCTCGTGTCTAGGTCGCGCCTTGCCAGAAGAGTGCCGCGCTCCGGAATCCTGGCAAGCTATTTCGCACTCGGGACACGAGGGACTCCTAGACCTTAGTCGCGAAGCTGTAAGACGTGCGCGTATTCTATGCGCGTTCAGCCGCGGCGCGCGATGACTTCGACGATCTTTTCGCCGTGGAACCGGCCGTTCTCGATGAAGATCGTGCCGGTGTCGACGCCGGCAATGGCGCCGCCGGCGACGAACAGTCCCGGCACGTTCGTCTCGAACGTGCTCGGGTCGTGCACGGGCGCGTCACGTTCGTTCAGCGCGACGCCCGCGCGGCAGAGCAGCTCGGCATCCGCCCGGTAGCCGGTGAGGAGATAAACGGCGTCCGCCGGAATCTCCTCTTCGCGACCTGCTTCACCTGGCGCGCACGATTCGCCTGACTCACCCGACTCACTCGACCCACCAGACCTACCCGACGTCCCTGACCCACGCGACCCACCCGACCAAACGACCACCGACGTCGGACGAATCTCCTTCACACAGGCGTTGAACCGCGCGGCGACCGAGCCCTCTTTGATCCGGTTCTCGATGTCGGGCCGCACCCAGTATTTGATCGTGGATTTCAAATCCGGTCCGCGATGAACGAGCGTCACGTGCGCGCCGGCGCGAAACATCTCGAGCGCCGACTCGGCGGCCGAGTTGCCGCCGCCGACGATCACCACGCGCTGCCGATAATGCGGGTGCGGCTCGCCGTAATAATGATGAACGTGCGGCAGATCCTCGCCCGGCACGCCGAGCATCACCGGATGATCGTAGTAGCCGATCGCCAGGACGACGTTGCGCGCGTGGCGCGCGCGCCGGACGCCGCGCGCCGATCGAGTCTCCACCACGAACAAGTGATTTTCCCCACCTGACTCACCTGGCCCACCTGACCCACCTGACCCACCTGACTCACCTGACCTACCTGACCCTCCTGGCCCACCTGACCTACCTGACCCACCTGACCCTCCTGACCCACCTGACCCTCCTGCCCCACTCGCCCCATCTGACCTGGCCCCGCCCGCCTGGTGATCCTCGCGCTCAACCGACAGCACCTTCTCTTCGAAGCAGATCTGAAGGTCGTAGGTATCCACGACCTTGCGGTAGTACTTCAATGCCTCGGGGCGCGTGGGTTTGTCGAACGGCGAGACGAACGGCAGCCCGCCGATCTCGAGCAGCTCGGGTGTCGTGAAGAAGACCATCTGCGGCGGAAAGCGATAAATGGAATTGACCAGCACACCCTGCTCGAGCACCTGGTAGTCGATCTCGCGTTGCTTGCAGGCAATGGCGGCGGACAGACCCGACGGTCCCGCGCCGACGATGATGACGTCTCGCACCGACATGGATCTATTGTAGATTGCAGACTGCAGATTGCGGATTGATTGCAGAGTGTAGATTGGAGCTGTTCATGAGACGCCGTGCATCGCTTGCGCTACTCACCTGCGTCGTCGTGCTCGCCTTTGTGCCGACGAGAGGACAAGGCAAGCGGTTCATCACGGAAAAGGATCTGTTCAAGTTCACGTGGATTGCCGACCCGCAGATCTCGCCCGACGGCGCGACTGTCGCGTTCGTGCGCGTCACCGTGAACGAAAAGGAAAACCGCTACGAGGCGTCGCTGTTCGCCGTGCCGGCGAGTGGCGGCGAAGCGCCTCGGCGGCTCACGTCCGGGATCCGCGACACGACGCCACGCTGGTCGCCGGACGGTCAGCGGCTCGCGTTCGTGCGCGCTGTCGAGAAGGACGGTAAGACGCAGCCGACGCAGGTCCACCTGCTGGACATGGCCGGCGGCGACGCGCGCGCCATCACCGACCTCGCAAGCGGCGCGAGCAACCCGGTCTGGTCGCCGGACGGGAAGACGATCGCGTTCAACAGCTCGACCGGCGTCGACGATGCGAACAAGTCTGACGACCCGAAGCCGTCGCCCGAGCGGAAAAGCGACGTCGTGGTCGTCACCCGCGCGGTGTACCGCACGAATGGCAATCCCGGTTACATCGACAACACCCACCATGCGCATGTTTTTACAATCGCAGTGACGGAAACCGGCGCGGGATCAGACCCTGGTACGGCCCCAAAGCAGAAACAGCTCACCGACGGGGAGTTCGACGAGCGGGGCATGGAATGGGCGCCGGACGGCTCGAAGATCTACTTCGTCTCGACGCGGGTTCCGGAGCCGTACTACGACGAGAGCGCTGCCGAGCTGTTCGCCGTGCCGTCCGGCGGCGGCCCGATCACGAAGGTGGCGAGCATCGCCGGTGAGATCAGCAATCTCTCGGTTTCGCCTGACGGGAAGCGGATCGCGTTCGTCGGCACGCTGCGCGGCAACCCGATCAGGTCCTACAGCCAGCCGGACCTGTGGGTGGTGGACGTGCCGGGGTCAGGCCCCGCCACGAGCGCAAACCGGGGTGTGACCCCGACGCCCAGGAATCTCACCGCGAGCTACGACTTCGACATCGCCGGCGGCATCGGCGGCGATCAGGCTGCGCCGCGCGGCGGCAACCGCAAGCCGATCCTCTGGTCGAAGGATGGCGCGTCGCTCGTCGTCGTCTCTGCCGAAAAAGGCAGCGCGAATCTGAAGCGCGTCTCGATCGCGACCGGCAGCGTCGAGCCGCTCACCGACGGCACCCAGGACGTCGCCGCGTACAGCGCGACGCCCGACGCCTCGAAAATCGCCGCGACCGTGTCGACGCAGACCAACATCGGCGACATCGCCATCGTCGATGCCACGCCGCGCCCTCGCGCCGAAGGCGCGTCGGCGAGCCTCGCCGAAGCTCGCGCGGATCGCGAGCGAGCGGAGGCAGAAAGGCTTCGGCCCGAGGGAGCGCGAAAGCTTCGGCCGAGCGCACCCGCCACGCAGATCACGCACGTCAACGACGATCTCTTCAAGGGCATTCAACAGAGCCAGCCCGAGGAAATCTGGTACAGGACATTCGACGGAAAAAGTATTCAGGGCTGGATCCTCAAGCCGCCGGACTTCAACGCGAGCAGGAAATACCCGCTGATCCTCGAGATCCACGGCGGCCCGCACTCCGCGTACGGCAACACATACACGCACGAGTTCATGTGGATCGCGGCAAAGGGCTACGTCGTGCTGTTCACGAACCCGCGCGGCAGCACGTCTTACGGGCAGGACTTCGGCAACATCATCCAGTATCACTACCCGGGCGACGACTACAGAGATCTGATGGCCGGCGTCGACGAAGTGCTGAAGAAAGGTTACGTGGACGCCAGCCGCCTCGGCGTCACCGGCGGCAGCGGCGGCGGGCTGCTGACGAACTGGACCATCACGCAGACGCAGCGCTTCAAGGCGGCGGTATCACAACGCGACATCGCGGACTGGTACGGCTTCTGGTTCACCGCGGACTTTACGCTGTTCCAGCCCACGTGGTTCCGCAAGGCGCCGTGGGAGGATCCGCAGGACTTCGCGGCGCGGTCGCCGATCGCGCACGTCGCCAACGTGACGACACCGCTGATGCTCGTGAACGGGGACGCCGATTACCGCACGCCGCCCGCTGACGGCGGCGAGATGATGTTCCGCGCGCTCAAATACCGGAAAGTCCCGACGGTGATGGTCCGCTTCCCGCACGAGACCCACGAGCTCTCGCGGTCTGGCGAGCCATGGCACCGCGTCGAGCGCCTGCAGCACATCGTCGGCTGGATGGATGAGTGGCTGCAGGGGAAGAAGAGCGCGGCTTACGCGACGCAGTAGCGGGCGGGTGGGGCAGGTGGGTCGGGTAGGGCGGGAAGGGCCGGACGGGTGTTCCGCGCTCGCGAAATGCGGTTGAAGCCTACAAGTTGACGACCATTCGCCCACAGCTTGAAAACCCTGCCGTTACCCGACCAGGTGTGACCTGCCCTGTCACACCATCGTGATAACAATGCCCTTCCTGCAGGCCTGATGATGCATCAGACCTATTCGCGGTCATTCGCGCCAGAATCGTCCCGAACTCTTGCCTCAAGGAGCATGAAGGCGTGAGCACGAATCCTGCCTTCATCGCCCACTATCGAGAAGCAGATCGCGCAACCCAATCTCTCGCTGATCACCTGCGAGCCGTAGCGGCACAGGCGAGCTGCTTCGCAGAAAAGATCGGCCTGGTCCGTCAGGGAGAACTAATCGGTCTGCTGCACGATGTTGGAAAGTACAGCGACGAGTTCCAGGCCTACCTCAAGTCCGCGGTCGGGCTTCTCAACCAGGACGACGACGAGGAATTCGTCGATGCAAAGGGCCTCAAGGGCAAGGTCGATCACTCAACTGCGGGGGCGCAACTCGCCTACACGGAGTTGGCGAAGCACGGACAATTGGGTGAGATCGTTGGTAAGGCACTCGCCCTATTTCGACTTTGTCAGATTCGTAGTTGGAGTTCGCGTTTCGCTTGTTCCATCCAATGCATGTAGCGTGGTTTGGCCGCAAAGAGCAACGCCGTAAAGATTTCCTGCACGATGGCGTGCGCGGCGG
>Ga0099827_10001996_pt1 | contig 11032 bp, 10 predicted proteins | sample CZO8metaG_FD_79339 | JGI IMG/M metagenome (GOLD analysis project Ga0099827, IMG submission 79339) | Vadose zone soil microbial communities from the Eel River Critical Zone Observatory, Northern California, USA - CZOApr15con1.8 metaG | ecosystem: Environmental > Terrestrial > Soil > Vadose zone ...
CTTCGGGGGGACGTACTACCCGCCCGAGGACCGCGACGGGATGGAGGGTTTTCCCAGCCTCTCGAACCGCGTGGCCGAAGCCTGGCGCGACCACCGAGTCGCACTCGAGCGGGACGCTGAGCGACTCAAGAACGAGCTCGTCGCGACCGTCTCGCACGAGCTGCGCACGCCGCTGGCCAGCATCATGGGATTCGCGGAGCTCCTGACCGAGCGCGAATACGACGCCGAGACGCAGGCGCGGTTTCTGCACACGATCCGCAGCGAGGCGGGTCGCCTGACGACCCTCGTGAACGACTTTCTCGACCTCCAGAAGATCGAGGCCGGTGGGTTCACCCTCGACCTGCGTCCCTTCGAGCTCGATGCGCTCGCTCGCGAGTCGGTGGAGCTGTTCCGCGCAGAGAGCTCCGATCACACCATCGAGCTCGAGCTGCCGGACGAGCCGGTCGCCGCCGTCGGCGAGCGTGACCGCGTCGCTCAGGTGCTTGCCAACCTGCTCTCGAATGCGATCAAGTACTCCCCGTCGGGCGGCAAGGTCGCGGTCAAGATCGAGCTCGCGGCGACGGCTGCGCGTCTTTCGGTTACCGATCCTGGTTTCGGGATTCCGGCCGACCAGCAGAGTCGTGTCTTCGGGAAGTTCTTTCGCGTCGACTCTTCGGATACGCGGGAGATCGGCGGAACCGGCTTGGGGCTCGCGCTCTGCAAGGAGATCGTCGAGGCTCACGGCGGGCGCATCGGCTTCGAAAGCGTCGAAGGTCGCGGCTCGACCTTCTGGTTCGAGCTGCCGATCGCGACTCGGGGCCGCGGCGAGAACCTGCCGCGCATCCTCGTGGTCGAGGACCACGCCGAAGCGGCAGCGCTGCTCGTCAACTGCCTGTCCGATTCCGACTATGCGGTGGAAGTGACGGGGAGCGCAGAGGATGCGCTCGCGCGGATTGCGGAAGACCCCCCCGACCTGATCTGCCTGGACATCACGCTCGCCGGCGAGCTCGACGGGTGGGCGATGCTTACGCGGCTCAAGGAAGATCCAAAGACGTCCGCGATTCCCGTCGTCATCTGCACGGCCGGAAACGGGCGCGGTCGAGCCGCCACTCTCGGCGCCGCAGACTTCCTGGCGAAGCCGTTCAGCGCAGCGCAGCTCCGCGCCTGTGTCCTCCGGCTCCTGCCGGACGGGCGGGGCTCCGTACTCGTCGTCGACGACGAGGAGAGCGTGCGGGGGCTCATTCTCCAGACGCTGGGGGAGAACGGCCTCCAGCTGCGCGAAGCGGCGGACGGTCAGGAGGCGCTCGCAAAGATCGCCGGGCGCCGGCCGGACGCGATCGTCCTCGATCTACTCATGCCAAAGCTGGACGGGTTCGGCGTGCTCGAGCACCTGCAGGCCGACGCGGGCACACGTGACATTCCCGTGATCGTTCTGACTGCGAAGCGACTCACGTCGCCGGAGCGCAGCGCGCTCGAGCAGAGCGCGGTTGCACTGCTCGAGAAGAGCGACTACTCGCGCGACGAGCTACGCGCTCTCATCAACCGAGCGCTCGGGCAGTAGTCGCTCGACCGTCGCCAGCAGCTGCAGCGGGCTGAACGGCTTCGTGATGAAGACATCCGCGCCGAGGGATTCGGCGGTCTGGCGGTGCTGCGTCTCCGGCTCGGCGGTGAGGACGATCACTGGCGTATCGGGATGCCTCCGCTTCAACTCGGGGAGGACCTCCGCGCCGGAGAGTCCGGGCATCCTCCAGTCGAGCAGCACGAGCGCTGGAGCGCGCGCGTCCGTGAGCTGCAGCGCCTCTTCGCCGCCGCGCGCCTCGACGAGATCGAAGCCCTCCTCCGGAAGTGTCATCCGCAGAAGGCTGCGGATGACCTCGTCGTCGTCCACGATGAGGACGAACGGTCGCATCACCGTGCCCTCGCGTCGTCGAGCAGCTGGTCCACGGTCGCACGCAGCCGCTCGGCTGCTTGCTTGATCTGACCTGCAGCCTCGCGTGTTGTCGTTTCGTTGGAGCGGTTCTCCAGCAACTCCGCGTAGCCGACGATCACCGAGATCGGCGTATTGAGCTCGTGCGCGAGCGACGAAAGGTCTTCCTCGGGAATCCCCCCTGAACTCACAGGAGGCCCAGCTCGTGGGCAGTCGAGACGGCCTCCGCGCGACGCCGCACGCCGAGCTTTGCGAACGTTCGTGCCAGCAGGGTCTTCACGGTCTCGCTGCCGACGCCCAGCTGCTCGGCGATCTGCTGATTCGTCGAGCCGGCGGCCACGAGCCGGATCACCTCCCGCTCGCGTGGGCTGAGCGCGCCCCGACCGGCCGCTCGCTGTGGATGGCGCGGGTCGTACGAGTCGTCACCCGCGTGCACGCGGCGTAGCGCGTGAACGAGTTCGTCGGCGCTCCCGGTCTTGAGGACGGTTCCTTGTGCTCCGGCCTCACGCGCGGCCTCGTTGAAGCCGGTCTCCTCGTTGGCGGTCATCAGAACCGCAGGCGACGCAACACCGTGACGGCGGAGGTCGCGCACGAGTTCGGTCCCGCGCCCGTCCGGCAGGCGGTAATCCACGAGCCAGACGTCGACGAACCTTCGCTCCGCGAGTGCGAGCGCTTCGGCGGCGGACCCCGCGACTCCCGCGACCCGGATGTTCGATCCGTCGAGAGCCATGCGCACCCAGCCGGTGACCATCGCGTCGTCCTCGACGAGCAGGAGGGAGAGTTCGACGTCGCTCATGCGGCGGTTGCGAACTCCTCCAGCGAGAAGAACGCCTCGACGACGAGTGGCTCGAACTGCGTGCCGGCGCAACGCTTGATCTCCGCCAGCGCCAGCTCGACCTTCATCGCGGCCCGGTAGGGCCGGTTGTTCGTCATGGCGTCGAATGCGTCCGCGACGGCGAAGATGCGGGCTCCGGACGGGATCTGTGTTCCGCTCAACCGGCGCGGGTAGCCCGTTCCGTCCCAGCGCTCGTGGTGCGCGGCGACGACCTGCCGCGCGACGCCACGCAGGTACGGGACGCGCGCGACGATGCGCTCGCCGAGGATCGGATGGTCGCGCATCGTCTCCTGCTCTGTCGCCGTCAGCGGGCCGGGCTTGAGGAGGATCGCGTCCGGGACGCCGATCTTGCCGAGGTCGTGCAGCAGGAAGCCGTACTCCAACTCAGGATCGGCGACCAGGCCGGGGTCGATGAGCTGCGCAATTTGGAGTGCGAGGCGCGTGACCCGCTCGGCGTGTCCACCGGTCTCGTCGTCGCGCAGCTCGAGGGCTGCCGCGAGCGCACGCACGGTCGTCGCGTATGAGTCGCCTAGCTGTTGTAAGGCGTTCTCGACGGCCTCTCGCTGAGCTCGCTCCTGCAAATGGAGCGTTCGCAGCTCTTCCGCGTATTTGAGGGCCTGTGCGATTGCCAGATCGTCTGCCACGTCGGTCCCGCCGCATCGAATAGTCCGCTTTCGACTGCCGTTTGTCAGCGGCAATTTGACTTCGACAGACCGCGGCCCAAACCTTGTCCCTCAAATGGGGGACAGTTCTATCTTGGATCCATGACGGAGGTCCTGGCCTTGGACGTCGGCACCTCGTCGGTGCGGGCGCATCGGTTCGACGAATCGGTCCAGGAGTACGGCCGGCCGGCCAGGGAGGACTATCCGGAGGAGAACGACCCCGATCGGGTCGTGGAGCTCACGCGTAGGGCTCTGGCCGACGCGGGAGGCGCTGAGGATGTCGATGCGGTCGGCGCGTCCTGCTTCGGTCATAGCTTGCTCGCCGTCGACGATCGCGGGCGGCCGCTGACGCCGATTCTCGGGTGGCGGGACTCGCGCTCGTCGGCCGCCGCCGACCGGTTGTCTCGCCGAGTCGATGTCGCCGGGGTTCACGCGCGCACGGGTTGTCACATCCACAGCAGCTATTGGCCCGCGAAGCTGGCCTGGCTCGCTCAGGACGAGCCCGGCGTGTTCCGGTCGGCGCGCCGCTTCGTCTCCTTTTCGGACTACCTCTACGCACAGCTGCTCGGGCGCGAGGTTCCGGCGAGCCTGTCGATGGCCTCGGCGACGGGACTTCTTGATTTACACACGCGTGCGTGGGACGAAGAGTTGCTGGGGACGCTCGGCATCGATGCCGAGGGTTTACCGGAGATCTCCGACGATCCTCTCGACGGGTGGTATCCGGCAGCGTTCGACGGAGCCTGTTCCAACCTGGGCGCTGGGTGCGTGACGCGGACACGTGCGGCGCTGATGGTCGGTACCTCCGGGGCGTTGCGGGCCCTCTACGAGACGGAGCAGCCGCACCCGCGGCCCGGATTGTTCCTCCACTGGTTCGACGACAGACGAGTGGTCGAGGGCGGCTCCCTCTCGGACGGTGGGAATCTCTACGCCTGGATGGAGGACACGTTCAATGATCCAGGCGGATCGCTCGCGGACCGGGATCCCGACTCGCACGGGCTGACGTTCCTGACGCTGCTCGGCGGAGAGCGCAGCCCCGGCTGGCACCAGCGCGCGAAGGGCGCCGTCCACGGCCTCACCTTCGAAACGACGTCGCTCGACCTCCGGCAGGCCGCGCTCGAGGGTGTCGCGTTCCGGTTCGCGGAGATCGCAGACCTCATGCCCGATATCGAGGAGATCGTTGCGACGGGCGGCGCGCTCCTGCAGGACGACGACTGGCTGCAGATCATGTCGGACGCGCTCGCGCGGCCGATCACGACGTCGGGCGTGAAGGAGGCGTCGTTGCGCGGTGCCGCAGTTCTTGCCCTCGAGCGCCTGGGCGAATCGCCGTCACCGGCGCCGCTGGGCCGCGTGATCGAGCCGCGCCCGGACCGCGCCGACGCCTACCGCGCTGCGCACGAGCGCCAGCGGCGGCTCTACGACGCCGCTACCTGAGCCTCGACGAGTCGCCGCGCGGCCGCGGCGATGCTCTCGGCGTCGATTCCGTAGGCGTGCAGCAGCTCCTCGGGCTTGCCGGAACGAGGCATCTCGCGAACTGCGAGCTTGACGACGCGAGCGTGTTCGCCGTTCTCCGCCAGCGCGGCGAGGACGGCGTCCCCGAGTCCTCCCTCGGGGAAGTGATCCTCGACGGTGACGATTCGGCCGGTCACCTCCGCAGCTGCCTGCAGCGTCTCCACGTCGATTGGCTTGATCGAGTACGCGTCGATCACGCGTGCGCTGATCCCCTCTTCCTCGAGCGCGTCGGCGGCCTTCAGGGCCTCGTGGACGGTGATGCCGGCGCCGACGAGCGTGACGTCGTCGTCGTCCGACGAGCGGATGACGCGGCTGCCGCCGACCGCGAACTCCTCGTCGGCCTCGTAGATGACGGGCGTGTTGGGACGCAGGGTGCGGAGGAAGACGATGCCTTTCGTGTCCGCCATCGCCGCGACGAGCTTGGCGGTCTGATTGGCGTCGCAGGGATGCAGGACCGTGCTGGAGTGGACGGCGCGCAGCGCCGCGATGTCCTCGAGCCCCATTTGCGACGGCCCGTCCTCGCCGATCGACACGCCTGCATGCGAGCCGGTGAGACGCAGGTTCGCGCGGCTGATTGCGGCCATGCGGATGAAGTCGTACGCGCGCGAGAGGAACGCGGCGAAGGTGGACGCGAACGCGTTCCAGCCGCGCGCCTGCAGCCCAACCGCCGCGGCGACCATCTGCTGCTCCGCGATGTACATCTCGAAGTAGCGGTCCGGGTGCGCCTTCTTGAAGATCTCTGCAAAGGTCGAGTTGCTGACCTCGCCGTCGAGTGCGACCACGTCGCCGCGGGCCGAGCCGAGTGCGGCGAGCGCCTCGCCGTACGCCTTGCGCGTCGCGACCTCCTCGCCGAGGTCGTAGCTGGGCAACTCGAGCGGCCCGTCGGGGAAGCGGTGAGGCTCCGCCTGCTCGGGCTTCGTGACGTCGACATGGATGTTGCGAATGCCGCCGAGCTCCTCGATCGCCTCGTCCGGATTGTCGAGCGCCTTGCCGTGCCAGCCGTCCTTGTCCTCGACGGCCTTCACACCCTTGCCCTTGATCGTGCGCGCCACGATCACCGTCGGTCGGCCGTGGACCTCCGCGGCTTCCTTGTACGCGCGGTCGATCTCCTCGACGTCGTGGCCGTCGATCTCGATCGCGTTCCAGCCGAAGGCGCGCGCCCGCTCGACGTAGACACCGGTGTTCCAGCCGACCATCGTCTCGCCGCGCTGGCCGAGCCGGTTGACGTCGAGGATCGCCGTCAGGTTGTCGAGCTCGTAGTGCGCGGCATGCTCGAAGGCCTCCCAGACCGACCCCTCCGCCGTCTCGCTGTCACCATGGAGCACCCAGACGCGGTAGGGCAGTCGGTCGAGGTACTTGCCTGCAAGTGCCATGCCGACGCCGTACGGCAGCCCCTGGCCCAGCGACCCCGTCGCAACGTCGACCCACGGGATGAGCGGGGTCGGGTGCCCCTCGAGCATGCTGCCGAACTTGCGGTAGGTGAGCAGCTCCTCGTCCGTGATCGCCCCGGCGGCGCGGAAGATCGCGTAGAGCAGCGGCGATGCGTGGCCCTTGGAAAAGATGAGCCGGTCGTTGACCGCCTTCTTTGGATCGCCGAAGTCGTAGCGGAGGTGGTTCGCGACCAGCACGGCCATCAGGTCGGCCCCAGACATCCCGGAGGTCGGGTGGCCCGACTTCGCGGCGGCGGCGCAGCGGACCGAGTCGACGCGGAACTGCTGGCCGAGTTCGCGGAGCTCAGTCGCGTCCATCGTGGCCATTCTAGGTAAGGCGTCGTGTTCTGCCGGTGGGGTACGGTCCAGGCGTGAAGGTGGCGGTTGCATTCGACCACCGAGGCGTCAAGCTCCGCGACGCGTTGCTCGGGGAGATCTCCGGCCTCGGGCACGGGATCGTGGACCTGGGCACCGATACCGATGCCGACCGCATCGACTACCCCGACAAGGCCCGCGAGATCGGCGAGGCGGTTCTGGCCGGCGACGCGGAGCGCGGCGTCCTCGTCTGCGGCTCCGGTGTGGGCGCGTCGGTTGCGGCCTGCAAACTGCCCGGGATTCGCGCGGCGATCTGCCACGACGTCTATTCGGCGCACCAGGGCGTCGAGCACGACGACATGAACGTGCTCTGCCTTGGCTCCGAGGTCGTCGGGCCCGGGCTCGCGCGCGACCTCGTCGCAGCCTTCTTGGGGGCACGTTTCGACGGCGGCGAGCGTTATGTGAAACGACTGAAGATGATCGAAGACCTTGAAAGGAAGACCGCCCATGCCTGATTCGAATCTTCACAAACTGTCCGCGCTCGGCCAGAGCGTGTGGATCGACTTCCTCTCGCGCAACCTGCTCGAGAGCGGCAAGCTCGAGCGGATGATGCGAAAGGACGCCGTCGTCTGCGTGACGTCGAACCCGACGATCTTCCAGAAGGCGATCTCGGAGGGAAACGCCTACGACGAGCAGCTCAGGGAATGCCTCGAGCGTCTCTCTGACCTGAAGGAGATCTACCTCCATCTCACCAGGGACGACATCTCCGACGCGTGCGATCTGCTGCGCGCAGTCTGGGACGAGAGCCACGGCCGGGACGGCTACGTCTCGTGGGAGGTCGATCCGCGCCTCGCGTACGACCGCGATGCGACGTACGAGGAGGCGCAGCGTCTGCACGGAATGATCGAGAAGCCGAACCTCTACGTGAAGATCCCGGGGACGAAGCCCGGCCTCGGCGCGATCGAGGACATGATCGCGGGCGGCCGGAACATCAACGTCACGCTGATCTTCTCGCTCGAGCGGCACAAGGAGGTCATGGAGGCCTACATCCGCGGCGTCGAGCGGCTCGTCGAGAGCGGCGGCGATCCCTCACAGGTGCATTCCGTGGCGAGCTTCTTCGTCTCGCGCGTCGACACGGAGACCGACAAGCGGCTCGACGGGATCGGCGGCCACGACGAGCTGAAGGGGAAGCTCGGCATCGCCAACGCGAAGCTCGCGTACCAGAACTACCTCGAGACCTTCTCGGGGCAGCGCTGGGAGGCGCTCGACCGGAAGGGCGCGACGAAGCAACGGTGCCTGTGGGCCTCGACGTCCACGAAGAACCCCGCCTACCGCGACGTCATGTACGTCGAGGAGCTGATCGGCCCCGAGACGGTGAACACGATGCCGGAGGAGACCATCCGCGCGTTCCAGGACCACGGCAAGGTCGCCGAGACGCTGACCAAGGACGTCGACGCGGCGCGCAGGTTCTTCGAGGATCTGGCGGCAGCGGGGGTCGACTACGACGACGTCGTGCAGACGCTCGAGGAGGAGGGCGTGCAGAAGTTCACCGACTCGTTCGAGGAGCTGCTGGACGGGATCCGCGCGAAGCGCGGCGAGCTCGCCCCAGCGTGACGGTCGCCACTCAGCAGGAGATCGTCGAGCGCATCTGGGCGCGCGACGCGACGCTCTGGACCGGTGCGGACGAGGACAAGTGGCTCGGATGGCTCGACGAGCCGAAGCGCATGCAAGAGCGTGTCGGCGAGATCGTCACGTTCGCCGAGGAGGCGCGCACGCGGTTCGAGACGTTCGTCCTGCTCGGCATGGGCGGCTCGTCGCTGGCTCCGGAGGTGCTCAAGCGCACCTTCGGCGTGAAGGGACTGCACGTCCTCGACACGACGCACCCCGCGATGATCCGGCACTCGGAGGAGGTCCTGGATCTCGACAAGACCATGTTCATCGTCTCGTCCAAGTCGGGGACGACCCTCGAGACGCTCTCCCACCTCGCGTACTTCTGGACGAAGGTCGCGCGGCCCGAGAGCTTCGTCGTCATCACCGATCCGGGCTCTCCGCTCGAAGGCCAGTCGCGCGAGCACGGGTCGCGCGTGTTCGCGGGTGAGCCGACGATCGGCGGGCGCTACTCGGCGCTGTCCCCGTTCGGGATCGTTCCCGCGGCGCTGATGGGGATCGATGCCGCGCGCCTGCTCGCAGAGGCCGAGCGGATGGCGGAGGGCTGTCGCAGCGAGCCCAACCCCGGGCTGCAGCTGGGGCTGCGGCTCGGCGGGGGTTGGCGGGAGGGTCGCGACAAGGTCTGCGTCACCGAGACCGAAGGCCGCTTCGGCCTCTGGGTCGAGCAGCTGATCGCGGAGTCCACCGGCAAGCAGGGCAAGGGCCTCGTCCCGGCGCCCGGCGAGAGTCCCGACGGCCCCGACCGCCAAGGCGCGGATGTGCAGATCGGGGATCCCCACGGGATTGGAGCCGAGTTCTTCCGCTGGGAGTTCGCGGTCGCGGTCGCCGGCTCGATCCTGGAGATCAACCCCTTCAACCAGCCCGACGTGCAGGCGGCCAAGGACAAGACGAAGCAGGTGCTCGACTCCGGTGACGATCCCCGGCTCGAGCCCGAGGGCTCGCTGGACGAGCTGCTGGAGCAGGCGGAGCCTCCGAACTACGTCGCCATCCAGGCGTTCATCGACCCGATGCGAGAAGGGGAACTGGAGCCGTTGATAGAGCGCGCACACGAGACGGGTTGCGTGGTCACGCGCGGCCTCGGGCCGCGGTACCTGCACTCGACGGGGCAGCTGCACAAGGGCGGCCCGCCGACCGGCCTCTTCGTGCAAGTCGTCGACGACACCGGCGACGAGATCCCGATTCCCGGCCGTGAGTTCGGCTTCGGCCGGCTGATCCGCGCCCAGGCCGAGGGTGACTTCCGCTCACTGCAGGAGCGTGGCCGAAGGATCGTTCGCGTCAGATTGGAGGACCTGTAGTGCAGCTCGGGATGATCGGCCTGGGGCGCATGGGCTCCGGAATGACGGCGCGTCTGCGGGAGGGTGGCCACGAGGTGCAGACGTACGACCCGAACGTCGAGGAGCGCACGGCGGAGTCGCTCCAGGAGCTCAAGCAGCAGCTCGAAGCGCCGCGTGCCTTCTGGATGATGATCCCGGCCGGGAAGATCACCGAGGACGTCTTCGAGCAACTGCTCGGGCTCGCCGACGAAGGCGACACGATCGTGGACGGCGGCAACTCGAACTTCCGCGACTCGAAGCGTCGCTACCTCGAGGCGCAGCGGCGCGGGGTCCACTTCGTCGATGCCGGCGTGTCCGGAGGGATCTGGGGACTCGAGATCGGGTTCTGCCTGATGGTCGGCGGCGACGACGAGCCGGTGAAGCGGCTCGAGCCGATCTTCGAGACGCTCGCGCCCGAAGAGGGCTACGCGCACGTCGGTCCCTCGGGAGCCGGACACTTCGTGAAGATGATCCACAACGGCATCGAGTACGGATTGATGCAGTCGTACGCGGAGGGATTCGAGATCATGGACCACGCCGAGTACGACCTCGATCTGCACCAGATCTCGGGGATCTGGCGGAACGGCTCGGTCGTTCGCTCGTGGCTGCTCGAGCTCCTGCACGCGGCCTTCGAGGCGCACGGTTCGAAGCTCGACGACATCGCGCCGTACGTCGAGGACTCCGGTGAGGGTCGCTGGACGGTCAACGAGGCGATCAACGAGAACGTGCCCGCACCGGTGATCGCGGCGTCGTTGTTCGCGCGGTTCGCGTCGCGGGACGAGATGAAGTTCTCGGCAAAGGTCGCCGCGGCCCTGCGCAACCAGTTCGGCGGCCATGCAGTCAAGGCCGTCGAGAGCGCGAAGGCTTCCTCGGACCCGCGCTGATGCACGGCTCGACGAGACCCCGCGGTTGCAGCCACGGCCTGGTGTCGGACACCGTGACTGAAGTGTCACGAACTTTCCACAATGTGCTCGCCAGCAGCCGCTTTCCCGCCAAGGCGGGGTGTCGGACACCGTGCCGCCGGCCGCGCTGACCATGGCGACGGTGCAAGAGAATCCGCTGCTCGAGGGCTTGCCGATCCGGCGGACGCCGGATCCCTGCATCCTCGTCATCTTCGGCGCCTCCGGCGACCTGACCAAGCGCAAGCTCTTCCCCGCGCTCTACTCGCTCGCGTACCGCCGGCTGCTGCCGGAGCACTTCGCGGTCGTCGGCGTCGCCCGCAGCGAGGAGACCGACGAGGAGTTCAGGGAGCGGATGAAGGAGGCCGTCCAGGAGCACGGGCGGGACGAGTTTCGCGACGACGTCTGGGAAGCGCTCGCCGACGGCATGCGCTACGTCGCGATGGACTTCGCCGACGAGGAGGGCGAAGACCGGCTCGCGGAGGCACTCACGGA
>Ga0099827_10001997_pt1 | contig 11030 bp, 9 predicted proteins | sample CZO8metaG_FD_79339 | JGI IMG/M metagenome (GOLD analysis project Ga0099827, IMG submission 79339) | Vadose zone soil microbial communities from the Eel River Critical Zone Observatory, Northern California, USA - CZOApr15con1.8 metaG | ecosystem: Environmental > Terrestrial > Soil > Vadose zone ...
CCCCGCGCGATCTCACAGGGCTTCGCCTGTCGTATCGGCATTGGTGATCGCCATTTGCAGGCCGATCCGATCCTGCCGGTATCGACGAGAATCGATCTTAAGCGCTAAGATAACCCGGTTGTCGCGCAGATCGCTCTCGAGGGCTGGCCGATGGTCCCCCGAAGAATTCTTGCCGATATCCTCAGGCCGCCGAAGTATCCGATTGAGCTTGCCGCCGTCGCCGTCGTCTATTTCGCCGCCGCCAAACTCAGCCTGACCCTGGCGTCCATCCATCCCAATGCGACTCCTATATGGCCGCCGACCGGCCTGGCTTTGGCTGCGATCCTGCTATGCGGCCACCGAATTTGGCCGGCGATCTTCGCCGGGGCGTTCCTCGTCAACCTCACCACGGCCGGCTCGATCTATACGTCCTGCGCCATCGGCTTCGGTAATACGCTGGAAGCCGTAATCGGCGGCTGGCTGATCAACCGATGGTCCGATGGGCGCAATACGTTCGAAACCCCGATCGGCGTAGCCAAGTTCACCTTGATCGGTTTGGGCCCCAGCACGATGACGAGCGCAACGATCGGCGTCGGCAGCCTGAGCCTCGCCGGGTATGCCGACCTGTCGAATTTCGCACCGGTATGGATGACCTGGTGGCTCGGCGATCTGGCCGGCGCGCTGGTCGTTACGCCGGTGATCGTATTGTGGAGTGCGCCTCCATCGCTCGATCGAGACCAGCTGCTGCGCTCCGCAATGATTCTCGCGACGGCGCTGGCCGTGGGCATTGTCGCTTTCAGCCCCCTCTTCGAGCAAACGGCCGACCGGGCGGCGCTGGCGTTCTTGGCCATTCTGCCGCTGATTTGGGCGGCGCTGCGATCGGGACCTCGCGATACCGCCACGGTCGCACTCATCCTCGCGTGTTTTGCGGTCTGGGGCACCGTCATGGAGGGCGGGCCATTTGCCCGCTCCAACATCAACGACTCCTTTCTTCTGGTTCTCGCATTCATGATCAGCATCTCGGTGCCGAGCCTGGCCTTGAGCGCGGATGTCGCCATGCGCAGATCGGCAGATGATCGCGAGCGGTTCATTTACGAGTTGAGTGACCAGCTGCGCAACATTGCGGATCCCGACAGGATCATGACCCGAGTGGCCGGCGCGATCGGACGATATCTTGCCGCATCCCGCGCCGGATATTCGGAGATCGACGAATCGGCGCATATCATCGCGCGAGCCCAGTGGCACGCGGAGCATTTGTCCGATGTTACCGGCCGGTTTCCGTTGCAGGCATTCGGTTCGGCTGCCCTCGACCAGCTCATGCGCGGCGAGACCCGCGTCGTCGACGACACGGAAACCAATCCTCGCAACGAGGCATTCTTCCCGCTGTATCGCTCCATCCACGCTCGGGCACACATAACGGTCCCTCTGGTAAAAGAGCGACGGCTCCAGGCGGCCTTGCATGTTTTTCAGGAGCATCCGAGGCGCTGGACTATGGCAGAAGTCGCGTTATGCAAGGAGCTGGCAGAAAGCACCTGGGCCGCGGTGGCGAGAGCCCGCGCCGAAGCGGCCATGACGAAGGAGATTGCCGAACGAAAACGCCATGAAGAGCGGCTGCGAGACATGGTCGAGGAACTCGACAGCAGCAATAGGCAGCTCATCGAACATGCGCGGGTGCTCGATCTCGCCAACGTGCTTGTCCGCAACGTCCAAGACGAGATAACGCTGTGGAATGAGGGCGCACGCCGGCTCTACGGTTGGACCAAGGACGAAGCGATCGGCAAAGTCTCCCATCAATTGCTGCGAACCGAGTTCCCCGTGCCGCTACAGGAAATAAAGCAAATCCTGTTCAGGGACGGCAGCTGGGATGGGGAACTCGTACAATACACCAAGGACGGGCAGCAGGTCGTCTCGCAAAGCCATTGGGATCTCCATAAACATGCCGACGGATCGCCGCTCGCCATCCTCGAAACGAATACGGATATTACCGAGCGCAAGCGCTACGAAGAGCATTTTCAACTTATCATGCGAGAACTGTCGCACCGATCGAAGAACTTGCTTGCCGTCATCCAGAGCATAGCCCGCCAGATCGCTCTCAGGACGCAAACATTCGCGGAGTTCCAATCGGCGTTTGCGACCCGGATCGATGCGTTGGTCGAGATCCACAACTTGCTCGTCGCCGGAGCGTGGCGCGGAGTCGAGCTTCACGATCTCATTCGCACGCAGCTGTCGCCCTTTATCACGACCGACGCGGATCAGTTGGAAATTGCCGGACCGCCGGTCACGCTGACGCCGACGGCAGCCGAGCAAATCGGGCTTGCGCTGCATGAGCTCGCCACCAACGCGGCAGAGCACGGGGCGTTGTCCGTCCGCGCCGGGAGAGTTCAAGTTCGGTGGGAGCTCGAGAACAACGAAGCCGATGGAGGAACCCTGCGGCTTTTTTGGCGGGAATATAATGGTCCGCCCGTGACGTCGCCGGTACGCCAAGGGTTCGGACATCTGGTGATCACCAGGGCCGTCCCGGCTACGCTGCAAGGCAAGGCGGTACTCGAGTTTCAGGAAACGGGCGTCCACTGGACGCTTGCGGCGCCCGGTGCCAATATTGTTGCGCGCTCCGAAGCTGCGTCCGATTGGTCCGGCAACCGCACGGGTTTCGCATGACCGGATCGTCCGTCATGAACCCGCCGCGCCATGCGTCCATTCCTCGGCGCTGGCACCGGCCAGCGCCTTGACGCGCGCGGCGTCGGCCGCAAGCTCGCGCGCCGCGCCGGAATAGACCACCCTGCCATCGTCGAGCACGTAGGCCTGGTCGGCGATCTCGAGGCTCATCCGCGCGTTCTGCTCGACGAGCAGTACCGAGATGCCCTCGCGCCGCATTTCGGCGACGATGCGGAACACCTCGCGCACCACCAGCGGCGCCAATCCCTGCGACGGCTCGTCGAGGATCAGAAGCCTCGGATTGAGCAGAAGCGCTCGGGCGATCGCCAGCATCTCCTGTTCGCCGCCCGACAATTGACGGCCGCGGTGCAGCTTGCGTTCGGCGAGCCGCGGGAACAATTGATAGATCCGCGCGAACGTCCACGGGCCCTGCCGCTCGCGCGGCACCTTGAGGTTCTCTTCCACCGTCAGATTGGCGAAAACGCGCCGCCCCTCCGGCACGTAGCCGACGCCGAGCGCCGCGATCCGGAACGCCGGCCAGGCCGTGGTATCCATGCCGAACACCGTGATGCGACCCTCGCGCGCCGGGGTGAGGCCCATGAGGCTGCGCAGCGTCGTGGTCTTGCCGGCGCCGTTGCGCCCGAGCAGCGTCGTGATTTTTCCCTCGGCCGCGCGCAGGCTCACGCCGTGCAGGATGTGGCTCTTGCCGTAAAAGGTGTGAAGCCCCTCGGCTTCGAGCGCCGCGCTCATGCCGCCTTACCCAGATAAGCGGCCTGAACCGCGTCGTTGACCGCGATTTCCTGCGGCGTGCCCTCGGCCAACAGCTTGCCCTGATCGAGCACGGTGATCCGGTCGGCCAAATGAAACACCACGCGCATGTCGTGCTCGATGAGGACGATCGTGAGCTTGCCGTCGCGATGCAGCCCGCGGATGAGCTGGGTGATTTCGTAGGTTTCCTGGTCGCCCATTCCGGCCGTCGGCTCGTCCAGCAACAGCAGCCTGGGGCGCAACGCCAGCGCCATGGCGATCTCGGCGGCGCGCTGATCGCCGTGGGCAAGCTCGCCCACGAGCCGGTCGGCCTTGTTGGCAAGCCCGGCGAGACTCAGCGTCTCTTCGATCCGCCGCTGCAACTCCGCGCCTTCCGCTCGGCTGATCCAGGGGCGCAACCGAAACCCCGCCGCCACCTCGGCGCCGACGCGCACGTTCTCCCGCACGCTCAGCTCCGGAAAGATCTCGGTGATCTGGAAGGTGCGCGCCATGCCGAGCATGACCCGCGCGTGCGCCGGCATTCCGGTGACGTCGCGCCCGTCGAATACCACGCGGCCTGCGGTCGGCGGGAACAGGCCGCTGATGAGATTGAAGAACGTGGTCTTGCCGGCGCCGTTCGGGCCGATCACCGCCCGCAATTCTCCCTGCGGCACCGCAAGCGAGACGTCGCGGACGGCCGCGAGCCTGCCGAAATGCTTGGTAGCGGCGACGACTTCCAGCAGCATCATGCCTGAACCTTGCGGCGAATGGCCCCCAGCAGCCCGCGCGGGAAAAACAGCACTACGAACACGAACAACAGCCCGATGAACGACATCCAGTTGACGGTGATGCTGGAGAGATAGTCCTGCAGGATGACGAATACCGCGGCGCCGAGCAGGGGTCCCCAAAAACTGCGCATCCCGCCCATCACCGCCATGATGACGAAATCGCCGGACTGACTGTAATGCAACCCCTTCGGGTCGGCGAAATTGTTGAGCAGCGCGTACAGCGCTCCGGCAAAGCCGATGAAAAAACACGACAGCGTGAAGGCGATCCAGATGTGGCGCTCGACCGGAATGCCGAGGAAGCGGGCACGACGCTCGTTCTCGCGGATCGCGATCATGGTGCGCCCGAACGGCGATCGCAGCACGAACCCCATGGCGGCGGCCGCCAGCGCGAAGCAGAACAGAACGAAGTAATAGAAGCTCTCGGCGTTCGACAGGATGTCGATCGAGAACGCGCCGAAGTCGAGCGGCCGGCGCGAGAAGCCGCGCAGCCCGTCGTCGCCGCCGGTGACCGAGCTCCATTGGAACGCGATGTAATAGAACACCTGCCCGAACGCGATGGTGACCATGGCGAAATACACGCCGCGGCGACGCACGATCAGCGCCCCGAGGATCGCGCCGGCGATCCCGCCCACCAGCATGCCGCAGATGAGCGAAAGCGGCGTGCTCGGGGCGAGGAACTTCAGCGCGAGTCCGGCGCCATAGGCACCCAGGCCGAAATAAGCCGCGTGGCCGAACGACAGCACGCCGGTGAAGCCGAGCAGGAAATTTACCGACATCGCCGCAAGCCCGAGCACGAGCACGCGGGTGCCCAGCGCCGTATAGCCGCCGAGCGGCGGCATCCAATAAGGCGCGAGCAGCAGCGCCGCCCAGATGGCGCCGAGCGCGATCAGCTTGCACGCGCCCTCCCCGCCGGTCATGTCAGCATGCCTTCCTCGCCCAGCAATCCGCGCGGACGGATCAGCAGGACCACGGCCATCAGCACGTACATGACGGCCTCGCTCGCGGACGGAAAGTACACCGCGGTCACGCCCGACGCGACGCCGATGAGCAGGCCGCCCAAGAGCGTACCGGTCAGGCTGCCCACGCCGCCGACGATGATGGCGATGAAGCTCGGCATCAGCAGCCCGGCCCCCATCGTCGGCTCGAGGCCGAGTTGTCCCGCCGCGAGCACCCCGCTCAGCCCTGCGAGGAAGATGCCGACCGCGAAATTTAGCGAGCGCAGCATCCGCACGTTGACGCCCAGCGCCGACACCGTTTCGAGATCCAGCGTGCCCGCCCGGATGCGGATGCCCAGGCGCGTATAGCGCAGCAGCACGAACAGCAGCGTGACGGATACGATCACCATTCCGACCATGAACAGGCGATAGCCGGTGATGAAGAAGAACTCGCTGCTCAACGGCTGGGCGAGGAACGCCGGAATGGTCACCGGCAAGCCCTGTGCGCCCCAGATGAAGCGCGTCATGTCCTCGAAGATGAACGCGAGCCCGAACGTGAGCAGGAGGCTGTAGAGCGGATCGCGTCCGTACAGCGGCCGGATCAGCGCCCGCTCGATGGCGAGCCCGAGCACCGCCGTGAGCGGCGGCGCCACCAGCAATGCACCCCAGAAACCCAGATAAGGCGTGATCGTGTAGGCGATGTAACCGCCGACGACCAGGAATCCGCCGTGCGCGAAATTGATGACGTTGCTCAGGTTGAGGATGAGCGAGAGGCCGAGCGCCATCAGCACGTAGAAGGCGCCGATGATCAGCCCGTTGGTGACGTTGAAGAGCAGCAGCTGCGTCATGTGCCGGCACCCTGGGGGGGCAGAATGCGCAAATTTTCCGCCGGCCCGGGACGCGGCCATGCGGCCCCGAGCGCGGCGGAAAGCGGACGTTACCTCAGGCGGGCCATTGCAACGCGCAGCCGGTCTCGGTTTCGGCCGGCGAGGTTTTGTCCCCCGGAACCACATTGTCGACGCGGAACAGATCCTCGGGATCGTCCTTGCCGTTCGACACCGCCTCGCCGATGAAGGCGGAGGTCATCAGCTGGTGGTCGCCCTTGCGGTAATAGCATTTGTTGGGCTGCAGCTTGACTTCGGGCGGCAGCTCGAAGTCGCCGAGCGCTCTCGCCAGCTGCAGCGAATCCACGCTCTTCTCGCGATTGGCGACCAGCGCGAATGTCATCGCCGAGGTGTAGCCGAACCAATGCCGCGCGGTCGGCACCTTGCCGCCGTTGCGCTTGCGGATCTCCGCGACGAATTCGGCGACGTTCGGCACGCCCGCCTGCTTCCAGTACCACTCGAACATCCAGATGCCGATGCGTGCTTCGGGCGGCAGGCCCTCGAGCGATTCGAGCTCCTGCTGAGTTCCGGCGACGTGAATCTGCTTGTCGATGCCGAACTGCACGATCTGCTTGAGGCAGTTGATCATGTCCGAGCCCTGGACCAGCAGCAGCAGCACGTCGGGATTGGCGGCGCGGGCCTTGATGAGATACGCGGAAAAGTCGGTGGTGCCGAGCGGGGTGAGTTCGTTGCCCGTGACCGTGCCGCCCAAGCGCTTGAGGTTGGCGTCGAGCGCCCCCTGCAGGGTGTGGCCGAACGCATAGTCCGGCGTGACGAAATGCCACTTCTTGCCGTATTTGTTGAACAGCAGGTCGGAAACCGAATTCGCTTCCATGCGCGTCGTGTTGCAAACGCGATAGACGTTCCACTTGCAGTCCTTGCCGGTGATCGTATCGGTGTGGCCGCCCGAGACGATGTGCAGCACTTTCTTCTCGTTGGTGACCTGGGCGATGGCCTGGGCAATGCCCGAGTTCACGTCACCGATGAGAAACGTCACCTGGTCGCGTTCGATTAACTTGCGCGCCTTCTGCACCCCGGTGCCGACGTCGTTCGCGGAATCTTCCACCAGCAACTCCACCGGACGACCGAGAATACCGCCCTTGGCGTTCATCTGGTCGACGGCGAGCTTGGCCCCGGTCACCTCATTCTGCGCGGGCGCGGCATAGACGCCGGTGAGAGGATCGATCATTCCGATCCGAAGCGGCGCCTCGCCGCGCGCTTGAATGATGAAGGGCGCAGTGACCTGAACGAGTCCGGCCGCCGCGGTCCCCTTGAGGACCGTGCGCCGGTCGAGTCGATACGAGAATGGCGGCGTTGTCATAAATTCCTCCCGAAGCTGAGCCCGTCCCAAATTTGAATTCCATGTTCCCAGCAGCACCCATATTGGCTCTGCACGCCCGGAACTACAAGGCCTCGGCCCCCGGATGCGGTGGTCCGCCACGCGTCGCACAAAACGGATTGATCCATCAGCGGCTGCCACCAATGACGGCTTCGGCCAAACCGGCCTGCGGAGCTGGAGGCGTTCAACATGGAGTGAACAGTGGATGTGGCCCAACCCCCGGCCATCATGAATCCGAGGGTTCTTGTCGCGCCGACTTTGTCCCGGCCTCCCGACGCGCGGATCACCGCATTGGGCTTATCGTGAGGTTGACGCACCCTTGGAGGGATCGTCGGCCGGATTCACGTAGTTGATCGCGAATGGCCCATCGCCGTGGATCTGGATGATCGCAGCGCTGCTCGTCCAGGCGTAATGATTCATTTTTGGCGCCATCGAGAAAAAGCCGCCGGCCTTGAGAGCTTGCGTGTGCTTCTTGTCGAGCTTGTCGCCCATGCCGATGTTGAACGTGCCGGAGATGATGGTGACGTTCTCGGTCGTCGGATGGCTGTGCGCCGGCACTTGGTAACCCGCCGGCAGCTTCATTCGGATCACGTAGGGCCCGCCGGCGCCCGGATCCCCCGACAGCACGGCCAATTGCGCCCCTTTCGGGAGCGCGGGCGGGGCCGATCCCCACTTGATCGCGTCCGGGGTCACAACCGTCATTTCCGCGGCTAAGCCAGCCGATGCCGTCAGCGACAGTGCAAGGATGCCGAGTGTGAGCTTGACCATCTCTGCCTCCTGGATTTCGGGGCTGGCAGTGTGTTCCGATTTCCGGCCGTTGCCAAGCGGGCGGGAAGCGAACTCGTGCGGAACATTGTGGTCGGGAGCTTCCACCAAGCCTGCGATAGAAGGCGAGATCCTACTGCTTGAGCCTATAGCCCGTCCTGAAAATCCACCACACCCCGGCGAGACACAGGACCATGAACAAGACGGTCATCACCAGACTGACGCCGACCCCCACGTCGGCAATACCGTAGAAACTCCAGCGGAAGCCGCTGATCAGGTAGAGCACGGGATTGAACAGGCTGATCGTCTGCCAAATCGGCGGCAGAACGCTCACGGAGTAGAAGCTGCCGCCGAGAAACGTGAGCGGAGTGATGACGAGCAGCGGGATGACCTGCAGCTTCTCAAATCCGTCGGCCCAAATGCCGATGATGAAGCCGAACAGGCTGAACGTGACCGCGGTGAGCACGAGGAAGGCAATCATCCAGACCGGATGGGCGACGCGCAGCGGGACGAACAGGCCGGCTGTCGCCAGGATGATCAGCCCCAATATGATCGACTTGGTCGCCGCCGCGCCGACATAGCCGAGCACGATTTCGACATACGAGATCGGTGCCGACAGCAGCTCATAAATGGACCCGACGAATTTCGGGAGATAGATGCCGAATGACGCATTTGCGGTGCTCTGAGTCAGCAGCATCATCATGACTAGTCCGGGTACGATGAAGGCGCCGTAGCTGACGCCTTCTATCTCGGTGATACGCGAGCCGATCGCCCCGCCGAACACCACGAAATAGAGCGACGTGGAGATCACCGGGGAGATGATGCTCTGCATCAGGGTGCGCCCGGTACGCGCCATTTCGAAGCCATAGATCGCGCCGGCGGCCCGAAAGTTCATTGTCCCCGCCTCACCAGGTCGACGAAGATGTCCTCGAGCGAGCTTTGCGTCGTATTCAGGTCGCGGAACCCGATGCCGGCGGCGCCGAGATCGTGCAGCAGCGCCGTAATCCCGGTGCGCCCGGCTTGGGTGTCATAGGTGTAGACCAGCTCGGTGCCGTCCCCGGCGAGGGTGAGGCGATGCGCTGCAAGCGCGGCCGGAACGGCATCGAGCTTGGCGTGGAGGTGAAGCGTCATTTGCTTCTTGCCGAGCTTGCGCATGAGCTCGGCCTTCTCCTCGACCAGGATGAGTTCCCCCTTGTTGATCACGCCGATGCGATCGGCCATCTGCTCCGCCTCTTCGATGTAGTGGGTGGTCAGGATGATGGTCACCCCGGCGGCGCGCAGGGAGCGCACGATCCCCCACATGTCCTTGCGCAGTTCCACGTCGACGCCGGCCGTCGGCTCGTCGAGGAACAGAATCTGTGGTTCGTGCGAGAGTGCTTTTGCGATCAGAACCCGGCGCTTCGTGCCGCCGGACAACGTGAAGATTTTGCTGTCCCTCTTGTCCCAAAGCGACAGCGCCTTCAGAACCCCGGCGATATGATCGCGGTCGGCCCGTTTGCCCCAAAGTCCTCGACTGAAACTCACGGTGGCCCAAACCGTCTCGAAGGCGTCGGTCGTCAATTCCTGCGGTACCAGGCCGATCAGGGACCGGGCCGCACGGTAGTCGCGGACAATGTCGTGACCATCGACCGTCACCGTGCCGCCGGTCGGGTTGACGATGCCGCAGATGATGCCGATCAGCGTGGTCTTGCCGGCCCCGTTCGGGCCGAGCAGCGCAAAGATCTCGCCGCGGCGAATGTCGAGATTGATGCGCCTGAGAGCGTGGAGGCCGGATGCATAGGTTTTGGACAGATTCGCGACGGATATGATCGGGTTCATGAAGTTACGATGGCTGTTGCAACGGGGCTTTGCCGTTCGGCCCTAGCATAGACTCCATCTTCCGAGCGGTGGAAGAAGCGAATTGTGCCGACCCGACTCTGCCATCGGCGCACCTGACGGCGCGCGGCGCCGGCGCCGCACGGCGCTCCGGAAACGGGAAGAGGACAGACTTTACGTCTGTCCTCTTCCGTGATCCTTCGTCGCTGTCTGGTCAGTGCGCCGTCAACCCCGGCGGCTCCTCCTCGACCGGCTGCGCCGGCGTCTCCGGCGCGGGCTTGGCCTGCGTCTCGTCCCAGACGATCGGCTCGGGCTTGCGGGTGAGCGAATGCGCCAGCACCTCGTCCATGCGCGAGACCGGGATGATCTCGAGCCCACTCTTCACGCTCTCCGAGATCTCGACCAGGTCCTTGGCGTTCTCCTCGGGGATCAGCACGGTCTTGATGCCGCCGCGCAGCGCCGCGAGCAGCTTCTCCTTCAAACCGCCGATCGGCAGCACGCGGCCGCGCAGCGTGATCTCTCCGGTCATCGCCACGTCGCGGCGCGCCGGGATGCCGGTCATCACCGAGACGATCGCGGTGACCATGGCCACTCCCGCCGAGGGCCCGTCCTTCGGGGTAGCGCCCTCCGGCACGTGCACGTGGATGTCGCGGCGATCGAACCGCGGCGGCTCGATGCCGAAATCGACCGCGCGCGAGCGCACGTAGGACGCCGCCGCCGAGATCGATTCCTTCATCACGTCGCGCAGATTGCCGGTCACCGTCATCTTGCCCTTGCCGGGCATCATCACGCTTTCGATGGTGAGCAGCTCGCCGCCGACGTCGGTCCACGCCAGCCCGGTGACGACGCCGACCTGGTCGTTCGGCTCGATCTCGCCGTAGCGGAACTTCGGCACGCCGAGGTAGTCGCCAAGGTTGGCCGCGCTCACCTTGATCGACTTCTTCTTGGAGATGATCAGCTCCTTGACCGCCTTGCGGATCAGGGTCGAGAGCTCGCGCTCGAGATTGCGCACGCCCGCTTCCCGCGTGTAGCGGCGGATCATGGTGAGCAGCGCCTCGTCGTCGAGTGCCCACTCCTTGGCGCTTACCCCGTGTTTGGTGAGCGCTTTCGGGACCAGGTGCCG
>Ga0099827_10002001_pt1 | contig 11016 bp, 10 predicted proteins | sample CZO8metaG_FD_79339 | JGI IMG/M metagenome (GOLD analysis project Ga0099827, IMG submission 79339) | Vadose zone soil microbial communities from the Eel River Critical Zone Observatory, Northern California, USA - CZOApr15con1.8 metaG | ecosystem: Environmental > Terrestrial > Soil > Vadose zone ...
CCATCGAGCCGCCCATAAAGGAGAAGTCCATGACCGCGAGCTCGCACGGCTTCCCGTCGATCGCAGCCTGACCGATGACCATCGCCTCCCCAAGCCCAGTCTTCATCTCCGCCTCGGCCAGCCGTTCCGCGTAGGGCCTCAGGTCGAAGAAGTCGAGGGGATCTTCCGAGCGAAGCTCCGCCGCCTCCTCGACGAACGTGCCTTCGTCCGCGAGCGACGCAATACGCGCGCGGGCCCTCATCGGGAAGTGGTGTCCGCAATGCGGACAAACCCAGAGCACCGCCTCGAGCTCGTCGTCCCGGTAATGCGAGTCGCATTCCGGGCACGTGTTCGGATGCTTCTTTCCCGGCGGCTCTGGGACGTTCCGATGCTCGATGGAGACGTCGATCCGGGAAGTCATGAACAGTCGAGTTTAGACACGGGCCGGAGGTAAGCCGGTTACAGGGCGAAGCGCCCGTCCGCGAAGCGGACCGGAGGACGAGAAGTTCCCCCAGCGCCTAGCAGAAACCCCTACAAGCCAAGGGCGGCCGCGAACCGGGCTAGGGGCTCCACATTCGACGGTTCGAAGCTGAGTCCGCTGAAGCCCGCTCCCAGAACCTTCGTCCTCTCGCCGAGCCCCCGCAGGATCCGTTCCACATCTGCCCCTGACAGGCCGCCCTCCTCGGGCATGAAGACGGACATCTCGGTCGGCTCGAGCACGTCGCAATCCAGCGCGACGTACGTGCACCCGACCTCGTCGAGTGCCCTGGCGATTCCCGCCTCCCCGACATGGAGGCCGCTCGAGCGGATGAACTCCTCCTCGGGCGGATCGAGATTGCGCGCGCCGACGAGCACGACATCATCCACCTCGACCGCGCCGGAGTCGATCAACATGCGCAACGGCATTCCCCACTCGTTGCCGGACGGCGAGCTCTCGGGTGTGTTCAGGTCACCGTGCGCGTCCAGCCAGACGAGCGAGAGGCGACCCTGGCGCGCGGCGAGTCCTTCGATCGCCCCGATGTGTGAGCAGCAACACCCCCCGAGCACGAGTGGCCGTTCCGGGAGATCCGACGCCAGTGCAAGGTTTTGCTCCTCGAGCGTCTCGGCTTCGACGACCGCGGTCTCGGGATACGGAAGCTCGAGCCAAGCGGCCTCGGCCATGGCCTCACCGCCCTCTCCCCAGGCCTGCGGCACGCGCACGAGACCCGAGTGAAAGACGCGGCCGCAGGAGTGGCACTCGTAGTCAGGACCTAGTGCCACCGCCGTGAAGGTCCTGCAGTCCGGACACTTGGCGCGCAGTCGGCTCACGCCAGCTCCTTTTCGAAAACGATGTTCTCGGTCACGACGCACATGCCGGCGACTTCCGACTCCGTCACCCCGCAAAGGCGAAAGCCGTCAGGCAGCGACGAGCTCATCGAGGGTGGCGGGAAGGTTGGACAGGTCGGGCAGCTCGCGGGTCGGGGGCGGATCGTGCCGCTCCGCGTAGCGGTTGATCCAGACCGAGCGGAGGCCGAGCTGGGTCGCCGGGACGACGTCGTGGAAGTGGCTCTGGGCCACGTGTACGTATCGGTCGCGCGGTACGTCCACCTCGTCGAAGAACCGCAGCCAGTGTCGGTGGCCCGGTTTGTAGGAGCCGATCTCCGAGGCGACGATCGCGAGCTCGAACGGCACGCCGATCTGCTCCATCGACGCCTCGATGAAGTCGCGATCGGTGTTCGAGAGGATCGCCAGCTTCCAGCCGCGCGAACGTGCCTCCTCGAGTGACGCGCCCACCTCCGGAAAGGGCTGCCACGATGGTAGTGCCGCGGCGAGTGCACCCTCCTCCCCGTCCAGCGCACCGAGCTCGCACATCGCCGCGGTCATCACTTCCCGGTACGTGCGCTCGCCGCCAACCTGCAGCGCAGGCTCGACCTCGTGGTAGCGCTCGACCTGCTCGTCCGCGCGCTCCTCACCGAACGCGCGCGCGAACTCGCGCCGAATACCGCCGTCCCAGTCGATCAGCGTCCCGTAGCAGTCAAACGTCGCCCAGCGGTCTCGCGCCACGGCGCGAGCTTAGAGGAACGCCCCCTGTGGAAAGTCCGTCACACTTCCGACACGGTGTCCGACACCCCGCCGTGGGCTGCGCGGACCGGTCCGGTAATGCGGGAAACCCGCTGGGCACCAAGGTGCAGTGGATACCTCGTAACGCGAACGGCACGGTGTCCGACACCCGGCCTTGGCGAAGTGAGACTAGTCCTCGAAGCGCTTCAGGACGATCGACGCGTTGTGACCGCCGAAGCCGAACGAGTTCGATACCGAGACGCGCACGTCGGCGTCGCGGGACTCGTTCGGGACGTAATCGAGGTCACATTCCGGATCCTCGACCTCGTAGTTGATCGTCGGCGGCAGCTTGCCGTCACGGATCGCAAGCGTCGAGAAGATCGCCTCGACCGCCCCGGCCGCGCCCAGGCAGTGACCCGTGGCGCCCTTGGTGGAGGACACCGGAGTCTTCCGCGCGTTCTCCTCCCCGAGCGCGAGCTTGATCACACGGGTCTCGGCGGCATCGCCCAAGGGCGTCGACGTGCCGTGCGCGTTGATGTAGTCGATTTCACCGGGCCCGATGCCTGCTTCGGCAAATGCGTTCTTCATCGCGCGCGCGGGATTCTCGCCGGTCGGGTCGGGCTCCGTGACGTGGGTGGCGTCCGACGAGAGGCCGTAGCCCGCAACCTCGGCATAGATCTTCGCGCCGCGGGCTCTCGCCCGTTCGAGCTCCTCCAGCACGAGGACCGCCCCGGCCTCGCCCATCACGAACCCGTCCCGCTCCGCATCGAAGGGCCGGCTTGCACGTTTCGGATCGTCATTTCGCCGTGACAGCGCGCGCATCGCGCCGAACCCGGCGATCCCGACCTGGTTGATAGCCGACTCCGTGCCACCGCAGAACATGACGTCCGCACGGCCCAGGCGGATGTCGTCGAGTCCCTGTCCGATCGCCATGTTCGACGCGGCGCAGGCCGTGCACTCCGACGAGAGAGGGCCGCGCGTGCCCAGCTCCATCGAGACCCACCCCGCCCCCATGTTGGGGATGATGCAAGGGATCGCGAACGGGTTGACCCGGTCGGGGCCGCGCTCGATCAGCGTGTCGTAGCAGTCCTGAAAGGATTTGATCCCGCCGATTCCGGTCGCGATCGACGCGCCAATGCGATCTGCCTCGGGCGCGATGTCGATACGTGCATCGGCCTCGGCCTGGCGCGCCGCCGCGAGGACGAGCTGCGCGAAGCGGTCCATCCGCCGCGCCTGCTTGCGCTCGATCCAGCTGGACGGGTCGAAGTCCTTCACCTCGCAGGCGAAGTGGACGAAGTAGTCAGTCGAGTCGAACTGCGTGATCGGACCCGCGCCCGACTCGCCCGCGAGCAGGTTCTGCCACGACGTCTCGGCGTCGTTGCCGAGTGGCGTGACCGCACCGATTCCCGTGATGACTACGCGTCGTCCGCCGTTGACCGACATCTACATCCCCAATCCACCGTCAACGAGCAGTACCTCGCCGGTGATAAACGAGGCCTCGTCGGAACAGAGGAACCGTACCGCCCCGGCAATGTCTTCCGGCCGACCGAAGCGGCCCAAGGGCGTGTTGGCGAGCATCAGCTCCCTCATCTCGTCCGCGATCACCTGCGTCAAGCGCGTGTCGACGTATCCGGGCGCGACCACGTTGGCTCGTACCCCGCGGGTGCCGAGCTCACGCGCAAGCGCCTTCGTAAAGCCGATGATTCCGGCCTTCGAGGCGGAGTAGTTCGTCTGCCCCGGATTGCCGTGCAGCCCGACGATGCTGGAGATGTTCACGATCGAGCCGGACCGGCGCTTCATCATCCCGCGCGCTGCGGCCCGGCAGGTGTGGAAAACGCCGCCGAGATTCGTCTCGATCACCTCGCTCCAGTCCTCGTCCGACATGCGTGCAATCAGGCCGTCGCGCGTCACGCCGGCATTGTTCACCAGGATGTCGAGCTCCCCCGCCCCGTCGACGAGATGTTTCGCCTCCTCAGGATCGGAGACGTCCGCCTGCACTGCGCTGCCGCCCGTCTCGCCCGCCACCTCCTCGGCCTCCTCCTTGCCGGAGCGATAGCTGAGCGTGACGCTCGCGCCGGCGCGCGCGAGCTCCAGGGCGATCGCTCGACCGATCCCGCGCGAGCCCCCCGTGACGAGAGCGGTCTTCCCCTCCAGTGACGCGAACGCGTCAGCGGTTCGGCCGTTCACGCGCGCGAGTGCCGGGCGCGCGAAAAGCAAGCCTGGGAAGGACGCAGGGAGCGCTCGTAGCCGGAGGCTACGGGCGCGACTGAGGACGCCCCCAGGCGCCGCTTTGCAGCCGCCAGGCGCCGCGCGCGTGGACGGTCGAGCCGCAACTTAAGCAGAGGTGAGCGTCTCCTCGAGCTTCTCCAGGCTCTCCGGTGTCGAGACCGAGATCGTCCTCGCGTTGCGGTCGATCCGCTTCACGAGCCCGCAGAGAACATTGCCCGGGCCGACCTCCACGAACGTGTGGGCTCCCTCCCGGATCAACGCTTGAGCCGCCTGCGTGAACCGGACGGGAGCCGTCAGTTGCTCGACCAGAAGGGGCCCCATCCGCTTCGCCGTCTCGATCCGCGCGGTGACGGTGGACATGAACGGAGCCGACGGCTCCGCGAACTTCACCCTCTCGAGAGCAGGGCGCAGCCGATCGGCGGCGCGCGCCACCAACGGGCTGTGGAACGCACCCGAGACACGCAGCTTGACCGCGCGTCGCGCGCCTTCCTCCTCGGCGGCCTCGCAGGCCTCGTCCACGGCCGGGTTCTCTCCGGACACGACCACCTGGCCGGGGCAGTTGTAGTTCGCGGGCCACACGTTGAGGATCCGGCGGCAGATCCGCTCGACCACCTCGTCGTCGAGGCCCAGGATCGCGGCCATCGACCCGGGGTTCTTCCGCGCAGCTTCGGCCATCGCCAGCCCGCGCTCGCGCACGAGCGCAACCGCCTCCTCCACCTTCAGCGCGCCCGCCGCGGCCAATGCGGCGAACTCACCGACCGAGTGCCCCACGACGAAGTCCGGCTTGATCCCACGGGCTCGGATCGCGGCGAGCACGGCGAGGCTCGTCGCCACGAGCGCCGGTTGCTGAACCTCCGTCTCGACCAGCTCCTCCTCGGATGCTTCGAAGCAGAGCCGCCGCAGGTCGAGCCCGGCCGCCTCGCTCCCCCGGTCGAAGATCTCCATCGCCTCGGGAACGACCGTGGCGATCTCGCGACCCATGCCCACCTCGAGCGACCCCTGGCCGGGAAAGCAGAACGCAACGAGACGGCGCTTCATCGCGTCCACTCCATCAGCGCAGAACCCCACGTGAGCCCGGCTCCCATGCCCGTCATCAACACGAGATCTCCTTCCTTGAGCCGCCCGTCCTCCTGCGCCTCCGCGAGAGCAAGCGGGATCGAGCCAGAGGACGTATTGCCGTACCGGTCAACGTTAACGACCATGCGCTCGCGCGGGATGCCGAGCTTCTGGGCAGCGTGATCCAGGATCCGGACGTTCGCCTGGTGCGGGATGTAGACGTCGACCTCCTCGACCGAGACGCCGCACCGCTCCAAGACAGCCTGGGCGGACGAGACGAGCACGCGCGTGGCGAACTTGAACACCTCACGCCCGTTCATGTGGACGTAGCCGTTGCGGGTCGCGTCCTCCATTTTGCGGGACCCGCTCCCTGGCAGCGAAAGGTGGATACCCCCGCCTCCGTCGGCGCCCAGCTCGAAACCCAGGAACCCGGGCCGCTCGACCTTCTCGAGCACGGCGGCTCCCGCACCGTCGCCGAAGAGCACCAGCGTCGAGCGGTCGGTCCAGTCGAGGATGCGGGACAGGATGTCGCCGCCAACCACCAGCGCACGCTCCGCAAGCCCGGAGGCGATCATCCCGTACGCCTGCGCCAGCGCGTACATGAAGCCCGTGCACCCGGCCAGCAGGTCATACGCGGCCGCCTCCGATGCGCCGAGCGTATCGGCAAGAAGAGCGCTCGAGGTCGGGAACATCATGTCCGGCGTCACGGTCGCGCAGAGCAGGAGATCGATCGCCTGGGGCTCGACGGCCGCCTGCGCAAGCGCCGCCCTCGCCGCCGGGAGCGCGAGATCCGTGAGCGCCTCCTCGGGCGCAGCGATCCGCCGCTCGCGAATGCCCGTGCGCTCCATGATCCATTCGTCGGTGGTGTCGACGAGCGTCGAGAGCTCGTCGTTCGTCAGCACGCGGTCCGGGACGTGGGCGCCGACCCCGGTGATGGAGATGGGCGGGCCTTCCGCCTTGCCGATCATCGCTCCACCGCGAACGTCAGAGTCGCCTTGCACGCGAGCTCGCCGTCGACGTGCGCCTCCGCCTTCCCGCGCCCGATCGGTCCGCGCACACGCTCGAGCTCGCAGCGCAGGTCGAGGACATCACCCGGCTCCACCACGCGCTTGAACCGACAGTCGTCGATGCCGGCGAAGAGTGCCAACCGGCCTCGGTTCTCCTCCTCGCTCAGCACCGCGACGGCACCGGTCTGAGCGAGCGCCTCGACGATCAAGACACCCGGCATCACCGGTCGGCCGGGAAAGTGACCGCTGAGGTACCACTCGTCCTCACGCACGGTCTTGCGCGCGACGGCGCCGACGCCGGGGGTGAGCTCGAGCACCTCGTCGATGAGGAGGAAGGGCTCGCGGTGCGGGAGGATCTCCTCGATCGCATCGCGGCCGAAGGGCGGCGCGATCGTCATGCGACGTCCGAGAGCTTGTCGCGCAGCCTGTTCCGACCGCGATGGGCGTAGCACTTCGCCGTCCCCACCGGCATTCCCGCGGCCGTGGAGATCTCCTCGAAAGAGAGGCCCAGCGCGTCCTTCAACACGACGACACGCGCCTGCTCGGGCGCGATCTCGGCCAGACAACGGTTCAGCTCGCTACGGAGCTCCGCGCGATCGACCTCACGTGCCGGGTCGGCGTCCGTAGCCGCACGACGGTCCTCAAACAGGGGCTCGCAGGCCCGGGCCCGCTGGCGGCTGGCAACGTCGCGGCAGGCGTTGACTGTGAGCCGATGGAGCCACGTCGAGAACTGGGACTCGCCCCGGAACTGCTTGATCCTCGTGCACAGCTTCGCGAGCGCCTCCTGGGAGGCATCTCGCGCGTCCTCGGGATCTCGGAGGAGGTGCGCGGCAAGCTTCTCCACACGCGGCGCATGCCGTTCACAGAGGGCTTCGAGCGCCCGCGCGTCGCCGTCCTTCGCTCGTGTCACCAGAATCGGATCGCTCAACCGCGCATAGACGAGTGGCCCTTCCGGCCGGAAGGACTGCTGAATTGGACGACGGCGGCCGCGTGGCAGTTGCATGTGTGCGCTCTAGTGTAGGAGCGTGGCCGATTCGCTCGCCCCCGACCACGTCCGGCCGCTGCTCCGGGGCCGCTTCGGCCGCGTCTACCACTACGCGGAGCTCTGCCCGTCGACCCAGCGGATGCTCGCCGGGGACGACGTCGAGGGAACGGTCGCGGTCGCCGAGGAGCAGAGCGAAGGACGAGGCCGGCTGGGCCGGAGCTGGCATGCGCCCGCGCGCACCAGCGTGCTCGTATCGGTGCTCTTGCGCCCGGCGATCGATCCCGTTCGCCTCCCCGAATTGTCGCTCGTCGCCGGCGGCGCGGTGGCCGAGGCGATCGCCGGCGTCACCGGAGTCCAGCCCGCGGTTAAGTTCCCGAACGACGTGCTCATCGGCGGACGGAAGGTGGCCGGAATCCTGGCCGAGTCGAGCGACGGCCGCGTCGCGCTCGGTATCGGCGTCAACGCGAACCAGACCCAGGAGCAGCTTCCCGTCGACTCGCAGACGGAGCCCACGTCACTGCGGCTCGAGCTCGGCGAGCCCGTCGACCGCGCGCGGCTTCTCGCTGCGATCCTGATGAAGCTCGAGGGCGCCTACGACCGCTGGGTCACGGATACCGCAGAGCCCGGCTGAGATTGCCCGCGGCGTCCTGGGCAACGATGCGGAGGCTCCGGACGTGCCCTCCGCGGAACGAGAACGAGCCGGCGCGAACGACCCGTGTGGTGCGTCTGCCGTTCAGGATCAGACGCACGGTGGCAGGCTCGCTGACGATGAAGCGCAGCCGCCTGAACGAGAGTGCGCGCAGCGTCGGCGCAGTCGTGTCGATGCGGAACGCCACGGTGTGCGTCACCGTGCCGATCTCGTTCGTCGCGGTCAGCACACCTGCATACTTCCCATCCTTCACGCCGACCCCGTTCCAACCGACGGTCTGAACGCCCGGGCTCAGGTCCGCCGAGTAGACGGAGGCGATCGTTTTCCCCGCCTGCGCGACGTCCAGTCGAACGCTCGCGGCACGCGTCAGCTCGAAGCTGAACGTCAGGTCGTCGAGCACACCGTCGCCATTCGGTGATACCGCCGGCGGAGCGGCCGTGAACAGCCGCACGGTCCGATCGACCAGCACGGGCACGACGGCCGTCACCGTCGCCCTGCCGTCCGTCGCGCTCAACACGACCTCATAGCGGCCGTCGGGAATGCCGGCCGCGGCAAAGCGGAACGACTGCTTCCCGGGACGCAGCTCCTGCGTGAACAGGACGGCGAGCTGCCTCCCGTCCAGCGCCCGCAGCGTCGCCGTGACGGTCGCGGACGCACTGAGGGTGTACGAGATCAGGCTCGAATCGGTCTGGCCGTCGCCGTTGGGGGTGATCGTGCGCGGGATAGCCGTTGCCGACTTGATGGCGAGCGGCACCGGATTGACCCCCACGGTCCCCGTGGCCGGGCGGACGCTTTCACCCGCGCCGAGCGTCCAGTTGTAGAGGCCCTTCGGCGCAGTCGACGCGTCCCAGGTCCAGTCGACGTCCTGACTCACCCCGCTGCCGCTTGCAACGACCTGCCCCAGCGCGTCGGCGACGGTCACCGTCCACGGCAGCTCCTCGGTCAGTCGCGCCCGAAACCGCACCTGTCCGCCGATGTCACCGTTCACGGAGGGCGCGTAGAGCTTCGGCAGGCCCAGGGAAGCCACCTGTTGCGCAATCGCGCTCAGCTGCGCGTACAGCGCGGCGCCGGGACACGACGTGAACCCCGTGTCACGATGGCCGGAAACAGTCCTCAGGACGACCGGCGCCCCCGACGGGAAGCGGGCGTTACCGCCCGAGGTCCACGTCACCGTGGAGTTCGGATCGACGTGCGCGACGTCGAGCCGCCAGGCGAGGAGATTCGCAAGCGCCGTGCGGGCCACGAGAGGAGGCCCAGCGGACCCGTACGTCCCGAGGACCGCGACGCCGACGGAGCCCGTGTTGAACCCCTCCGCGTGAGCGCCGATCACGTTCTTGTCGACGCCGCCGTAACGCCCTTCGAAGACCTGCCCGTAGCGATCGACGAGGAAGTTGTAGCCGATGTCGTTCCAACCGTTTCCCTGCACGTGGTAGACCTCGATACCGCGCACGATCGCGGCCGACTGAGCGGCCGTATAGGAGTTCGTGCCGGCCGTGTGATGAACGAGCGCGAACTGCACGCTCGTCGCGTACTGCGGCGGCGCCCGACGGATGGCTTCGTTCGCGCCCCACGCAAGGCGGGAGAGAATCATGGGCGATCCGGCGAGCGACGTGCGGCGCAGCGGGATCCGCTCGTCCGGACTGCGAATGAAGTACGCACGCAGTCGATCCACACGTCCGCGCAGCCGGTACGCGATCCGGTCCGAACGTCCCGTCCAGTACGGGTTGCCGAGCCGCCAGCCGCGGGAGGCCCGGGCCTCCGGACTGTCGATGTTGGGCAAGTCCTCGGCCTCGGGATCCGCACGCCGCCACACGCTCCACCGTCCGCTGAGCGAGCGCGTGCGGAATTCGACTGAGCCGGGACCCCGCCAGTGCAGTCCCACCAGATCAAACGAGGATGGCGCCGACGCGAGCATGCGCTCGCCGTGCAAGGGCACCTCGCGCACCGTCATCGACACGCCTGCGAACGCCGCAGCCGGTGCGGCGAAGAACGCGAGCACGGCGAGGAGTAGAGACTTCATGGCGACGGCGACCCTCGACAAGGGTGCCTACGAGAGCCTTCGGCCTCAAGGGTGGCGGGCCTTCCCTGATAGAATCCTTACGAGTTGAAGAGCGCCTGTTTGCGAGGACTTTTACTCCTCGGAGCGCTCGCGGCGCTCGCCTCCCCGGCCGTTGCGGCGCCTCCGCGCGTCTTGGCGATCCACTTCGCCCCCGATCTCGAGGTGAATCCGGTCACGCAGGGCTGGGTCGATCACGAGCTCAACCGGGCGAAGGACGGCGGCTACGCGGCGGCGGTGATCGTGCTGGACACGCCGGGCGGGCTCTCGACCTCGATGCGAAAGATCTACCAGAAGGAGCTCGCCTCCCCGATCCCGGTCATCGTCTACGTCGCGCCCGACGGCGCACGCGCCGGCTCGGCGGGGCTGTGGATCGCAGAGGCCGCCGACGTGCTGGCAATGGCGCCGCAGACGAACATCGGCGCCTCGACGCCGATCAGCGCCGGCGGCGGTGACCTCGGTAAGGATCTTCGGAAGAAGGTAGTGAACGACGCGGCGGCGTCCATCGTCGCGCTCGCGAAGAGACACGGCCGGGACACGAAGTTTCCGGAGCGCGCGGTTCGGCAGGCTGCAAGCATCGACGCGCCCGAAGCGCTGAAGGAGCACGTGATTGACGTGATCGCTCCGACGCTTCCGGCTCTCCTGCGCAAGCTCGACGGCTACAAGACGAAGCCGAAGGGATTCGTCCTGCACCTCGCGGGGGCCGAGATCAAGGACGTGCGACCCGGGTTCTTCACGCGCCTGCTGAATACCCTCATCGACCCGAACATCCTCGCGCTGCTCTTCCTCGCCGGCATCGCGGGGATCGGCTACGAGATCTTCCACCCCGGTATCGTCCTGCCGGGTGCGCTCGGCGCCGTCTCCCTCGTCACGGCGCTGTTCGGCTTCTCGGTTCTCCCCGTCAGCTGGGCAGGGCTGGTGCTGCTCCTACTCGGCGTGGGGCTCCTGGTGGCCGACGTCCACGTGACGAGCCACGGGGCGCTCACCGTCGCTGGACTCGTGTGCCTTGCCATCG
>Ga0099827_10002006_pt1 | contig 11009 bp, 8 predicted proteins | sample CZO8metaG_FD_79339 | JGI IMG/M metagenome (GOLD analysis project Ga0099827, IMG submission 79339) | Vadose zone soil microbial communities from the Eel River Critical Zone Observatory, Northern California, USA - CZOApr15con1.8 metaG | ecosystem: Environmental > Terrestrial > Soil > Vadose zone ...
GCATCGACCACCGTACACCCGTGCCCTGACACCAGCAGGCGTCTGTCCGCACAGGTGGTGAGTGCCTGCCAGGGCGAGGCGTGCATCCACAGATGGTCGGTAGCAGCCTGCAAGACAGCCTGGAGGTCATGCTCTGGGTCGAGCCCTAGGGTCGCCAGAATAGGCAAGGAGTGTACGCTGGACATGTGGGTGTTTTCTGTCAATGCCTCGCTATGCCGGAGGGCAAATACAATCTCTCGTCCATGCCCCTACATGGGACAACTCACGTGAGCGTAGCAAATTGTGTGGCATCATGCCGCATCTTTCTTGGCTTGGCGAGAAATGGCCGGTGTAACGGAAATTGTTTTGACAGCAATTCGCTGCTTCTATACAGTGGTACGGTCTGCGGGATGTACTCCACTTGGCCAGCTATCCCGGCCCTGATGCGATTGAGACACACTATGCAAACCCTGCTCTTCGGTGCCCTGGAAAAGCTCTTTCCAGTCCAACGTCACGAGTGGCCCAAAGCCCTCATGTTGCTCAGCGTCGCTGCCGTCCTCGGCGTCGGGTTCTCGGTGAGTCGTGCCGCCTCCGAAGCCATGTTCCTGATCCATTTTGGCGTCGACTACCTGCCCTATCTGCTGCTGGTCAATCCGGTGTTGGTGCTAGTGTCAAGCGCTATCTACGGCGTCTATGCCGACCGCATTCCCGACGATCGCCTGATGATCTATACCGCGCTGCTGCCGGTGCCCTTGATCGTGCTCATGCGTCTCTTGATGCTGGTAGGCCTGCACTGGGTGTACTTCGTGCTCTATACCTTTGTGCTGGCCTACGCCACCATCCTGACCACGAGCTGGACGGTCTATCTGGCCGGACACTACGACGTGCAGGAAGCCAAACGCCTGTTACCCTTTATTACGAGTGGCCTCTTGATCGGTACGGTCATCGGTGGTGTGGGGGTGGCGTTGTGCGCGCCGCTGATTGGCGCTGCGAACATCCTTTGGCTCTGGGCTGGCACACTCGTGGCGACCGTCGCCATGGTGCATAGTGTTACCAGGCTCTTTACGGCTATTGACACCAAAGTCCACAAGACCAAACGCGCCGCACCGAAGCCCTCACTGCGCCAGAGTATCGCCGAGGGCATTGCCTACTCACGCTCTTCTGCCCTGTTCACTACCACGGCCATCGCTAGCATTGCGACCATGATGGCCCTGCAAGTGATCGACTTCGAGTATAGCAAAATCATTCGCGCGGCCTTCCCCGAGAGCGCCAAACTGACGGCCTTTTTAGGCGTGTTTGACGGCCTCACCACCGTCGGCGCCCTTCTGCTGCAGTGGTTTGTCGTGCCCTGGTCCCTGCGTCGCTTTGGCGTCCAGGGGACTAATGTGCTCTTTCCCTATACGGTGCTCTTTGCGTTTGGCTTCCTGGCTGCAGCGCTCGGGTTACCCGTCGTCGCCCTGCCGGCGGCGATGTTCGCGCGCTTCACCCGCTCGAGTCTGATGCCAACCTTACGGGGCACCACGCGCTCGCTCATGCTGAATGCCGTGCCACGCAAGACCGGGGCCCTGGTGCGGAGTTTTAACACGGCCATGGTGATGCCCCTTGGGCAGGGAGCCGGTGCCATCCTGCTGATTATTTTGAAAGGCGCGGCGTTGCCATGGCTCTTCCCCGCCCTGGGATCGCTCATCACCGTTGCCTTCCTGGTCTACGCCTACAAGCAAAATGTCGCCTACGGTGAAGCGCTCCTCGACCTGCTCAAGGAAGACCGCATTCACCTGCTCGATCTGGAAGACGAGGACCTCCGCCAGTTCGATAGTGCCGCGGTCGCGACGATTAGCGAGCGGCTCAAGAGTGATCAAGAGGACGTGACGCTGAGCGCCATTGAATTGCTCCGCACTATTGCGAGCCCACCGGCGCGTACCGCGCTGCAGCAGTACGTGCCCTTTGCCTCGCTGCGTGCGACTGCGGCCGCCTTGCAGGCTTTGGCAAGCATAGGTGGAGAAGGTACGGGCGAGTTCTTACGCCCCTACCTCGACGCGCCACAGCCGCAGGTGCGTATGGCGGCCCTGCAGGGATTACTGCAGCTCGGGGATGCCACGGTGCGGCAGCGCGCCGCCAGTTTACTTGACGATCCTGATGTCCAGGTGCGCGCCGCGGCGCTGGTCGTGGTGCTGGCCGATCCACAGGGTCCAGACTACGGGCGCGCCTATCAGTGCTGGGAGACCATGCTCAACACGACTGACACAGCGACGCAGCTCGCCGCCCTTGCCGTCATGGCCGAGGTCCCGGAAACGCCCCTCCAGGGCCACGTGTATCGCGCTCTTGATCATGCGGACGTCGCTGTGCGCCATGCTGCCCTGCGGGTGTTGCACAAGCTCGCGACGGCAGGACGCATCAGCGGCTTGGATTCCACCTTGCTGCGCACCCTCGAGGCCGACGATGTCGACAGCCGTGAGCTGGCCCTGCAAGTGCTCACGGCTCTGGGCACTGATGAGGTCCTCGAACCTATGCTCGTGCTCCTGGATGACGAGCAGCCGCAGGTCCGTGAGACGCTCATTCGCTCGGTGAAGCGCTATGGCAAGCGCGCCGTCGAGCCGCTCTTCAGTCGCTTGCAGTCACCGCAGACCTCGCTGACCGCGAAAGAGACTGCCTTACTGGCCCTGGCGCGCCTCGACAGTGTGCGCGCCGAACAATTCCTGGCGTTCTGGGAAGGCGAGTTGCGAGATGTCTATCGCTACAAGCTCATGCTGGCCTCTCTGGATACCAGTACGCCATGCGAAGCGGACACCTTTTTGCGGGTCGCTCTCGACAATGCGCATCGCCAGATTCTCTCGCTTTTAGTGCAGTTACTGGCAGTGTGGGCCTCTCCAGAAGTGGCCCGGCTGGTGGAGAGTGGCCTGCACGATACTGATCGCCGCAAACGCGCCAATGCCCTGGAAGCGCTGGAGAGCCTCAGCGACCGGCACTTCACCCGCCTGTTTTTGCCCATCCTGGAAGCCAGTGACAGTCAGCAAGAGGACTGGCGAGAGGTAGCGCAGCGCCAGTGGTCGCTCACCGTCACGGAGATCTCGACGCTGCTGGAGGCGTGTCTCCAGGATACGAATAAATGGGTAGTCATTGGCGCTGTCCTCTCCGGTCAGGCCCGCGCCACCACGCTGGGGGAAGCATGGCCGCAGCACCTCGCACAACGCGCCACCACAGCACCCGATGCCGACGTGCGCAACACCGTCAGGCGCGCCCTGGGGATGGCTACGTCTGAGCCGCATCGGTCGTTGTCGCTGACCGACGTCATACTGTTCTTGAAACGTAGCCAGCTCTTTGGCAGCATGACCCTGGACCAGTTGCGTACGATTGCGGCGTATCTGACTGAACGCGAGATGTTTCCGGGTGAGACCATTGTGCACGAAGGGGAGCACAGCCATGAACTGTACCTGATCGTTTCCGGCCAGGTGGATATCGTGAAACACTTTGGCACCACGCCGCATACCCTGGCCACCTCAGGTGCTGGGGAGCTTTTTGGTGATATGGCCCTCGTCGAAGACCGCCCGCGTTCGGCTGATGTCGTGGCAGTGGAGCAGGGGATACTCTTGGTACTGCACCCCGAACACTTTCGGCAGAGTGTCCTCCAGGATCCAGCCATTTCCTTTGAAATTTTCCGTGTCCTGTCGGCTCGTATACGGCGTTTTGACGAGGAAGCCATGGAAGTTGTACGGAGTAGTTAGTAGGGCGTATAGGGCACAATGCCATCTCAGGAGATACAGTCCTGCACCTTGAACGCATTGCAGGCGGGCGCATGGCCGAAGTGTTCGCCTGGGAAGCGGGGAAAATCGTCAAAGTGTATCGGCCAGAATTTCCCTGGGAAGCTGCACAATACGAAGCGGATATCGCCACCCAAGTGCAGGGATTGGGTGTTGGATGCTCATCCGCTATTACTTTGAGGGAGAACACATATGGTCACACCTGTCTCACGGCATCGAGTTGCGCGTAGAGGTCTTGCCCTCTCCCTGGCCTGGGTGGTGAGCCTGATGGTATTTTTGCCCTGGGCGCATGCCCAGTCGATCAGGGGCACAGTGGATCTGACCACAGCCATTACACAGATCGCCAAGCAGACGATCCCCGCTGTCGCCCACATCGAGGTCACTGAGCGGCAGGAGGTCACGAACCCTCTTCTGCCCTTTGAGAATGATCCCTTTTTACAGCGTTTCTTCGGCGGACGCCAATTGCCCAAAAAGTTCAAACGTGAGGTCAGGGGGCTGGGCAGTGGGATGATTATGGATGCTGCAGGCCACATCCTCACTAACGAGCACGTGGTCGGCGGCGCCAGCAAGATCGAGGTGCTGCTGGCCAATGGCCATAAATATACGGCTCGTGTGGTCGGCACAGACTCGAAGACCGACCTGGCAGTAATCAAGATCGACACCAAGGAAGCACTGCCCTATGTGACTCTTGGGGATTCTGATCGCGTGGAAGTGGGCGAGTGGGTAGTCACCATTGGGCATCCGCGCGGTCTGGATCAAACGGTCACCCACGGTATCATCAGTGCCAAGCATCGGCGTGGCATCACGGAGCCGAGCAGCTATCAGGATTTTCTCCAGACTGATGCGCCCATCAATCCTGGCAATAGTGGTGGCCCGTTGTTGAATCTGCATGGCGAGGTCGTCGGCGTGAATGCGGTGATTGCGTCGCAGACGGGGGGCTTTGAGGGGATTGGCTTCGCTATTCCCAGTAACATGGCGGCGTATATAGCAAAGGGCCTCATCACGCACGGTAAAATAGAGCGTGCCTGGTTGGGCGTGAGCATACAAGAAATCATCCCCGACTTGGCCAAAGGGCTCGGCGTAGACATGTCACAGGGCGCCCTGATCGCCGATGTGGTGAAAGGGGGTCCGGCGGAGCAGGCGGGGCTCAAGAAGGGCGATGTGGTCATGGCGTACCAGGGGAAAGACGTGACGAGCGCCGATGCCCTGCGCAATGCCGTGGCGATCACCCCCAGTGGTCAAGAGGTGAAGATGACCATTCTGCGCGGGGGGCAGAAACAGGAACTGACTGCTACGGTCAGGAATCTGGAGGAGGCGACCAAGACGTTGCTCGCTGCGGTGCAGAAACGCTTAGGGGTGACCGTCCGCCCGGTCAGTCCCGATGAAGCGGAGAAATACGGCCTGGAGACACACCAGGGAGTGACCATCACACGCATGGATGCCAATAGCGCCCTGGGGAAGGCTGGGCTGGAGGTGCGGGATGTGCTGTTGGCCATCGACGACCAGCCGATTGAGAGCGTGGAAGAGCTGGGACATCTGGTCTCTGCCTTGAAACCGCAGCAGCGCATTACCATCTCGGCACTTGATCACCGTAATGGCAACACGGGTAACCTCCAGGTGATGTTACGTTAGCCTCCGCGTGTGTGCATCTCGAGATGCGGATCCTTGCGGAGGCGTTCGAGAGGAATCAGGGGACTCCGCATGCCGTGCGTCTCGAGCGCTTTGCGCTCCTCGGCGCCACGATCCTGACGCGTCTGCCAGCCCGACACGATGATCGATGCCAACTCCTCTCTGGCGACCCCAGCCCGTAATGGCTGACGCAGATCGATCCCGTGACGCGCATAGAGGCACAAGTACCACAGGCCATCGGCGGTGAGCCGGCTGCGGTCGCAGGTGCGACAGAACGGCGCGGTCGTGGAGGCAATAATCCCAAACACGGTCCCATCTGGTAAGCGAAAACGCTCCGCTGGGCCCAACTCTCTGTCACCACGGACTCAATGGGCCCATAGTGCTGGCTGAGCCGTTCCAGCATGGCTGCCCGCGAGAAGACTTTGTCGATCGTCCAAGACGTGGCACCACCCACATCCATGTACTCGATGAAGCGGACCTCTGCTCCTACCTGCTTGCCATACTCGATGAGATCAACCAGCTCGTCGTCGTTGACCCCGCGCATGACCACAGCATCGAGTTTCAGGCCGGTGAAACCGACCCGCCGCACCGCCTCAATACCGGCTAAGACCCTGGGATGCGTGTCGCGTCTGGTCAACTCCCGGAAGCGCTCTGGTTGCAGAGTATCCAGGCTTACGGTGACGCGGTGCAGCCCCGCATCGTAGAGCGCCGTTGCCTGTTCAACTAGCAAGATACCATTCGTCGTCACGGCCAGATCCTGGATGCGCGGATTGCGCCCCAGCATACGGACCAGCGTTGGCAGATCACGGCGCAGTAGCGGCTCACCACCCGTCAGGCGCACCTTCTCCACACCGAGATCGGTGAATAGGTCAACCAACGTCGCAATCTCCTCAAACGTCAGTAGATCGCCACGTGGCAGCCAGGCATATTCCTCTTCCGGCATACAGTACTGACAGCGCAAATTGCAGCGGTCGGTCACGGAGAGGCGCAGGTTGCGTAAGGGCCGCGCGAAGACATCAGTGATAAAGGGACGCTGAGCAGTCATATTACGGTTCCAGAAAGACCCGCAACGGGGCCCCCTGACGTTTGAGCTTGGCCAGGGCTTCGGCCTCGATTTGCCGCACCCGTTCGTGACTCAAATGGAGATCGAGGCCAATTTGGCGTAAGGTTTCCTCCGGCTGCCCATGCAGGCCAAAGTGCCGCCGAATGACCTCGGCTTCGCGTGGTGTCAAACCCTCGAGCGCGCGATGGGTGCGGTCCACCAACTCCTGCTGGATGATGCTCTCCTGTCCCACCCACGCCTTGGTATCGGCGAGTATCTCCCCAAGGGTACGCTTATCTTCCTCCGCCACAGGCCGGTCCAACGACACCGGTTCGTGCCCCAGGGCCAGGGTGCGTTCCACCCGCTCCAGAGGCATGGCGAGATGAGTGGCAATCTCACCCGGCGTTGGGGAGCGTCCCAACGTCGTGGTGAGCGCGTCGCGGCTTTTTGACACCTGGCGGGCACTTTCGTACATGTATTCCGGTACCCGGATCAGGGTCCCTTGTTCGAACACCGCGCGCCGGACAGACTGTTTAATCCACCAGACCGCATAGGTACTGAATTTTAAGTTGCGCCGGTAATCAAACTTGTCCACAGCGCGCATGAGACCAATGTTGCCTTCTTGGATAAGATCGGTCAAGGGTATCCCAGTGTATGTAAACTCGCGTGCGACGCTAATGACCAGCCGGAGATTGCGGGCCACGAGTTCTTGCTTAGCACTCTCCGCACGGGTCTGGAGCCGATGCAGCATATGCCAGAGGCGCTGCAACGTGCGCAGACTGTAGCCCAGGGTCGAGAGAAAGCGGCTCGCTTGCCGATGCTGCCGGGCCGGAGACGCCGCCGCCATGGCGGTATCAAACCGCGCCCAGGCCTGGCGCAAAAACAGCGGTTGCCAGACCAGCGGCTGGAGCAGGGTCCGCATCGCAGCCCGCAACGCCCGCATCTGCGCCAGGGTCTCGGTGTTTCTATCGACGCCCTGTTGCACCAATTGCCGCATCTGACAACGCAAACGTTGCAGCTGGTCGAGCATGGCAACCAAATCACCGAAAGCAGGGGCGTGTTCTGGGAGGCATACCGCCGCAATGGGCATGATGCCACGCCGGAGGCGTGCCCGACAGGCCAGGAGCAGTGGGACATGCAGGAGACGCTGCAGCAATTCATCGCGCCACTGCTGGGCACCTTCCTGGATCTGCTGGGCCAGAGCCATTTCCCCCTTGTGGGAGAGCAGAGGAAAGCGGCGCACCTCCTGGAAGTAGTGCGCAATGATCGATGGCTCAACCTCCGCGGATGCAGTCGGCAATGCCCCCTGCACCTCTGCAGAGGCAGGTTCCCCAACAGACGTGGTCACGAAAGGGGCAGTATCAAACTGAGATGTGTCATCAGTAGGCGACAAATGGCGCATCGTGCAAACCTTGTACGTAAAAAAACCCTAACTGAGGGGTTGATAAATGGATTCATTTTGTCCAGAATATAGAACGCACGGCGATGACTGTCAAGAAGCTTTCGAGATATAGGCATCAAACTGCATGGAGGATACCAATGCCGGGCCTACAATTTTCACAGAGTACTGACCTGGCCATCCATGGCTTATGGGCGCTGGCTCTCCTTGAGACGGGGCGCTTTGTGCTCCTCAGCGACATTGCCCACCGTCAGAACGTGTCTGAGAGCTATTTAGCGAAAGTCTTTCAACGCCTCACCCATGCGGGGATCACGCGCGCCATGCGCGGCAAGCGTGGTGGTTACGCTCTGGCTCGACCTCCCGAAGCGATTACGATAGGGGATGTCGTACGAGCGATGGACCCAGAGCCCCCGATGTATCAGTGCCTGGCCCAGGAACGCTGCTGTGAGGCCACGAAGAACTGTCTGTTGTTGCGCGTCTTTGCGGAAGCTGAACAGCACATGTACGCCGTGCTCGACCGGGTCACCCTGGCCGACCTGCTCGGTGATTTTCTGCGTGGCAGGGAACGTATGGCGTGGCTCCAGCTCCACGTGACACCAGCCGATCACCCTGCAACAAGCCCACCGGCACCGTACTCAGCCCTCTGAGACTGGTCCACGGCTGTGCCCCGTCTCTCAGTGCGTGTCCTCTGCATGGCCCGGCGTATAGCCCTTATTGCCGCAGCTATGGCAGTTGTTGGTCCGTTCTTCGGCGCTCGGTAGACGGATGAACAGCACTTCACCGCTCTCTTCGAGCTCGACCGCAAAGGCCTCTCCGACGACGGTGATATCCACCACCCGACCACGTCCTTCCTCGGTCATGTAGATATCCCCAATACGCGGCAATGCGTCTTTGATCGCCTTGTACACGGGCATTTCGTAAGCCAGACAGCACTTGAGGCGGCCGCAGACACCAGAAATGCGCGACGGGTTGAGCGCCATGCCCTGTTCTTTTGCCATCCGCACGGAAATCGGTGCAAATTCCGTCAGGAACGTGGCACAGCACAGCGGGCGACCACAGACGCCATGCCCCCCCAGCTTTTTGGTCTCATCACGGGGACCAATCTGGCGCATCTCAATACGGACCTTCAAAACGCCAGCGAGGTGCCTGACCAGGCTACGGAAATCGACCCGGTCGGCGGCGGTGAAATAAAAGATGGCCTTCTGGCCATTGAGGGTAAAATCCACACTGACCAGCTTCATGGGCAGGTCGACTTCCTGAATGCGGCGGCGGCACAGGTCGAAGGCGTCCTTCGCACGCTGACTCATGGCCTCAGCCTGCTCGAAATCATGCAGGCTGGCTTTGCGCAGGACTGGCTTGAGGTCATGCTGCTCGGCCTGGATGTCGACAGCGTGGGGAGCGAGCACCACCGTGGCCAGTTCGACGCCGCTTTCGGACTCGGCCACACATTTTTCCCCCCGGTATAGCGTCAGCCCATTGGCAGCGTACTGTACGATCTTGCCAGACGGTTTGAAGCGGAGCCCGACGACCTCTATCTGCATGGCGATACTCCCGGGTGACGTCTCTTCACAGGCTGACCCTGACAACTGTGACGGTCTAGTACACCCCCGCAGGGTAAGCTTTATTGTGACACAGAGGGCTGCGAGGCGCAACTGACCGTGGTGGCTACCAGGGCGTCCCGTTCCGCCCCTGGCAAGCTCATCCGGTGCTTGGATCAGGACCGGAAACGCGGCTGCACCACCCCCGGTGTGGTCGTGCGCAGCGTGTACACCGACGTGCGCGCGGTGAAAAAGAGCGTCCGCATGTCTGCCCCGCCAAACGCCAGGTTGGCGGGAATCTCCGGGGTGCGAATGATCCCCAGGTTGGTGCCGTCGGGCGCAAAGACCCAGGTGCCCCCAGGACCCGTGCAGTAGACGCGCCCTGCCACGTCCACCTTCATGCCATCGGGCACCCCGTCGGTTTCGTCCGAGGACATATCCGCAAAGATGCGGCGGCGCACCATGTTACCCTGCTCATCGAGATCGAGCACGTGGATATACGCCGCCCAGCGGGTGTTGGCCACATAGAGGCGGCGCTCGTCGGGCGAGAAGGCCAGACCATTGGGATACTCGAAGTCCGCGATGATGGTGACGGCGCCATTGGGGGCAATGCGATACACCCCAGCGTAGGGGAGTTCCCGTTGTGCCAGAGGCACCCGCAGACCGGGGTCGGTAAAGTAAATGCTGCCATCCGATCGGCACACCACGTCGTTCGGGCGGTTCAGACGCTTGCCCTCAAAACGGTCCAGCAGCACGTCGATACGCCCATCGGCGTGCATGCGCGTGATGCGGCGATTGCCACCCTCACACATCACGATCCGCCCCTGCAGATCAAAGGTGGTGCCGTTCCCCTCGCCGGTGTTTTCCCGCACTACTTCAGGCTCCTTCCCAGGGGTCAGACGGTACAGCCGGTTGCGACGCAGATCGACAAAATAGTACCAACCATTGGTCGGATCCCACAGGGGTCCTTCGGTAAAACCAAAACCCGTTGCCAGCCGTTCGGCCTGCGTGGTTTCCAGGATCATCGACAGTGCATCAGCCATGTGAGTCATGCTCCTTCCCTTGATTTGATGGGTACTTTTTTCCCTCTCCCTCCGGGAGAGGGAGCAAAGAGAGTGAGCTATACTCGCTGAGGGTTACACGGCCGGCAGGCCACGTTTGGCCCGCACCATGTTGATGGTACGACGAAAGCCCTCTTCCATAGAGAACTGCCGGCTGTAGCCAATCGCCGCTTCGGTGGTGGACGGATCGTAGCGCATACGGCCCGACTGGCGTCCTGGGGTCACGCGGATGCTGGCTTGCGGGAGCAGTTGCCGTACATAGGCTACCGCCTCCTGCATGGAGCGAGCGTCACCGCAGATCGTCAGCCCCGCTTCAGTGCATGGTGGTGCTTCCGACGCCAGATGGATGGCACGCGCCACGTCTTCGGCATACAGCCAGTCAGGGGCATCGTCGCCGTTCGAGATGGCGCCAGGTTCGCCAACTGCCGGTTTCTCCAACAACTCGGTGATATAATCCACGCCCGTGCCACGGGGGATGGTCAGGGCTTTGCCGTAGCCGTACACCGCCGTAAAGCGCAACCCGACATTGTCCAGCCCACGCTGGCGCTTATAATGTCGCCCCAGGCTTTCGTTCATCGACTTCACTGCCCCATACAGTCCCAA
>Ga0099827_10002008_pt1 | contig 11007 bp, 13 predicted proteins | sample CZO8metaG_FD_79339 | JGI IMG/M metagenome (GOLD analysis project Ga0099827, IMG submission 79339) | Vadose zone soil microbial communities from the Eel River Critical Zone Observatory, Northern California, USA - CZOApr15con1.8 metaG | ecosystem: Environmental > Terrestrial > Soil > Vadose zone ...
CAGCCCGGCCGCAGTCGATCCGGCTGAATCGGGATATTCATCACAGGAGGTCGCGACGCGCGCGACCTCCTGTCTAAGAGCTCAGTCCGCGAACACCCCGTTCTGGACGCGCCCCAGCTGCGCGAAGGCGCTCGTCGTGCCCGACGGGTTCGATACAAATCGGAAGCCAAGGCTGTTGGAGGCTGACCACGTCATCGTGGCGCTGGTCACTGCCAGCTCACCCGTTGAACCTGGCGTGTTGTTCACCGGCCCGGTGGTTGTGACGGGACCGGTCCACTTGACGTCAAAGCTGCAACTCGCGTCGGTTGACACTGGGATCTCGAATCGGAAGAGAGCGTTGGGAATGTCGAAGTAATCCTGAAGAGCAAGGTTCGCCATGCTCATGCTTGCCGTGCCAGTGCCAAGCTCGATGGGGCCGAGCGTTGGGTTGGGCACCGTCCAGAACAGGCCACCCGGGTAGGGATTTATCCCCGGATCAAAGTCGTGGACCTGGGTCTTGAAATTCGTGAAGTCATACTGACCTCTGTAGAGGTCCAATCAAACGAAGCCGAACGTTCCTTTGTGGACCGCTCCATCCTGGCCCACGTAAACGCCGCTCATGAAGCGCATGTCCGTGTCGAATAGAAGGGTCTCCGTGCTTCCGTCCGGGTTCGTGCCTGTGCCGGTGCCCTGAACGTCGGCGACTCCCACAAATCCATTGAAGTCGCCGATCGACGAGGGATCGATACCGGGGCCAAAAAAGGTCACGTGGAACATATCGAAGACCGTATTTGGCGTTGGCTTCGGGGCCGAGCTGGAAGGCCTGGCCGCCAGCACACTTGTCGGCAGCAGACTGGCGCCCATCGCCGCCCCGGCCACGCCCGCCATCGATCCCATGAACGCCCTGCGTGAAAGCGCATGACGAGCGTGATGCGCGCTGAGATCGGTTGGCACGCGAACCGGCCATTTCGTTGGCTCGAAAACGAAGGGTCTCATGGCACCACCTCCGCTGGCAGAAGAAAGGACGGCTGACGACGTTCGCGACCGATCTTAGGTCCAGCCCGGGGAACCTGTCCATGGGATATCTGTCCGCCACCTGGCCTAATACATGCCGGTGCTGAGCCGGACACAGGTCATGGTTCTCGTTTTCGTGGTAGCTGCGTGGGTGGCTGTGGTCGCGATCCTGGCCGCGGCCCCCGACGTCTATGACCAGGGTCTCAAGCTACCGATCGCCGACCGCCGTACGTTCGAAGTCGCCTTCCTGGCCGCGCTCTCGATCTTCTTGGTCATCCTCGGGATCGGGGTGGTCCGGAGGTGGCGTTGGATGTTCTGGCTGATATTGGTGGCTTTCCTGGCAGGCCTGGTCCGAGTGCCCGCGTCTGCGCTCGAGCTGGCCGGAACAATCCCCCTGCAGGGCCCGGCCTGGTACGTGGTCCTTCAGGGTGTGATAGGCGCGGTCCAATTCGTGATCGGAATCGCGATGCTGATGGGTTATCGCCGCAATGGCCTCTGGGGGAACTTCTAGCGCGCGAACGTTCTCATTCCGCGACCGCCTGTTCCGGGCCCAGGGACGCCAGCGATAACGCCTGCGCCACGGCGTCCGCTGCTCGCTGCACAGAGTCACGCTCACGCTCGCCATATCCCGCTCCGGTGCGCCGCCGCCCCAGCGCCAGGCGGCCGAACTCACGACTCCCGGCGCGAAGTGGAACGACGAGCTCGGCCTGACCGTCCCAGCTACCGCGCACGGCTGCTGGGCGATCAACTGTCGGCACGTCCAGGTAGAGGGCGCCGCCGACGGCAGCGGCACCTTCGGTCGCGTCGTGCAGCAGCCGCTCGGCGACACGCTGGCCCACCATGACGCCAACCACGGCGTCGATCTCGCGTTCGAGAGCTCCCATCAACCGCTTGAGGTCGCGAGCATCCTTGAATCGGATGTCCACCGCAGCCTGGAGCCGGTTGCGTGCCGGCGTGAAGATCGTGGCCAGGATGAACACCGTGATGACGATGGCCCCGTCCGAGGACTGGCCGGTCACGCCGACGAACAGCCGCTGGAAGAGTGCGGTGGAGGCGGAGTAGATCCCCGCGAGCAGCGCTGTCAACAAGACGTAGACGATGGCGCGATTGATGAGCAGGTCGATCTCGTACAGCCCGTAGCGAAGGATGGCGATTCCCACCGCGATTGGAACGCACGTGTAAGCAAGGCTGAAATACAGGAACGCCTGGTCCAGCAGCGCAGGCCGAAACGTGATGACGATCACCTCGCCGACCAGCTCGATCAGGACGATGGCTGCCGCAGCGCCAACCCACTTCAGCTGCTGCCGGACATCAGTTGGCGTGTGCTCCCATCGCACGACGAGGGACGCAACGGCGGCCAGCACCGCGGCGACGGTGGCCGCGATGCCCGCGGACTGCACCACATCGCCGATGGTCGTGCTGCCGCCGGCCAAAGCACCAATGAACTGGAGGGCGAGACCGCCGACGCCGGCGTAGATCGCGGGCCGCCAGCGTCGTGACGGCAACCGGCCGTCAGGAAACAGTAGAAGGCCGACCGACGTTGGCAGAAAGAAGCCGAGCAGGAAAGTCGCGCCGGAAATCGCATTCACGAGCGAGACCGCAGGTAGAGATCCCGGAACGGCCGCCCCGAGCTCCGCGTAGGCCTCACTGACTCCCGACAGCGCAACCGAGACGCCCGCGGCGCCGAAGATCCAACCCACCGGGTGACGCGGGTGTCGGGACACGATCAGCGCGCCGACGATCGAGAACGCAAGCGCTCCCACATAGACAAAGGGAGTGCCCTGTTCGCCCTCCATGCCCAGCCGCCCCGGATGGGGTTGAGCAATGATCAACCTCACCACCGGAATCGTGGCCACGCTGAGGCCGACCATGCCCCATGCGAGGAAGCGCTGCCAATCTCGCCTCACGGGTTCTTGGCTTCGACGCGCCGGGCCGGGCCGGCGCCGCTGAGGATGCGAATGCTCATCAGGACGACCAGGCCGATGAAGGCGATGGGCGCGGCAGCGTCCAGAGCCGGTAGCCCGAGGGGGCTCGCAATTGCGCGGGCCAGGCTCGCCGCCGCCACCAGGGCGGCGAGTGCACGCACCCACGACGGTTCGGCGGTCGAGGCCGCGAGAACGAATGCAGCTATTGAGGCAAACAGCGCGGAGTCCGCCAGGTCTTCGACCAGCGTGAGCGTGTGGGCAAGGTCAGCGGAAGGATGGGACGCCAGCACCATTGCCATTGGCACGATGTTGGTGGCGAGTTCTGCAGCCACCACCAGCGCAGCGGCGGGAATCAACCATCGGCTCGGCTGCCTCCCAGCGGCTCGAACCCGATCGATTATTGCGCTCACGAACGCGACGAAAGGCAGGAGCGACAGGGCGCCGACGACCTGCTGCCAGATGATGATCTGGCGATGAGCGCTGTAGAAGTCGTTAATGCTTGTTCCGGGCTCAGCAGCAGTCGGGAGCGAGATCATGCCCGCGCTGACGAACAGCACGAGCACGAAGGCAATCCCCCACCATCCACCTTTTCGACCGGGCCTCAGCAGGAATCGCGCGCTCACGACTTCACGTAGCCGAGGCGACCGCGAGTTGCCACGATGATGACGAGCGCGGCGAGACCGAAGACGGCCATTGGCGCCACCTCGTTGTATGCGGCGGCCGGAAAGAGGTCACTGGTCAGTCCCTGCGTGAAGTTGATCGAGGTGTGCAGAAGGACCGCCATCAGCAGGCTGGCCCGCGTGTGATTGAAGGCCCACGTGATGATGACGGAGAAGGCCACGACGTCAACCAGAAAGACGATCACCCCGGTTGGGTTGAGCCCGCCATTCGCGGCCGAAAAAGTTGGGGTGAGGTACTGCGGCGCGTGCCAGGTTGCCCAGAGGAGGCCAAGGATCACGGTTCCGGCCAGTGGCCCCCAGCGCTGCTGGAGGCGCGGCAGCGCGAAACCACGCCAACCCGGCTCCTCCAAGAGCGGCCCGTCCAGGACCATCACCACCAGGAAGAGGACCGGGTAGATGATCGCCATCGAGAGCGCGGGCGCCTTGAATGAGGCAATGGCTCCGGGCACCAGAACGATGCTCGCGAAATAGAGGGCGGGGATCCCGAGCAGGGCGAGCAGGTACCAGACGGTCCCGACTCGCCAGAGCACGAATCGCCGCAGGAGCTGGCGGACACCTGCCTTGCCCGACACGACGGCGGTCATCACGAATCCGGCGACGACCGGTCCCAGCAGCTCGGGGGTGTCCGTGACGATCGTGTCCGGCAGCGGCCACACGACCAAGAAGACCAGTACGTATGTCCACGAGATGGCGTAAGCGAGGACAAAGAATGAGATGAGCGGGTGGCGACGTAGCAGCCGCAGCACTCCGTCGGAGAAACCTTCCGTCAGCGTCGTGCCGGCAGCCTCGCTCACCTGTCAGGCTCCCGCGGCCGCGGCCGCCTTTAGTTCGCTGCTGGATGTGGGCTGGTCGCTGCGGTAACCCAGCCGTCCTCGCGTGGCCGCGATCGCGATCAGCGCGACCACTGCAATCCCGACGTACAGCAGGCGGCCGTCGACCGCTGGGTAGAACGCCATCAACACAGCGCCTGACGCGGTCGTGTCGATCGAGGCATGCAGCAGCGCCACCACCGGCAGGCTGCCGCCTGTCGAATTGAAGATCCACGTGATCACGATGCGGACGGGGATGGCGAACAGAACCAGCAGGTAGAAGGCGTATTCGAAGACATGCACACCCTGGGGCCGCGCGTTGTCGATCAGCCCGCCCGTGATCAGGAACAGCGGGAAGTGGATGAACCCGAAGCATGGGGCCACCACGACGCTGGCCCACACAGGGCCCAATCGTGGCTGGAGCCGAGCGGTCATGAAGGCCATCCAGCCGCCTTCCTCCCAGACCGAGATTAGGAGTGCGATGAGGGCGACATTGAGCAGATACGTGGTCGGGATCAGCGCCGCGTTGCGCCCGAAAGAATTCAACGTGCTGGCGCCGTGCAGGGCGAGGCCGGCCAACAACAGCAGCGCGGGGGGGCCGAATATCGCGAGCAGGTACCACTGAGGGCCGGTCCGGAAGTGGTAGTAGTGGCGGCGCAGAGCGCGCGTTCCAGCCTTGCCGTCGGCGATGAGTGTCACCAGGAAGATGACGCCGGTCAGGCCGAAGATGGTGACCAGCAGGATGCCCACCTGGGCCGGGATGTCGACGGGAATGATCGCCAGGCCCGACTTGCCGAGCACTTCCGGCAGGAACAGGAGCCAGCTTATCGGGTACAGCAGAAGCAGAAAGGCGCTGACGGGATGCCGGGCGATGCTCCGCTTGACAGAGGCCATGCGCGACGCCTGTGCGGTCGGTTCCACGACTCGAACCTCCACGATGTTGATGCGGTGACCATCGGCTGTTTTAAGACCAGCCGGAAGTGCCCGCCGTCAGAATTTCGGGCTGCCCTGGATCACGGATCGACCGTGACGCCGATCATGGTTGCGATCTGTCAGGGGTCACTTGGCGCGGGCGCGGGCGCGGAGTACTCTCGGCTGGCGAATGAGCTGGTTCGAAAGGTTCGGCAAGTACCTCGCGCTGACGGGCCTGTCGCTCATGTGGCCGGTGGTCGACACGTATGCGATTGGCGCGATTCATGGCCCTGAGGCTGTCCTCTTCGGAGTTGCCGGCGCTGTCTACGCCCTGACATACGTCTGGTTCTGCCTTGTCGGCTATGCGACTCGGGATCCCAGGCTGCCGATGGCGGTGGTCGCGACGCTAACGGTGATCGCTGTCGCCCTGGATCATCTCGCGAGACAAGAGAACACCAACTACTACCTGCTGGCGCTGCTGATCGCGGGGTTCAGCCTCCGGCCGAAACCCGCGCTGGTCGCGCTCGCGCTGGTCGGTACGGTTACGGCGCTGGAGCTCATGCTCCTGGCAAGCCTGCCCCTGGCACAGGTCGTGCTTCAGGCGGTGCTCGTTGTGCCGGGCGTGGCCCTTTTCGGGGGCAGCGGGATGGGACTCCGCTACCTGGTAAGAACGCTCGCAGAGCTGCGCGCAGCGCGAGCGCAGATCGCTCGACACGCAGCCGACGAAGAACGGGCTCGGATCGCCCGCGATCTTCACGACCTGCTTGGACACAACCTTTCCTTGATCACCTTGAAGGGCGAGCTAGGGACGAGGCTGATCCCGGAGGGAGCCCCCGGTGCCGACGAGGTGCGCGACATGGTGCGTCTGAGTCGAGAGACGCTGCAGCAGGTGCGCGAAGCCGTTTCCGGCTATCGGCAGCCGACGCTGGCGACCGAGCTGATGGCGGCTCGCGTGGCGCTGCAGGCTGCCGAGATCGAACTCGACGTCAAGCAGAACGTGGGTGCGCTCGATCGCGATTCAGAGGCCGTGCTGGGTTGGGTGATTCGTGAAGCGACGACCAACGTGATCCGCCATTCGGGGGCAAAGCATTGCCACATCACGCTGACGCGGGAGGAGGCGCAGATTCAAACCGAGATACAAAACGACGGGTGGCGCGTGCCCCAGGGGCCGGCCGGAAACGGGCTGCGCGGCCTCGAGGAGCGTTTGGCTGTAATGGGTGGGGCGCTCGACGCGAAGGCTTTGCCCGCCGCAGGCTTCCGGCTGCTCGCCACGATTCCCATTCAGCGGCACGCTGATGCGCCTGCTCTGGACGTTGAGGTCGAAGCATGATCCGTGTGCTCATCGCGGAGGACCAGGCGATGGTGCGCGGAGCCCTGCGTGCTCTCCTGGCGATGGAACAGGACATCCAGGTGGTGGCGGAGGCGGCACGCGCAGACGAGGTGCTGGCCGCCGCGATCGCTAGCCGTCCCGATGTCGCGCTGGTCGATATCGAGATGCCGGGCGGCGACGGCCTCTCGGCGGCGGCTGCGCTCCACGAAGCACTGCCAACCTGCCGCAGCCTCATCCTGACCACCTTTGGAAGGCCGGGCTTCTTGCGGCGGGCGATGGAAACCGGGGCGTTCGGCTTCCTGCTCAAAGACGCCCCGCCGGAGCAGCTGGCGCTCGCCATCCGACGGACAGCACGTGGCGAGCGCGTCGTCGACCCTGGCCTGGCCGCGTCCGCCCTCAGCGAAGGTGTGAGCCCGCTGACCGAACGGGAACGTCAGGTTCTCGCGGCCACTGACCGCGGCGCGGACCTGGACGAGATCGCGCGGACCTTCTTCCTCTCCAGGGGGACCGTCCGCAATCACCTCTCGAATGCCATCCAGAAGCTGGGGGCACGGAATCGTTCTGAGGCGGCCAGGCTCGCAGAGGCTAAGGGCTGGCTGTAGGCCAATCAGGCCCCCGCACAATTGGTCGATGCTCCCGGTGTCGGCCGACGCTTTCGAGGATCAGGTCTCGGACCACCGCAGCGAGCTCTTCGCCCACTGCTACCGCATGCTCGGCAGCGTCGACGAGGCCGAGGATGCGCTCCAGGAGGCGCTTACTCGCGCATGGCAGGGCCGTCATACCTACCGCGAGCCGATCTCGTTCAGGGGGTGGCTCTACCGGATCGCCACCAACACGTGCCTCAACGCCATCGAAGCCCGCAAGCGCGACCGAACCGAGCCGGGCCCCTGTCCGGACGACCTCCTCGCCGGGGTCGCCTCAGCGGAAGCCGGGCCGGAGGCCCGTTACGACACGCACGAGTCCGTATCGCTTGCGTTTCTGACCGTTCTCCAGGTGCTCCCTCCGCGCCAGCGCGCCGTCCTCCTTCTCCGGGACGTGCTGGCATTTCGCGGTGCCGAGGTCGCGCGTCTATTGGAGACGAGTGTGCAGGCAGTGAACAGCTCGCTCCAGCGGGCGCGTGCGACTCTTCGCCGCAGCTATTTGGGGCCGAGACTGGCCAATCCGCCGAACCTCCTCGAACGCTACGTCCGGGCGTGGGAAGCGGCCGACGTTGTGGGCCTGGTGGCGCTTCTGCGCGAGGACGCCGTGCTCACGATGCCGCCGAAACCGTCGGTCATCGGCGCGCCGCCGATAGTCGCCTTTCTGGCCGAAGCGATTTTTGCGATCGCCCCGATGCGTCTCATTGCGGCTCGCGCGAACAATGGGCCGGCGTTCGCCGCCTACATGCAGAAACGGCTCTTCGCCCTTCTCGTGATCGACGGCGATGGTGAGCGCATCGCGCACATCCGTGCCTACGCCGATCCGCGGGCCCTCGCGCGCTTCGAGCTGCCGGTATCGCTAGCCGGCTGACGCCCCCGGCCTGCGTAGCAGGTGGATGAAGATCAGGACGCTGCTGACGAGCAGCGCCGGCACGTAAGCCGTCACGATCACCCAGTTGACGCCAAGGGCATCGTTGAAAACGCTGTAGCGCATCGACTGGACTATCGCGTTCACGGTGTCAATCAGGCCGACCGCGACAAACAGCCACACCAGCGCGATCGCGAAGCCAAAGCGACGCCGAAGGGCGATCAGCGCCACTAAGGCGAGCAGCGCGGTGAGCATGTCGCCGTATCCGATCATCGTGCGAAAGTCCATCGGGACGGTATCGCCGACGGCGCCCGGCGCGAGGATCGTTCCGCCGACGATCCGGAAAACGTGGATCCACACCAGCGGCACCAGCGCCGCCTCGCGCGGCAGTCTGGCGAGCCGCGGCACCAGGTACCACCACGCCGCGACTGCGTACGCCACTAGCGCGAACGTGAACTGAATCCCGAACAGGACGATGGGTTCCATGGCCTCGATATATGTAACAAATCGGCGACCCGAAACTAATCGCTCGCCATGCGCCGTGCGGGCGACTCTGCGGTCGCAAAGCGTGCGATATGATCCACTGACAAGGTCCTAGACGGCCATATGCCGAGGAGGGCTATCAATGAAAGCCCGACCGCTCTTTCTAATTGCCGCGATCCTCGCGATCGCGTCCCTGGTTGGAGCAAGCGACGCATCAGCTCACACGCGCGTCGATCCAACTACGTTGACCCCGCCCCTCAAGCCATTCCGCATTTGCTTTCAAGACGGCCCGTGGGTGAAATGCGACACCAGCACTCCCACGACCAGTTTCGAAAACGTGCCCATTACGGACTTCGATCTGCCGTGCGGGACGATATACCAGAGCGGGACGAGCACGACCCATGCCACCCGGTGGTACAAGAACCTCTTGCTCGTCGAACGTAACGCTCAGGAGCACATCGACGGCACCTGGAGCCTTTCGCCGACAGGGTCAGGCCCGACGGTCGGGTTTGCAGTGGACGACAACTGGCACGAAACGTTTCTTGTTCCCGGGGACCTCTCGAGCGACTCCATCGTCACCCACGGCACATTCCTTCGCGTCCCTGCCCTGGGCGCTGGGTTCCACGACAGTGGCATCGAGATGGCGGATGGCACACTCCATGGGCACTTCTCGCACTCGGCTGAAGCGCAGCTCTGTGCCCTTCTTACGCCATAGCGCAGCGTCACCCCGAGCGTCGGCGATCGTGCAGTAGCTCCAGCGAGATATTGGGAGCTTGACTCGGGCGTTCGCATCCCGCCGGATCGAAGCGACGACGCTGGGCGAAGCCTGGATGGCGATCTCGGCGGCGATTCTGACTCATGGTGTCGAAGGGCGATGGGAGGGAGTGCCAATCGTCGAGGTCTTTCGCGCGACCCTCGACGTGCATTCACCGAGTGTCGACGACCCGATCATCGCCAAGCACGGCGATCCCGAACGCATGGCGTGGATGCACGCGAACTTCACCGATCATTCCCGAGTGGCCGAGCTAGGTGATGCCGACAGCTACGCGACGCGCCTCTACGACTATGCGCACACCGGCCGCGACCAAACCCAGTGGGTAATCGACCGACTGGCCGCCAACCCATGGACGCGCGACGCGACCATCACGACATTCCAGCCGCTGACCGACGCCAGCTATGTGCCTTGCGTCAGCCTGCTTGACTTCTGGCTCATCAAAGGTGAGCTGCAGCTAGCCGTCTATGCACACGCCATCGACTTCGGTACCAAGGGCTATGCGAATCTGGTCGAGCTGGCGGCGTTGCAGACTCGCGTGGCCGGCGAGCTCGGCGTCGGGATGGGCACGTTGACGATGACGGTGAAGTCGGCTCACATTTATCAAACTGAGCTCGAGTTGATGCGAGGCATCATCGCGGCTCAGCCCTAGGGCCCCGCATCGGCAATTGCGTCGGCTGCGAATGCCCGCTTCGCAAAGTTGAGCTGGTGCGTGTCGGCACGGAGGATCTTGGTGTCCTGCTTGATCGTTGCCTTCGATGCTCCGCTCGACGAGTCATGACTCAGTACCGCCTGATCGAGCTCGACAAGATCCACAAGTGCCTGCACCCATTGGGCCTCGGCCGGTCCCTCGGGCGAGCCGGGGGCCACCGTCGTCAGCGACCCGAACAGGCCGTGCGACTCGCCGAACAGGCCTGCAGTGAAGTACACGGTGTTGGCGGCGCCGCCGTTCCCGCCATTGCCGACCTTGAGCGCCCACAGCCCGTCGATCCGGATGGGTTCGCCGTCGGGGTCCTTGAGTCCGCCAAGCGGTGTTCCGGCGGTCGCGTCAAATGCGTTGATGAGCCCATCGCCGAAGTTGCCCACCAGCAGTACTGACGCGCCGCTCGGGGCGCTGAGACCGGCGAAGCCCGATGGCGCGATCGCCAACCCCCATGGCGAGTCGAGCGATCCCCGCGAGATGAGGCGTACTGCTCCTCCGGGTAGGCCGGCGGTGCCGTCAAGGTTGAAGACGTCCACGAAGCCGCGGTGGAGTCCGGCGAGGTCGTCGTGCCTGGTGGCATTCTGCCGGGCGTAGTCGACATAGACCTTGCCGTTGAGCACCTGGACGTTGAACGGTGCGTAGCCCGCCGGGAGCCCAGGGTCGGTAAACGCGCCGGCCGGCAGCGTGGTCACCCTACTGAATGTCGCGTCGTAAACCTCGATCGCCCCGGCGCGGAAATTGGACGCGTAGAGCACAGCTGTGCTGTTCGGATCGGCCGCGATGATCGGTGTGGTGCTGGCAGCGATGGCCAGGCCCTTGTAGACCGCCCCGGTCTGCTGATTGGGATTGGGGTTGGTGAAGTTGTTGCCAGAGCTGTCCACGGCGATGACCGCG
>Ga0099827_10002009_pt1 | contig 11006 bp, 9 predicted proteins | sample CZO8metaG_FD_79339 | JGI IMG/M metagenome (GOLD analysis project Ga0099827, IMG submission 79339) | Vadose zone soil microbial communities from the Eel River Critical Zone Observatory, Northern California, USA - CZOApr15con1.8 metaG | ecosystem: Environmental > Terrestrial > Soil > Vadose zone ...
GGCACCCAGACGCGCCCATACTCAGGCGTGTCGACCCATCGTCCATAGGGACTGAGCCCCGTTTCGAACGTGGTTTCATCGGGCGTCTGCGTCGGCGGCAGAGCCTCTGGCGGAGGAACGCCAGGTTCAGCCTGCTCGTCACCAGGCGGCGGTGGCGGGATCGTGTCCTCCCAGCCTGTCTGCGCCATGGCGACGTTGGTGAAGAGGATTGCCCCGCCCGCCAGCAGAGCGGCGGACGCAAGCGCTGACGCACGTCGGCGGGTGCTCATTGTGGCATCGCCTCTCGTTCCTGCACCGCCTTTGACGCCAGACGAAGTACGCGCATTCATGGCTGCTTGCCAAGGGCTAGCGCTTCTCTACGGCGACTCCGCAGGGGACGGGTCAGCCGCCGTGGCCCGATGCCTCAGCCCGCCGACAGATCCTGCAGCAGGCGGTCGGCGGAGGAGGAGAAGCGCGAGACGTCGCCGTAGGAGCGCGCCACCAGCATCGCGCCTTCCAGCGCGCCGAGCAGGAGCCGCGCTTCCTCGCGCGGCGGCCCGCGGAATCGCAACACCTTCAGCCCGACTCCTTGACCGACGAACGTCCCGCGGCCCTTGGCTCTCCCTGCCTTGACAGCCCCTCGCGAGCGGGCGGACAAGCAAGCTGCCGGGGGAAACATGCCAAAGTACGCGGCGAGCGACGACGGCAAGGTCGTCGACGGCAAGATCATTGTCTTCCTCAGCCCTGCGCGGGGCGAGACGGCGGCGTCCGCCGGCCGGCCTTCGCCGGCGGAGCGGGCCGACACGGGGAAGCTGCAGGCGGCCGCGCTCACCTCTGCCGCACGGAAGGGAGTGCCGTTCTGCGCGGAGTGTGAGCAGGCGCGTCGGGAGCTTGCGAGCAAGAGCAGAGAGCCAGCGTGAGCGCGCTGTCCAGCTGCGTCCTTGCGGAGCTGGGACTCCGGCAGCCGCTCTACGCAATCCTCGATGGCGCCCGGGACCCGCGCATCCGCGGCTGGGTCCTGGACACCCGCGCTCCGAGTTGGTGCCTCTACCGGGGAGCACTTCCGGCGGCCGTCGAGGACGCCGCTCCCTGGCTCCTGCGGCTCGTCCCCGGGCACTCCTACGTGGAGCAGTTCTTCGCGCGCGGCTGGCACCGGTCCTGGGGGATCCTGCTCGCCTGCGCGGCGCCATCGCGCGAGCTGCGCCGGCACCTGCGCCGGTTCCTGCGCGTGCGCACCGAGGACGGGCGCATCCTCGTCTTCCGTTACTACGATCCCCGCGTCCTGCGCGCGTATCTGCCCACCTGCACACCGGCAGAGATCGCCGCGTTCTTCGGCTCCATCTCCTCCATGGTCGCCGAGGCCGAGGATGCCGGCACGGCACACGTCTTCCGGCCCACGAAAAAGGGCCTCGACGCGCGTCTCCTCCGGCTTCCACCCGCATCGCCGATCGCAGCGCCGGGGCCAGAGCAGAGGAGCCGGCCATGAAGCTCTGGACCATCCGGACCGAGCAGCTCGCTGCCCTCCATGCCGTCCTCGAGCGCCAGGTCGCCGACCGCGCGGTGGCCTACGTCCGGCGCCAATACCCCGGGACCTGCGCAGCGCTCGACGAACGCGCGATCCGGGCATCGATCGAGACCGCACTGGGAAAGCGCGCCAACCATCAGTTCGATTCCGAGGAGACGTTCTTCGCCTACCTCGACCTGATGTACTTGCTCGGTTTCGACTTCGACCTGAATCCACGGTGCGAGTGGGTACGAAAAACGTTGACCGACTTCGACCTGGGGCCACGGACGCGTCTCCTTCTCCTCGTCGAGGAAGCCCGGGCGCGAGCGGGCCCCCCGAGGAACGGGGGCGGGCGGACATGAGCGGCGTGGTTACGGTGGTCGAGGACTGCCCGCTCAAGTGGACCCTCTCCGCCCAGGTGAAGGTCGATGCGGCGCAGCAGGACAGCGCCGGCTCCGGGGTCGGCAAGATCAGGATCTCGATCGCGGAGCGGGAGGACGGGATCGGGACCACCATCGTGCGTCACGCCCTTCTCGCCAAGAGCGGCGAGTCCCCGGTCGAATGCCTTTTGACGGGCCACGAGCCCCGGTCCTATTCCCTCTCCGCCGAGGCAGAGAACGGCCAGTGGGGCACCGAAGCGCCCTTGAAGGTTTCCCTCGCCCTCGGGCAGGCGCAGACGGTTTCTCTTGCGCTCGAATTGCGCGCCGGAAGCGCCAGGCAGCCCGGCGCGCACGGCGTGATCGATTCGCTCAACGCCGATGAAGTGCTCCAGCCCGGCGACGTGCTGATCAAGTTCGCGGGCGAGTCGTCCACCTTCACGGAGAAGGTGATCGAGGCGGGCGAGAAGGCCGTGAAGAAGCTCTCCGGCCTCTTCCACGAAGGGATCAAGAAGGGCGACCCGACCTGTTTCCACGTCGCGCTCTACCTCGGCCAAGGCCGGACCGCGGAGGCGCACGGCGGCGATCTGAGCACCGCGCGCGTCGGCACGCGCACGATCGACGAACACGCGGGATTCCTCTTCCGTATCTACCGCTGCCAGGACCGCGCGCTCGCGGATTCGGCGGTGAAGGTGGCGAAGACCTGGGCGAACGGGCGGATGGAGTACCTGGTCCCGGCGCTGGTGCCGTTCCAGCTGGCGAGCTTCGGCCCGAAAGCGCGCGGGGAAGCGCTCATCTTCGGCCAGGAGTCGGGACGCGCAGGCGGCCCGCTCAGCGCCAAGAAGATGTTCTGCTCGCAGTTCGTCATCGCCGTCTACCAGGCCGCGGCGGTGGCGAAACAGCTCCAGCAAACGCCCCGGATGATCTCCAACGACGTACAGATGCCCGAAGGGCTCGACCTGCACGCCTCGAACGCGTCGCCGCTCGCCTTGCACGCCAGGCTGGAGGGCGCATCCGCGACCTGGCGGTACGTGGACGAGGTGCTCGTCCGCCCGCAGCACGACGCCAACGCGGGCAGAGCGATCCTGGTGCAGCCCGGCAAGGACGTCACCGACGTCGTGCAAGTGCTCGGCAATCCCACCGAGAAACGCTGGCCGTCGGGCGAGTGGATCTATGCGCGCAATCCCTGGAGCCTGCGCGCCTTCGAGGGCAAGATCTACGTCGGCAGCGGCAACAGCAACAACCCGCCGCCCGCCGCAAACGCAGGGCCGGTGGATCTCTGGGCGCTCGATGCCCGCAGCGGGACTTTCCCCGCGAAGGCAGAGAAGGAAATCCCCGACGAGCAGGTCGACGTCTTCCGGATCCTCTCCGACGGCCTGTGGATCCCGGGCCACGATTCGAAGGTGACCGCCCGCGATGACGGCCGGGTCAAGGGCGAGAGCAAGTTCGATTACTTCAAGCGGCTGCTGACGACGATGGTTAATTTCCCCGCTGACTGGGATGCCGGCAACGCACACCACAAGGTCGGCTCGGAGTGGAAGACGTGGCGCAGCATCACCAACGGCATCCACGTCTATGATCTGCTCGACTTCGACGGTGCGCTCTTCGCGGCCATCGCGACCGTCATGGGCGGCCAGGTGGCGCGCTCCAGCGACCGCGGAAAGTCCTGGGACGAGTTCCTCACCAAGCCCTTCCCCTTCAGCCGTACGCGCACGCTGTTCGTGCTCGACGACGACACCGGACCCCGGCTCCATGCCTCGACCAACGGCGGCCGGATCTACCGGTACGACGGGGAAAACCCCTTCATCGAGATGAAGGTGAACTTCTTCCCCGGCATCTCCGACGTGAAGGAGGTGTTCGCGGCGCGGCCCACCGAGTTCCGCAAGCAGGTGGTGTACATCGCGGCGCAGAAGATCATCGATCACGACTGGACGCCCCTGGGGCTGTTCGCCGCGGCGCGCCCGGACTCGGCCCGCGCCCTGCCCCTGCCCGGCGGCGCCCTGGCCCGCGACCTCCTGGTCCACGACGACGTGCTCTACGCGCTCGCCTCGACGCAGCCCTCGGCCAGGTCCACCCGGGTGCACGTGTTCGCCACCCGCGACCTCGTGACCTTCACCGAGGTCTGCTTCTTCGACGCGGCAACCTTCGCGCGCTCCTTCGAGATGCTGGACGGCGACTTCTACTTCGGCCTGGGCTGCGACCCGGAACTGCTCCACCCCCACACCGGCCGCATCCTGAAAGTGCCGGCTTCCGCGCTCGGCGAAGCGCGCTGACGCTGCCGTCGGTGCCGATGCTGACCGAGCTGCCCTCGTAGGTCGTCCACGAGCCCGGGGAGTCGGCGAACGCGAGATTTCCCGACTGATCGGACAGCGCGAGGCTTCCGCCACCGCCGCTACTCGTCCCGGCGTCCACGGTGGGAGAGCCCGATCCACCACCGCCCACACTATTTCCGCACCGAGCAGACGCAATCGCCACGACGCAGGCAGCTGCGACCACCAGCGAACGGCGCACGGGTAACCTCCAACGGTTGAAGCCCGAGCAACGGTGGGGATGCCTCCCGCGGAGGTCCAGAGAGCAGCGCCAGCCAGGCTGCCTGGGCGGCTGCAGCCCGCGGTCGAGAGTCGAGGTTCCGACGCGGCGCCACGTGGCGCCACCCGAGCAAGGCGGGCCCCCGCCTGCTACCGCGACCTGATTCCGGAACTTTGCATCCGGGGCCGCTGGCACGGCCTCTGCTCTTCGTCCGACCCGGACGAGCTCCGTCCAGGAAAAGGGGAACCCATGCCCGGGGATTCAATGAATCGTGCTCGTCCATCGTCAATCGTCTATTCGTGTCTTTGCATCGCCTGGATCGCCGCCTGCGGGGGCAACTCGGGGAGCACGCCACCGCCGAAGACCGACACGCCGCCCACCGTCGCTTCCACCAGCCCCGCGGACAAGGCCACCAACGTCCCGCTGAATTCGAACATCAGCGTGACGTTCTCCAAACCGATGTCGGCCGACTCACTCACCTCGGCCAGCTTCCGGCTGACCCCAAGTGTGAGCGGAAGTGTCACGCCGAGCGGGTCGACCGGGACCTTCGCTCCCGCTTCGCCCCTTTCTCCAGCGACGACCTACACGGTGACGGTCGCGGCGGGCGTCAAGGACACCACGGGGCAGGCGCTCGCGGCGGACTACAGCTGGAGCTTCACCACCGGCGAGGCCCTGCCGACCGTGGTTTCGACCGACCCGGCGCAGAACGCCGCCGCGGTCGTCGTCGATGCCGTCATCAAGGCCACCTTCTCGAAGGACATGGCACCCGCTTCGATCAACGACGCGAGCTTCACCATCGCTCCTGGGGTCTCGGGCACCGTCTCGTACGCGGCGAAGACGGCCGCGTACACGCCACAGACTTCGCTCGCCTATGCGACAGTCTACACGGCGACGATCACGACCGGCGCGAAGGACGCGGCCGGCAACGCGCTGGCGGCGAGCTACTCCTGGACCTTCACCACCCAGGCGCTGCCGGACGCCCCGGTGGCCAACGCGGGGCCGAACCAGGAGGTCAGCCGCGGCAGCGGCAACGTCACGCTCGACGGCAGCGCGAGCAGCGCCGTCTCGGGCAAGGCGTTGACGTACACCTGGACCCAGGTCGCCGGAGCGGACGTGACGGGAGGGATCGGACGGTTGTCCGGCGTGCACCCGACTTTCCCGGCTCCGGCGGAAGTCGACACCTTGCAGTTCGACCTCGTGGTCAACGACTCGATCGCCAACAGCCTGCCCAGCCGGGTCGCGATGTACGTGATGAAGAGCGCCGGAAAGGGCGTCTTCGTGAGCAAGACCGGCTTGGACAACGCCGCCGGGTCGCGGTCGGCTCCCGTTCTCACGCTGCAGACGGCGATCAACAAGGCCGCGCTCGGCCAGGCGGATGTGTACGTCGGCGCGGGAACCTATGCGGAAGCCATCACTCTCGCGAACGGCGTCAGCATTTTCGGCGGATTCGACGCTTCCCAGGGCTGGCGCCGCGCGGCCTCGAACCAGACCACGATCGACGCGCCCTCCGCGGTGGCGGTGTCGGCGACCGGCGTGACGGTGCCGCTCGAGTTGCAGATGGTGAACCTCCGCTCGGCGGCTGCCACGACCGCGGGCACTTGGAGCGTCGGGATGAGCGTCTCCAACTCTTCCGGCCGGATCGCCTTGCGCGGCTCCTCCGTCACGGCGGGCGCCGGAGCGGCAGCGGCGGCCACGCTCAGCGGAGCCTCGGGAGGAAACGGTGGTCGCGGCGGAAATGGGAGCACCGGAGGGCGCGGGCTCGGAGGATCGTCCCCTTGCGCAGCCGGCGGGAGCGGCGGATCGGCCGTGACCGGATCGGCTGACGGCAACACGGGCGGTTCAGGGGCGACGGCTTCCGGTGGAGGCGTGGGAGGCATCGGCGGGACCGCCGCGACGGGCTTCGGCACTTGTGGCGGCGCCGGAAGCCACGGCAATTCCGCGCCTGACAACGCGGGCCCTGGTTCGAGCGGAGCGCTGGGCTTCAATGGCATAGCCAGCGCCGTTCTCGGCAGCTTTTCGGGCACGGCTTACGCGCCACCGTCCGGGAGCGCCGGCACTGCCGGGTCGCCTGGTGGAGGCGGGGGTGGAGGCGGAAGCGGCAGCGGGGATTCCAGTGTCTGCGGCTTCCTCCAATGCTGCGAGGCGACCAGCGGAGGCGGGGGTGGAGGTGGCGGCGCCGGCTGCGGAGGAGCAGGAGGAGGGGGCGGTCACGGCGGAGGAGGCAGCTTCGCCGTCGTGAGCGTTGGCTCGAACCTGGCCATCGAGAATTGCAAGCTCAACGCGGGCCTGGGCGGCGCCGGAGGCGCGGGCGGCGGCGCGGGGGCCGGAGGGGTCGGAGGTCTTGGAGGCACCGGCGGATTGAGCAGCGGGCAGACCGCAGGGAACGGCGCGCCCGGAAAGGGCGCCGGCAGCGGCGGGGCAGGAGGCGGAGGCGGAGGAGGAGCCGGCGGGGCCTCGATCTGCGTCGCGCACGTGGGAGCGGCCCCCTTGATGAGCGGGATGACCTGCGCAAGGGCCGGCGGGGGCAGCGGTGGAGCCGGTGGTGGAGGCCCGCGAGGTGTGGCCCCCGCGGGACCCTCGGGCTTCACCGCCGACGTACGTCAGTTCTAGTCTGAAGTTCCCCGGCGGCGACGGGGGGCACCTGGCTCAGGAGCAGGTGCCCCCTGGTCGTTCTCGGACGCGCTGGCGGGACCTGCAGAATTGCACGATGATGCGCCCGGGCGGGGAGGGGAGGCGTGTGCGGTGGAGGACGACCGGGATCGCGTCTGCGATCAATGCAAACAGCAGGTTGTGTGGGACGATTGGCGCGCTGTCGTCGGGGGCGACGTTCGGCGCGGTCGCTGTGGCTGTCCGGGCAAGAGCTATCTGCAGACCCGGCCCCGTGCGAAGGGGACCAAGGGTGAAAAATAGGCGTCCGCCGTCAGGCGCCAGCGCAACGACGTCCTCTTCTTTCAGTGAGACCCATGACGATGACGAGGCGCGAACGGCGTGATGTCGACAGCCATGCTTTGCATCCATGCATCGCAACCTCTCCTTTCTGAGCTGCCATTGTTACGGTCGTTCCTGAAGGTCCCGCCGCGAGGCTACCGGTCGTCATCGCGTTCGTCGTCGTCGTCGCCGCCGGCCCGCAATCCCGCCTGCCGGCCATTCCTGCCCACCTTCAGGAGCGACCGATCCCGCGACGCGCACGTCCAACTCGCTGCGTCGTTGACGTTGCCGCCGACGTAGCGAGCCTTCTCCGGGAACTTGCAGAGCGGCATCGTCCGGTCGACCACGCCGCTGGTCGAGTGCGAGGCGACGAGCGACTCGGGCGCGATGCCTTGCTCGACCCAGTTCTCGATCGCCGTGAGCGAGTCGAACGTGTTCGGCCCGGGGCCGCCTCCGCAGTGCTGCGTGTTCGGAAGCATGAACAGCCGTACCTGCTCCTGTGCTTCGCGGTAGCCGCCGCGCTGCGCAGCAAGCGCCTCGTAGAACTGCACCGTCTTGTAGGGCGTGATGATGCTGTCGCTATACCCATGCCAGAGGATCAACTTGTGGCCCTTCGCCAGGTATTGCCGCAGTCGCGAGGGCTGATCCACGATGTTGCGAGCGAGGTTCGCATAGAGGACGTCGAGCGCGGAATCCTGGAAGATGCCGTTCGTCTCGACGACGCCCGTCATCAAATTCACCGGCTGACCGTAGAAGCCGAGATTGACGATCATCCCGAAGCTCAGGCCCCAGTTGCCCGGGCCTGCGGCCAACGTGCCCCAAGGTTGGGTGCCGGTAGGATCGGTGGGCGGCGTCGGTCGCTCCTCGGACCCGACGCTGGTGCCGAGGCCGGAGACCGGCGAGCCGGGATAGATGAACGCTCCGTCGTCCTGCACGACGGGCCTGATGATCAGCTTCAGCGCGTCGGCCTGCGCCTGCGTCAGTGTCGCAGGCACCAGGCTGTCCGGGTTGAAGGAGCACACGGCCGGGTTCTGGATGAGGCCGTCGGCGACGCCGTCGGCGGCATCGCACTGAGTGGTGACTGCCGCATCGATGACCGGATAGGCCGAGGGTGGAATCCACGCATTGACCAGCGCCTTGACGTTCTTCAGCACCCAGAGCTCGGTGCCGAGCGGATCCATCCACGGCGCGCCCGAGACGGTGCCCTCGTAATCGTCGGGATAGCGCATCGCCTCCATCAAGCCTTCCTTGCCGCCGTTCGAGCAACCCGTGAAGTAAGAATGCGCGATGCCCTTCGCTTTGTAATAGGCGAGGACCAGCCGCTTCGCGGCGATCCCGACCTGGTGCCGGGAGCGGTAGAAGTAATCGACGAGCTGCGGCTCGTTCGGCACGCCGGGCGACGTGAACGCGAACGTCGAGCCCACCGACGACGGGTGGCCCGAGTCCGTGGAGGCGGTGGCATAGCCCTTCGTCAGCTCCAGGGCGCTGCCGCGCGAGGTCGAGCCATCGAAGCCGCCTCCGCCGTTGAATACGAATTTCTGGTTCCAGTTGTCGGGCAGGTCGATGCGGAACGCGGACGTGCTCGGCCCTGCGCCTTCGCCGTCCGTAGCGACCGTGCCCAGGATGTCGCAGAATTCAGGCAGCCCCGCCGCGGCAGGCACGTCGATCGCCGACGTGACCGTCATGTTCGGGATTGCGAGGCTGGTGAGCGCGGACACGGAACAGTTCGGCAAGACCGCGTGGGCTGGAAACGCGAACAGGCCCAATCCGAGCAGCGATGCACAGCTCAGGACGAACGCTGATTTCGAGACCATTGGTGCTCCCTCCTGTTCGGTTTGCGCCCGGACTCAATCGTCGTTGTCGTCTCCAGCGAAGAGCGAGAGGTCGATGGCGTTCCCCATCACGGCGTATCCGGCGTCGTTCGGGTGCAGGTGGTCGCCGCTGTCGTACGCAGCGAGCATGCGCGTCGGATGCGCCGGATCCCGCATGACGGCGTCGAAGTCGATGACTCCGTCGAATTGGCGGCTATTGCGGATGAAAGCGTTCAGGGCAGCGCGTTTGGGCTCGACCGCCGCGTCGTAGTACCCGGCGCCTTCGAACGGCAGCACGGTAGCGCCGTAGATCTTCGCGCCCGCCTGGTGGACACGGCGGATGATCTGCACGTATCCCGCGATGATCGCATCGGCGCTCACGTTCGCGAGCGACACCCCCGGCCCGAAGATGCCGGGTGGCAGCTGCGAAAAGCCCATGTCGTTCGTGCCCTCGAGCAGGATCACGTACGCGAGGCCGCCCTGCGTCAGCGCATCCCGATCCAGCCGCTTCTGCGCGTTGGGCCCGATCACGTCGTTGAGCACGCGGTTCCCGCTGATCGCCTCGTTGAGCACTGACACGTCGCGCGTGCCGCGGTGCGAGAGCAGGCGGCGAGCGAGAACGTCGGGCCAACGCGCGTTCGCGTCGGTGGTCGAGTTGAACCCTTCGGTGATGGAATCGCCGAACGCCACCACCGCTCTCGCGCCTGGGCCGCGGACGACTTCCACGCCGCTCAGCCAGTACCAGGACGTGATGGTGGACGCGACCGGCATCGTGCCCTGCTGCGTGAAATCGCCGGAGGGCGAGACGTAGGACGTCTGGTGCGCGAGCGTCAGCTGGGTCGAACCAGCCTGGCTGTTCGGAACGTAGAGGCTGATCGCGAGGTCGTCCTGCGCCGCGACATCCAGGACGACGGGATCGCTGATGGCCACCGCCCCGGGAGGCACGCTGATGGAGCCGGAGCCGCCGAACCGCAGCGTCCTGGGCGCTCCACCCCGGACCGACGCACCCGTGGAGCGCACGCCAACGCTCGCGGCGCCGATCAGCAGCGTGTCGTCGCCCGTGGCGTTCGAGAAGCGGACGCGGACCAGGTTGCCGCCGATGGTCACGCGCACCACCTCGCGAAGGGTCACGTTGGAAAACGTCGCGGGCGGCACGCTCGGGAATGTGGCCTGCATCGCGGCGCTCCACGTCCCAACCCAGCGCGCGGGGTCGCGGTCCGCCCGGACAGGAGACGAAAGCAGCGCAAGGGCGGCGAGGGACGCGAGCGATTCGCGGAGGAAGAGCCTACGGGAGAAGCGGAACCTGGACATGGGCATGAACCTCCTTCGGCGCGACCGATGCGTTTTGGGCGATTGGGCGATCAAGCCGCAGCGAGTCGAGACCAATGTCCGCTGCGGCTCGAAGTCGATAAGGACCTGAAATTCCTCCGCTTAGAAGGATCCGATCGATCGGTTCCCGTGCCTTCAACTGGGCAGGCAACCGACCTGCGTCTCAGAGCTCCTCGGAACTCGTGCGCGGAGGATCCGCCCTCGCCCCTCGCCAGCCCCCATGCTATGGCAGCGCGCCATGGAACCCGGCGCCTACCTCGCTCATCTCCACCAGCAGACGGAAGCGTTGCACGAGCAGGGATTGTTCAAGCGCGAGCGCGTCATCGAGGGCCCGCAGGGCGCGGTGATCCGCGTGCAGGGCGGGCGCGAGGTGTTGAACTTCTGCGCGAACAACTATCTCGGGCTGGCCGATCATCCGCAGGCCGTGAAGGCTGCCCAGCAGGCGCTGGACCGCCACGGTTACGGAATGGCCTCGGTGCGCTTCATCTGCGGCACCCAGGACGTGCACAAGGAGCTGGAGGCGCGGCTCACGCGCTTTCTCGGCACCGA
>Ga0099827_10002012_pt1 | contig 11000 bp, 11 predicted proteins | sample CZO8metaG_FD_79339 | JGI IMG/M metagenome (GOLD analysis project Ga0099827, IMG submission 79339) | Vadose zone soil microbial communities from the Eel River Critical Zone Observatory, Northern California, USA - CZOApr15con1.8 metaG | ecosystem: Environmental > Terrestrial > Soil > Vadose zone ...
CTGGCCCGCCGGCCACGTCCTGCGCGGTGTAGACCGGCGCCACCGGGATGCCGGAATCGGTCGTGACTGCCGGGCGGGCGGTCACCTGCCCCGCCGCGGCGGGCTGGACGGCGGTCACGGAGCAGCTGCCCGCGCGGCCGCCAGAGCGAGCGTCGCATCGACCGCGTCGGGCAGCGCGGTGCCCATCGCGAAGACCCCGGCCACCCCGAGCCGCCGCAGTGCCGCGGCGTCCGCTGGCGGGATCGTCCCGCCGATCACCAGCGGCACGTCCACGCCCGCCGCCCGCAGGGCGGCCAGCAGCTGCTCGGTGATCGGCAGGTGCGCGCCGGACAGTACCGAGATCCCGATGAGGTCGGCGTCCTCGGCCGCGGCGGCCGCCGCGATCTGGCCCGCCGTCGCCCGCAGGCCGAGGTAGATCACTTCGGCGCCGGCGTCCCGCAGCGCCATGGCGACCACCTTGATGCCGCGGTCGTGCCCGTCCAGGCCGGGCTTGGCCAGCAGGATCCGGGGCCGGGCCGGGGCCGGCCGGTCCGGCGGCGGCGGGGCCGGCCGGTCCGGCGGCGGCGGCGGGGCCGGCGGGATCACGGCCCGGTTTCCCTCGGTCATCACTGCACGGTTCCCTCGGTCATCACGACGCGGCCGTCGAGCTCGAGGGTCGCGTCGCGCATCACGCAGTCCAGGTGCGCGACCGCGTTGACCAGGCCGCCGTAGGCGATCGAGTTGCCGAGGGCGATATGCGCGGTGCCGCGCGCCGACTCGGTTTCCATCGGCACCGAGCAGATCGTGCCCGCCGGGTTGAAGGCCACCGACACCTCGGCGAGATTGGCCATCTGATCGTCGGAGCACCGGTCCAGCATCCGGGTCAGCCGGCCCCGCTCCGCTCCCTCGATCCCGGTCACCTGCCCCTCGCGCACGTGCAGCACCACCGGCTCGCGCAGCGGGCCGCGGCCCATGAACAGCAGGTCGCCGTCGATGACGATGACCCCGGCCGCGGTGCCCTCCACCGGCGCGGTGCCCGCTTCGATATCGGGCGGCGCCATGTAGGCGCCGGGCTCCCTCGCCATCCCGTGCAGGACGCGGCCCGGCCGGCCCTCGACCGACCCCCGCAGGTCGGTGCCCGCCGGGGTGCTCAGCCGGAACTCGCTGGCGCGGTGCCAGGCGCGGCCGACGTGTTCCGCGTCGGCGCGCAGCCGCTCGAAGTCGACGTCGAGCGGACCGCCCGGCCGGAACGTCTCGACTAGCACCCCTGGCATCGCCAGGTAGCGGGCGCCCCGGTCGGTGGCGTCACGGCGGGCCTGGCTGGATCCGATGAACAGGCTGGTCAGCTCGATGATCGCGCCGGCCGCGAGCATCATCGCCGCGATCGCGCCGGGAGGCTCGGCACCGGGCAGGCGCGGCGACGGCATGCGTGCCACCAGCGGGATCCCGTCCCTGGCCGCGACGGACTCCAGCAGCCGGCGCACCACGCCCTGGTCGGTGCCCTCGTCGGTGAGCAGCACCACCTGCTCGCCAGGGCGGACGCACAGGCACTGGTCGAGAAGGCTGTCGAAGCCGTCACCGCTCATCGTCGCACCTACGGCGCTCCCGCCGGGTATCCGGGCTGCTGCGCCGCTTCGGCCAGGGCAAGCGCCGCGAAGGTCGCGTACACCTTCGTCGCCTCGTGGATGTCGGCGACCGACAGGTGCTCATCCGGGCAGTACACCGGCGGCCCGCCGGGACCGAAGATGACGGTCGGGACCTTATCGCCGAAGCTCGCCGTATCGCCGAGCCAGTTCTCGGTGACCAGGTCAGGCTCCTCGCCGCGGACCATCCGGACCGCGTCGGTCATCAGCGCGACGACCTCGTCGCCCGGCCTGGCCAGGTAGCCGCTCTTGACGTCGGCCAGCGCCACCTGCGCGCGCAGTCGCGGGTCCGCGGCCCTGGCCTCGTCCAGGCACCGGTCGATCTCGGCGCGCACCTGCCCGGTCGTGACGCCCGGCTGTGGCCGGCAGTCCACCCGGATCACGCACTCATCGGGGATCATGGACGGCCCGCCGGGCGGCAGCCCGCCGTAGATCCGGCCCGGCACGAGATAGGTCTCCGCGCCGAACAGGCCGGCCACATCGTCCGGCAGGGCGGGCCGCAGGGCGGACCTGTCGAGCGCCAGCACGGCCTGGGCGGCCAGCACGTTGGCATTGACCGCGGCGTACTTGTGGCAGGTGTGCGCCGACCGGCCGAGCACGGTCACGTCGAAGTAATACCGGCCGCGATGGCCAAGGCACACCTGGTTGTCGGTGAGCTCGCCGAGCACGCACAGATCCGCGTCGTAGCAGTCGAAGTAGGCGATGGAGCCGGTCTGATCGCCCATGTGGTCGGTCACGGCCGCCATCGCCAGCGTGCCCGTCACCGGCAGGCCGCTGGCGCGCACCGCCTCGATGGCGACGATCTGGCAGGCCAGCGCGGCCTTCATGTCCATGACCCCATGGCCGTAGACGGCACCGTCCATGAGGTCGCCGGAGAACGGGCCCGCCCGCTGCCAGCCGTGCGAGACGGGCTTGGTGTCCAGGTGGCCGGTGAGCACCACCCGCCGGCCCGGCCCGAAGCCGATCTCGCCGACGGCGTTGGGCCGGCCGGGCAGCACGGGCTGCAGCCGCACCGACTCGAAGCCCGACTCGCTCATGACCGAGCAGAGGAAGGCGGCGAGCCCGCCCTCCTCGCCGAGGACGCTGGGAATGCGGCAGACCTGCCGGACCAGCTCCACAGCCCGGTCGAGGTCGACGTAACCCAGAACGGGAGCGGCGAATCCCTGGTCAACGATCTCCACGGCCATCTAGCGGAGGCCAGCCTCGCCCGCCACCCCGACCGTTGGCTCGGCGGCCAGGACGGTCGCCGCTCCCGGCACGCTCTTGCGCAGCACGAAGTAGATTATTCCCGCGACCACGAACCCGACGTAGAACGCCAGGTCGGCGCCGTCGAGCGCGTTCGCGAATGGGTGCCAGGTAATGAGCGAGGTGTTCATGAACGGCACCATGACCGCGAAGCCCACGACGAAGGCCACCAGCGCCGGCCAGCCGTTGCGCAGTTTGCCGAAGTTGAGCGCCTTGCGCAGGAACCGCGGCGTGTACCTGTCCTTCGCGTAGTGCCAGTCGATCATCACGATGGCGCAGAACGGCGCGATCCAGTAGCCGATGAACAGCAGCACGTTCGTAAACTTGCCCGAGGTGTCGCCCGCGTTCATCCACAGGATCGCGGCGAACGCCAGCACGGCCACGACCGCGGCGATGATCGGCCGCCTGACCCTGGCGCCCAGCGCCTGGAAGGCCAGCGAGCCGGTGTAGTCGTTCATCGAGTTGGACGTGATCGCGCCGAACACGATCGCGACCAGCGCCAGGATGCCGAGGAAGCCGCCGCCCATCAGGGTCCGGACGCCGGCCGCCGTCTGGTTGCCCAGCACGCTGGCGCCGGCCAGGCCGATGGTCTCCACCCACACGTACGAGGCGGTGAGCCCGGCGAGGGTGAGCCAGAAGATGGACTTCTTGGAGGATGTCGGCTTCATGTAGCGGCTGTAGTCGGACGCGTACGTCGCCCAGGAGATTCCCGCGCTGAGCGAGACGGTCACCATCAGCACGAAGGCGCCGACCAGCGCTCCGCCATGGAGGGTGTTGTGCGCCAGGACTATGTGGTGCTGGAAGATCCGCACGGACAGGACGACGAACAGCACGATCAGGATGGCCGAGCCCCACGCCTGGAGCCGGTGCACGAACTCGTAGCCGTAGACGCTGACCGCGCCCTCGATCACGAGCACGATCGCGACGCCCAGCCAGAACGGCACGTGGAACAGAAGCTGTGCGGCCTCCCCGCCGAACAGCCCGACGAGGGCGTCCCAGGCGATCGACGACAGCCACTGCACGGTGCCCGGCAGGACGATGGTCTTGCCGAACGGCAGCCGGGCGAGCGGCACCTGCGCGGTGCCCGTCTTGGGGCCCCAGGTGCACAGGATGGCCACCGGCAGCGAGCCGATGACCGTGCCCAGGATGATGGCCAGAAGGCCCAGCTGGAATCCGAGGCCGAACACCACGGCCAGGGTGCCGAGGAACACCCCGGACAGCTCCATGTTCGGGGTGAACCACACGGTGAACATGCGGTGCACGCCGCCATAGCGGCTGTCCTCGGGGATCGGGGCCATTCCCTGGCTCTCCAGGGCCATGTCGCCGGTGCGGCTGGGCCGCACCCCCTCGAAGACGCTCAGCTCGTCGATCGCTTCGGCCATGGCGGGTACCCTCCACCCTGCGATGGCCGACAGCCACCGCTGCGCACGCTTTGCCTGGATGAACGTCCTGATCGCACTTTGACAACAAAAGTTAATCAGAAATCTGATATATCAGATTTCTGTTATGGGCGTCAATGACCGGCCATCCGGGTTACCGCGTATCGCGTCCTTCTTTGAGCAGGGCATCCGCGACTTCCAGCAGGTGGCGCCATGAGTACGGCTTGGCGACTGCCACGTCGGCGTCAGTCGCCAGGATGCTGTCCGCGCTTGCCGCCAGGATCGGGATGGCCGCCGTGGCCGGGTCCCCGCGCAGTTGCCTGATCAACTCGACGCCGCCCATGATCGGCATCATCATGTCGGTCACCACCAGATCCGGTGCCGACTCGCGCACGGCCTTCAGTGCGGCCGCGCCGTCGGTGGCGTCCGTCACCTCATGCCCGGCCCGCTCGAAGATCCGGCGGAGCAGGAACCGCTGATCCGGCTCGTCATCGACCACCAGAATCCTGAACATTCCGTCGCGGCCACCCTCTCCAGGCACCTCTGTAACTAATTGTGATACCTAAATCTACCCAGCGTCATCTGCCCGGCCCGTATCACCGCGGTGAAAGTTCACCGCTTCGGGCGGTCACCACCCTGTCCAGGCGGGGCATCTCGACGCGCCTTGCCGCAAGGTGATGTCCCGGCGCTCCGGCGGCCCGCTGAGCGAGGAGGAGCTCCGCTACCTGCACGACACTCACGGGCTGCCCCGTGAGCTCGTGCTGGCGCTGATGCCCGGCGCCCAGTAGCTCACCGGCGGCTATCTGCGCCCTGCGGGCCGGCCCTCACCTTCCTGGGCTGGCCCGGCCCGGCCGGCTTGCTGGTCCAGCGCGGCCCGGCGAATCTCGCGGTGCGCGTGGCCGGTGGCCCGCAGCTCGTCGTCGGAAGCGTGTTCCAGCGTCATGAGGGACTTGTCGGCCTCGGGCAGCGCCTGGAGGATCTCGTCGAGCTTGCGCTGGGTGGCCGTCTGCTGGCGTGCCTGGGTGTGCTGGATGACGAAGACCATCGCCAGGGTGACGGCGGCAACGAGGGCCTGGAAGATGCTCTCCCACCGCTGCGGAAATCCGGCTGCCAGGCTGAGCACGACCCACGTCGCGTCCGCGGTAATCACGATCAGCGCAATCAGCGGGCGCGAGGCCCATCGGTCCACCGCCCAGAGCAGGCGGCTTCCCGGCGATCGCCCGCTGTCGGCGGGCGGAGGTGGCTCTGGCATACGACTCCCCGGTTGCTAGCTCGGTTGCTGCGCGGCGGCGGCCCGGCCGGTCTGGCGCACGAACGCCTGGCGCGCCAGGGGGTGGTTTTCGCCCAGAACAAGTGGCTTGCCCTGCGCCTCGGCCTCGGTGACCTGGCCCGCCAGATCTGAGCCATGGGTTGCCCACAGGACGTGCACCCGGCCGTCGCCCGAGCCGCGAGGGCCAACCGGGGCTACGGCCGCCGGGTTGCCCTGGGCGTCGATGACCCACAGCTGGAAGTCGCCGTGCTTGAAGAACACGATCTCGGTGATGGGACTCGGGTAGTGGTGCACGCCGCCGCCGGTCGGCAGCACGCCGGTGTGAGCCGGTGTCGGCAGCGGGATGCTGGCGTTGCAGATCGAGTCCGTCCACTGAGCTATCCCGGCCGCGTCGGTGATCGGGGTATCGAGCAGGGTCTGGATGCCCAGCTCCTGAGCCGCCTCAGGGAAGGCGGCGTACAGGCGCTGCGCGTTCTGCCTGAGCAGGTCGACCTTGGCCGGATCGGCGCAGAACTGCGACGACCATTCCATCCCGACGAGATTGCGGACCAGGAACCAGCCCTGGGCATCCTTGAGCCACAATCCGCCGCCGTGATGGTCCTCGAACGGAGGCTGGCCGTAGATGAGGGCGCTGAGGTTGCCCGCCATGTCGTTCATGGCCGTCCGGGACTTCACGTACTCGGGCGAGTCGCTGCGCTTCGGATGACCGGGAATGTTGATTATCCACGGGTCATCCTCGTGTTCCTGGTGATCCCGGGCGGGGTCGACGGGTCCTGGCGGCTGGGTCATTGCTTGCTCCCTTGACTGGGTCGAGGACAGCATCGCCTAGATGGCAGCGTGATGCCAGGACTGCGGTGTCACGTGGCCAGCAGCAAGGACGCGTGATGCTCGGCGATGGTCGCCCGGCCGCCCAGGATCGCGAGCGCGGCCACCTGGCCGGGACCGGGGTCCAGGTCATGCAGGTAGGCATCCTGAGCCAGCGCCGGAGTGGCGGCCCAGGCGACGAGGGCGGGCGAGTCACCAGGAGCGGTGACGGTCACCAGGTCCGGGCGGACGGACAGCCCGTATCCGGTGGCCTTCAGCACCGCCTCCTTGCGGGTCCAGTACCGCAGGAAGCCCGCGCCCTGCCGGTCGGGCGGCAGCGCGGCCAGCGCAGCCTGCTCGGCAGCGGCCAGGACGGTCGGCGCCAGCGCGGCGCTCGGCCTGGCCGCGGTCATGTCCTCGACGTCGATACCGACCGGGAGGTGGCGGGCGAACGCGACGCCGACCCGGCGGCGGGAGTGGGTCAACGAGAACTCCAGGCCGCTGCCGGGCAGCCCGGGCTTGCCGTGCGCGCCGCCGCATTTCCCGCAGACGGTCTCGAACCGGACATCCTGCGGCGGAATCCCCAGCAGGCCGCCGGCCACGATCCTGGTCAGCGCGTGGGCGGCCAGGTACGCCGCGCGGTCCTGATCGAACCGGAACCGGCGCCACCGGTCGCGCTCGGCCCCGGACAGGATCGCGACGAGCCGCGGGCCCGCAGAGTCAGGATCAGCCCACCAGATGCCGCACTCGCCGGCCCGCAGCCGCACCCCGGATGAGGCTGGGGACTGGCACCCGGCAGGATGACGTGGCTGCGACGGCAACGCGGGGGCACCTCCGTTTCTGGGCTGATGTTGTAGTTTGCGCTACCGGCTGCACGTACCCGGCGAGCGGACCGCACAAGCGCCGCGGCGGTCCAGGGGCGGCGGCCGTCGGCGGCCGGCCGGCCCGCGGGGGCGTTTCGGGGCGGCCGCGCCCTGTTCCCTGGCCCGCAGATAGGTTACTGTAAGTAATTTGATGATGACTAATTGTTAGCACTCGTTGTTTATGCCGACCACGGAGGAGCATCGGTGCATTTCAGAGCCGCCCGCCGGGATTCCAGGCAGCGCCGCCGGTCCCGCCCACCCTTGACCCGCCGCCCATCCTTGACCCGTGCCTGGGCCGTATCCGCCGCATCGATGGCCCTGGCCGCCGCCGGCCTGGCCTTCGCCGGCACCGCCAGTGCCCGGCCCGCGGCCGGCTCCCGGTCCGCCGCGGCGAGCTCCCGGTCCGCCGCGGCCGGCGCCCGGCTCGCCGCGGTCGCCAGCGTGCGCGACTACCGGCACGCGTGCCCGGCCGCCTCCAGGCCCGGTCAGATGGCCTGCATGGTCCTGGTCCGCACGAACGTCAGCCAGCAGGCCCAGCGGCTGCTGGCCCCTGGAACGGCGCCGACCGGCGTCGGCTACGGGCCTGCCAGCCTGCAGACCGCCTACCGGCTGCCCTCATCGACGGCAGGCACCGGCCAGACCGTCGCCGTCGTCGATGCCTTCGATGACCCGAATGCGGCGTCGGACCTGGCCACCTACCGAGCGGACTGGGGGCTGCCCCCCTGCGGCGCCGGCTGCTTCTCGAAGGTCAACCAGAACGGCGCGGCCAGCCCGCTGCCGGCGCCATCCGGCACGTCCGGATGGGCCACCGAGGCGTCGCTGGACATCGACATGGTGTCCGCGATCTGCCCGCTCTGTCACATCATCCTGGTCGAGACCAGCAGCCCGACCACGACCAGCCTGGGGACCGGGGTGAACAGCGCAGTCAGCCTGGGCGCAAATTTCGTCTCCAACAGCTACGGCGGCACCGAGTCGTTCTCCGACCCGACCGCTGACACCCAGTTCTACCAGCACGCCGGCGTGGCGGTCACCGCCTCGGCGGGGGACAGCGGGTTCGGGGTGGAGTATCCCGCCGCGTCCCAGTACGTCACCGCGGTCGGCGGCACGTCGCTGCGCACGTCCGCTGCCGCCCGCGGCTGGACCGAGACCGCCTGGGGCGGCACCGGCTCAGGCTGCTCGGCCGACGATCCCAAGCCCGTCTGGCAGCACGACACCGGATGCGCCAGGCGGACCAACAATGACGTGTCAGCCGTCGCCGACCCGAACACCGGAGTGGCTATCTACGACACCTACGACCAGGGCGGCTGGCTCGAAGTCGGCGGCACGAGCGCGTCCTCGCCGATCATCGCGTCGACCTTCGCGCTGGCCGGCCGCCCAGCCGCGGGCACCTTCCCCTCGTCCTACCCGTACCAGCACACCGCCAGCCTGTTCGACGTCACCTCAGGCCAGGACGGCAGCTGCGCGCCCGCCTACCTGTGCACGGCCGAGGTCGGCTACGACGGCCCGACCGGCTTGGGCACGCCGGACGGCACGACCGCGTTCGCCGGCGGCACTGCCACCGGCAACACCGTCACGGTCACCAATCCCGGCAGCCAGACCGGGACCGCGGGGACGGCCGTCAGCCTGCAGATCAGGGCCACCGACTCGGCATCTGGCCAGACCCTGACCTACAGCGCGACCGGGCTGCCCGCCGGGCTGTCGATCAACTCCGGCACCGGGCTCATCTCGGGGATGCCGACGACCGCGGCGACCTCCAGCGTGACCGTCACCGCCAGGGACACCACCGGCGCGTCCGGGTCCGCATCGTTCACCTGGACGATCAGGACCAGCGGCGGCTGCGCACCGGCCCAGCTGATCACCAATCCGGGCTTCGAGACCGGGAGCATCGCGCCATGGACGTCCACCGCTGGGGTGCTGGCGAGCACCTCGCTCGGGGTCCCGGCCCGCACCGGCTCCTGGCTGGCGTGGCTCGATGGCTACGGCGCCGCGCATACCGACACCCTGGCCCAGACGGTCACTATCCCGTCAACGTGCAAGAACGCCAGCCTGTCGTTCTGGCTGTACGTTCAGACAAACGACCCGCCCACGGTGGCCTCGGACACCTTCAGGGTTCAGGTGCTGAACTCCGCCGGGACCGTGCTCTCGACGCTGCGGACGTTCTCCAACCTGAATTCGACCGGCGGCTATGCCCAGCACGCCTTCTCGCTCACTCCCTACATCGGGCAGAAGATCACGATCAAGTTCACCGGGCGGGAGACGCTGGCCGGCCACAACACCAACTTCTTCGAGGACGACAACGCACTGAACGTCTCCTAGCTGGCCGGAGCCGCGCCGAAGCCGGGGCGGCCGACGGGCGGCCAGCACATCTCAGCAGGGCTGGTACACGGCGTGATAGCCCGGCGGCGGCTCCTCGAGTATGTACCGGCTGCCGTGCCGGCTCAGGTACAGCGTGATGCTCCAGTTCGTGCACGCGGTGCCGGACGGGGTGTCCGCGGGCAGCTGGTGGCTGGTGAAACTTACCGCCGCGCTGACCAATCCGGGCCTGATATAGGAAATGGCCGTGAGCACGGCGGCGGAGTCGGTAGTGGATTCATATCCAGGGTAGAACTTGGTGGCCGGCTCGTCCTCCTGCATATTCGCGCTAAGTAACGAGCTGAATTGCTGGTAATTATGATTGTTGATCGCCCTGAAATAGCGGCCGAGAAAAGCCTCGACCCTGGCCGCGTGAGGATTCCGGCCAATGCCGGGGGCAGCCGTGACGATGCTGGCGCTGATGGCCGGCCCCGGAGCGGCCTGGTGCGCCGGAGCGGCCGACGGGGCCGCGCCGCCCTGACGCGTCCCCGGTGCCGCGGAGCCGGCCCCGCCGCGCGATACCGAGCCGCGGGGGCTGGTCGAGGCCGACGAGGCAGCGGACGTCGCGTGATGCCGGTGCATCAGCCAGAGATCCACGCCGCCGGCGGCCGCTATCAGCAGCACTGCCGCGGCCAGCACCGCCACTGCCGCCTTCCTCCTGCGGCCGGGCTCCGGTCCTGGGGCGAGATCCGCGGGCAGGTCAGGGGCGAGATAGGGCGGCCCGGCGGCCCCGGCCCGGCGATCCGCCGCGATCGGCTCGAATCGCTCGGCCAGCCTGGAAAGCCCTCCGCCGCGCGCCGTCAGGAGATGGCCGAACGGGTCACCGCCGGCGCCGCTGCCGGCCGGCTCCCGGTAGACGGCGACCGTGCCCGACCGGTCGGCAGCGTCGGCGGCGGCATGCTTCGGGCCCGAGGGCCGCTCAGCAGGCGCCGGCTGCATGCTCTCCGCGTCAGAGAACGGAGCGCCGCACGTCGTGCAGTACCTGACCGGCCCGTTGCGCGGACGTCCGCACGATGTGCAGAAAATCATGTTCCCTCCCCTGCCTGTTCAGCGTGCACGAGGGCCGCCATGCCGCGGCCATTACGAGTAGATCTCTGACACTGTCACCAGAACGCTTGTTCCCAATGTGCCCTGGCCCTGCGGCGGGGCCTGGCCGGCGGCGACGTCGGCCCCCTCGCGGGCGACGCTGTGCATGGCCTCCCGCATGGCCCTGGCATAGTCAAAGCGGAGCGTCACGTACAGCTCGGGTCCGCGCCGCAGCAGGCTCTGCCACGATCGCGCCAGTCTCATCAGCAGATAGCGCAGCGGCGAGATGCGCAGCCAGAACGTCCAGCCCAGGTACAGGTCCTGCCCGTAGCCGAAGCACGAGATGAAGCCAGTGCACAGATCGCGGCGGATCTCCAGGTAGTCGCGGCTCTCGCCGCCCGCCAGCCGCAGCCGCCGGACTCCGATCACATCGAGCGGA
>Ga0099827_10002013_pt1 | contig 10999 bp, 6 predicted proteins | sample CZO8metaG_FD_79339 | JGI IMG/M metagenome (GOLD analysis project Ga0099827, IMG submission 79339) | Vadose zone soil microbial communities from the Eel River Critical Zone Observatory, Northern California, USA - CZOApr15con1.8 metaG | ecosystem: Environmental > Terrestrial > Soil > Vadose zone ...
CCCCCCCGACGCTCGCTCGGGAGTGAATCCCTCGCTCGCTGCTCAGGCCTCAGTCCAATATGAACGTGACGAGCAGGTTCACCTGGTAGCCGGTGACCTTGCCCTTCTTCACGTCCACGCGCTGCTCCTTCACCCACGCCGACGTGACGTTGCGCAGCGTCTTTTCGGCCCGGGCGAGGCCGCTGTCGATGGCATCCTCAAAGCTCTTGCTGGATTGGGCGCTGATCTCGATGACGCGGGCGACGGAGCTCATGTGACCCTCCTTGGGCAATTCGGGGGGGTGAAGACCCAGGGAAGCACCCCCCCGCGCGCATTCGCGCTCCCCCCCCGGTCGCTCGCGGCGAAGTGAATGCGCCGCGCGCTGCTTGTACCTGAGTTACTCGTAGGCTAGGCCCCGCTTCGCGGCCTTGTCAATGGGAGGCGGCGGTTTGGCGATTCGGTGATCGGCCTCACCGCTCCTGGCTCAAACCGTACTATCTTCTACGCGCGGGGAGAATCGTCGCCCCGGAGGAGGACGCATGCTCCGACCCGACATGAAGCCCCTGGCTCTCAGGGCCGGCCTGCTCGCCGGACTCTTCGTCGCCCCGGCGGTCGCGGCGGCCCGGCAGCTCCCCGCCGAGACCTCGATCCCGGTGACGCTGGAGACCACGGTCTCCTCGGCCACGAGCCGGCCGGAGGACCGCGTCGACGCCCGGGTGCGCGCCGACGTCCTCTCCGGAGGCAAGGTCGTCATCCCCGCCGGCAGCGAGATGCGCGGCCACGTGGTCAGCGTCCGCCGCTCGGGCAAGGTGAAGGGCCGCGCGTACCTGTCGCTGTCCTTCAACGAGCTGGTCGCGAACGGCAAGACGTATCGGATCGCCACCCGGCGCATCGGCGTGCAGGCCCCTCCGAGCCACGGCCGTGACGCCAAGATCATCGGCGGCGGCGCGGGCGCGGGCGCGGTCGTGGGGGCCATCGTCGACGGCAAGGAAGGAGCGGCGAAGGGGGCTCTCGTCGGCGCCGGAGCGGGAACGGGGGCGGTGCTCGCCACCCGCGGCAAGGAGGTCACCCTCGCCTCCGGCTCGCGCTGGCGCGTGCGCCTGGTCAAGCCGCTGGAAATCGACTAGCCGCAAGGCTTCTAAGACGCAGAGGCCGAGGCCCGCTCCCACTGCGGCGGCCAGCCCGACCACGCGTACCCTCCCGGCGTGGTGGATGCGACGGGGCTCGACGACGCGCCTTTCTGCGCGGAGCTGAAGCACCATGACGGGCGGTGGACACTCATCGAGCTGCACGCACGCCCAGGCGAGGATCCCGGTCTCGACGAGACCATTTGGGACCCGCCCGTCCTCGACGTCATCGAGGCGGCCGCCCGCCACGCACCCGCGCACTGCGCGGGCTGAAGCGCGCTAGCGCCGGGGCGTCGCCCGCCGATCGCGGTTCACTCCGGGCGGCAGGGCCTGCTGGCGCGAACCGGCCCGGGGCGGGACGTTGCGAAAGGTCTCCTGCACGCATTCACGGATGACCGCCGGCGACTGCTCATTCGGCGAGAGGAGGACCGTCCTCTCGAAGTTGTCGTCGCGACGAAAGACGAGCAGCCACCAGCCGCCGACGAGGCCATCGTGGACCTCGATCGTCCAGGAGCCGGCGAGTCCTCTCAGTGCCTCCTGGAACGTGGGTTCCAGGCCCTGGGCGAAGGCCGAGCCCTTGACGGTGATCCATGCCATCGTTCCGCTCCCCTCACGGCAGGAACCGTCCCGCCGCAGGTCTTCCTGCGCTGTCGGTACGCAGACGATGAATGAGTTCGAGCAGCATTGAATGAAAAACGCTTTCCGCCGCGGATGCAGTGAGCCGCACCACACCCCTTCTCTTAAGCTACTCCCCTGTCGCCGGATCGCAACCCCAAACACACCACTGTCGCAGATTTCTTGCATTGGACTGCCTCGACTCGGGGAATCTCTGAGACGGACTCAGGCATTCCCTGATGCGGCCTCTGCTAAAGTGCCCTGCGATGAGGACGGCCGCCCGAGCCACGCTTCCTCTGGCGTCCGCGTGCCTTCTTTCCGGAGCGGCCGCCCTCGTGTACCAGGTCCTCTGGACCCGGCAGCTCGCGCTCCTCCTGGGGCACACGGTGGCGGCCCTGTCTACCGTGCTGGCCACCTTCATGGCCGGCCTCGCCTGCGGCAGCGCCCCTGGCCGCCCGGTATGTCGAGCGCGTGCCCGCCGGTTCGCGGCCACGAGCCTATGCGTTCCTCGAGCTCGGCATCGCCGGTTTCGCGCTGATCTTCCCCTGGCTGCTTCGCGCCGGCCTCCCGCCCCTGGCCTCGCTCTACGCATCGGGCGCGGCGTCTCCGCTCCTCCTCGAGTCGGCGCGCCTCGGCCTCAGCGCCGCCCTCCTGCTCGTGCCGACCACGCTCATGGGCATGACGCTGCCTCTGCTGGCCGCGCTCACGGGCGCCCGCGCCGAGCGTGCGGGGCGCGTCGCGGGAACGCTGTACGCGGCCAACACCACGGGCGCGGTGGCCGGCAGCCTCGCTTGCGCTTTCTTCCTCCTCCCCCGGCTCGGCATCGGCCGCTCGACGCTCCTGGCGGTGGCTCTGAACCTGGCGGCGGCCGCGATCGTCGGGTCGAGCGGGAGTGAATCCCACTTCGCTCGCCGCCGTAGCCGCGGGGCGGGATCGGCGCCCCCGGCGGCGGTCCGTCCGGCGGCGCGGCCGCGCGACCAGCTCGTCCTCGCCGTCCTCGCGCTCTCGGGCCTCGGCGCGCTCGCGGACGAGGTCGCGTGGGCGCGGGCGCTCGTGCTCCTCATCGGCCCGACCGCCTATGCTTTCGCCTTCATCCTCGCCACCGTGATCGCCGGGATCGCCCTCGGCAGCGCCGCCGCGACCGCCGCCCTGCCGCGATGGCGACAGCCGGCCACCGCGCTCGCGCTGGTGGAGACGGGCGCGGCCGCCGCCAGTCTCGCGGTCGTCGCCGCGATCGGCCGTTTGCCCGCGACCGTGGGCGAGCTGGTGCAGGCGAACGCCGACCGCATGGACCGGCTCATGGCGCTCGAGTTCGCCGGGGTCTTCGTGCTGCTCGCGCCGCCGTGCCTCCTCTTCGGCGCCGCGTTCCCGCTGGGCGTGCAGCTCCTGGCGAAGGGTGCTGCCGGCGTCGCCCCCGCCGCCGGCCGCGCCTACACCTGGAACACCGTGGGCGCGGTGCTCGGAGCCGTGCTGGCGGGGTACATCGTGCTGCCGCGCTTCGGCATCCGCGCGACGCTCGTGGCCGCGGCGGCGGCCCATGCCCTGGCGGGGGCGACCGCCCTGGCTCGCCGGGCTCCCCATCGGCGGTGGAGGCCGGCGGCAATCGTGATCGCGTTCGCGCTCGCGGCCCTGGGGATCCCACGATGGGACCGCGAGCTGCTCTCGGGGGGCGTGTACAAGTACGCGGTCTACGCCGCACCCGGCCGGCTGGAGGAGGAGCTGCGGGCCGGAGAGCTCGCCTATTACCGCGAGGGGGCGGAGGTCACCGTGTCCGTCAAACGGTTGGGAGGAACGCTCTCGCTGGCGGTGGACGGGAAGGTCGACGCCACCAGCGGCAGCGACATGCTCACCCAGCGCCTCCTCGGCCACCTGCCTCTGCTCCTGCATCCCGCTCCGCAGGAGGCGTGCGTGATCGGCCTCGGCAGCGGCGTCACCGCGGGTTCCGCCCTCGCTCATCCCTTGCGACGGCTGGAGGTGGTCGAGATCTCTCCCGAAGTGGTCGAGGCGGCGCGGCTGTTCGGCCGGTTCAACCGCGGCGTCCTCGAGGATCCCCGGCTCGTGCTGCGCGTGGCCGACGGCCGCAACCATCTGCTCCTCACCGACCGCCGGTACGACGTGATCATCTCGGAGCCGTCGAACCCGTGGATGGCCGGCGTGTCGTCCTTGTTCACGCGGGACTTCTTCTTCCTGGCCCGGTCCCGCCTCGCGCCCGGCGGCCTGTTCTGCCAGTGGGCGCACATCTACAACATGCACCCGGGCGATCTGCGCACGGTGCTGGCGGGATTCACCGATGCCTTCCCCGCGGCCGCGCTGTTCCTCGTCAACGAGGGCGACGTCCTCCTCGTGGGCGCCGACTCGGCGCTTCCCACCGTGGACATGGGCGCGCTCGCCCGTCGCATGGCCGAGCCGGCGGTGCGGGAGGACCTGGCGGAGGTGGAGGTGCGAACGCCGGCGGGGGTCGCCACCCTGTACGCCCTCGGTGGACCCCCGCTCGCCCGCTTCGTCGCGGAGGCCCCGCGCCACACCGATGATCGGCCTCGCCTCGAGTTCAGCGCCCCGCGGTATCTCCACGCCGACACCGCGGCCGAGAACCGCTCGCGGATCGTGGACGCCGCGCGCGGAGCCGAGGTGCCGCGCGGCCTCGCGGCCCTCGCCGCCCTCGCCGCTTCCCCGCCGCCGGGCGCGACGCTCGAGCGGGCGAGGATGCTGGAGCGCGCCGGCAGCCACGGGTGGGCGATGGACCTCTACCGAGAAGCTCTGGAGCGGCCTGAACGCGCGGCCGACGCGTATGAAGGCCTCGTGCGCGCGGCGCTCAAGAGCGGGCGGACGAGCGAAGCCGAGGAATTCCTCCGCGGCCAGGCCGCGGGGCCGGCCCCGGTTTCCGCGCGCATCGCGCTGGGCCTTCTCGACCACAACCGGGACCGGCCGGCCGAGGCGCTCGAGGCGCTGGCGGCGGCGGCCGACGCCGACCCTCGCAGCGTCCGCGCGCTGCTGCTGGGGGCCGAGGTGCAGGAGGCGGCCGGAAACGTGGACGCGGCCGAGGCGCTGGCCCGGCGGGCGCTGGAGATATCCCCCGGCGACGCCGAGGCCGACGGCTTCCTGGCCTCCGCCAGCCTGGCGAGGGGACGGACGGACGAGGCGCTCGGCCGCGCCGAAGCGGTCCTGGCCCGCGACCTCCGTGCTCCCCGCGCGCTCGAGGTGGCGGCCATCGCGCGGGCCCAGAAGGGCGATCGGGACGGCGCCCGGCGCGCCTTCGAGGCGCTGGTGGAAGCCGAGCCGGACGGCTGGGCCCACCTCAACAATTTCGCCGTCTTCGAGATGGAAGGAGGCGACGCCCGCGCCGCGGCTCGCCTTTTTCACCAGGCCGTGTCCGTCAATCCTGGCAATGTCACGGGCTACCGGGGGCTGAGCGAGGCTGCCCGCAGTCTCGGCGACTCGGCCCTGCTGGTGAGAGCGGAGGCCGCCCTTCGACGCCTCGGCGTGAACGCCCAAAGTCCCGAGAACCCTTGACAGGCCGGGGGTCCGGTGGTATCCCCGAGATAAGACATTCTTTTGAACAAGGGGTCAGGTCCCGGGCCGGAGTGTATCCGCGCCCGGAATGCGACTCTTTGCTCGTCGCCTCGGTGCGAGGAGGGTCCATGAAACCGCATGACGCTTGGATCAGAGGAGGAACTCTTGCGCTCCTGGCGCTCTGCTCGGGGCGGGCGACGGCGCAAGAGCTGCGGGGACGGCTCGTGGGTACGGTCACGGACAACAGCGGCGCTCTCCTGCCGGGCGCCACGGTGACTGCCTCGGGCCCCGCCCTCATCCAGCCCCAGACCACGACCTCCGCCTCCGACGGCGTATACCGCTTCGCGGCGCTGCCCTCGGGCGTCTACGCGCTGACCTTCGAGGCGGCCGGCTTCCGGACGCTGCGGCGCGAGGGCATCCGGGTGAGCCTCAACACGACCCTCACCGTGGACGCCCAGCTTCCCCTGGCGAGCGTCAGCGAGTCGGTGACGATCACGGGTGAGTCACCGACGGTGGACGTGACCACGACGAGCATCGGCACCGCCTTCACCAAGGAGCTGCTCAAGGACATCCCCAACGCCCGCGACGTATGGGCGGCCATGGCGCAGGCTCCCGGCTTCCAGATGACGGGCTACGACGTGGGCGGCTCCCACACGGGCACCCAGACCGGCTACCTGACCTACGGCGTCGGTGACCAGAACAAGACCCTGCTCGAGGGCATCAACGTCACCGAGTCGACCAACGCGAACGCGGGCTACTTCGACTTCGGCAGCTTCGAGGAGTTCCAGCTCGGCGGGGCCGGCAACATGGGCGAGCAGGCGGGGCCCGGGGCGCTGCTCAACATCACGGTGAAGTCGGGGGGCGACCGTTTCCACGGCACCGCCTACTTCGACTACGAGGACAGCGGCACCATCTCCGACAACGTGCCGGACGCCTTCAAGACTCCCGGCGCCGTGGGGGAGGGCGGGTTCCGGGCGCCCTCCATCCGGGACCCCGCCTCCGGGCAGGTGAGCGGCCTCTCCCGCGGGAACCCGATCACCAGGCAGTACGACTTCAACGTGGGAGTGGGCGGCCCCATCGTGAAGGGGAAGGTCTGGTTCTACGCCGGCTATCGCGACAACAACCAGTACAAGATCATCCTCGGGCTGCCCAACGACCAGGCCCAGAGCCAGCTCATCAACTACACCGCGAAGCTCACCTACCAGATCAACCCCCGGAACCAGCTCATCGGCTTCTTCAACCAGCGCACCAAGCTGCAGCCGCTGCGCGACCTCTCCCTGGCCGTCCCCCCGGAGACGGCCTACTACCAGCCCTCGAAGAACCGGCCCGTGAAGCTGGAGTGGACGAGCGTGCTCTCCGACCGGCTGTTCCTCGACCTGCAGGTGGCCCACTGGTACAACCGTTTTCCTCTCTTCCCGCCCCAAACCAAGTCCTCGGAAACGGAAGGCGTGCCGGTGGGACGGATCGACCTCGTCACCAACCAGCAGAGCGGGGCCAACAACGCCTACCAGGACCAGATCCGCTGGAAACCCCAGCTCTCGGGGAGCCTGTCGTACTTCAAGGACAACTGGGCCGGCACCCACAGCTTCAAGGTCGGCTTCGAGGCCTACCGCGACCGGCGGGCGTTCCTGTCCTTCCAGCCCGGAGACGTCTTTTACCGCGACCGCAGCGGTGGGCCCTCGGAAGTGGACATCTGGAACACGCCCAACAACGCGATCAACGACTGCAAGCTCATCGCCGGCTACCTCCAGGACGGCTGGTCCCTCACCAAGCGGGTCACGCTGAACCTCGGGGCCCGGTTCGACCACTACGTGGTGGGATGGCCGGAGCAGAGCGCCACTCCGAACCAGAGCGCGTTCTTCCCGCCGATCACCACAACCGCCACGACGGTGGCGACCTTCAACGAGCTGAGCCCGCGCATCGGCTTCGCCTGGGACTTCAGCGGCAAGGGCAAGACGGTGTGGAAGGCCTTCTTCGGCCGCTACTACTACAACCCGAGCCCCGACACCCTGGACGTGGAGAACCCGGTCGGCGCGGCCCAGAAGCGATACGAGTTCAAGGACCTCAACGGCAACCGCGTCCTCGACGGACCGCAGGAGCTGGGGCGGCTGCTCAGCACCCAGGGCGGCGCCGGCTTCGTCAAGGTCGACCGCGGCCTGCGCGATCCCTACGGCCAGGAGCTCTCCACCCACCTCGAGCACGAGCTGCTCCCCGACCTCTCCGTGCGCGGCTCCTACGTCTTCAAGGCGCTCCGGGACGGCTGGGCCGAGGTCGACCTCAACCGGGTGAACGCCTACACGATCCCGTTCAACTTCGTGGACGTCGGACCCGACAACACGGTCGGCACGGGGGACGACCGGACGTTGCCGCTCTTCGATCGCCAGCCGGGCGTGGCCGAGAACCGCGTCTTCACCAACCCCGGCCGAGTGGGCGTGCCCGCTTTCGACGGCAACTACCACACGGTGGAGCTCGCGGTGAACCGGCGCTTCAAGAACAAGTGGCTGCTCCTCACGTCCTTCGAGCACACCTGGGCCGACGACTTCCGCACCACCACCAGCTCCACGAGCAACCTCGCGGTCGCCCGCCAGGCGACGAACTACCTGTGGCAGCCGAACCGCCGGCGCTTCGGCAGCCAGAAGACGACGTTCTGGAACTACAAGCTCATCGGCCGCTATGAGTTCCCGTGGCAGATCGGCTTCGCCGCCTCCTACAAGCTCCAGAGCGGCTACCACTGGGCCCGCACGATCAGCGTGCCCTTCCGCAACGCGGGAAGCGAGACGATCTTCGCCGAGCCCGTCAACTCCAACCGGGCCCCCAACGTGCACATCGTGGACTTCCGCGCTGAGAAGTCCTTCAAGCTCAGCGAGCGCTTCGGCACGCTGAGCGCCATCGTGGACGTGTTCAACGCCCTCAACGCGAACCCGGTGGCGAACTTCCGGGTCACCGGCGGCACCGGCACCGGCGCCAACCGCTTCCAGGAGGTCATATCCCTCCTCGATCCGCGCATCGTTCGCTTCGGGATCAGGTACGAGTTCTAGTCGAGAGGCGGTGGCCTCTTCCTAGCGCCCGGCGGCCAGGTCCAGAGCGGCTAGAGCCAGGATCTTGGTCGAGTCGACGAGGTCCGGCACGCCGCACCACTCGTCGGGCTGGTGGGCCAGCTCGAGGATCCCCGGCCCGTAGGCCACGCAGTGCTCCACGCCCGCGATGCCGGCCACGTGCTTCTGGTCGTAGGTTCCCGGGCTGGCGATGAGCGCCGCCTCGCGCCCCCGCACCTCGGAGATGGCCCGACCGAGCGCGGCCACCAGCGGCGACCCATCGGGCGTGCGCACCGGATGGACGATCATCAGGTCCTTGATCTCGTAGCGGAAGCCGGGGATGCGGGCGGCCACGTTCTCGAGCAGCGCCGTGACCTCGGCCCGCGCGCCCTCCAGGCCCTCTTCAATGAGGAAGCGGCGGTCGAAGATCGCGCGGCAGCGGTCGGCCACGCAGGGAGTTTGGATGCCGTCGGCCTCCTGCCCGCCCGCGATGGCGTTGACGTTGAGGGTGGCCCGTCCCGCGCCTTCGGGCACCACTGGCATCGCCGTGCGCCTCGTGGCCAGCGCCGGCTGCAGCTCGACGCGCACGGCCTCCAGCAGCGCGGCCATGTGGTCGATGGCGCTCACGCCCAGGAACGGCATGCTGCCGTGGGCGATGCGCCCCCGCAGCTCCACCTCGAACCACCACACGCCGCGGTGGCCGATGCAGATGCGCTCGACGCCGAGCGGCTCCGGGATGATCACATAGTCGGTGCGGCCGCGCGCGATGCGGCCCGTCTCGGCGAGGAAGGCCACACCGGCGAATCCACCGCTCTCCTCGTCCACGGTGCCGCTGACCTCGAGCGCGCCCGCGGTCTTCACGTCCGCCCTTCGGAGCGCCTCCACCGCGTAGACGGCGGCGGCGAGGCCGGCCTTCATGTCGCCGGTCCCTCGACCCCAGATCTTCCCGTCGCGCACCTCGCCCCCGAAGGGATCGACCGTCCATCCTTCCCCCGCCGGCACCACGTCGAAGTGGCCGTTGAAGTGGACGACGTGGCCCTTTCCCCTGCCCGGCCTCGTGCCCACGACGTTGAGGCGAGGATGCCTCGTGGTGTGCTCGGGCCGGCCCTCGGCGGGGAGGTATTCCACAACGAGACCGCCGCGCTGGAGCCGATCGCCGATGACGCGCGCGCACTCTTCGTAGCCCTCGCCGGGAGGGTTCACGGTGGGCAGCCGCACCAGCTCTGAGGTGAAGTCCACCACCTCTTCGGACAGCGCGTCCACCGCGGCCATCACTCTCTCCCGCGCGTCGGTCATGCCGCGCCAGTGTAACCCACGGCCGGTTGCCCGCTCCGCGGCGCTCGCATAGGCTCGGGCCGTGACCCTTCACCTCGTGCTGCTGCTCGTCTACTCGGCCCTCCTGATCGGGCTCGGGCTATGGATCGGACGGAGGGTGAAGAGTGCGGAGGATTTCTTCGTGGCCGGCCGCGGCCTCGGCCCCGGCCTCATCTTCGCGACCTTCGTCGCCGCCAACATCGGGGCCGGCTCCACGGTGGGGGCGTCGGCCCTCGGTTATCGCGACGGCCTCAGCGCCTGGTGGTGGGTGGGGTCGGCGGGTATCGGCTCGCTCGTCCTCGGCCTCACGGTCGGACCGCGGATCCGGACGCTGGCCCGGCGGCACGATCTGCGAACGGTGGGCGACTTCCTCGAGTACCGCTACCACCGCAGCGTGCGCGCGATGATCGCCGCGGTGCTGTGGGTGGGGACCCTCTTCATCCTCGCGGGTCAGCTCATCGCGATCGGGTCGATCCTGAACGTGGTGGCCGGCATCCCGAGGTACGCCGGCTGCCTCATCGGTGGTGCGGTCGTCACCACCTACTTCACCGCCGGCGGCCTCCTCACCTCGGCGTGGGTGAACCTGGTGCAGATCGTGGTGAAGCTCGCCGGCTTCTCCCTCGCGGTCGCCCTCGTCCTCGGACGGGTGGATGGCTTCGCGGGACTGGCCGCCGCCACCCCGGCCGTAGGCGGCTACTGGAGCTTCTGGGCGGGGGGCGGTTCGGGCTGGCACTATCTCGCGCTGCTCGCGCCCTCGTTCATCGTCTCCCCGGGGCTGCTCCAGAAGATCTACGGCGCTCGCGACGACCGTGCCGTGCGCATCGGTGTCACCGCCAACGCGGTCGTGCTTCTGCTGTTCGCCTTCATCCCCCCCACGCTGGGCATGGCCGCCCGCGCGCTCCACCCTGGACTTCCCAACCGCGATCTGGCGCTGCCGACCCTGCTCACGAATGACCTGCCTCTAGCCATCGGTAGTCTCGGTCTCGCGGCCGTTTTCTCCGCCGAGCTCAGCGCCGCCGACGCCATCCTCTTCATGCTCGCCACCTCGCTGTCCCAGGACCTGTACCGCCGATTCCTGCGGCCCGCCGCCGAGGATGCGCAGGTGCTGAAGGTTGCGCGGCGGGCGGCCGTGACGGGGGGGGCCTTTGGCGTGGGGCTGGCGATCGTCGTCCCGTCGGTCATCGATGCGCTCAGCGTCTTCTACAGCGTCGTCACGGTGAGCCTCTTCGTTCCGGTCCTCGCCGGGCTGTACGTGCAAAGGGCGGGCACGCCGGAAGCCTTGGCCGCGATCGGCGCCGGCGTTGCCGCCCTCGTCGCGGCCCAGCTCGGAACCGGCGGCCGGGGCCTCGGCCCGCTTCCTCCGGTGCTGGTGGGCTTGCTGGCCGCGGCGGCAGCCTGCGCACTCAGCCTGGCCCTGCG
>Ga0099827_10002015_pt1 | contig 10999 bp, 19 predicted proteins | sample CZO8metaG_FD_79339 | JGI IMG/M metagenome (GOLD analysis project Ga0099827, IMG submission 79339) | Vadose zone soil microbial communities from the Eel River Critical Zone Observatory, Northern California, USA - CZOApr15con1.8 metaG | ecosystem: Environmental > Terrestrial > Soil > Vadose zone ...
CCACGACCAGCGGTCTTACCACGACCGGAGCCGGGGCCACGGCCAACGCGTCTTGCTACCTTGTGCGAACCAGGAGTGGGTCGCAAATCAGAGAGTTTCACTAACAACCTCCTATCATCCGCCTGAGCCTCCTCTCAGAGCAGTTGAGCCTCCTCTCAGAGCAGTTGAGCCGAAGGCTAGCTTGCATAGCAAGCGTTACTACTCTGGTTAAGAACAGAAGGCTAGCCGCGGCAGCGGCGTTGGCGGATGTCTTTCAATGCTTCGGCTCCTCAACCTGCACGAGGTGAATCACTTTTTGGACCATACCACGAATAGCGGGATGATCTTCATGCTCAACTGTCTGCTGGAGTTTGCGGAACCCCAGCGACCGAATCGTCGCTTTCTGATCCTTCGAATAGCCGATAGCGCTTTTGACATACTTTATACGCAGTTTTGCCATTGTCTACACACTCCTATCATCCGCCAACGCCGCGGCCGCGGCGTTGGCGGATGTCTTTCAATGCCTTCGACTCCTATCGGCGGCGATCACCGCCACGGCGATCACCGCGTTCATTGCGTTCACCACCCCGGCGCTCGCGATCGCCAGAACCTCCACCCCGACGGCCCGATGTCGCTCTATTCTCACGCGCCTCCTCTTCTCGAGCAGCACGGGCTGCGGCAGCGTGTTCAGCAGCACTGGCAGCAATAGCAGCTATTTGTTCGGCACGCTTCTTGCCAACAATTTCAGCAACCGTCTTGCCCCGACGTGCAGCCTCAACTTCAGGCGAACGCAATTCACCCAGCGCCTTCAAGCAAGCATAAACCGTATTTGCCGCATTGGTGCTGCCAAGCGACTTTGTCAGAATATCACGAATACCTACCGACTCCACTACAGCACGTACGGCCCCGCCAGCGATTACACCAGTGCCGGGGGCCGCTGGCTTGAGCATGACCTCAGAAGCACCGAAGCATGTCTTTACCATGAACGGAATGGTCGTGCCAGCCAGGGGCACCTGGATCAAGTGCTTCTTGGCGTCTTCTACACCTTTACGAATGGCTTCTGTATACTCGTTGGCCTTCCCAAGGCCACAACCAACATAGCCATTGTGATCACCGACGACCACGAGCGCCCGAATGCTGAATCGTCGACCACCCCTGACCACCTTGGAGACACGGCTTACCTGAACCACTGTCTCCTCCAGGTTCAGTTTTGAAGCATCTATTCTTGCCATTTTACTCCTCATTGGGCGCGATAAATCGGGCCCCTACTAGAAATCCAGGCCTACTTCACGAGCACCTTCTGCAAGCGCCGCCACCCGGCCATGATAAGCATAGCCCCCACGATCAAAGACGACCTGGCGGATCCCCTTCTCTTTCGCACGCTGGGCAACGAGTTTCCCCACCTCGCGTGCAGTCGCCACTTTTCGATTGTTCGCAATAGCAGCGAGTGCCTCAACAGGTGTCTTTTTCATACCTTTCTCAGCAGCAGGCAGCAGCGTCTTGACCTGAGCAGCTGGTTTGCCCCCTTTGCCGGCAGGTGTACTCTTCTGAGGCTGTGCACTCTTTGCCGGGGCTTTCGCGGCAGCTTTCTCGGTCTTGGCCCCTTTCCCTTTTGTTGGAGCCACCGCGGCAGCCATTTCCACAGGAGCTTCCTCTACAGTCTCCGCTTTTATTTGCAACGAGGCAGCCTTGGGGGCTGGCTTAAAGCTGCGCATAACCTCATCTAGCGATGACGCTGAGACCAGCGTCCGACCCGTCGTATCATCAATAATTTGCGCATAGATATGCTGTCCACTACGGAATACACTCAAGCGCGGACGCGCTGATGAGCCTTCCAAGTTGCGCCGCATACGCCGATGCCGCCGTAGCCGCGACTGATTTGAATTAAAGCGTTTTATCATTTCTTCTTACCACCGACTTTTCCAGCTTTGCCAGCCTTGCGGCGAACGACCTCACCCGCATAACGAATACCCTTGCCCTTATATGGTTCAGGCTTGCGTATGCGACGGATGCTTGCCGCAACCTCGCCCACCAGTTGCTTGTCGATGCCACTCACACTGATCTTTGTGGCCTTGGTGGCTGGATCGACGCCATCAACCGTAAGGGAGATGCCCTTGGGTGGTTGCACCTCGACAGGATGAGAGTATCCCACCTGAATCACCAGGTTCTCACCTACCTTGGCAGCACGATAGCCTACTCCATGAATTTCCAGTTGTTTCGTGTAGCCGTTGGTCACTCCCACCACCATATTGTTGACAAGAGTACGATACAGCCCATGCTTCGCCTTATGTTCTTTACTATCCGATGGGCGAGCGACCATCAGTGTCCCATTTTCAAGCTTCAGACTCAGGTCCGGATCGATTTTATACGACAGCTCTCCCTTGGGACCTGTAACTGTCACTACATTTTCCTCAGTCCAGTTCACCTTTACCTTTGGCGGCACTGGGATTGGAGCGCGTCCAATACGAGACATTCTATACCTCCCAGCTACCAGACGTAGCAGATGACTTCGCCACCAAGACCCTGCTGATAGGCACGGTAGCCTGTCATCAGCCCCTTAGGTGTCGAAAGAATGGCTACCCCCAGTCCACCGCGGACACGAGGGATGTTAGCCTGTTTTGTATAGACACGCAGTCCAGGTTTACTGACACGCTTCAATTGCGTCAACACCGGTTGCTTATCTACATAGCTCAGTGTAATACGGATCGTGCCTTGTGTATTATCCTTCAGGACTTCGATGTCATTAATGTAGCCTTCTTCTTTCAGCACTCGCGCAAGTGCCAGCTTCATTTTCGAGGCCGGAATCAGTACGCGAGTATGCCGTGCGGTAACCGCATTGCGGATGCGTGTGAGCATATCCGCGATAGGATCAGTCATATTCATGAAACATCCTCCATAATCACCGCGCTACCAACTCGACTTGGTCACGCCGGGCAGCTCACCACGCAACGCACGCTCACGGAAGCAGATGCGGCACAGACCAAATTTGCGCATATAACCACGCGGCCGTCCACAGATCGTACAGCGGTTGTGCTGCCGCACCTTAAATCGGGGCTTGCGCTGCGACTTCACGATCATTGAGATTTTTGCCATTGCGCCCTCCAGCGTTATTTCTTGAATGGCATGCCCATCAATTTGAGCAGCCGTCGCCCTTCTTCGTCAGTGCGAGCGGTCGTCACGATACTGACTTCCATGCCGCGCACTTTATCAACCTTGTCGTAGTCGATCTCAGGAAAGACCAGTTGTTCCCGCAAACCGAGCGTATAGTTGCCACGACCATCAAATGCCTCTGGCGAGACGCCTTGAAAGTCGCGCAAGCGGGGCAAAGCGACGTTCATGAGTTTGTCAAGGAACTGGTACATGCGCTCGCCACGCAGCGTCACCATGCAGCCGATCTGCATTCCTTCACGGAGCTTGAATGTGGCAACCGAACGCTTGGCTCGCGTAATCACTGGACGCTGCCCGGTAATTGCGCTCAGGTCGCTGATAGCTGCATCCATCGCCTTTGCATTCTGAATAACCTCACCCATTCCGATATTAATGACCACCTTGTGAACGGTTGGAACCTGCATGGGATTGTCGTAGTTAAACTCCTTCTGCAGGGCTGGCACAACCTCCTGTTGATACTTCTCTTTCAACCTCGATGCCATGATGTTTAACTACTCCTCGTCCGATCTTCAATAATCTTCTCACACTTCTTGCATACCCGCACCAGGCGCATCTTTTGATCGGCCCCCAGTGGGCGGCGATCATGCGCAACACGGGTAGGCTCGCCACACTCCGTACAGATCAACATGGTGTTAGAGACATGGATCGGCATTGCCTTATCGATCACACCTCCCTGCCGAGTCTGGCCTTGCGGACGCACATGCTTTTTCGCTATATTCAGGCCCTCGACAATCACTTTGCTGACCTGTGGCATGGCCCGAGAAACGGTCCCTTGCTTCCCCTTATCCTTACCTGCGATAATCAAGACGGTATCACCCCTCTTGATATTCATCTTAGCAAGGTGTAGAGGCTTCTTCTCTTTTTCTTTTCCTGCCATCTTTATCCCTCTACAGCACTTCCTGCGCAAGCGAAATGATTTTCGTGAAGTTTCGATCGCGCAGTTCGCGGGCCACCGGACCAAAGATACGCGTGCCGCGTGGGTTATTACCAGCAACAATAATCACGGCGGCATTCTCATCAAAGCGAATATGCGAGCCATCAGGTCGCGCATACTCCTTTGCTACACGCACCACCACAGCATCCACAACCTCACCCTTCTTAACCTGGCCATTGGGCGCAGCCTGCTTCACCGAAGCTTTAATAATATCCCCTATCTGGGCATAACGCTTGCTAGAACCACTCATCACACGAATACACATAATTTCTTTTGCGCCAGTATTATCGGCTACCTTCAGGCGCGTTTGTGGCTGAATCATTCTACCCTCCTCCTTAATCACATGCGTGAACGACGCTGTCGCGTCTAGTGCTACGCACTCACACGTATGAAATGAAGTTCCTCCTTATTCTGCGTCGGACTCCTGGGCATCGACCTCGGACTCCAGCTCGTTCTCCGACTCGGCATTAGCAGATAGCAGATCAGGATCGACTTCAGCCAATACTTCCTCAACTGGCACAATGCCACTGCCGCGCTTGATGATCTCTACCAGCCGCCAGTGTTTCATCTTACTGAGCGGGCGGCTCTCCTCTATGCGGACTATATCGCCAACCCGGCAGGTATTCTCCTCATCATGCGCCTGGAAGCGCTTCGTCCGCTTATAGGTGCGTTTATAGATACGATGCTTCTTTAATGACTCGACGGCGACAACAATCGTTTTATCCATCTTATCGCTTACCACGCGGCCAATTTTTTGCTGACGGCGGCTCTTTTTCTGCGCTGTACTCTGCGTGGTGTCAGAGTGCGACCCTTGTGGTCGCCTAACCTGCTGTGTCATGCTTCATCCTCCAATTGTCTCAAGCGGTGCAGCAAGCGGGCAATTTCCTTGCGGGTCTGTGAAAACACGCGATTGTTCTTGACTTCACCACGTTGCTTCTGCAAGCGGAGGTTAAACAGCTTGAGCCGCAGTTCCTTGAGTTCACGGGATGCTTCGCCAGCTGTATATTCGTGGACCTGCTTGCGACGTTCATTAAGCTTCGACACTTTCAGCCTCCCCTCGTGTAATAAAGCGGGTGGCAATTGGCAGCTTATGACCTGCCAGACGCACCGCTTCCCTGGCGACTTCTTCACTTACTCCGCCAATCTCGAAGATAATACGTCCAGGCTTAACGACGGCTACCCAGTGATCGACGGCTCCTTTCCCACTACCCATGCGGGTTTCAGCGGGTTTGGCAGTGATCGGCTTATCCGGGAAGACACGAATCCACACTTTGCCACCACGCTTCATAAAGCGGGTGAGCGCGATGCGTGCCGCCTCGATTTGACGAGCCTCCATCCAGCAGGGCTCTAGAGCCTGCAAGCCAAACTCGCCGAAGGCGATGGTGCTGCCTCGCTGGGCAGAGCCTTTCATGCGACCGCGATGCTGTCGGCGGTACTTTGTACGTGACGGTGCCAATAACATGGCTTAGAATCTCCTCTACTCGTTCTCGGTAGCACCAGTGTCCTGTGCAGGCGTAACATCCGGCTCAGTAGCGCCAACATCCGGTGTAGGTGGCACTGTTGGCAATGTCGGCTGTTCTGGTAACCCCTCCGGCGTTGTCTCTGAGGTTACTGGAGCCGTTGGGGCTTCTTCAGCTTGTGCTGAACGATCATCCTGTTGACGCGGTGACCGCCCAGTGCGGTCACCTTGCGCACGTGGGGCTCGTGGGGTGCGTGGTGTACGTTGTTCGCCGCCTTGACCCTGCGTTCGCTCTCCCTGTTGACGTGGTGGTCGCTCACTGCGTTCACCTTGTGGGCGTGCTGAACGCTCACCCTGCGACCGTGCTGGACGCTCACCACCTTGTTGACGAGAACCACGTTCGCCTTGCTGACGTGAGCCACGCTCACCGCGTTGTGTACCACCTTCACCAGAGCGACGGCGCTCGCCACTCCCGCGACGGTCGCCACCCCCACGATCCCGCGGGGGAAACGAAGGTTGTGCGACGACTTCTTGCTGAGCCTCACCCACTTCGCGACGCTTGCTCGGCAAAATATCGCCCCGATAAATCCATACTTTAATACCGATTACACCAAAGGTGGTGTGTGCCTCTGCCAGGCCATAATCAATATCGGCACGCAAGGTATGCAGGGGAACCTTTCCCTCAACCTCTTTCTCGGAACGAGCAATTTCCGCTCCGCCCAAGCGCCCGCCAACAATGACCTTGACCCCCTTGGCATTCGCACGCATCGTCTTCTGCACCGCCTGCTTCATTGCACGGCGGAATGAGATACGTTTCTCCAACTGCTCCGCAATGCTACGCCCAACCAGGTAGGCATCCAGTTCGGGCTGGCGAATCTCTATAATATTCAGGCGTACGCGCTTCTTAGTCTTTGTCTCGAGTATAACTCTTAGCTTATCAACCTTCTCTCCGCTCTTCCCAATCACGATACCAGGTTTCGCCGTATGAATCGTCACCGACACCTGGTTAGCAGCGGCGCGTTCAATCTCAATTCTTGAGACTGCCGCATTGAAAAGTTCTTTGTTGATCATCCGACGGATCAGAAAATCCTCAGCAAGCACATCTTTGTAATTACGCTCAGCGAACCAGCGAGACTGCCAGCCTTTTACGACGCCGAGCCTGAACCCCGTGGGATGCACTTTATGTCCCAAAAGTGTCCTCCTTTTTAGCGCCCGGCGTCCGCCGGATCATCTGAAACAATCACCGTGATATGGCAGTAACGCCGTAAGATGCGGGTGGCTCGTCCATGGGAACGCGCTTTCGTACGTTTGATGCGGTATGAGTCATCCACCACAATATTCACGATGTGCAGGTCATCTGGATCGAGATTGTAGTTATTCTCTGCGTTTGCTGCCGCCGACGCCAGTACTTTACTGACTGGCAATGCGCCTGCGTTGGGCAGAAACTGAAGAATAGCCTGAGCCCGATTCACTCGAAGGCCTTTCACTGCATTGGTGACCAGGCGCATCTTGCGCGGCGAAATGCCAATATTTTTTGCAATAGCCCTGACTTGCATTTCATAACCTCTACAATTTATCGCGCCCAATCTTGTGGATTGTAACGCTCTGGGAGCCCGATTTATCGCGCCCCTACCGGACCGAAGTGGTCTTCTCACTCTTGCCACCCGCATGACCACGAAAGTGTCGTGTGGGGGCGAACTCACCTAACTTATGGCCCACCATGTTCTCAGTAATATAGATAGGCACATGCGTTTTCCCGTTATGGACGCCGATCGTCATACCCACCATCTGGGGAAAGATCGTGGAAGCACGCGACCATGTCTTGATTACACGCCGGTCGCCGCTGCGCAGCATGCCCAATACTTTTTTTCTGAGCGACTCGTGAATGTACGGCCCTTTTTTTCTTGAGCGCGACATGTTTTTACTTCCTCCTCCTACCAGCATTGCGACGCCGGATAATAAAGTGATCAGTTCTTTTATTCCTGCGAGTCTTGTAGCCCAAGGCAGGCTTGCCCCATGGGGTCTGCGGCTGCCCACCAATCGGTGCACGGCCTTCACCACCACCGTGGGGATGGTCTCGTGGGTTCATTGCTGAGCCACGAACGGTGGGACGCCGTCCCATATGACGCGCACGACCAGCCTTTCCGATACTGATGTTCTCATGATCGATATTGCCGACCTGCCCTATTGTCGCCATACATAGGATATGGATCTGGCGCTGCTCGCCGGAAGGCAAACGCACCTGGGCATAGTCGCCCTCTTTTGCCATCAGTTGTGCGCCTGTACCTGCGCCGCGCACTAACTGCCCGCCACGTCCTCGCGTCAACTCGATATTGTGGATTGTCGTACCCGTTGGAATATTCTTCAAAGGAAGAGCATTGCCCGGCTTAATATCAGCCTCTGGCCCTGCCATCACCCTGTCACCGACTTTCAGCCCGATCGGCGCGATTATATAGCGCTTCTCACCATCCAGGTAATGGAGCAGTGCAATACGGGATGAGCGATTCGGATCATACTCAATCGCTGCTACTTTGGCCGGAACTCCCAGCTTGTTGCGCTTGAAATCAATGAGACGATAGGCACGCTTGGCACCACCCCCACGATGACGTGTGGTGATCTTGCCCTGGTTATTGCGCCCGGCGTGCTTCTGCAACTTTACTGTCAGAGATTTCTCTGGTTTTGTCTTTGTAATCTCCTCGAATGTCGAAACCGACATGCCGCGACGCCCGGGAGACGTTGGTTTGTACTGTCTAATTGGCATTTCAACTCACACCCTTCTGTTTGAAAGCCACCCAACGCTGATACGCAGCTACACTACGTAGTGCCATGGCTAGGCTTTCAATACGTCGATTGTCTGCCCCTCACCGAGGGTGACAATCGCCTTCTTCCACTCTCGGGCCTCTTTAGGTCGAGGGATAGCGCCTTTACGGCGTATCATACGCTTTTTACCTGGCATGCGCATGATATTGACCGAGACAACTTTCACATTGAACATTGTCTCAACTGCACGGCGTATATCTATTTTGTTTGCCCTCAATGCCACTTTGAAGGTATATTTGTTCTGCTCTTGCAGCGCCACCGTCTTTTCCGTTGTTACGCCGTGGCGCAGCACTTCGGTGATCTCCACAGTTTTGCCCTCCTGGCTCTGCTATACTTTGTCTCCCTCATCCTCGTCCTCGTTGGCGGCATCGCTTTCAACATCCTCAGCTTCTTCGTCCACGGATGCTTCATCGACTTCTGATTCGTCGCTCGCGTCAGTCGATTCCTCTTCCTCTTCGTCCTCCTCAATCGATTTCTCAATATCCTCGTCCGTGATGACCTGCTCCTCGGGAAATTCTTCGGCGACTTTGGCGGTGGCCTCATCGGCGCTCATTCCCTCACCAAACACCAGTTCAATCCAGCGCACGGTTTTTATGGGCATAATCACACAATCATGCTTGAGCAACTCCACCACATTAATCGAGGAGACATGCTGCACCTTGGCAGTAGGGATGTTACGGGCCGAAAGCATGATGTTCTCATCCCGCTGTGGCAACATCATCAGCACACGCTTCCCTGTTATGGGCAATTTGTCCAGGATCGCCAGCATATCCTTGGTGTGTGGTGCTTCCAACACTAAATCTTTCACCACAATCAAATTCTCATTGGCGACCTTATCCGAGAGCGCCGAACGAATCGCCAGGCGGCGCATCTTTTTCGGCACATCATGATGATAGCGGCGCGGTTTTGGACCAAAGACCGTCCCACCACCACGGAACTGCGGTGCGCGAATACTTCCCTGGCGAGCGCGACCTGTTCCCTTCTGCCTATACGGCTTCCTGCCACCACCTCTCACTTCACTGCGAGTCTTCGTCGAAGCAGTGCCTTGACGGCGATTCACCAGTTGTGCGGTGACTACCTGGTGGAGAACCGCCACATTGGGAGTGACTCCGAACACCTGCTCGCTCAGTTCGAGCTTTTCTACGGCTTCGCCGTCCATGTTATACACACTAGTCGAGGGCATTTCGGTTACCTCATCACATGCTTCCTAATCATGAGCAAACCGCCATTGGCACCGGGTACCGAACCCTTGACCACCAGCAGATTACGTTCAGGATCAGCTTGAATCACTTGCAGTTTCTTAGCCGTTATACGCGCATTACCCATCCGGCCAGCCATGCGCGTTCCCTTGAGGACGCGACCGGGAGTGGTGCCAGAACCAATCGAACCGGGGGCGCGAGTACGATCCGACTGGCCATGGGTTTTGGGCCCGCCACGGAAACCGTGGCGCTTGACTCCACCCTGGAACCCTTTACCCTTGGAGGTACCGACAATATCAACCGACTCACCAACCCTAAATAAGCCTGCGTCAAATTGCTTACCGAGTTCCAGTGTCTCTACGCTCTCACCCTCCTGCAGTCTCACTTCGCGTAATACCTTAAAGGGGCCAAGCTCAGGACCCGGGCGGCGCTGGCGGTTCTCCTGCACCTTAAGTAACTTCTGAATCTGTTTATCTTTCGTCTCTGTAGCGCCTTCCGCTTCAGTTTTTGCTCCCGCTTCGCCCTCTTTATCTTTCTTTTTCGTACGTTGCTCTTGCTGATACGTCTGTAGACGCTTGCGTTGCGCCTTCAATAATGGCAGGCTATGTCCAAGATGTCCCAGTCCAGCTCGAGTAGCGTTCTTCAAGGTTGCCTGCTCAAAGCCAATCTGGACGGCTTCATAACCATCGTGTGCAATTGTCTTGATCTGTGTCACAACACAGGGTCCGGCTTCTATCACGCTGACCGGAATGGCTGCGCCGTTCGGCCCAAATACCTGGGTCATGCCAACTTTCCTGCCCAACAATGCATTAAGCATTTGCTTTCCTCCCTTCTTTGCTCGTAGGAGCCCGATGTATCGCGCCTTGATGCTCATGTTGCCACTTTCGGGGCATGACACATCGGCTCGTACGCCATGTGACATTAGCATCCCTACAGCTTGATTTCGATGTCTACGCCTGCGGGCAGATTCAAACGTGTCAAAGCTTCAACCGTTTTGTTCGTCGGCTCAATAATATCAATCAGGCGTTTATGCGTACGTATCTCGAACTGCTCTCGCGAGTCTTTATCGATGAATGGTGAGCGTATCACCGTAAATTTATCGATCTCTGTGGGCAGAGGTACTGGACCTGAGACGCGTGCGCCCGTCTGCTGCGCTGTATCCACAATCTGCATTGCCGACTGGTCGAGAATACGATGATCGTATGCCTTCAGCCGAATGCGGATGCGCTGTTTCGTTCCTGTGGCCATATCTTTTCTCCTGCATGCTTAGTTCTCGACGCGGATGCAGACGCCAGCCCCAACGGTGCGTCCACCCTCGCGGATCGCGAAGTGCACTCCCTCTTCCATCGCCACCGGCTGCATCATCTCCACCGTCATCTCGATGTTGTCCCCGGGCATCACCATCTCCGCCTCCTCCGGCAAGCGGATCGCTCCGGTCAC
>Ga0099827_10002016_pt1 | contig 10996 bp, 9 predicted proteins | sample CZO8metaG_FD_79339 | JGI IMG/M metagenome (GOLD analysis project Ga0099827, IMG submission 79339) | Vadose zone soil microbial communities from the Eel River Critical Zone Observatory, Northern California, USA - CZOApr15con1.8 metaG | ecosystem: Environmental > Terrestrial > Soil > Vadose zone ...
CTGCACACGGCGCAGCCTTCACTCAGTCGTCAGATCCGGGACCTTGAGTACGAGGTCGGCGCTCAACTGATGATTCGCAGTGCTCGAGGCATCGAGTTGACCGCCGCGGGTCGGGTCTTTCTCGACCATGCACGACTGGCGCTGGCTCAGGTCGAGGCTGCCGGCGAAGCGGCACGGCGCGCCGCTCAGCCCGCCAAGCCGTCGTTCGCTCTGGGCTTCCTGACCGGACACGAGATAGATTGGCTCCCTGAAGCGATCCGCCTCCTTCGAGACGAACTCCCCAATATAGAGATCACCATCTCCAGCCAGTATTCCCCGGACCTCGCGGGTGCTCTGGTGAGGGGCAAGCTCGACGTAGCTTTCCTCCGACCAGAAACGCAGACAACCAATCTGGTGTTCAAGCTCCTAACCAAGGAACCGCTCGTGGTCGTGTTACCAAGCGATCACCGCCTCGCTTCGCATGAGGCGATCAATCCACAAGACATCGCGGGCGAGACATTCATCAGCGTGTCGAATACGGCTCCAGTATTGCGGGTGGTCATCGACGATTACCTGAGGCGGTCCGGCATTGACATCAAACCGGATCACGAAGTGGACCATCTGGCAATGGCGGTCTCCTTGGTCGCATCAACGCGCGGCGTAGCGCTGCTACCTGCCTACGCACAGAATCTGCTTCCCAGATCCGTGATCAGCCGCCCCTTGCGGGGGGATGTACCCACGATTGATCTGGTTGTCGGCTACAGCAAGACGAATACGTCTCCGATCCTGAAGCTATTCCTCTCGAGAATTGATGACTTGATAGCTCGCGTGTCGAAGAAGACCCATTGAAATCAGAGCGTGTCACATCGAATCAGGACCGCGCGATGGCCCTCGGCGCCACGGACTGCATCGTGGCCTCCATGGCGCCAGGTTGAACAGCGGGAGGGCGTCCAGGATTGCCGTCAGTGGTCTAAGCAGGCGCAGCCTCAACCCAGCTGGAGCGTACAACTACGACGCCCAGTTACTACTTCCGAAGTACCAGCTTGCCGGGCCCCAGCGATCTCGCCGCGCCTTCGCCAGCGACCGCAGCCGCGCCGGCTGCGGCGCGACGTTTAGTAATCGAGATGCTCGGGCACCCGACGCTTCTTCTGTTGACGACGCGCTACTACAGGTATATCCCCGAACCTGACACGAAAGGATGAGACGCTCCGCGCCAAGCAGCTTCGGCGGAGAGCCTAAAGGAAATGCGCCGAGCGAAAGGAGGATGCCGAATCCGGCGTCCCGGTCGACTGGACGTATCCGTGATGGAGACGCGTCGCGAGGAGGAGAAGCCATGCAACGGCTGAAAGCTCTGCTCGTCGGTGTGGGAAGCCTTGTTCTTGTAGTGCTCTTCCTGTCGCCTGCCGTCGCGATCGCCCAGCAGGCGCCTCAGTATCCGCTAGACGACAAGCTGGCGAACGAGCCGGCGCCCTGGACGGTGCCCGGCAAGTGGGGCAAGCGCGGCAACTGGGGTCGGTGGGGAGAGCAGGACAAGCGCGGGATGCTCAACTACATCACCCCCGACATGATCGTAAAGGCGGCGGGGTTGGTGAAGCAGGGAAAGGTGTACCCCCTCGGAGAGGAGCTACACGCGGATGTTCCTCGGGTGATCACGCCTGCGCGGGTTGGCATCCAGGTCATCCAGGAGCGCGACGGGTATGATCGCATCGCCGCGAAGTCCGGGGACTTCGACGCGAAGCGTTACCAGGGCGCGGCCAGCTTCACCTTCATGCACAACCATACCGGTACGCACTTGGACACCTTCGCGCATATCTACCGGGAGAACGCTCTATACAACAACATGCCGGCGCCGAAGCCGGACGGCACGGCGCATGGCGATGCGGCGAGCGTCCTGTATATGGCCGGGCGTGGGGTCCTGCTCGATGTCGCCCGGTACAAGGGCACTGACCCTCTCCCCGTCGATTACTGGATCAGCCTGCAGGATCTCCAGAACACCGCGAAGGCGCAAAACGTCGAGATCCGAAAGGGCGACATCCTGCTGGTCCGAACGGGTTGGCGGAAGACGTGGGATGAACCCGATGCCGCCGGGCGTCTCGACGCCGCGCACAGCAAGTGGCATCAAGCACAACCGGGTGTTGGGCCCGATTGCCTGAAGTTCTTGAACGACATGGAGATCGTGGCCATCGGTTCGGACAACGCGGCGGTGGAATGGGGATTCCCCGTGAACCCGAAATACACGAGAAAGGCCTTCGGCTTTCTCGCGCTGCCCCTGCATACCGATTTCATCTGGAACCGGGGGGCCTACATCATCGAGATCCTTAACCTGGACGAGCTGGCCAAGGACCGGGCGTACGAGTTCCTCTTCGTCCTCGGCCCGCTGCTGTTTCGTGGTGGCATCGGCGTGCCGGTCAATCCCATCGCCATTCGGTAATGTGCGAATCGCGGGCGGGGCGTCCAGCGTGACGCTCCGCTCGCCGCGTTCCCCCTGGACGGCGCTATGACACAGACGCGGCTGGCCGTCACCCTACGCGGGGTGAAGAAATCGTTTCCTCTGGGTAATGGCAGGGCCCTGGAAGCGCTCAATATCGGGGAGTGGGCGCTGCCGGCCGGCGGGTGTACGGTCATGACGGGGCCAAGCGGTTCGGGCAAGACGACGCTCCTCAATCTCATCGCAGGCGTTTCGGTGCCCACGGCCGGGACGATCTTCGTCCACGACACGGACCTCTGCGCCTTGCCCGAGCCGCGGCGCGACCGCTTCCGGGCGCAGCACATCGGCTACGTCTTCCAGACGTTCAACTTACTGTCGGCCTTCAGCGCGCTCGAGAACGTCATGCTCGCCATGATGTTCGCCGACGCCATCCCAAGACCCCAGCAGCGCCAGCGCGCCGGCGAGATCCTGTCCCGGCTGGGGCTCGGCGCGCGTCTCTCTCACAAGCCGCAGCATCTGTCCCGAGGGGAGCAGCAACGAGTCGCGATCGCGCGCGCCCTGGCGAACAAACCCCCGTTGATCCTGGCGGATGAGCCGTGCGCCAGTTTGGACGCCGCCACCGCCACTGAGGTGCTCGAAGAATTCCTGACTGTCTGCCGGGAGGACGGGAAGACTCTGTTCATCGTCTCACACGACGAGGTTGTGCTCGGCGCCGGTGATCAGGTCGTCGACATCGCGGAGATCAACCACCCCGGGTACCGGCAGGATGCTGCGTGAGCGTCGGGGCGTACGTTTGACGGTCCTTACGGTCGCCTTGAGGTCTCTCCGGGGGCGCTTCGTCGCGAGCGCCTTGACGGCCCTTTCTATTGCGCTAGGGATCAGCCTGGTCATCGCCAGCGTTCTCCTCTCCCGGGGTATCAAAGAAGGCTTCCTCGAGGGCACGACCGACTACAGCCTGGTCGTGGGCGCCAAGGGAAGCCCGACGCAGCTCGTGCTGAACGTCGTCTTTCGCATGGACGTGCCGACGCCTAACATCCTCTACCGCTCCTATCGACAGTTGCTGGACGATCCCCGGGTCGAGGTCGCCGTCCCGGTCGCTCTGGGAGACGCGTACCAAGGATTTCGCTATGTGGCGACAACCGGCGCGTACTTCGCGGCCTTTCCATGGCGGCGGAAGGTCTTCGCCGTTTCCAGCGGGAGGTTCTTCCGCGACGATGCCCCCGAGCAGCCGACCTACGAGGCCGTGGTCGGCGCCGAAGCGGCGCGCCGGACGGGCCTCCGGGTCGGCGATCGGTTCTACGAGGGCGAGGAGATGGCCGAGTATCCTCTGGCGGTGGTCGGGATCCTGCGATCGACCGGCAGCGCGGATGACCGCGCGATCTTCTTCACCCTGGCGAGCTTCTGGGAGATGAATGAAGTCTCCAGGAAGATGAAGATCAAGCCGCTCACCGCCGTCCTCGTTCGGCCCAAGCGTATGTCGGACTTGCCGAGCCTGCATCGAGGGCTCAATGTCTCAACGGAAACTCAGGCGGTCTTCCCCAGCGCGGTCCTGCTCACCATCTTCAACCTTCTCAGCCTGGCGGAGGAGGTTCTTACCATGATCCTGACAACCGTGGTCATCGTCGTGCTGCTATACCTGTTCATCTCGATGTACAGCGCCACGCTGGAGCGAAAACGGGAAATCGCCACCATGCGCGCCCTGGGCGCCAGACGGGCGACCATCCTGGGCATCGTCCTGCTGGAGTCCTGCGCCCTCGCGGTGATCGGGGGCGTGGCAGGGATCCTCGGTGGACACGGCGCTGCCTACCTCGGCGCGTCCCTACTCGCCGCGAGGGGAGGACTGGTCACGAACCTCTCCCTGGTCAGCGCCCTGGAGCCAGTGGTCTTCGCCAGCGTCATCTTCCTGGGCGCGCTGGCGGGGCTGCTTCCCGCGGTGCTGGCGTATCGAACGGAAGTGGCGGAGAATCTTGCGCCACTTTCTTAGGGCAGGGGTGATGCGCAGACTCTACGCGACGGTCGGGGTGGCTCTCTGCCTAGCGTGCGCGCACCTCGGTCCGTCGGCATACGGAGAGGAGATTCCCCGGCTGACGTTCGCCCAACTGGTGGACTCGATCAGAGCGAATTTCGAGGTGACCCAAACGATCAAGTCCTACAGCGGAAAAGAAGTCGAGATCCAGGGATTCATCATTCCCGCCGGCCCGCCCGATCTGTCGTTCTTCTTGCTGAGCCGCGTCTCCGCCATGGGCAATTACTGCTGTGAGGTGCCGGTCGGCCAAGACGAGACGGTATACGTGTATGCGGCAAAGGGGGTGAAGATCCTCTACGATCCTCTGCGGGTCTACAAGGTCCGCGGCGCCTTTGAGGCGGGTCCGTACACCGACAGAACCTACGGCATCAGCCTCTACCGGGTGCGTAACGCCCGGGTGGAGGAGGCCGTTGGCGCAAAGATCTTCAAGCTAGGGGAGACGACGACTCCTGGCTCGAATAAATAGAGCGCCGCAGAGCACGGAGAAGGTCGCCGGTTTGACACGCGGGCCGGGTTCTCCGGACCTTGTGTACGAATCGCGAGCGTTCGGACCGTCGACACATCGCCCTTATCCACACCGTCCCCACGCGGGGCTAAGGTTGGCGCGCTCTTCGGCGCGGAGAGCTACCGACTCGCAGGAGGCGCTGCAATGGAGTGTCCCCGGTGCGAGAACGAGAATCGACCCGCCGCAAAGTTCTGCGATGGGTGCGGATGCCGTCTGCCGCGACTCTGGCCCTGGCCCCAGGTGATCATCCGTCCCCGCGCCGACCACGGGCGCGCCCGACGGAAGCGCCGTCCCAGCAGGCAACGCGAGATCGCTGCCGTGGTCATCGTCGTTCTTATGGGAGCCGCCATCGTCACCGGTATCGTCATTGGCAGTCCACGCTGGCGGATGATCATCGCCTCCTGGCGAGACAGTTCTGCAGCGCGGTCCGCAATGGTGTCGCCTCTGACCATGACCCTTGCTGAGCGAGCGACTTGGCCGACCGTGAGCGCTGGCGACGCAGTCCGTGGCGAGCCAACCGCGAATCCCTTGGTCGGAAGTACCAGCGTGGCGGGCATCCAGCCTCAGTCCGCTCGCCCCGACAGGCTTGAATCGCAAGAAGCCTCAGCCCTTTCCGCGAGAAGTACGGCGCGGCTCAGTGCCCCGCAGCAGGGGCGGTCAGGACCGATTCCACCGAACTCCGCACAAGCATTGGACCCGACGCACCCCACGGTCGGATCGCCGACCAGCGCTCAGGCTGATAACACACAAGTCATGGCTAACTTTCTCGTCGCGCGACTCGGCCGGGACCCGGCGTGGCGAACAGCACTGGTCAATGCCGATTCCCATGCGCCCGACAGTCCCGAGTTCGTCTTCTGGCATCGTGTGGCCGCTGCCATCCGAGATGGGAGCACTCGACCGCGACAATGACTTCACGTTGAACGGGAGGGCCCGGCGGTGATGCTCTGAAGGCTCCTGCTACTCCTGGCATCTTATCTCGTTCTCGTGTGGCGACCGGAATAGGACACTCCCCAACGAGCGCGACGGCGTCATCGTGGGAGCCGACGCCGTGGCGAGCGGTCCAGCGGGCGGGACCCACGACTTTCCCATCACGATTGAGGCCGCCCGCCAACTCGGCATTCCGGTGTCCGTGAATGTGCCGCCCATCATCTACGAGCTCATGGACCTCTCCCCCCAGGGCAGCACGGGCCGGCCATCGGTCCTCTACGTACCTACCCGCCGTGACCGAGGCTCCCCGCGTGAGTCTACCGGCTCGCCGCCGGCCCGTGCGCCGGAAGAGAAGTAGCGGCGAGCGCACTCCCCCCGCTCATGGTTGCTTATCGTTGCTACCGGGCGTAGCGTCAGTGTTCGCGGCGCTGAAGTAGAGAGCAGCTTGAAGCAGCAACGCACCAGAACTCCGGGGATTTAGCGGGATGTGTAACGGATGGAATCCGTAGAGGCGTTGCGCCGGCGCCTTGTTAACCGGACGCGGAACGGCAGGCCCTGATGCAGAGGCGAAATAGCACGCTACGTACCGCCCCCGATCTGAGCCGCCGTGATTTGCTGAAGAGCGGCATCGCCGGCGGCGCCTGGCTGCCCCTTTTCAGACCGGCGTCGCTTCTCGCCGGGGAGGTGGGGCCGGCCAGGCGAGGTGGAATCCTACGCGTGCGAGGCTGGGATCCGCCGCATTTCGACCCGCACCTGACGCGTAATTTCATGACGATGACGACCCTGAGCTTTGTCTACAGCAAGCTGTTGCGCCACAAGGTGGGGGCGGAGGTGCCGCCGGGCACCTTCGCCGTGGAGCCCGACCTGGCCGAACGCTGGGAACAGCCGGACGACGCGACCTACATCTTCCATTTGCGCAAGGGGGTGCGCTGGCACAACAAGCCGCCTGTCAACGGCCGGGAGCTGGTGGCCGACGACGTCAAGTTCACCTACAACCGATTCCTCACGGTCAAAGGGAACCCTGAGCGCTACCTGCTAGACTCGGTAGACCGGGTCGAGGCGGTGGATCGCTACACCGTGAAGTTCGTCCTCAAAGAGCCCTATGTCTGGTTGCCTCACAAGCTGGCCAACGCGCTCTGCATGTGGATCGTCGCTCCCGAGGTGGTGGAGAAATACGGCGATCTGAAGAGACCCGAAACGGCCATCGGCACCGGACCCTTCACTCTGGAACGCTATGAACGGAACGTGAAGGCGAGCTTCAGGCGCAACCCGCTGTACTTCCGCTCCGGTCAGCCTTCCGTGGACGGCGTCGAGTGGCTGATCGTCGAGGACGAATCGACCGGACTGGCCACGTACCGCACCGGGCAAATCGACGCCGGGCCATTCACCTGGTGGGCGGTGCGCCAGCCAGACCTGGGAGCGCTGAAGAAAAGTCACCCCCACCTGATCTACCAGGATTTCCTGGGCAACATGGTCTACGCCCTCTCGTTGCGGAACGATCAAGCTCCCTTCACCGACGTGCGGGTGCGGCGCGCCATCTCGCGCGCCCTCGATCGCCAGTCGATCATCGAGTCCGTGTGGATCAGGGGCGAGCCGAGCGGGGCCGTGCCCCGTGGCCTGAGAGAGTGGTCGCTGCCCGTCGACCGGCTCGGCGAAGGAGCCAAATACTATCGATACGATCCGCAAGAGGCCAGGCGGCTGCTCGCAGAGGCTGGCTACCCCAACGGCTTCAAGACGCAGCTCACGGTCACGCCCGGCTACGGCACTGATCTCATCGATGCGGTGCAGCTGGTGCTTGGCTATCTCAAAGAGGTGGGAATCCAGGCGGAGCTGAAGCTGCAGGAATACGGCGCCTATCAGGCGACGACGATCCAGGGCAAGTTCGAGGGCATGACGATGGGCCCCTTCGCCGTCGCATGGGACCCCGATGACGCCCTGTACGGGCCGTATATCCCGGACCAACCGCGCAACCGTGGCCACGTCAACGACGCCAAGCTGACGGCGATGATCAAAGAGCAGCGTCGGCTGAAGGACCTGGAGGCGCGCAAGAAACTCGTCTTCGAAATCCAGCGATATATGGCGGACCAGCAGCACTACGTGTGCGTGGCCTCCCCCATGTACTCCGGCTCGTGGCAGCCGTACGTGAAGAACCATTCCCAGAATCCCACGTTCGACTACGGCAGCCGCGTCGCCGCCCTGTGGCTGGAACGGTAACCGCTCACGGAAGCCGCGTGTCTTTCGGCGTAACCGGCAAGCCCTACCGCATCCGACCGCCGGCGCCCCGGAGCCGCGGGTCCAGCACGTCGCGCAGCGCATCGCCCAGCATGTTGAACCCGAAGACGGCCAGAGAGATGGCGAGCCCTGGATAGATCGCGATCCACGGCGCCTGGGAGAAGAACGACCGCCCGGATCCCGACAACATGCCGCCCCACGAGGGGTAGGGTGGGGGCACACCGAAGCCGAGGAACGAGAGGGCCGACTCGGCGAGGATGAAGGCGCCGAGCCCGATGGTGGCCCAGACGATGATCGTTGCCGCCACGTTGGGCAGGATATGGCGCACCATGACCCGCACGTGCCCGGCGCCCAGGGCCCGGGCCGCCTCGATGTAGACGTTCTGCGCGACGCTGACGGTAGCTCCGCGGACGACGCGGGAGGCGTTGGCGGCGCCAAAGAAACCCAGGGCGAGGATGATGTTCAGGAGCCCCGGTCCCAGCACGGCCATGATGGAGAGGATCACGACCAGGAAGGGGAAGGACTGCCAGGCGTCCACCACCCGCTGCACGCAGAGATCGTACTTCCCGCCCAGGTAGCCGCTGGTGATCCCGATGCTGGTGGCCAGCACATTGGCGATGAGGACGGCGCAGAAGCCGACGGTGACGGAGATCCGGGCGCCATACACCACCCGGCTCCAGATGTCCCGGCCGAGATTGTCGGTGCCCATCCAGAACTGAGCGCTCGGCGGCTTCATGCGGGCTCCGCGGATGGTCTCGTCGTACGTGTAGTGCGCAATGTACGGCGCGAAGACAGCCATGACGATCATGACCAGCACGATAGCGCCACCGAGGGCGCCGAGCGGCTTCCGGCGGCAGAAGCGCCAGATCGCGTGAAGCAGCGGCGCCCCGGCGGTCGCCTGGCGCGGCACGTCCGCCTGGGTCGAGCGCGAGGCCAGGGTCTCGACGTGATCCGCCATGGCATCAGTACCGGATACGCGGGTCGAGGTACGCATAGCATGCGTCCACCGCGAGGTTCATCAGGACCACCACGGAGACGATCACGAGATTGACGCCCTGGATGACGGGATAGTCACGCTGGTTGATGGCGTCGAAGAGAAAGCGCCCCATGCCGGGCAGCCCGAAGATCGTCTCGAAGATCACCGTGCCCCCGAGGATCTGCGCGATCTGGATGCCGAGGACGGTGATGACCGGGATGAGCGAGTTCTTGAGGCTGTGCTTGAGCACGACGGCGCTCTCGCGCACCCCCTTGGCCCATGCCGTGCGCACGTAGTCCTGGCGGAGCACCTCGAGGAGCTGGGCCCGGGTCAGGCGCATGATTGCGGCGGAGGAGGCAATGCCGAGGATGAAGGCGGGGATGATGAACTGCGAGACGTGCGCCCACGGGTCGACGCTGAACTCGGTGAACTGGATGGGCGGGCTCCAGTTCCACCAGAGTGACGGCAGAAGGATGACCATGGTGGCGATCCAGAATCCGGGGACCGAGAGCCCGACGATGGCGAGGCTGCGGGCGACGTAGTCGGCGAGGGAGTCCTGGCGGATGGCGGCGAGGATGCCGATGGGCAGCGCGATCGAGACGGAGAAGAGGAGCGCGAGGAGGCCGAGCTTGAGGCTCACGGGCAGACGCCGGCCCAGCTCCTCGAGGACGGGCCGCTTCGTCCACAGCGACTCGCCGAGCTCGCCCTGGACGACCCGGCCGGCCCACTCGAAGTATTGGATGTAGATCGGGCGGTTGAGCCCGAGCTTGGCCCGAAGGTCTTCCAGGTCCTTCCCGTAGGCCCGTTCCTCGAGCATGAGCTGCACCACGTCGCCGGGGATCATGCGCGGCAGAGAGAACACGACGAGGGACGCGAGGAAGAGCGACGAGGTCGCGATCAGCAGTCGCCTCAGGACGTACTTGCGCATTCGTCTAGAGCAGCGCCCCGGCTTTGCCGGGACGCGCCGAGCGCTCGGGGGTCTGGGAGGCCATTTCGGGGCTCCTCGACTATCGATCCAGCCACAGCGCCGCGGCGCGGTTCCCGTAGTCGAAGCTGGGGTTCGAGGCGTAGTTCTTCACAGACGGTTGCCACGATCCCGTGAACATCGGGGAGTACAGATACACGTAGTACTGCTGCTCCGCGGCGTACCGCTGGATGTCGAAGATGAGCTTCCGGCGCGCCTCCAGATCCTTCGTGCGCATCTGCTGCTTCAGCATCGACACGATCTTGGCGTCGGCGACATGGCCGCTGTTGCGGGATTGTTCCGGCGTATACATGCCATAGAGGGCGGTGTGCGGTTCCCAGGCGATGCTGAACGGGCCCAGGGCCATGCCTTCGTACTTGCCCAGGAACGTCGTGGCGATGTACGCCCCGTACTCCTGCACCTTCAGCTCCGCCTCGATGCCGCTCTCCTTGAGCTGGCGCTGGGCGAGTTGGAAGGAGTCGAGTACGTCGGAGCCGTAGCCCCCGGTGACGGTGAGCGTCGTCTTGAGACCCTGCGGGAAGCCCGCCTCGGCCAGAAGCCGCCGCGCCTCCTTGGGATCGTGGCGGTAGTACTGGGCACCGGGGCCGAGTTGGTCGATGCGCGGGGACCATTCGGTCAGGCCCCGGCCGATGGCGGGCGTCGGCTCTCCCCGGAGGAACACCGCCTCGATGATGGCCCGCCGATCGACGGCGTGAGAGATTGCGCGGCGTACCCGCACGTCGTTGAACGGCGGCTTGTCGGTCCGCATGTAGATCCCGGTCGTCACGTTGGACAGGAAGTCCTGGTAGGCGAGCTGCGGATGGCTCTTCTTGAGCGCGGCCAGATCCTGTTGCCGAACGGCCCACTGGTGCCAGGGGCCACAGTCGATCTGTCCCGAGCGGTAGGCGGCCAGCTGGGCGGCCTCGTCCTCCATCACCAGCCAGTCCACGCCGTCGACC
>Ga0099827_10002018_pt1 | contig 10990 bp, 13 predicted proteins | sample CZO8metaG_FD_79339 | JGI IMG/M metagenome (GOLD analysis project Ga0099827, IMG submission 79339) | Vadose zone soil microbial communities from the Eel River Critical Zone Observatory, Northern California, USA - CZOApr15con1.8 metaG | ecosystem: Environmental > Terrestrial > Soil > Vadose zone ...
AGATGCTCGGCCCTGAGCCCCTGGTGGTGGCGGCTGTTCACGCGCAGGCCCGAGCGTCCGCCCGCCAGCTCGGCGAGACGGCTCCCGGCGCTGAGCGCGATGGGATGGAAGCGCGAGTCGTCGCCGACGGCCTCGTGCTCGACGGTGGTGATGGGCAGATCCTGCAGCATGCTGCCCCCGCAGGCCACGTTGAGCAGCTGCATCCCGCGGCACACCGCGAGCACCGGCAGCCCGCGCGCGCGGCAGTAGGCCAAGGCCTCGAGCTCGAGCTCGTCCCGGTGCGGGATCACCGTGCGGCACAGCCCCTCGTTGATTTGACCGTAGCGGCGCGGGTCCACGGCATTGCCGCCATTGAGCACGAGCCCGCGGAGCGTGTGGATCTCGGCCGTCCACGACGCCGCGTCGGTGAGCAGCGGGACGGGCTCGCCGCCCGCCGCCTTCACCGCCTGGACGAGGAGATCGGTTGCCGCCTGATCGGGCTCGACCCAGCTCACGCCGATGCGCGGCAAACCTCCGTGGCCGCCTCCGGCTCCCATTTCTGCTGGCCTCCTTCAACCGGCCGATATTCTAACTGGGGTCAGGTCTTGAATTACGACATTTGGTGACGGCAATTGCCGTCACTAAATGTTGCTTTTCAAGACCTGACCCCACAGGGTTGCCGGGGACGGGGCGGCTTGGGTGATGCGCACGCCGAAGGGGGCCAGCGCGTCGTCGATGGCATTGGCAATGGCGGCGGGCGGGGAGATGGCGCCGCCCTCGCCCAGCCCCTTCACGCCCAGCGGATTGCGCGGCGAGGGGTATTCCATGTGCACGGTCTCGATGGGGGGCAGCTCGTCCGCCATGGGGAGGTGATACTCCATCAAAGTCTGGGTCAGGAGCTGGCCGGCGCCGTCGTAGACGATGCGCTCCCAGAGCCCACCCCCGATGCCCTGGGCCACGCCGCCGTGGATCTGCCCGTCCACGATCACGGGATTGATCACGCGCCCACAGTCATGCGCCACCACATAGCGGATGAGTCGCACCGCGCCGGTCTCGGGATCGCATTCGACCACCGCCACGTGCACGGCGCTGGCATAGGTCACCGTCGGCACGGGCGGATAGGCGGAGGCCTCGAAGTCGGGCTCGGCCACTCCCGCGCCGGCGAAGCTCGGCAGCGCCGCCTGGAGAATGCGGGCGAAGGGCAGCGTGCGGTCGGGAAGGCCGCGGACAAAGACGCGGCCGTCGGCGATTTCCAGATCCTTCGCGGAGGCTTCCAACAAAACTGCCGCGGCGCCCAATAGCTTCTCCCGCACCGCCTTTCCCGCTTGCGCCACGGCATTGCCCGCCAGCACGAGGCTGCGGCTGGCGAAGGTGCCGATGCCAAAGGGAATGGCGGCGGTGTCGCCTCCGACCACGGTCACATCCTCGAGGGCGACACCCAAAGTGTCGGCAGCGATCTGAGCGAAGACGGTCTCGTGCCCCTGGCCCTGCGAGCACGCCCCCGTCGCCACCACGACCTTGCCCGACGGGTCGATCCTGACGACGGCGCCTTCATAGGGCCCAATGCCGGTGCCCTCGACATAGGAAGAGATCCCGATGCCGCGATAGATGCCCTCGCGCCTCAGAGAAGCCTGCTCTTTCTTGAATTCCTCGTAGCCCGTCGCCTCGAGCGCGGCTTCCAGCGTTGCCGGAAAATCGCCGCTGTCGTAGACCAGCGGCTGGCCGTCGCGGTAGAGCAGGCCGACGTCGTACGGCATCTCGTCGGCGCGCACGAAGTTGCGGCGGCGGATCTCGGCCGGGTCAATTCCAATCTGTCGCGCGAGGAGGTCCACGATGCGATCCATCGCGAACACGGCCTCGGGCCGGCCGGCGCCGCGGTACGGCGCATGCGGCGTCTTGTTGGTGACCACCGAGCGCGCCTCGACCGCGAGGTTCGGAATGCGGAACGGGCCCAGCAGATGGCCGACGGTATTGTAGGGCTGGACGATGCCCCAGGGATTATAGGCGCCCTGGTCCAGGAGGAACCGATCGCGCAGCGCCAGGATTCGCCCGTCGGCCGTGGCGGCGATCTCGACGTCGTGCGCCTGCTCGCGCGAATGCGTGGCGCTGGCCAGATGCTCACGCCGCGTCTCGACCCATTTGACCGGCCGGCCGAGTCGCTGGGCCAGGAGCGGCACCAGCACGTCTTCTGGATAGAGCGAGACCTTGGTGCCGAAGCCGCCGCCCACATCCGGCGCGATGACGCGCACCTGATGCGCCGGAAGTCCCAGCGCCTCCGTCAGCGCGCGCTGGAGCGCGTGAGGCACCTGGGTGGAGGACCAGATCGTCACGTCCCCGCGCGGCCCCGGCACGGCTAGCAGCCCCCGCGGCTCGAGCGGTATCCCCGCGTAGCGCTGCATGCTGAGCCGCTCGCTGACGACCACCGGCGCAGTGGCGAAGACGCCGTCCGGATCGCCGAGCTTCAGCGAGAAGGCCACCGCGACATTATCCGGCCACTCGGGATGAATGCGCGGCGCGCCCGCCTCGAGCCCGCGCTCGACATCCGCGATCACCCGCAGGGGCTCGTAGTCCACTTCGATGAGCGCGAGAGCGTCCTCGGCGGAGTAGCGCGTGTCGGCCAGCAGGATGGCGACGGGCTCGCCGACATAGCGGACGACACCGCGGGCGAGTGGATACTGAGGCGCCGACCGCACCTGGAACCCGACCCGCGCCTGGAGTGCCGGCGGCGCCACTCCAGCCGTGGGCAAGGGCTTCAGCCGATCAGCCAGGTCGTCGAAGGTGAAGACGGCGCGCACATCGGGATGCCGCCGCGCGGCCTCGACGCGAATGGCCTTGATCCGCGCATGAGCATGCAGGCTCCGCAGCACCACCGCGTGCAGGCAGCCGGCGGGCGCGAGATCGTCCACGAACTGCCCGCGCCCCGCCAGCAAGCGAGGATCTTCCTTGCGGCGGACTTCCGCGCCAACGTATTTGCCGCCCATCGCCCCGCCATGATACAGCGGGGTCAGGTCTTGAAATACGACATTGGGTGACGGCAATTGCCGTCACTAAATGTTGCATTTCAAGACCTGACCCCGAGCGTGATGATGTATTCGCGGCCCCAGCGCACCTTTCCGTCCGCCGGCGTGACGTAGCCGCGGTACAGGTCGATGAGGTCCTTGCGGAAGGCCGCCGCCTTGTCCTGGGGTAGCGACGTGTACGCGCGATTTGTGGGACCGAACTTCTCGATGAAGAGGTCGGCCAGCTGCTCCGGCGTGTCCGCGAACTCCGGGCAGTCGTATCGCGCGAACCGGTAGTCTCGGAACGACGGGCCGAGCAGAGCCTTCACTTTTTCCGCGTCGCCCCAGTCGAAGGGGCTCGGAACGCCTGGCGGCGGCGGGACATAGGCGGCCGTGAGCTCGAACATGCCCCCGACGCCGCCCTCGCGCGTCCATGCCTGGATCGCGATGCGGCCGCCGGGCCTCGTCACGCGCGCCAGCTCTTTCGCCGCCTTCCGCTGGTCGGGCGCGAACATGAGGCCGCAGGACGACACGACGACATCGAACGCGCCGTCCGGGAACGGGAGGTTCTCGGCGTCGCCTTCTGTCCACGTGATGTCGTCGTACCCTTGCTCGGCTCCACGCGTCCGGGCGATTGCGAGGAGATCGGGAGTGAGGTCGAGTCCCGTGACCACAGCGCCGCGCGCGCGGGCCATCAGCGCCGTGTTCCCGGTTCCACACGCGATGTCGAGCACGCGCTCGCCGGCACGGATGCGGCCGACCCGCACCACATGGTCGGCGACCGCCAGGATGCCCTGGGCGATCCGGTCGTAGTCGCCGGCCGCCCAGGTCGCTCTGTGCTTCTGCTTGAGCTCAGTGAAGTCTGGCACCGCGGCGATTTTCCGCCAGGTCTTGAATTACGGCAAGAGGTTCTTGACGATTGTCCATTGGTGACGTAGGGTTGCCGTGCTCCATCTTGGCCCGTGAGTAACGTCCCGGCGTGAGCCAAAGGAGATCGCCATGCGCCTACTGAGTCAGGAAGAGCTCGACAGCCTGCTGCCCGCGGAGACCTCGGCGTTCCCGTCACCGATTCCCACCCAGATCGTCTCCAACGACGAGTATTACCCGACGCCCCAAACGCCCAAGCAGCGCGAGGTCGAGGCGCGGGTGAAGGCGCTGGGCAACGAGCTGGCGAAGAAGATGGGAATGAGTCGGCGCCAATTCTTCAAGACGGCCAGCGGCATGGCCGCCGCCTTCGTGGTGATGAACGACGTCTACGGCCGGCTCTACGACGCCACGCGCGCCGAGGCGGCCGACAAGGAGATGGCGGGAGAACGCGCCAAGGCGCTCAGCGGCCAGTTCATCATGGACGATCAAGTGCACTTCCTGCGCGACGATACGCGCATCCAGATTTTCGTTCTGATGCGGCAGGCGGTGGGTAAGGCCGGGTGGAACCCCGCGCTGGGGGACAAGCCGCAGACGATCGAGGACCTCAAGTTCAACAACTTCTTCAAGGAAATGTTCCTCGACAGCGACACCAAGGTGGCGGTGCTCTCGAGCGCGCCGTCCGACATCCCCGGGGACTGGTTCCTGACCAACGAGATGGCGGCCGAGGCGCGGGCGAAGGTGAACGCGAAGCTCGGCGCGCGGCGGCTGCTGGCCCACGCGATCGTCACGCCCGGCCAGCCGGGATGGATGGAGGAGGTCGACAAGGCCATCGCGGTCCTCAAGCCCGACTCCTTCAAGGGCTACACGATCGGCGACAACACCAACAAGAAGACCAGCAAGTACCCCTGGCGGCTCGACGACGAGAAACTCGTCTACCCGTTCTACGAGAAGGCGGTGAAGGCCGGGCTCGTCAACATCTGCATCCACAAGGGTCTCTTCCCGCCGTCGGTCGAAAAGCAGTTCCCGCACCTGCTCGCGTACAGCGACGTGAGGGACGTCGGGAAGGCGGCCAAGGACTGGCCGCAGCTCAACTTCATCATCTACCACGGCGGCTATCGCTTCCCCGGCGGAGGGGTTGCCGCGGACGCGTGGACGCAGTTCGAGAACACGGGGCGGATCGAGTGGGTGAGCGACCTCGTCGAGATCCCCGCCAAGTACGGTGTCAGGAACGTCTACGCCGACGTCGGCCAGCTCTTCGCCCAGACCACGATCGCCGAGCCGCGGGTCACCGCGGCGCTGATGGGAATGATGATCAAGGGGCTCGGCGCCGATCACGTCGTCTGGGGCACGGACGCCATCTGGACCGGCGCGCCGCAGTGGCAGATCGAGGGCCTGCGCCGGCTCGAGATCCCCGAGGACATGCAGAAAAAGTACGGCTACGCTCCCCTCGGTCCCGCCGACGGGCCGACCAAGAACGCGATCTTCGGCGAGAACAGCGCGCGCCTGTACAAGTTCCAGAAGAGCGCTGAGCTGGGCGGGCCGCGCGACCGCCTCACCGCGATGAAGGAGGAGTACGAGCGCTCGGGCTCCGGGCGCAGCAACCTCCGGTACGGCTACATCGCCAAGCCGTAACGCGGGATCCCTGCTGTCGGACGGCGGAGTCGTTCCGGCGACTCCACCGTCGTCTCAAGAGACCACCCCGGCCCATAAACCGCGAAGGCTAGTATCGGCATTTCTTACTCCTCCCCACCTACCTAACTGACGAGAACCTTCTTGCGGCTGCCTTTGGGAGGGAGATTGATACGAAGCGGCCCTTGGGATAGAGGTAGCCTTGGCCGGACTCGTCGACGACTCTGATAAGTCCGCGCCTCGCTGCCTCGCCGTCCGGAATCTGGCGGTAGACCTTCCTCCGCTCCAGAGAGGCCGGGTAGCCCTGGTTGCTGACGCAGAGGACGTAACGCGACCGTAGCCGGCGCCGCGTATGATCAGCCTTGAAGGAGGCGCTTGAGCTTGAGTTCTTTCTTGCCAATTCCGTGCGCTTCATACCAGTGAACCTCTGCTGAGCAGATAGTACCATCTTCGAACCGGACTCGAGCGAGTCCCTTCTTCTTCCGCCATTGGCCAAAACCGTAGGCCTTCCGAAGCCGTCGGACTTCGCGAATCGCGTTGCCAGCCGCGATCGTACGTATGCTCTTGACTCGGCCGATGACTTCGAATGCCACGGTCGCGCGATTCCAGCTCCTTCACCATTCGATAGCACATGGAAAGGGACGGATGAATGCCGCGAATTTGATACACCGGTTGGGATAGAATCGGCCCCGAGGAGGAGGCCCCGGCATGCCGACCGGCGCGACGACCACCGAAGCCTGGTACGAGGCGCTCACCGCGGAGCTGCTGGCGCAGAGCCCCTTCCGCCGCTCGGAGTACTTCAAGCGCTTCGCCGCCGGCACGCTCAGCCGCGAGCAGGTCTGGGGGCACATTGCCCAGCACTATCTCCTCATCGCCTGGTTCCCGCGCATCTTCAGCGGCATCCACACCCGCTGCGAGGATCTCGAGGTGCGGAAGGACTGCGCGCGTCACCTGCTCGTGGAAGACCTGGGTTACTTCGAGGGCAAGGTCGGCGGCACGCCCGATCACGATGAGCTCTTCCGCCGGATCGGCGACGATCTGGGCTACCCGCGCGCCGCCTATAGCGACATCAAGCCCGTCCCCGAGATGGCCGCCATCATCGACTTCTTCCGCCGGCTGGCCCACGAGTTCCCCTGGTCGGCCTCCCTCTGCGCCACCGCCCTCCTCGAGGAAGAGGTCGTCGAGATCGCGCGCACGGTCGGACGGGCTCTCGTCGAGCATTACAGTGCCCGCCCCGAGTGGGGCGCCATGAACTACACGGTGCACGAGGCGATCGAAAAGGAAGAGTCCGGCGAGACCAAGAAGACCATCCTCAAGCACGTGCGCACCGCGGAGGACCGGCGCGCCGCTGAAGAGGCGATGCGCGAGATGCACCAGCTCCTCGAGGTCTACGCCGCCGGCCTCGCCCGCCGCCACCTGAGTGGGGTCAGGTCTTGAATTACGACATTTAGTGACGGCAATTGCCGTCACCGTTTGTCGTAATTCAAGACCTGACCCCATTTGAGAATTACCTACCGACCCAGTATCCCGGCTGGCGGTGTGCGTGCGCGACAGTCAGAACCTCGATCCCGCCCTTCGTCTCGCGGTAGACAACAAAAAAAGGGAAGCGGCGGAGAAGGTATCGACGGGTGTCGCCGAGGTAAGGCGGCCACTGGCGCGGCGCCTCCTCGATTTGATCGAGGGCGGAATCGAGCTCCGCCATGAACGCCTCGGCGACTTCGGCATTCCGGGCTTGGTTACCACTCCCGGGCGGCACGTGCTTCTGCGACCGCCTGAGGGTGAACCCAGGCGCGTTCGCCTGGCACTACCGGCCGAGGATCATGCGACGAGCTTCAGGCCAGGGCACCGGCGCAACTGTTCCCGAGTTGAGCTCCCGGACTCGCTTGGCGATTTCCGTGGCCCACGCAGCCTCTGCACCCTCATCGATGCCCTCATCGAGACTCTCCAACAGAGAGGCCGCGAGTGCAGCCCGTGCCTCAGGCGACAGCCTGAGCGCCTCCTCCAAGAGCTTTGCGGGATCCGGGTTCATGTCCGAATTCTACTCTATTGTCTCGCTGGGCCAGTGCCTCGAAATGGACACTCCCCCTCACCCTGCCCTCTCCCCAGGGGGAGAGGGAAAAGCGTGCCGAGGGAAAAGCCCACACCCGCGCCTTCCGATATAGAATCTGCCCCGAGGAGAGCCGAATGCCGCTGGTGGCCGCCGTCGCCTGTCCGCACACGCCTCAGCTCCTGGTCCGCCCCGAGACCGAGGACCGCGCGCTGGTCCTCCGCGTCCACGCGGCCTACGCCCAGGTCAAGCGCCTGCTCACCGAGGCGCGGCCCGATGCCATCTGCCTCATCGCGGGCGATCACATCGAGGGCTTCTTTCTCAATGCCGTCCCGGCCTTCGCCGTCTATGCCGGCGCCCAGGTCTCGGGCCAGTTCGGGACGTACTCGTACACCTTCCCCGTCCACGAGCCGCTCGCCCGGGGGATTCTCGAGCAAGGGATAGAACGCGAGTTCGATCTGGCCTACAGCCAGGACATTCGGCTCGACTACGCCTTCTACGTCCCGCTGCACTTCACCATGCCCGCCCCGCCGGTGCCGATCGTGCCCCTGTACGTCAACGTCTATCTCCCGCCCCAGCCCACCCCGCGCCGCTGCTACGCCTGGGGCCGCGCGCTGCGGGAGATCCTGGATGCCCGCCCCGAGCGCGTGGCGCTGATGGCTTCGGGCGGGATGTCACACTACCCGGGCACCGACCGCTACGCCTCGCCCGATTTCGACTGGGACCGCCAGCTCCTGGCCGCCCTCACCGAGGGCCGGGGCGTCGAGACGGCCCGGCTCACCGGCGAGGAGCTGGACAAGGCGGGCAATGTCGAGCTGCGCACCTGGATCACCCTACTCGGCGCCGTGGGCAAGGCGCGCGCCGAGGTCGTCTGCTACGAGCCCTCCTGGCACCACGGCAATGCCGTCGTCACCTGGCCCGTCGCGCCGTCGGGAGCCGCGCGATGACCACGCATTACTTCTTCCCGCCGGCCAGCGCCTATCCGCTCAACCGCTGCCTCTTCCTGCTCAAGTCCGACCCGGCCTTCCGCGCCCGCTATCTGGTGGATCAGGAGGCCGCGATGGCCGAGCTCGGCCTCGACGACCCCGCCCGCTCGGCCCTCCAGGCCGGCGAGCGCGATCGCCTGATCGCCCTGGGCGCCCACCCCTATCTCGTCTTCATGGCCGACTTGCGCCTGAACATGGACCGCAAGCCCGCCGCCTTCGAGCACTTCTGAGGAGGAAAGGCCATGGCTCGACTATCGATGGTGTTTCTGGTCGCTCTCTGCTCGATCTCGCCGCTCGCCGCCGCGAACGTGCAAGCCCAGAGTGCGACCGATCTAATGAAGAAGGGGGGCGACCTCAAGAAGCTCGCCGAGCCCCTGGACCTCAACTCCGCCTCACTCGACGACCTCAAGAAGCTGCCCGGAATCGGGGACACCAACGCCAAGAAGATCGTCGCCGGGCGGCCCTTCGCCAAGACCTCCGATCTCCTGGACAAGAAGATTCTCTCGCAGAGCGTCTACGAGAAAGTCAAGAACCTCATCACCGTCAAATAAGATACTGTCCTCACTCCCCGACGCCGTGGCGGAGCGGATACGCGGCGGGAATGTGAGACCGGTGCAGCGTTCATGAACAAGGGCTCGGTGGATGCCGTCACCGGGGCGGCGATCGGTCCATATCGGAAATCCTGGCTAAGTATCGTCGCCGGGGCAAATAAGGAGACCAGGGTCCGCGTCTGACTGACGGAGGTATCCAACCATGTTGCGAACGAGAATGCCTTGGCGCTCGCTCGCCACGCTTCTTTTGACGAGCGCCATCGCGATTGGGGCTTCGGGATGCGTTCTCGTGCCTGTGGGCGGCTATGGCGGGGCCGGGTACGGGGTCGTGGCGCCCCTTCCGCTACCGGTTATCGTCGCGCCACCAGTGGTCTATGGCTACAGGAGCTACGGATACGGCTACAGGAGCTACGGATACGGACGCTGGCGGTGAGCGGGGGTCGGGAGTCATGAACCGCCTGGACCACGAGGCAACCTAGAAGGTGAAAGGAGAGCCGGAGGGGCTATGAAGCGCGTTGCACCTGGGCCGAGTATGCGGCGCCGCGCCATCGACGAGCTTGACATCGACCTCCTCGGCAGCCTGGAGGACCGCGACAAGCGACTGTATGCGCTCCTGAGCAAGACCACGCGCTACCGGAACATCCTTCGCGGGAAGATCAAGCGCCTCCGCGCTGGGAGTGCGCCAGAGGAGATTCGGGCTCTGCTGACCCAGTGGGCCCCCATCCTCCGGGAGATCAAGCGACTGGCTCAGGATCTGTAAGCTCTTCCCCTCTTGCATCACGCAACTGACGCGGTCACCTCAAGACGGCGGGTCCATATCGGAGATCCCGGTTCAACTGGAAAGAGGTGGTATGAACAAGCTTCTGGTGATGCTGCTGGTGCTGGTCATCGCGCTGAGTGTCGGGGCTTCCTGCTGGGCCGGGCCGCCGACAGACCAGATGCGTGCGTACACCGACCAAGTGCTTAAGGCCTTGGAGAACCCCGCCCTGACGTTGCCAGAGCGCCGGGCCGCCGTCGGGAAGATCGCCAGCGAGGTCTTCGACGTGTCCGAAACGGCACAGCGAGCGCTTGGCCTACACTGGCAGCAGCGAACACCCGCCGAGCGCGAGGAATTCGTAAAGCTCTTTGCGAATCTACTCGAGCAGACTTACATTTCCCGGATTGGTGAATATGGCGGTGAAAAGCTCAAATATGTGGATGAGCAGATCGACGGCGACCGCGCGATTGTCCGAGCGAGGGTCTTAACCAGGAAAGGCACCGAGGCGCCCGTCGAGGCAAGGCTCTTGCAAAAAGAGGGCCGCTGGCTGATTTACGATGTCCTCATTGAGAACATCAGCCTGATCGGAAACTACCGTTCACAGTTTGATCGGATCATTCGGACGGCCTCCTACGAAGAGCTGGTGAAACGCCTCAAAGCCCGGAACGAGGCGAACGAAAAGGACGCCAATGCCCCGCGGGCGACGACACCGGCTCGTCGCTAGTCGCTCTCGAAGCAGTAGTGGCCGGTCATAACCCCGTCTCGGCTAACCCGAGACGACCTGACGTGGTTCATCGGGGCGGCCCTGAGCGGTTACGCCCGCACGTATCTGGACAAGCGGGTAAGTGGCCGATTGACAGCACCGGCTGATCCTCGAGGGTAAGGGTCGTCGCCTCGGGTGGACTCGCCTTGACGCCCTCTCTCCGGCCGCGCTAACGTTGGTGCCAAGACTTGCCCTGAGGAGCCCCACTCATGCCATCGTCCGCCGTGACGCTCCGCTTGGCCGAACGCGTCGCGGCGTTCCGCCACCAGGACCTGCCGCCCGAGCTCGGCGCCCACGCCAAGCTTTACCTGCTCGATACGCTCGGCGCCATGCTCGTCGCCTCGGCGCCGAAGTACCCGGGGAGCCGCATCATCATGCGCTTCGTGAAGGAGCTCGGCGGCGTGGCCGAGTC
>Ga0099827_10002019_pt1 | contig 10988 bp, 10 predicted proteins | sample CZO8metaG_FD_79339 | JGI IMG/M metagenome (GOLD analysis project Ga0099827, IMG submission 79339) | Vadose zone soil microbial communities from the Eel River Critical Zone Observatory, Northern California, USA - CZOApr15con1.8 metaG | ecosystem: Environmental > Terrestrial > Soil > Vadose zone ...
AGCTCGCCAAGCTACGAGATCAGGGCGACGGATACAGTGATCGCGACCATCACCGGCAGACAGACGGGGATCGTCGTGAACCCCGGCGCGACGGCCGGACTGCTGGTGACGGGCTTCCCCAATCCGGCGAGCGCGGACACGGGCGGGTCGGTGACGGTCACTGCAGCCGACGCGAACGGCAACACCACGCCCGGCTACCTGGGCACCGTCCATTTCACCTCGGACAACCCGAACAAGACCCTTCCAGCCGACTACACGTTCGTCGGAGGCGACAATGGGGTTTTCACGTTTACCGGCGTGGTCCTCAAGAAAGCGAGCTCGCCAAGCTACGAGATCAGGGCGACGGATACAGTGATCGCGACCATCACCGGCAGACAGACGGGGATCGTCGTGAACCCGGGCGCCACCGCTCAGTTGCAGGTGGCAGGGTTCCCCAGCACGGTGTTCGCGGGGACGCCCGGCTCGGTGACGGTCACCGCTCAGGACGCCAACAACAACACCACGCCGTTGTATGCAGGGACCGTGCAAATAATCTCCTCGGACACTGCGGCGACGGACGCGACGGCGACGCTCTTGCCGCTCAACTATACGTTCACGGTGCTCGACGCCGGCGTGCATGCGTTCACGATCATTCTGAACACCACGAGCGGCGCCACCTCGATCACGGCGTCCGATGGGACCTTGACCGGCATGCAGAACGCGATCGTGGTCAACGCGGGCCCGATCGTATTCGGCGCGACGGCGACCGTCATCTCCGGTGGTTCGAGGGACGGGCTGATCTTCATCGCCGGAGGCAGTGTGAGCATCAGTACGGTGAGCCCGTTGTCGAACACGTGGTTCTACAATCCGGCGGACTCCACTCTCACACCCGGCCCCACGTTGGCCTTCGCTCGCTACACCCACACTGCCACTGCCATCGGCGTAGGCCAGGTGCTCATCGCCGGAGGGTCCCCGGGCGCCTCAGGGAGTTTCAGGGAATTCGAACTCTGCAGCCTCGCCGGCGCAACTCCCTCGTGTGCTGCTACGGGCGGCACGTTGAACACCGCCCGCTGCAACGCCGCTGCGGCACTAGTCAGCGCGACCCAGGTGCTGATCGCCGGGGGCGACAATTGCTCGACGGCAACGGCGTTCACCAGCTGGGATCTGTGGGACAGCGGGAATGCATCGATGCCCGTCAGCAGCACTGGCTCGAACAAACTTGCGGTCGGGCGACGGTTCCTCACGGCCACGGCGGTGGCGGCGGGAGTGGTCTTGCTGGCCGGCGGGAATGCCACCAGTGCAACGGCCGACATCTTTACGTTGAACTCCGGCACACCCGACAGCAGCACGGTTTTGCCGACCAGCGGGAACCCGACGGCGGCGCGGCTGGGCCACAGCGCTACGCTGCTGACTTCCACCACGGCGACGACCGCCTGCCCGAACGCAGCCACGGCTTCCTGCGTCCTCCTCGCGGGCGGCAACCCGAACACGGGGAAGACGTGGGAAATCTACGATGCGTCGACAGATAGTTTCCCCCGGAACGCAGCTACGGGAGGACCGCCGAACCACGACCTCGTACTCCTCTCGCGCCAATTCCACTCCGCGGTTGCGTTTGCCAACGGCAAAGTGCTGCTCGCGGGGGGCACCAACGGGGCCAGTGCTCAGAGCACGACCGAGGTGTTCGATCCGACTGCTACCACCCTGAGCTTCACCAGTGGACTGGGACTGCAGGTGGCCCGGTTCAAGACCGCCGCGGCGTATGCGCCTGCGCAAGACGTGCTCGTCCTGGTCGGCGGCAACGCCGGTGGCCCTTCGACGGAGCAGGTCACCGCGCCCTAGCGCCGCCGCACCCGCAGCGTTGGGGAACGGAAACTTCGCGCGTCGGGACTTGACCCTACGCCCGCGGCGGCACTTCACTGCCGCGTGGCGCCCGGTTACCACGTTTCACCCGCGGTCTCCGCCGAGCGGGCGCTCTTGCTCGAGCGGGCCGCGGGGGCGCTGGCCCACGAAGGCAAAAACCCGCTGCACAACATGGTCATGCACCTGCAGCTGCTCGCGGAGACGGTCCGCGACGGCGAGCAGGGGGGCGCGCCGGCCGAGCGGCACGTGCAGGCGCTGCGCGACGGCATCGGCAGGGTCGACGCGCTGCTCCAGGCGTTCTCAGATCTCGCCTCACCCGCGCACCTGGCTCCGGACATCGGTGCCGCGATCTCGCGCGCGCAGCTCCTCTTCGGCTACGAGGCCCGCCGGGGGAGCGTGGCCGTGATGCAACGCGGTCCGGCCTCCGTGCCCGTGCAGGCCGATCCCGCCTTCCTCTGCGACCTGGTCTGCCACGCCTTCCTCGCTGGTCTGGCGCTGGCGCGCGACGGCGCGCTGCACATCGTGGTCGGCACCGACGGGCCCCGCACCCGGCTCGAGCTGCGCTCCGAGGGCGGCGCGCCCCGCCGCGACGAGGCCGCCCCACACCTGGAAGCGGTGCGCCGTCTGGCCTCCGAGGCGGGGGCCGAGCTGTCGGCCGACCTTGCACCGGCAGCGCCCGCCCGGCTCTCGCTCTCCTTCGCCCATCCGAGGTAAGGCACCGACCGCCCCATGCCCATCGACACGGCTCCCATCCGCAGCCTGAAGGCGCGCGTTCTGGTGGTGGACGACGACGCGTCCACCCGCGAGGTCTTCGGCGAGCTACTCCAGCGCTGGGGCTACGACGTCGAGCAGACGGGCGACGGCCACGACGCACTGAAGCTCGTCACCGAGCGCCATCCCGACGTGATCATCAGCGACCTGGTGATGCCCAAGCTGGACGGGTTGGCGCTCACTCGCGCGCTCCGCGAGGAATCTCCGGACACGCCGGTGATCATCATCACCGGCAAGGGCACCATCGACGCCGCCGTGGAGGCGGTGCGCGAGGGCGTGTTCGACTTCGTCGAGAAGCCGCTCGATCCGGCGCGGCTCAAGGTGATCCTCCAGCGCGCGCTGGAGAAGCGGCAGACCGAGCACGAGATGCAGGTGCTGCGCCGCCGCCTCGGCCAGGTGGACTCCGGCGTCGGCCTGGTCGGCCAGTCTCCCGCGATGCGCAAGGTGATGGACCTGGTGGAGAAGGTCGCTCCGAGCAAGGCGAGCGTGGTGATCACCGGGCAATCCGGCACCGGCAAGGAGATGATCGCGCGCGCCGTCCACCAGCTTTCCCCGCGCCGCGACAAGCCGTTCATCGCCATCAACTGCTCCGCCATCCCCGCCGGGCTGATGGAGAGCGAGATGTTCGGCCACGAGCGCGGCGCGTTCACCGGCGCCGACCAGCGGCAGCTGGGCGCCTGGGAGCTGGCCGACGGCGGCACGCTGTTCCTCGACGAGGTCGGCGAGATCCCCATCGAGCTGCAGGCGAAGTTCCTGCGCGTGCTCGAGGAAGAGCGGCTGCGGCGGCTCGGCGGCAAGAGCGAGATCAGCATCGACGTGCGCGTGATCAGCGCCACCAACAAGGACCTCAAGGAGGAGATCAAGTCGGGCCGCTTCCGCGAGGACCTCTACTTCCGCCTCAACGTGTTCCACATCCCGCTCTCGCCCCTCAAGGAGAGGCGCGACGACATCCCGCTGCTGGTGCAGCACTTCATCGATGGGTTCGGCCGCGAAGGCGGCAAGAAGCTCGCCGGGCTCACGCCCCAGGCGACGAAGGTGCTGTCCGAATACGCCTGGCCCGGCAACATCCGCGAGCTGCGGAACACCCTGGAGCGCGCGGTCATCCTCTGCGGCAGCGCCGCCATCGACGTCGAGCACCTCCCCGCCGAGATGGCCGTCGGAGGAGGGGAGAGCGCCTATCTCAAGGTCCCCTTCGGGCTTCCCCTGCGCGAGGTCGAGAAGGAGTACATCCTGTCCAGCCTGGGCCGGATGCAGAACAACAAGGCGCGCACGGCGCAGGCCCTGGGGATCAGCGAGAAGACCCTCTACAACAAGCTGTACCGCTACTCCGGCAAGGGGCCGCGCCCGAAGGACGACGCGTACGACGACGATTGCGATGACGATCGGCCCCCGGAAGCGAAGGCCACCGGCGCGGCCTGACGGCATCCCACGATGCCCGCGCTGTGAAAAGCGCAGCGCCGCCCTGGCGGCGGCGACTGAAGATCACCGGCCGCCTCAGTGGTGCACGTGCGCCACTTCCACCCGGTCGCGGCCGGAACGCTTCGCCTTGTAGAGCGCTTCGTCGGCGCGGCGGAGCAGGTCCTCGGCGGCGTCGTTGGCGCCCACCTCGTCCGGGGACAGCGCCGCCACGCCGATCGACGCGCGCACCGGCAGGCCCGCCGCCTGCGAGACCGCCAGGAGCCTTCTCCGCAGGCGCTCGGCGAAGAGCCCCGCGGCGGCCGCGGTGGTCTGCGGGAGCAGCACGACGAACTCGTCGCCGCCGTAGCGCGCGGCGAAGTCCGTATCGCGCAGCTCCTCGCGGACCGCGTCGGCCAGGGCCAGGATGGCGCGGTTCCCGGCGGCGTGGCCGAGCCGGTCGTTGATCTCCTTGAGGCCGTCGAGGTCCACCATCGCGCACGAGAGCGGGTGCGCGTAGCGGTCGGCGCGCGCGACCTCCTCCTCGAGCCGCGCGTGGAAGCTGCGGAAGTTGGGCAGCCCGGTGAGCCCGTCGGTCTGCGCGAGAGCGCGGAAGTGCTCCTTCTGCGCCGTCAGCTTGAGCGTGCGGTCGACGCGCGCCATCAGCTCCTGCGCGCTGAACGGCTTGGCCAGGTAGTCGGCGGCGCCCAGCGACAGGCCCTGGCTCTTCGTTTCCGCGTCGCCCTGCGCCGAGAGGAAGATGACCGGCACCTCTGCGGTCCTCGGGTCGCGCCGCAAGCCGGTGAGGGCGCCGAACCCATCCAGGCCCGGGAGGAACAGGTCGAGCAGCACCAGGTCCGGCAGCAGCTCCTTGGCGCGCTTCACCGCGCTCTCGCCGTCGCCGACCGCCTCCACGTCGTACTGGTCCCGGAGCAGCTCCTGCAGCACCTCGCGCGCGTCCTCGTCGTCCTCGACCACCAGCACCAGCGGCCGCTGCCGCTTGCCCGATCCCAGCAGCGGGGGCTCGGGTGCTTCCTCGCCGGCCGGCGGGTCGACCTTGCTGCGACCCGCGCGTGGCGCCCGCAGGCGCGCGGCCACGCGCCGTGCCACCTCGTCGGGGTTGCCTCCGGCGTCGTCGGCGCCGGCCTCGATGGCTCCGGCGGCATCCGCCGTCATCACCACCAGCGGGCCGGTCGCCTGGGCCAGCTCTCGCATCGCGATGGCGCGCGGCAGGTCGTCTGCCGTGCAGACGAAGGCCGCGGGCGTTCCTGTGCGCTCGTACAGACCTGCCCGCGCGAGCGCCTCGCGCAGGGCGTCCGCGATCTCCCCCGCCCCCACCACCCGCACATTCACGCCACCGCTCCCTGGACAGATCTTTAGCGGCCAGACGACCCCCCGCCAAAGTAGCGACGCGAGGCTCCGCGGAAAAGTGCAAAATGTTTCGAGAGGTCGGGCGAGCGCCTACCTGCGCCCCCATTTCACCTGTCGCGCACCGAACGCGCCGCCCGGACCCTGCATCATCGGCGGCGTCTCCAGCCAGAACTGCCACCACTGCTCGCCGAACGACTCGAGCTTGAGCCGCTTGTCGTTCTGCAGCCGGGTGAGGAGGGTCTTGAGGCGCTCGTCGGACTTCACCTGCCCGGCGCCCCGCTGCAGCACCTCGATGGCCTTCTTGCGCTCGCCCCGCTTGTCCTCGCACCAGGCGTAGACGGCATACAGCAGCGACTCGCCCTTGTTGGCGCGGATGGCGGCGTCGAAGACGTCCTCCATCTCCTTCCACTCCTTGCGCCGGAAGTGTTGCGCGGCGAGCATCGCGCGGGCGGGCCACATCTTCACGAACGACTTCTTCAGATGCGGCTCGGCCTCCTCGAACTTCTTCTGGATGTAGAGCAGCGAGCCGATCTGCCCGTGCAGCTGCGAGGCGACCAGGAACTGCCAGCGCGCCATGGGAAACGAGGCCTCGAGCAGCGCGATGGCCTTCTCGATCCGACGGCCGGCGAGCTCCTTCTGCACCTGCGCCATCAGCCCCTCGAGCTGCTTCACCGTCCGGCGCGCCAGCAGGATGTACGCGACGATCCCCGCCACCACCGCCGGGAAGATGCTGCCCAGCGCGTGGGCGAGCCCGCTGAAGAAGAAGGCGCAGAAGGTGAGGAGCGCCGCGGCCAGGGAGAGGAGCAGGTTGATCATTTGCGAGGCATCCGGACGCGCCTCGGTCTATCCGGGAACACGTGCGCCCGCAAGGCGCACGGCACCCGTCCGCCCCGGAGGGCATCCCGCGCCGTCCGCTCTGGGAAGTGCGTAGCCCCGCCGAATACGGCGGCGGCTGGCTATCCGCGCCGCTTGCCCTGCTCGAGCGCCGGCTCGTCGGCGGCGATGGCCGCGCCATGGCCCAGGTCGATGTGGAACGGGCGCGCGTCGGCGAGGCGGAGAGGGTCGGCGGCGAGCGGCGAGTCGATCGGCCGTGCGCCCAGGACGCCGGCTGGCGAGGCGATGGCCGGCAGCGCTTCGACGGCGGAAATCGGATCGACCTCGAGCACGCGACCGTCCTGCATGGGAACCCCCGAAAAGGGTCGCATGGTACCCGGTCTCCGGCGCCGATGCACACTCCTCGACCGACAGCGCCGCGCAATTCCCGACACTCGCGCATTTTTCCACATAGTTCCAACAGGTTAGCGTCCGCTCAAACCGCACTTGGGGGGAATGCGAGATGGCCAATCGAGTTGGATCGGGGCAGCACGTCGGCTCGGACGCTGCAGTGTCCGGACGCGAGGCGACGCGCCAGGCGCGCGAGTCGCTGGGAGGAGCGCCGGCTTCCTTCGGGTTCCTGTTCGCTTCGCCGGACCTGCCGCTCGCCGAGGCGCTGCGCGCCGCCCGCTCGGCGGCGGGCACGCAGCAGATCATCGGCTGCACCACCGCGGGCGAGGTGACCGAGCGCGGACTCACCCACGGTGGAGTCGCGGTGCTGCTCGTCGCGGCCCCGAACAGCGTGGCCGAGAGCGCCACCGTGCCCGGCCTGAAGGAGGACCCGAAGCGGGCCGCGGCCGAGCTGTGCAAGAACTTCCGGTCCGCGCGGGGCAAGGCGCACGCGAAGGGCCTCGCCTTCTCGACCACGGTGGTGTTGGCGGACGGCCTCTCGGGCGTCGGCGAGGAGCTGGTCCGGCAAATCGTCGCGCAGACGCAAGCCCTCCACCAGATCGTCGGCGGCGCGGCCGGCGACGAGGGCCGCTTCAAGGCCACCCTGGTGGGCGATGCGGAACGGGCCGCGCCCGACGTCGCGGCGGCGATGCACGTCTTCGGCTCCGCGCCCTGGGGCGTGGGAATCGGGCACGGCCTCGAGGCGACGACCGGCAAGATGGCGGTGACTCGCGCCAAGGGGAACGTCGTCTTCGAGCTCGACGGCCGCCCGGCGTTCGAGGCGTACAAGGAGCTCGCCCGCAAGCGCGGGGTCTCCCTGACGCCGTCGGCCGCAGGCGAGTACCTGATCGCGAACGAGCTGGGCGTGATGCTCGGCGACCGCGTGGCGCGCGCCCGGGCGCCGCTCTCCGTCGGAACGGATGGATCGCTCACCTGCGCCGCGGGCGTGCGGCAGGGGAGCCAGGTCGCCATCCTCGACGGCGTGCCGAAGAACATGGTCGCGGCGGCGCGCGCGGCCGCCGAGGAAGCGAAGGCCAACCTGCAGGGCGCCAGGCCGGCAGGCGTGCTGCTCTTCGACTGCGTGTGCCGCGGGCTGATCCTCAAGGACGAGTTCCAGAAAGAGGTGGAAGCCGTCCGCTCGGTGATGGGCGACGTCCCCGTCGGCGGCTTCCTCACCTACGGAGAGATCGCCAACTACGGCGGCAGCGTCGAGGCGTGGCACAACACCACCGCGGTGTGCGTCGCGATTCCGGAGTAGCGCGCGCCGGGTGGTGGCCCTCCCCGGAATCGAACCGGGACGCCCGAATAGGGCGGCAGATTTTGAGTCCGCGCCAACCCGCCCGGCATGGCTTTTCCAGCGTACAGAGGAGCGCTACTGGAGCCGCTGCCGGACTGAGCACCTCTACCGCCGCGCCGCCGCTATCGCGCTTTTGTCCGGGACGGGTCCAGCGACTGCCCGCGCTGAGCATCCGGCGCGGCCAGCCCCTCCAGGACCTCCGGGCGGGACGCCAGGGGCGTGGCCGGCTGGTCGACCCCCAGCCGCGCACGCACATCGTGGTCGAGGGTGAGAAGCACGTCCTCGAGGCGCTGCACCCGCGGCTCGATGGCAAGCTGCTGCTGCTGCGATTTCTGGCGGTACTCCATCTCGAGCGCCAGCTCGCGCTCCTTCATCTTGAAATACTTGACGGCGACGATTGCGAGAGCAGGGAACCCGAACACCGCCAGGACGCCGACGAGGACGGTGACCGCCGCGATCAGGTAAGCGATCAGGTTCGACGACATGACGGCTGAACGTAGCAGACCCGCCGGGATTTCACCTGCCGACGCCCAAGGCCTTTCTTGCTGTTGCGGCGGAGTCGTGCTCGCCTGCGCGTTTGCGTTCGCGACGGTCAATCTTAGAGGGAGTGGCCCTCCCCGGAATCGAACCGGGACGCCTCGAAAGGCGGCAGATTTTGAGTCTGCTGCGTCTGCCAGTTCCGCCAGAGGGCCGGCGGCTGCGGCTATAGCATCGCGCGGGCGGCCGGACCACTCGCGGGCGAGCGATGCGACGTCTCTACGATCCGTCGCTGGGGAGAATTGGGGCGCCGGGGAGGGCTTCCGCCGTAGTTCCGACGCAACGCGCCGCCGCGCCGCCAATCTTTCCGGCTACTTGTCACCTGGTGGACACACGGCATGGCGCTTGCTCGCCGAGGCAGGCCGAGCCGGTGGGCTTCGCCCGCCACAACCTTAGGAGCTGCTCATGATCCGCACGATCGCCGCTGCCCTGGCCGCTTTCGCCCTCGTCTCGTTCGGCGCCCGCGCCGAGGAGAAGCCCGCCGCCGACGCCAAGGCGACGGAGAAGAAGGCCGACAAGAAGGCGAAGAAGGCCGAGAAGAAGGCCGAAAAGAAGGCGGAGAAGGCCGAGGCGCCCGCCGCCGCCCCCGCGAAGTAAACCCTCACCGCCGGCGATCGGCGTGCAGTCCGAGGCCTCGGGGCGCCGGCTCCGGGGCCTGTTTCTTTGCAGGCGGGGAAATCCTCCCCGATCCGGACGGCACGGAGCTTGCTCTACACAGAGTGCGTCCGGATGGACGGGTCCATTCGGAATTACCCAAGGAGATCAACATGATCCGCACGATCGCCGCCGCCCTCGCCGCCTTCTGCTTCGTCTCGTTCGGAGCGTTCGCGCAGGGCAGCACGACCGACACGGGCACCTCGGCCAAGACCGAGACCAAGTCGGACACGACCAAGGCGTCGAAGAAGCACAAGAAGGCCAAGAAGGCGAAGAAGGCCGACACCGCCGCGAAGGACAGCAGCAGCACCGCCGCCCCGAAGTAAGATCGCGTTCCGGCGATCGGCAGTTCATGGGCCCCTGCGTCTCCGGGCGCGGGGGTCTCGCTTTTTCGGCGCGCCCGACGTACTGACGGCGCGTGCCCCGCTACGACCCGCGCGACCGGTTCTTCCAGAGAGCGAAGAAGGAAGGGCTGCGCGCCCGCTCCGCCTACAAGCTCGAGGAGATCCAGCGCCGCTTGCGCATCTTGCGCCCTGGCGCACGGGTGCTCGACCTGGGCGCCGCGCCCGGCGGATGGTGCCAGATCGCCGCGCGCGAGGTGGGGCCGCGCGGGCTCGTGCTCGGGGTCGACCTGGAACCCATCCCCGGCCTGCCGCCTCCGGTGCGCACGTGGGTGGCGGACGCCTTCGCGCCCGAGCTGCTCGAGAGGCTGCGCACGGAGGGCGGCGCTCCGTACGATGCGGTCCTCAGCGACCTGGCGCCGAAGACCTCCGGCGTCCGCGGCACCGACGAGGCGCGGTCGCTCGCGCTCGCGGAGAGGGCCGTCGAGCTGGCCCGGCAGGTCCTCAAGCCCGCCGGCAGCCTGGTCGTGAAGGTCTTCATGGGCGGGGGATTCGACGACTTCCTCCGGGCGTTCAAGCGGGCGTTCGGCCAGGTCAAAGTGGTGAAGCCCGAGGCCTCGGTCGCGCGCTCCAGCAAGGAGGTCTACCTGGTCGGACAGGGCTTGAAAAAAGAGAGGGCGCCGGCGAATCCGTCCAACGGCGGAGGAATCTGAAGTATACACGCGGGGTTGGAAGCGGGCCGGCAGGGGAAGTTGACAGCCCTGGGACGGTCTGCTACACACCCCGGCCCCTGCAGCCTCGGGGTACGCGCCGGGCCGGAAGCAAGGTCCTTGACGCGCAGCAGTTGGCAGCGGTAGGAAGCACGCCCCTCGCCGGGGTGTTGGAGACGGCGGGAGGCGAGGTCGTCGGAAGTGCGGAGTCAAGAAGGGCGTGCCAGGTCGGTCTCTGAAAACTGGATAGCAAGTCCACGAAGAAGGATTGCGGAACTCGCAATGCTTTGAGTGCACCAATCACGCTTCGCTAGCCGCGGAGCGTGGATGAGATGCGCCAGTCGCGGCCGCCGAGAGGCGGCTTAGCGACTGTCGCTTTTGGATTGACGCTCCGATTGATAATTGGAGAGTTTGATCCTGGCTCAGAACGAACGCTGGCGGCGTGCCTAACACATGCAAGTCGAGGGAGAAAGCCCGCAAGGGTGAGTACACCGGCGAACGGGTGCGTAACACGTGGATAATCTACCTCGATGACCGGGATAACTGGCCGAAAGGCTTGCTAATACCGGATAAGCCCACGACGTTTTCGGACGTCGAGGGAAAAGGCGGCCTCTGCAAGCAAGCTGTCGCATCGAGATGAGTCCGCGGCCCATCAGCTAGTTGGCGGGGTAAAAGCCCACCAAGGCGACGACGGGTAGCTGGTCTGAGAGGATGATCAGCCACACTGGAACTGAGACACGGTCCAGACTCCTACGGGAGGCAGCAGTGGGGAATCTTGCGCAATGGGCGAAAGCCTGACGCAGCAACGCC